>TARA_R110002050_G_scaffold251241_2_pt1 | contig 33214 bp, 27 predicted proteins | sample TARA_R110002050 | Tara Oceans TARA_R110002050 (sample SAMEA4396988) | marine metagenome | biome: Polar Biome; feature: [DCM] deep chlorophyll maximum layer (ENVO:01000326); material: water (ENVO:00002006), including particulate matter (ENVO:01000060) such as... | depth 25 m
TATGTTACATCTCTTGCTGATGCGATGTCTCAATCGTACCTCTTGTCGACATGACAAAAAAAAACATATCATCACTTCTAAAGAAGCATGCCTGTTTTGAGTTCCATGTCTTTTCGAGTGAAAGGAGAAATCGTATAACACTTGTCGCGCAAAGACGCTAAGCCGCTAAGTTTTTAAAAACTAAACTTTAACAATGAGATACTAGGGGGTTTCACTGAGACTCTCGGAGTTTTTAAACTTCTTTGTAAAACGAGAAATCGCATCATACTATTCATGTTCAGCCTCTTGGTTATACGATGTCTCAATCGTACCTCTTTCGACATAACAAAGAAAAAAAACACTTAATAGACTTTAAACCAAAGGAATATTCAAAGTAACACGTGTGCCTTTACCTTTTTCCGAATTAAGAAAAAGTCGACCGTCAATGTATTTAATACGTTCTCGCATAAAGGTCATGCCCATACCACCATCACCATTTTTAACATTCTTAATCTTGCTTGGATCGAAACCTATTCCATTATCATCAATAACGATACTAAGCATATTTTCACTATGAGACAACGACACTAAAATATGTGTAGAATCGGCATATTTAATAGCATTATTAATCGCTTCTTGAGTAATTCTGTATATATTAATTTCAGCTAAAGACTCTAAGCGTTCATTAAAATCTGTTTTATTAAAAAATACAATTTTTTTATTCGTTAGTTTTGATAATTCTTGCGTAAGCTTTGTTATAGCTGGTACAATACCATGATCTGATAATTCTGGAGGTGTTAAATTAAAAGTTGCTGTTCGTACGCCTTTAATAATATTAGTGGTGAGTTCTTTTAAATATTCAATTTTTACAGTGGCTTTTTCAACATCTTTGGTATCGATACTTTCAAGATTATATTTTAAACCTGTAAGCATCTGCCCAATACCATCATGCACATCTTTAGCAATACGATTTTGCTCCTTTTCTTGGTTTTCAATAATCTTACTAGAGATTATTTTTTGCTGACTCATTTTTTCCTCAAAACTCTTTTCTGTAAGACGTTCAATTTCAATTTGAGCTGCTTTTCGAACCGTAATGTCTGAGGCTATAATTAGCAATTCAGACTTATCGTATGTAGGATTAAAAGGAATAACAGCCATTTCTAACCAAACATCTACATGGTCTTTCGTGGTGCTCTTTACTTCGCCTTGCCAACCTGTTTTTTTATATTTTGAAACAATATCATCTATAATCAATTGCTCCTTTTCATGAATAGAAAGTACTTGAGAGAAACTTAAACTGGCATTAAACTTACTATATTTAAAAAGACGCGAAAACCGTTTCCCCATGTGTAAAAGCTCTCCATTTTGATTGGTTCTAGCAAACAGTAAGGTTTCATCCATGGCGTGACTTAAAGCCCGTAATTCTTTTATAGATTTTTCTTTTGCAACGCTTAACGCATCAGCATCAATAGCCATTTTTTTAGCTTTCTTTTCTGCTGTTAATAACTCCGCAAGGGTTGCTCTAACCGTTTTAGCCGTAGGCCAAAAAATAAATAAAAATTCGCCTAATAATATTAATAACGTAAGCGCCGTAAGTAGCATTTCAAGTTTTCTTAACCAACTTACTTTTTCATCGGCTTCCAAATCATATTGATTCACAATCTGGTCCATCATTAAAAGAAAATTACCTTCATGCGCTCTTACCGTTTTAATATCCTCTATAAAAGACGATAAAGGTAATGGCGGAACGTTTTCAATCTTTTGAACAATAGCGTTTGAAGCCTTACTAATAATAGTAAACGTAGGGTTTAATACTTTAAATTCACTAATAACAACCTGACTATTTTTACCTGGTAAGCCTAAACTATCATCTCCTTTTTGAAGCGCATTATGCGATAATTCCCAAAGGTTTAATGTTTGTTTAATGTTATTTTTAAGCGTAATGCGTGCCTCTAGATTTTGTTCGGTAGAAAGTGCTACAATTTCTTTTGTTAATTTCTGACTGAGCATACGCTGTCTACCAGCAACGTTTATAACTGTAGAATCGCTTTGCTGATCGTTAAGATGTTTACGTATAAGTATCTGACTTATAATTACTGAAAGTGCAATGGTACTTAAAGCAATAATATACAAACGACTTAACTTATCAAACGTTCTTTGGTCTAATGAATTGCCGTTTTTTGTCATGCATTTTACAATTTAAGAAATTGCTTGTTTTATTAATGCTAAACTTTTATCTGAAAATTTCAGTTTTAAAGCTTCTGCTTGTCCATCTTCAGACATTTTTACCCATGTTTTTTGAAGTATATCAATCACCTTTTCATCTTCATGCTTCGCTGCAAATTCTTCAAAATAATAATCTAAAAACACCAAACAAATAACATCTTCAATCGTTTGGCTTTCTTCATTCTTCTTAATTAATTTCTTATTGATTAAAAAAGAAACGCGTTCTATAAATTCATCTTCATAGCCAACCTCTTTTAAAATATCGGCAGTTATTTCTGCATGCATTTTCTTTAAGGTTTCACGCCATTTTAAATACCCTACTCTATCCATTGGGTATTCATTTCTTGCTATTTTCCAACGGCAAATATGTTGTGCTCTGGCTGCAATTTGAAGTGCTCTTGAAGCATTCGGTTTAAACTGCAATAATTTTTGAGACATCCGTTGTGAGTACAATAACTCTTTAGGAAACTCTAAACCATTACTTTGGTATGTATTTGTATCTTCAGAATTTTTCTTATCAATTAATGCTATAGCAATTTCAAATCGTGTCGGTTTCATTCGTTTTATGGTATATTAGTCTGAGAAGCCAATATACACATTTCCACTTTCAATTTTAACAGGATACACAGCAATTTTTAAATCGTCTCCTGCTAAATTTGATCCATCTTCTAACGAAAAATTCTTTTTATGCATGGGGCAAGCTACTTTTGCAACACCATCTTTATCACCAATCATCCCTAACGACAATACCATTTCCATTTTATGCGGACATAAATTTTGGCAGGCATACCATTTACCTATTCTAGCAAAATTATACACCGCTATTTGCTTGGTTTTGTACTTTATACAGGCGCCACTATTCTCTGGAAAGTCTGCTATTTCTCCAACTTTAAACCAATCTTTTACATTAGTTTCTGTAACCGTTTCGTATTGTTTAAGTATATCTTGCATTTTAAAATATTTTATTAATTATTTGGGCGTTACCTTTTTCCTGAATTTAGTTCAGGATAAAGGTCGGGCTTTCCGTTACAATCTTTTTTGTGTTTAACCCTTCGACTGCGCTCAGGGTGACACAAAAAAGGATTTCCACTTTAATCCCTAACGCGGGTTAATCAGCAATTTTCAGTCTTCAATTAGCAGTCAAAAGGTTTATCCGTAAACTATATAACTTTTCTCTTTTCACTTTTCTATTTTCTATTTTCACTAATTAAGACCAAGCCTTAGGCATTTTTTGATCTCTCATGGGCACAAACACTAAGTTATCATCTGTATCATCAGAGTTTACAAAATGCTTGAAACGTTTTGCCATATTAGGATCCTCAATCGCTTGTTTCCACTCACATTCATATTTATTAACAAGTCCTTGCATTTCGGCATCTAAATCTTCTGCAATTCCTAAAGAATCTTCTATAACTACTTGTTTTAAATACTCAATACCGCCATCTAATTTATCTAACCAAGGAGCTGTTCTAACTAAAGGGCCTGCTGTTCTTATATAAAACATTAAAAACCGATCTAAATATTTAACAACTGTTTCATCATCTAATTGTTCTGCAAACAGCACCGCGTGTTTTGGTGTAGCACCACCGTTTCCGCATACATATAAATTCCAACCACCATCAACAGCAATCAATCCAAAATCTTTACCTCTGGCCTCTGCACATTCTCTAATACATCCTGAAACACCACCTTTTAATTTGTGAGGCGAGCGTAAACCTCTATATCTATTTTCAATCTCTATAGCAAAAGTTACACTTTCGTGCATTCCGTAACGACACCAAGTAGAACCTACACAACTTTTTACCGTTCGTAACGATTTACCGTAAGCATGTCCACTTTCAAAACCAGCATCAATTAAGTCTTTCCAAATAAGAGGTAACTCATGTAACTGTGCTCCAAATAAATCGATTCGTTGACCACCAGTAATTTTGGTATATAAATCAAACTTTTTGGCAACTTGCCCAATCACTATTAATTTGTCTGGTGTAATTTCACCTCCAGGAATTCTTGGTACTACAGAATATGTTCCGTTACGCTGAATGTTTGCTAAAAAACGATCGTTTGTATCTTGAATAGCCACTTGACGATTTGGCGTTTCCATAGTTATGCTTGCAAAAATAGCAGCTACTAATGGCTTACATGTTTCGCAACCATGCCCCTCTCCAAATAAATTTAGAGTTTCATCATAATCTTTTACTTGATTTACTTTTATAAGATCGTATAACTCTTGTCTGTTAAAATTAAAATGTTCGCAAATAGTTTCTTTAACTTCTTTACCTAACGATTTTAATGTTTCGTTCACTAAATCAACAACCATCGGTTTACATCCTCCACAACCTGTAGTTGCTTTTGTTTTTGCAACGACATCTCCAAAATTATTACTTTCACCATCTGTAATAGAGCAGCATATATCGCCTTTAGTAACACTTTCGCACGAACATACTTGAGCTGTATCTGGTAAGTCTAAAGCACTTCCAAACGAAGAACCTCCTTCACTTGCTGGTAAAATTAACTCAGCAGGATTCTCAGGAATCGCCATACCATTCATATATATTTGGTGTAGCATATTATAATCTGATGCATCACCAACTAAAATACCTCCTAGCAATGTTTTACCATCTAGACTGACGTTAATACGCTTGTATAAGTATTTTGTTTTATCTTCAAAAATAACAGAATGCCCTTTTGATGCTGGCATAAATGGTTCTCCAAAACTCGCTACATCTACTCCAATTAATTTTAACTTGGTAGACATATCAATTTCAGCTGGCATGATAACCGCTTCGTTTCCTAAAATTTGGTTTACTGCAACACCTGCCATATCATAACCAGGAGCTACTAAACCGTATATCATCTGATTATACAAAGCAACCTCTCCAATAGCAAATATTTCAGGATCTGATGTTTGCATTTTATTATTAACAACAATACCTCCACGTACGCCCATTTCTAAATCGCAAGTTTTTCCTAACTCATCTCTTGGTCGTATTCCTGCAGAAACAATAAGCATATCAACATCTAAAACATCATCTTCCCCAAACTCCATAGCAGTAATAGCTTCATCTCCTAAAATTTGGTTTGTTGCTTTACTTAAGTGAATATTTAATCCGATAGACTCTAATTTTAACTGCAATACTTGACTACTTCTAGAATCTAGTTGTCTTGGCATTAATTTAGGAGCAAACTCAACAATATGAGGTTCTAACCCCATATCCATAACAGCTTTACCAGCCTCTAAACCTAATAAACCACCCCCTAAAACAGCCGCTTTAGCATCGGGGTTCTTAGCTTTAAGTTTAGCTGCATAAGCGAGCATGCCCTCTAAATCCTCAATCGTTCTATATACAAAAACACCTTCTTTTTCTACGCCTTTAATATTAGGAACAAAAGGCGAAGACCCTGTTGCTAATACCAAATAATCATAGCTATATTCATCTTCAGTAGATGTTGTTATTGTTTTTGCAGAACGGTGAATATCCGTTATACGTACATTGGTAATTAATTCAATATTATTTTCTTCATACCAAGATCTTGGAGCCATTTCTAAAGCCACTGCATCTTGATTTTCAAAGAATTCACTTAAATGAACCCTATCGTATGCGGGTCTTGGTTCTTCACCAAAAACAGTAACCTTATATTGACTACTACCAGATTCAGCTACAAATTTTTCACAAAATTTATAACCAACCATTCCATTACCTATGACAAGAATTTTTTTCATATCTACGTATTTTAAAACAAAAGTAAGTATAAATACTTAATTTTAAATACGTAGATTAATTATTTTTATGATGAATAACGATTATTATAGATTTCGCAAATTCATACTATCTTAATTAATTATTAGGCAAAAAAGAACGGTTTTAAATACCATAAATAAAGAAAAACTAAGTAGCGCTCACAGTAACAATAATACTCTTTGATGCTGGTGTTTTAGCAGTATGCGCAAAACTATCTAAAGGAACAAGTACATTCGTTTCTGGAAAATAGGTGGCACAACAGTTTTTTGGAATATCGTAACCCACTACTTTAAAATTATTAGCAAGCCTAATAACACTATTAAATTCCGACTTTAAATTCACAACTTGATGCTCCTTTAAATTACGTAGTTTCATATCGTCTCGATTCATAAAAATGATACGACGTTCGTTAAAAACACCTCGATACCTATCATTTAATCCGTAAATGGTGGTATTGAATTGATCGTGACTACGTATAGTCATCATGATTAATTCATCATTCTTAAGCTTCCAAGAAGGTAGTTTATTGATTGAAAAATTAGCTTTCTCGGTTTTTGTTTTGAATGTTCTTTCTCGTGCACCATTAGGTAAATAAAATCCTGACGGTTTTTTCAATCTGCTATTATAATCTTCAAAACCAGATACAACTTCTTGAATATCGTCTCTTACCAGATTATAATCATCACTATATTGTAACCAATTAATCTTAGTTCTTTCTTTTAAAGTAGCATGAGCAATACCACAAACAACAGCCACTTCACTTAACAATTTATCGGAACAAGGTTCTAAAACACCTTTCGTAGACGATACCACGCCCATTGAGTTTTCAACACTTTGAACTTGCACTCCCGTTTTTTGATAATCTTTTTCTGCACGCCCTAAGCAAGGTAAAATCAATGCTTCCTTTCCTGTAACTAAATGTGAACGATTTAGCTTCGTGCTTACATGTACCGTTACATTACAATGAGCCAAAGCTTGTGCAGCATATGCTGTGTCTGGCACTGCCGAAATAAAGTTTCCTCCTAACCCGAAAAAGACTTTCGCCTTTTTCTCATACATGGCTTTTATGGCATCAATAACCGAATACCCATGCTTTGTAGTTGGTTTGAAACCATACTTAATTTCAATCTTGTCTAAAAACCCTTGTGGTGCCGATTCCCAAATACCAACTGTTCTATCGCCTTGCACATTGGAATGTCCTCGAACCGGACAAGTACCAGCTCCTTCTTTACCTATACTTCCTTTAAGCAATAATAGATTTACTAACTCTCGAATATTATCAACGGCATTTTCATGTTGCGTTAATCCCATGGCCCAACAAATAATAATCTTCTTTTTATTCAGAATTAAATGAAATGCTTCATCAAAAATGGCTTTGGTAACACCAGATGCTTTTAAACAAGCTTCAAAATTATAGGTTTTTAAATCGGTAATAAAAGCATCATAACCGTGCGTATATTCATTAATAAAGTCTTTATCAAAAACAGAACCTATTTCCTCTTCTTTTTCTAATAATTTAAGCAAAATGGCTTTCATAAAAGCGACATCACCATTAATCGTAATAGGCACAAATACATCGGCTATTTGGGTTCCTCCTGTTATTAATTTTAGAGGACTTTGCGGGTTAGTAAATTTTATTAAACCTGCTTCTGGCAACGGATTAATGGCTATTATTTTTCCACCATTATTTTTGCATTTTTCTAAAGCCATTAGCATCCTAGGATGATTGGTTCCTGGATTTTGCCCAATGACCATAACTAATTCAGCTTTATACAAGTCATCTAAAGTGACAGAGCCTTTTCCAATTCCTAAGGTTTCAGACAAAGCACTACCACTTGCTTCATGACACATGTTAGAACAATCAGGTAAATTTGAAGTACCATATTCTCTAACAAATAATTGGTATAAGAAGGCCGCTTCGTTAGTTGTTCTTCCAGAGGTATAAAATACCGCTTCATCTGGAGTATCTAAGTTATTTAAATGGTTGCCTACTTTATTAAATACATCTTCCCAAGAAATAGGTTGATAATGTGTCGCGCCTTCGGCCAAAAACATAGGTTCTGCAAGACGTCCAGATTTACCAATTTCAAAATCTGACCAACTCGCTAATTCATCAACACTATGTTTAACAAAAAAATCGGCTCCAATAGTTTTATTTTGAGCTTCTTCTGCCATGGCTTTCATACCATTTTCGCAATATTCGCCTAATTTAGAACGTTCGTCATCTGGATCTGGCCATGCACAACCTGGACAATCAAAACCTCCTTTTTGATTTATTTTTGCTGCAATTTTAATGGCATCTGTTGGTTTCATATACTTAGAAACATGACTTACAGCAGCCTTTAAAGCTCCAAAACCAACACTGTTTGTTTGTGATTTTGTTGTTTTTAATGTTGTAAATACTTCTGATGTTTTTGCCTTTTCTTGTGAAGAACTCATCTTGAAAATTTAAGCTTTATGTTCTCAAATATATTGAAACATCCTTTATTTTAATTAAGAAATGAAATCTTATTAAAATAAAAAAAGCATCCAGAATAAATTCTTAATGCTTTTAAATATATATTTTAAGAAAACCTTTAGTGTATTTCTTAACGTTATTTATGATATCACTCCCAACTCTTTACCTACTTTCACAAATGCATTAATCGCTTTTTCTAAATCTCTACTGTCATGAGCTGCCGATATTTGAACACGAATTCTAGCCTTTCCTTGTGGTACAACAGGATAAAAGAAGCCTATGACATAAATACCTTCTAACAATAATTTTGAAGCAAATTCTTGAGCCAATTTAGCATCTCCTAACATGATTGGCACTATAGGATGGTCGCCTGGAATTATATTAAAACCAGCAGCCACAATTTCTAATCTAAAATAATTTGTGTTTTCAACTAATTTATCGCGTAACTGGGTTGACTCACTAAGTAAATCTAAAACTTTAATAGATGCTCCAACTACAGATGGTGCTAGGGTGTTTGAAAACAAATAAGGTCTAGAGCGTTGCCTTAACATATCTACAATCTCTTTCCTAGCAGCAGTAAAACCACCAGACGCACCACCTAATGCTTTTCCGTAAGTTCCTGTAATAATATCAACTCTACCTATTACATTTCTGTGCTCATGCGTACCACGACCTGTTTTTCCAATAAAACCTGTAGAATGACATTCATCAACCATTACCATAGCATCATATGTATCGGCTAAATCACAAATTTTGTCAAGCTGTGCTATCGTTCCATCCATAGAAAAAGAACCATCTGTCACAATTAATTTTCTACGAGCATCTTTCGCTTTAATTAATTGTTCTTCTAAATCTGCCATATCATTATGGTTATACCTAAAACGTCCTGCTTTACATAACCTAATTCCATCAATAATAGATGCATGATTTAAAGCATCAGAAATAATAGCATCTTCAGGACCTAAAATAGGTTCGAAAACACCACCATTAGCATCAAAAGCTGCCGCATATAAAATACAATCTTCCATCCCTAGAAAATCGGCTGTTTTTTTCTCTAATTCTTTATGAATGTCTTGAGTTCCACAAATAAAACGCACAGACGATAATCCGAAGCCATGGGTGTCAATTACTTTTTTACTAGCTTCAATAACCTCTGGGTGTGATGATAGTCCTAAATAATTATTAGCACAAAAATTCAACACACCATGTGATGCAGTTGTACTAATTTCAGCGCCTTGTGGCGTTGTTATAATACGCTCTTCTTTATATAAGCCTGCTGCTTTAATTTCGTTTAACTCGTTTTGTAAATCGTCTTTTATATTTGAATACATAATTTTATATTTTTAATTTGGTATAGCTTAAACTGCTCTTTTATAATAATCATTTAAAGCACTTATCATGCTTTTTGTAATCGCTTCTAAATTATAATGAGGTTGCCATCCCCAATCCGTTTGTGCTTGTGTGTCATCAATAGATTTTGGCCAACTCTTTGCAATAGCTTCTCTAAAATCTGGTTTATATTCTATAATGAAATTAGGAAATATTTTAAATATTTCTAAGGCAACCTCTTTAGGAGAAAAACTAACGCCTGCAATATTATAAGACGTCCTTATTTTTATCTTTTCTGAAGGTGCTTCCATAAGTTCTATAGTTGCCCTAATAACATCATCCATATAAATCATAGGCAAGGTAGTATCTTCATTTAAAAAACAGATAAATTTTTCTTTTAAAACTGCTTTATGATAAATATCTACGGCATAATCGGTAGTCCCGCCTCCTGGTATCGATTGATAACCTATAACACCTGGATAACGAATAGATCGTACATCTAATCCGTATTTAAGAAAGTAATACTGTGCCCAATTTTCACCATCTACCTTACTGATTCCATATACCGTAGATGGATTTAAATACGCATCATTTGGTGTATTCTGCTTAGGAGCAGCATCGCCAAAAACAGCTATAGAACTTGGATAAAATACTTTTTCAATATTGTTAAGTCTTGATATTTCAAGAACACTTAATAAGGTTTTTGTATTAATATCCCATGTTTGTAATGGATTCTCTTCTCCTTTTGCAGAAAGAATAGCGGCTAAATGATAAATTTGAGTGATTTTATATTGTGTAACTATATGTTGAATTCTATCATAATCTGTCGCATCTATAATTTCAAATATCCCAAGATTAAGCGTTCCTTTTCTTAAATCGGAAGCAATTATATTTTCAAGTCCGTACCTGTCTTGAAGGGTTTTGGTTAGTACAGATCCTAATTGACCGTTTGCTCCTATTATTAAAATCTTAGTGTTCATTTTAAAAAGTATTATTCACTAACAAAATTACATAATAGAAGTTTTACACTCTAAAAACCACATTAAATAAGGAATAAAAGCTTAAATAAAACAAATAAAAAGCTATATTTACTTTTTACATTTAAACAAATCAAACTTTGCAATAATTTTTATTTGACTTTTTATGGAAAATTTAGATGAAACCGATATAACTATACTTAGAATTTTACAAAACGATTCTAAAAAAACGGCTAAAGAAATAGCTAACATTTTAAATTTAACACCTTCACCTGTTTACGAACGTATCCGTCGTCTTGAAAAACAAGGGTTTATAAAAAAATACGTTGCCATCCTCGACAAAAAACTCATTGATAGATCTGTAACTACTATCTGCCAAGTATCTATGCGCTATCATAATGAAGCTTTTATTGAAAAATTTGAAGAACAAATTCAGAATTTAAAAGAAGTTCAAGAGTGTTACCATATGGCAGGACAAGTTGATTTTATTTTAAAAATAAACACCAAAGATTTAGAGAGTTACCACAATTTTGTAAAGTATAAACTTTCTACAATTGAAAATATTGGCGTACTAAACAGCACCTTTGTATTAAAGGATATTAAGCATACATCGGCGTTTTATATTTAATTTAAAAAAACCTAATGTGGATGTCTCAATCGTGACATATTTTGACATGACTTTAATTAAAATATATCTTTTACAAATTCTAAGGCTCTTCTTTCGTTGTAATAAATATTCTTTTTATTGACAAACCCAACATGCCCTCCAAATTCTGGCATTTCTAGGTATAGATTCGAGTTTTCTTTTGCCTCCTTTACAGGGTAACATTCTGGAGATAAAAACGAATCGTTAAGCGCATTAATAATTAATGATGGGGTTTTAATGTTTGGCAAGAATTGAAGACAACTACTTTTTGCATAATAATCTAATGCATCTCTAAAACCATGCGCTTTAGACGTGTAAACATCATCAAAATCTATGAGTGTTTTAATCGAACAAAATGCTTCTTGCGATAAATCTTTGGGGAATTTAACAAGCTTATTTACTAGTTTTTTCGTCAAATGGTTCAAGAACCGATTTGAATACAGTCTGTTTTTTGGTTTATGAAGCTCGTTACAAGAACCCATTAAATCCGCTGGTACCGAAATAGCAATGCCTGCTTTTATTTCATTCGGAACGTTATCTCGTTCTCCCAAATATTTTAATATGATATTGGCTCCTAAACTAATACCGTACAAATAGATTTCTGTATATTTATTTAAAGCTAAAACGTGTTCAATAATATCCTCCAAATCGTCGGTAGCACCCGAATGATAACTTCTGTATTTTAAATTATCTTCACCACTACAGCCTCTAAAATTCACACAAATAGCATCAATATTATTCTCATTAAATAATTTTGCTAAACCCGTTACATAAGGACGTTGTCCATGACCTTCTAATCCGTGAAAGCATAAAATAAGCTTATTGGTTTTTGCTGTTGAAAAACTCCAATCTAAATCTAAAAAATCACCATCTTTTAAAGTAATACGCTCGCGCTCTTGTTTTAATGATACACGCCTAACTAAACCCGAGTAAGCTGTAGAGATAAATCCGTTTTTAAAAAGAAATGAAGGTTTATAGGTTGATTCTATTATTGGCATATTTACAGTATTCAGTCACAGTCTCAGTTTTCAGTTGGTGAAGTTAATATTAAAATTCTCATATTCTTTTATACTTTGCGTCTTTACGTGAAAAAAACAACACGATTTTAGCTGACTTCTAAGTTTGTAAATTTAAACTCTTTTCCATTAAATAAGCCTTTATCACTTAATTTTAATGATGGAATAACCAACAAAGCCATAAAGGATAATGTCATGTATGGCGCATGTAAAGTACTGCCTAATTGTTTCGCCATGTTGTCGAGTTTCGCATAATCTTCTCCCACTGTTTTACCATCTTTATCGCTCATAATTCCTGCAACTGGCAATGAAATAATTTTTTCTTCGGAATTTGACACAGCACAAATACCTCCTTTATTTTTAATAAGTAAATTAACGGCTTTACAAATCACTTCATCTGAAACACCTAGAGCAATAATATTATGAGAATCATGACCTACAGATGAAGCAATAGCACCTTCTTTAAGTCCGAAATTTTTAATAAATGCCATCGCTGGCTTATCATTATTGTAACGGTTAACCACAGTCATTTTCAAAATATCTTTTTCAACATTTGAAACTAAATTCTCTTCTACAATTAAAGCATTTGCTATAAGTTCATTGGTTACTAGCTGCCCTTCTAGAGCTTCAATAACTCTTATTTTTCTAGCTGAAGATTCTAATTTAAAATCTAAAACTTCTTTTTTATTACAGTTGAAATTATTTAAATTTTCAAAAGCAACTGGTTTTATTAATGACTCACCTTCATTAAAAACTAATTCACCATTTATATAGGTTTGAAGCGTTTTAAAATGAATTAAATCTTCAACAACAATACAATCGGCAGCATCACCAATTTGTAACAAACCAACCTCTAAATTATAATGTTTTACAGGGTTAATACACGCCATTTGTAGCACTTTAAAAACATCAACGCCTTTTGCTACGGCTCTTGCGCAAAGTTTATTAATGTGATTTAACATTAAATCGTCTGGATGTTTATCATCACTACAAAACATCATATTCTCAAAATGTTCAGAAGCTAAATCAATTAACGCTTCAAAATTTTTAGCAGCACTACCTTCACGAATTAAAATCTTCATACCTTTTTGAATCTTCTCTAAAGCTTCATCATAAGTAAAACATTCATGATCGGTAGAAATGCCTGCTCTTATATATTTTAAAACATCTTTCCCTCTTAATCCAGGCGCATGACCATCAACAGGTTTATTAAAATACTTAGCCCAAGCTATTTTTTTCATCACTTCAGCATCATCAAACAACACACCTGGATAATTCATCATTTCTGCTAAATACTTAATATCTGGGTTTTCTAGAAGTTTTTTAATAGCATCTGAATCTATAACAGCTCCTGCCGATTCAAAAGTTGTTGCTGGCACGCAAGACGGTGCTCCAAAGTTGAATTTAAATGGCACTTGTTTCCCATTATCAATCATAAACTCAACGCCTTCAACACCTAAAACATTGGCTATTTCATGCGGATCTGAAACGGTTGCAACGGTACCATGAGTGACTGCTATTCGCGCAAACTCACTTGGCACCAACATAGAACTTTCTATATGAATATGTGCATCTACAAAACCTGGTAATATATAGTTTTCAATAGCATGGTTCTTTTCAACAATAGAAAAAATTTCACCATCTTTAAAAGTGATTTCTCCTTTAAAAATGCGTTTATTTTGTATATCGACTATGTTTCCTTGTAGTTTCATATTTATTATGGATTCCTGCCTGCACAAGAATGATAAAATTATTTAAATTCTATTTTAAGTTTATGAGATGCTTCGACTGCGCTCAGCATGACTGCTAAGGGAAAACGCATTAAACTTAATATTACTTTTTTTAGCCACGAATTACACAAAATAACACAAATAAAAGAGCTTAGCTCATTTTAAATTAGTGAATATTAAAGATATTTGTGGCTTAATATTTTTAATGCTTTTGCTCAGTATGAGCGACCTATTTCAATTCAATTTTTAGAATTTGCTTCGTATTTTTAGTTACTCGAAATCTATTATCTGCTCTTCTGTTTACTACCCAAACAATATTGTTTTCAGAACATAACAACCACGTGTTTTCTTTATCTAAAAGCGATAATTTTTCGTCCTTAAAATACTTACTCAGCTTCTTTTTCCCTGTCATTCCTAACGGATAAAACACATCGCCTTCTTGCCATTTTCTTAATACTAATGGAAACTTCAAAACCGTTTTATCAACATAAATAACATTAGTTCGTTTTCCAAAAATAGCATCTGCTTCATCAAAAAACAAAACACCTAAAGGTGTTTCTACGTCTCTTTCGGTTTCAGAAATAATTATACTTTCGCTTGCTTCTATAAGTAGTTCACTTAATAATATATGTTCTCTATCTTTTATTAAACGGTGTGTTGACGACAATACTTGCTTACCAGATTGGGCATCTAAAAGGTTTACAACATCATCCCATTCTGTAAATCCGTAATCCTTGAATATTTCAAATAAATACGCTTTCGGGTTATTCAACTTTTTAAACTCTAAAATTTTGAAAACTATTTGATTGTTGTCTATTGTTTCAACAGCTTTATTAAAAAAATCATCAATGCTTTCTTGAACAATATCTACCGTATCATTTAAGTTACTAATCGTATTTTTAAAATTTTGCAACAAACTCGAATTCATCTCCTTCAAAATAGGAATCACATCGTGTCTTAATTTATTACGTAAATATTTGGTTGAACTATTACCACTATCTTCAACCCATTTAATATTGTTAGTTTTTACATAAGCAACTATACTTTCTCGTAAAAATGGCAAAAGCGGTCTAACAAATATGTCATTTACTTCTGGAATTCCAGTTAAACCTTCAATTCCGGTACCTCGTGTAAAATTAATTAAGAAAGTCTCTAAATTATCGTCGGCATGATGTGCTGTTAAAACATAATCAAAATTTAATTGTTCTGCCAATTCATAAAACCAATTGTACCTTAACTCTCGCGCAGCCATTTGTATTGATTGTTTTTTATTAGAGGCATAAAATTTAGTATCGAAACTTTCAATAAACACTTCTAATTCTAAGCTTTCAGCAAGTTGTAAAACAAAATCTTCATCAGCATCGCTTTCATCGCCTCGCAAATTAAAATTGCAATGTGCTAAGGCTATATTCAATCCAACTTTATGACATAGGTGTGTTAAAACCACACTATCAATTCCCCCAGAAATGGCTATAAGAAGTTTACTCTTTTTTAAGAAAGGCAAACGAGATTCTAAATGTTGTTTAAATTGTTCAAACATGTTTCAAATATACAACTTTGAGTTTTCAAATTAATCTGAAATCATTAATATAAAATGATGTAAATCATAGATTATAATCTAAAAAAAAGCTACCTTATTAAAGTTAATTTCTAAATACTATTGTTATGTGCTCACTAGACAAAATAAACGACAGAACAACAAAGGCAGCTTTTGACAAACGTGTAATTACAGCGACACAACATTTACAAACCTATGTTAAGCATAGATTATATATTGCAGTATCAACTGGCATTATACCTAAAAACATGTATACCTCTAATGGTATTATTGACGAAGCTATTGCCAGTTACTATGAAAAAGGATATAATGTTGATAGTGATGTTTCAACCATAAAATTAAAACTTTTTAAAATTGTTGATACCGATTTAAATACCCTTTTTAAAAAAGAAGCGTTTCATAAAGACACCATTAGTACTAGCTCCATTTTAGAAGAAGAGTTAGATGATTTAGAAGAAGCATATACTGTAGATGCTGATATGGATTTTGTAATGAATGAAGATTTAAATGATATTTCGTATAAGCAAGACCACAAACACAAACACTTGTTTTTATATGATGATAATGATAGTTCTGTTTTAAATGTATTTGAAATTGAAGAGGCATCTCTTAACGATTCTAAAAAAACATTAGGCAGTTTATATAGTTGGTTACCATTAAATGTATCTAATATTATTGACTTATTGGTTTTTGGAAAATTAAGCTTTGAAGAAATTTCAAAAGTGAGATCTATGGAAGTAAAACGCGTGGAATTTATTTTTAATGAAGTAAAAAATAAATTTAAAGAATATATTGATTAGCTTTCTAAAACGGTTCGCATTGCCTTGGCTTTAACCAAACATTCCTCGTATTCTTTTAGCGGGTCGCTTTTTGCTGTAATAGCGCCTCCAACCGAATAAGACACATACTTTTTGGTGTCATTGTATAAAATACTGCGAATAACCACATTAAAATCAAAATCGCCTGTGGGCGAAAAATAGCCAACAGCACCAGAGTAAAGTCCGCGTTTGGTTTCTTCTAAATCTTCAATAATTTTCATTGCCGAAATTTTAGGAGCCCCAGTCATACTTCCCATTGGAAATGTACTTTTTATAATATCTATAGGATGTGTTAATGCTTCTACTTGAGATGTTACCGTAGAAATCATTTGATGTACCTGATCGAAGGTGTAAATCTTGCACAATTCTTCTACTTTTACACTGCCTTTTATTGCGGTTTTAGATAAATCGTTACGAACCAAATCTACAATCATAATATTTTCGCTTCGTTCCTTTTCGTTGGCTAACAAATCTTGTTTTAGCTTGTTATCTTCTTCAATATCTAATGAACGTTTTGCAGTACCTTTTATAGGTTGCGAAATTAGAGTTGTTCCTTCTTTTTTCAAGTAACGCTCTGGTGAAGCCGATAACAAGTATTTATCTTGACATTTTAAAAAGGTTGCAAAAGGCGGATTTGAAATAGCATTAAGTTTATTATAAGTATCTAAAGGATTGATAGTGGTGTCTTGAGCATAAAACTCTTGACAAAAGTTAGCCTCATAAATATCGCCACGATGTATATGCGCGAGCATATTGTTTATTTTCTCAAAATACTCATCTTTATGAATACGAAGTTTTATTTTGATTTGATTATCTGAGACCTTTCGACTGCGCACAAGGTGACTATCATCTAAATTTTGAATGGCTTCTATGTCTTCTTCAACCTCATCATCAACGCAATTTAAGTATTGAATTTCAACTTGATTATCTTTAAATAAGAATAGTTTTTTAGGCTGAAAAAAGTATAAATCAGGAAATTCTAAACCATCAAAATTAGTCGATTTTAAAGCTTCAACATCGTTTTTTAAATCGTAGGTTAAATATCCAAAAATCCAATCGTTTACTAAGGTTTGATATTCTTTTAGTTTTTCAAAACCCTGAAGATAATCTGTTTGAATGCCAGTAAACGCATCTACCGCCAAAACCGCATCGTAATTAGAATATGCTTGCTCGTAATTATTAGAATCTAACCACACCACATCATCAAACTGTTGTGCCCAAATGCGTATTTGACTTTTAAAGACTTTAGAATCTTTAAATTTATAAATTTGTTTTGTTCTCAATAAAAAAGATTATTGAGCAAAGTTAAGTAGAATACTTAAAAAATTAAGATTTTTGTACTTTACTTTAACCCACATTTTATATTAGAAAATGTATTACATATAAAAGCATGTACACCTTACAAAACGAGAAACTTAAGATTTCGGTAAAAAAAATTGGTGCCGAATTATGCAAAATAACTTCGATAAAACATCACACCGAATTTATGTGGGATGCGAACCCAGAAATTTGGAGTAGCTACGCTCCTAACCTATTTCCTATTATTGGTGCTTTAAAAAACGACACTTATTTTTTTGAAGGTAAAGCATATAGTTTACCAAAACATGGTATGATACGTAACAACGCCAATGTTACACTCCACGAACAAACCCAAAACAGTTTAACATTCAAACTCATTTATAGTGAAGCGACGCTAAAAATATATCCGTTTAAGTTTGAGTTTTATATTACGTATACGCTAACAGATACAACCATAGAAATAACACACACGGTTAAAAACGTCGGTAATAAACCCATGTATTTCTCGGTTGGTGGGCATCCTGCTTTTAAATGTCCGGTGTATGACGATGAAAATTATGAAGACTACGTTTTAGAATTTGAACATACCGAAAACTCTAAAACACACCTCATCAACATGGAAAACGGCCTTATTTCACCTAAAACAAAACCCGTGTTTAATAATACGAATTTGTTACCGCTAAAACACGACTTATTTAATGCCGATGCGCTCATTTTTAAAGATTTAAAATCTAAAAAAGTCATTTTAAAAAGTAATAAACATGGTGACATTCTATCTTTTAGCTATCAGGATTTTAACTATTTAGGCATTTGGGCAAAACCAGAAGGCGATTACGTTTGTATAGAACCTTGGTTAGGTATTGCCGATAACGAAAACACCAATCAAGACCTAAAAACGAAAGAAGGTATTTTAAAACTTGCAGCCAGCAAGACCTTTAAAGCAAGCTACAGTATTGAAATACATAACAGTCGTTTAGCTTAGATAAAATTTTAAGCTTAACTTTGCATGCTAAATTACAACTGTGAGCTTTCAAGATTTAAATTTAAACACCCCACTATATAACGCCTTAGACGATTTAGGCTTTACAACGCCTACACCCATTCAAGCAGAAGCTTTTAATGTGGTGAGTTCTGGTAAAGATATGGTTGGTATTGCCCAAACAGGTACTGGTAAAACCTTTGCCTACATGTTGCCAATTTTAAAGAATTTAAAATATTCAACACAAGAAACCCCACGTATTTTGGTTTTAGTACCAACGCGTGAATTGGTAGTGCAGGTGGTTGATGAAATCGAGAAACTTTCAAAATACATCAATAATCGTGTGTTAGGTGTGTACGGAGGCACGAATATTAATACGCAAAAGCAAGCCATTGCTGCCGGTATTGATATTTTAGTAGCAACACCTGGTAGGCTATACGATTTGGCTTTAAGTCGCGTATTACAATTAAAATCGATTCAAAAATTAGTGATTGATGAAGTTGATGTGATGCTTGATTTAGGGTTTAAACATCAGCTAATTAATATTTTTGATATTCTTCCAGAGAAAAGACAAAACATTATGTTTTCGGCAACGATGACCGAAGATGTCGATTTACTAATTAACGATTTCTTTAAAAGTCCAAAGCGTGTATCCATTGCTATTTCTGGAACACCGTTAGATAACATTACGCAAGCACGCTATAACGTACCTAATTTTTACACCAAAATAAATTTATTAACGCATTTACTAAACGATACCGAAACCTTTAATAAGGTTTTAATATTTGTGGCATTTAAAAAAATGGCCGATCGTTTGTTCGAGCAACTCGATGAGATTTTCCATGATGAGTTATGCGTCATTCACTCTAACAAAACACAAAATTACCGTTTACGTAGTATCGAGCAATTTAGAAATGGTGAGAACCGTATTTTAGTAGCTACCGATGTTATGGCGCGTGGTTTGGATATCGATAACGTATCGCATGTTATAAATTTCGATACACCTATTTACCCTGAAAATTACATGCATCGTATTGGTAGAACAGGTCGTGCCGAACGTAAAGGAGAAGCCCTTATTTTTAATACTGAAAAGGAAGCTGATGCCATTGAGAATATTGAAAGCTTAATGAATATGGAGATTCCTTTATTGGAATTACCAGAAACCGTTACAGTATCTACCGAACTTATTCAAGAAGAGCGTCCGGTAATAAAAGAGCACAACAATCCTAACAAACGTAATAAGGACGACGATGCGCCAGGACCTGCTTTTCATGATAAATCTGAAAAGAATTCTAAAGAAAATTTAGGAGGTTCTTATAAATTTAAAATTGCTGCTAAGTACAAAAAGCCTAAAACTAGAGGCGATATAAATTACCATAGACGGAATAAGAATAAGTAGATTTTATTGGGCATTACCACAAGGGTCGGGCTTTCCGCTATATCTTTTGTTTTGTCATTCCTGCGCAGGCAGGAATCCATAATGAAGTTCTAAACTATTTTTTAAAGTTCTTTCTAATTTAAGAGAAAACAAAAGGATGCCGCATCAATCCCTAACGCGGGTATTTGCTTAATACATATCATGCCTGCGAAGGTAGAAGTCTATTACTAACTTATAGATTCCTGCCTGCGCAGGCAGGAATCCAAATCACCAATTATTTCATTAAAAGTTCCTCTTTCTCAAAAATGAATACACTCAAAAAAAAGTACAGACTAAAAATTATAATAAAAAAAAACCTACAAAATTAACTGTTTCAGTTGTTCTTATCATTTCTAATTCATAAATTAGTTCTCATTCCTGCGTAGGCTGGAATCTACTTTTAAGAATACATGTATAAAACCATTCATCAATATTACCTCTACATCCTTTCAAACAAAAAGAATGGAACACTATACATTGGAGTCACTAACGACCTTGAACGTAGAATGTTTGAACATAAAAACAAACTAGTTGATGGGTTTACAAAAAAATATGGGTTAAATAAATTGATGTATTTTGAATCCTTTCAATATGTAAATGATGCTATTAAAAGAGAAAAGAATATGAAAAAGTGGAAACGCGAATGGAAAATTAAATTAATAATAGAAGAAAATCCTAATTGGGATGATTTGTCTTCTGATTGGACTTTCTTAATTGATTGAATAATGGATTCCTGCCTGCGCAGGAATGACAAAACTCAACTAAAACTAGAAGCAATAAAAGTTATAATAATCAGAAAAAGAATAAGTTATATTTATAGATTTATAATTAGGCACTTTCAGAAGAAAATAAATACTTGTTTATCAGTTAAATAAGCTTTATTTTAGATAAAAACAAACCCCGAAAACGAGCTCTATACTCAAAAAACGGGGTTTTAATTTATCATCTATGTTAAAAATACAAAGAATCTCTGAATTTCAGCACGAATTTTCATTTTTAAGAGCTAGCGAAAACTTCCAACTCTATTTTAATCAATTTTTGTTAAGCGATTTAGGAAAAATCTATTTAGCAATTCCTTGGGATGATCTAGTATCCGTTTTTAAGATAAAAGAATCTATTAAAGGAACAAAAAATTACTTTAGTCCAAAAGGCAAAATAGCGTTGATGTTTTTAAAACACTACGCTTGTTGTTCAGACAAACGATTAATTGAGTAACTCAATGCAAATGTTGATTATCAGTTTTTCTGTGACCTGAATTTAGCACATCATCGTTTAACTAATTACAAAATTGTGAGTCAAATACGCTGTGAGTTGGCACAAAATTTAGCTATAGAAAAAGTAGAAAAAACGTTATTCAATAATTGGTCTGGTTTTATAAAAGAGCAATCCTCTATTTTTACGGATGCTACTTGCTATGAGAGTGAGGTTCGTTATCCAACAAATCAAAAATTACTTTGGGAATCTGTTCATTGGAGTCACCATCAAATGAAAATAATTTGTAAAGAATTAAAGTTGAAATTACCACGCACCAAATATTTAAAATGGAAAAAGCGCTATGTAAGTTACAGTAAAATGCGAAGAAAAACCAATAAGAAACGTACGCCTTTAACCAGATCATTATTACACTTACTTAAAAAAACAAACACAATACTGGACAATATTGAAAAACAATATGATATAGAAATGCCTACTAATTATTATAAACGAAGAGCTATTATTGAGACAATAAGCCATCAACAAGAGCTTCATTTTACAAAAGCAGAAAAACCCAAGAACAGAATTATAAGTATTGAAAAGGATTATCTTCGACCAATAGTAATGGGTAAAGAGATAAAGAAAGTAGAATTTGGAGCGAAAGTAAATAAACTTCAAATTGATGGAATTAATTTTATTCAGCAAATTAGCTTTGATAATTTTAATGAAGGAACTCAGTTTAAAAACACGATTTACAAAGCACAAGGACTCACAAAAACAAAAGTAAAAATAGTTGGAGCAGATGCTATCTATGCTACTAATAAAAATAGAGTTTTTGCAACCGCTAACAAAATACAAACTGATTTTAAGGCAAAGGGAAAACCTTCTAAACATAGAAAACAACAATTACAATTGGCTAGAATAATAACCAAAGAACGAGCCACCCGTTTAGAAGGAAGTTTTGGAAAAGAGAAAGAACATTATCATTTAAAGAAAATAAAAGCCAAGACAAAGAAAACCGAAATACTTTGGATATTCTTTGGAATACATACTGCAAACTGTCTTGAAATTGGCAGAAGAATGCAAAAGCAAACTTTAGAAAAAGTAGCCTAAATTTTAATCCTAAAAAATGAAGTCATGGGATAACTATGCCTTAATATCACTGTGAACTCAAAGAAAAAGTGAAAAACTAAAAAGTGCTATAAAAATTATAATTTTTATAGCACTTTTTTAGAGTTATTATTGAAAGGTTCCACTACTTCTGAAAGTGCCTAAATAACGAAAACTCAATTAACAAACGCTCTGTCATTCCTGCGAAGGCAGGAATCCACTTTTAACAGTATATGTACAAAACCATTCATCAATATTACCTCTACATCCTTTCAAACAAAAAAATCTCCTTTTAAATTAATAAAAAGAGATTTTAAAATAAAATAGCTTCCTGCTAATATTTAATCTTCAGTAAAAATTAAAGCACCACCTTCTGGTAATAAGGCTACTATAAATTTTCCGCTTTTACCTATGTTCTTTTTCTTAAATCCTGCGGTTCTATCTTTATTATCATAAATAACAGAAACATCCTGTTTAATAAGCATTGGTAAATCTAACTCAATACGTTTCGCTTCTTTTGCGCCATTAACTACTGCTACAAACCATTTAGTTCCTTTTCGTCTAGCAATAGCACAATAGTCTCCTGGTTCTCCACCAATATATTTGGTTTCGTCCCAAACGGTTGGTACCGTTTTAAGAAAATCTAAAACAAACCCTGGTTGCTCGTCTAAATTATTAGGTGTTAAACCAAAGTGTTGCACTGGTGAAAAATAAAGTACCGATGTTGCTAATTCAAAAGCATCTGTGGTTTTTCTAATACTTCCATCAACCTGATCTTTACTAAGCTTTTTGTTTAAAAATACTGGTGCAAAATCCATAGCACCAACCGTATTTCTTGTAAAAGGTAAAATAGTGCTATAATAGGCTTGTGTATCGGCAGAACTTTGTCTGAATATTAAATTCTCTGAAGCTAAAACAGCCTCTGAAGTTACATAATTAGGATACATTTTTTCCCAACCTCTAGGAATGGTACACCCATGAAAGGTGATGGTTAATCCGTAATTATTAGCATCGGTTAAAATATCTTCATAAAGTTGCATGGTGCTTTGCTTGTCTCCTCCAAAAAAATCGACTTTTAAACCTTTTACGCCTATTTTTTGTAACCAAGCCATTTCTTGTTGTCTCGCTGGTGCAGTATTCATTTTATCCTGTGGTGTTTGTGGGGCATCATTCCAATAGCCATTAGAATTATACCATAATATCACACCAACATTTTTTGAAGCAGCATAGTTTACTAAATCCACCATACGGTCTTTACCAATTCTTGTATCCCACCAATTATCAATAAGCACGTATTCAAAATTAAGTTTAGCAGCCAAATCGATATACTTAACTTGATCGTCGTAATTAATACTTCCGTCTTGCCAAACTATCCAACTCCAAGTGGCGCGTCCCATTTCATAAGTTTGACTTGCAGGATACATTTCTTCAACCAAATCGAAAGCCACCGTAGATTCTACAATAGGCTTTAATGTATTCCCTAAAGTTATGGTACGCCAAGGTGTTTTGGCTGGCATAGCCTGTGATGCATAATTTTCTCCCAAACCGTTATTTTCTCCAGACTGCGGGAATTCTAAAGGATAAAACCCTTCTGAAGTACCTTCTCCCAAACGAGAACCTGGATAATGACTATCAACACCTGTTTCAGAAATTAAAACCCAACCATTATTAGCTAATTTGAAAAGTGCAGGAAATGTATAACCTACTCCATTTTGAGACGGTGTACCCAAAGGTTCGTTAAACGTATATTCCTCCTCGTAAGATGGTTTCGTCTGCTCCCAACCAGTCATAGGTAATGCTTGTTGTGTTATAAATGTTGTGGCACTATTAGGCAGATTAAAACCTGTAGCTTCACTAAATATCTTAACATGTGTATTACGTTCTTTTGTTGATAAACCATAAGAGAAAGCAACATCATTATTACTAACTCTAAACACCATAGACAAAGTGTCTTTAGCTGGATTTGTAAGTTTACAAACAAGTTCATTTGCATGATATTTAACCTGACTAACCTTTGCTTTATTTAAGGTGTATTCAGTATTAATAGACGATGCCTTAGACGACTCATAGACCAATTCTTTTGTAAAATCACCTATAGAAGTTTGAAGTCCTAATGGAGACTCTTCTAAAAACGCATTGCTTCCATATTGTATGCTATAAGAAGGTTTCCCGTTCGTTACATTTATTTTAACATCAATAGTTCCATCTGGACTTTTTATTGATAAAGGTGTCTGCGAGAACGTTATTTGTGTAAAAAACAAAAAGCTTATGATACTGCTTTTAAAAAAATTGGACATGTACATCTTATTTAATTATTTAAGTGTCTAAAATACACTTTATTTTTAAAATAAAGATAAAACAGGCTAAATTTTCTAATGATTTTTAAAATAATTCTGTAATCTAATATTTAATTTATATTTGTAGCACATTACATTTTATGATACCTAAAATTAAAAAACTCTTACTCTCTATAGAACAAGTTCCCACACTAATTTATCTTGTAAAATGGGTTTTTATTTGTTTGCTATTAGGAGCCGCAGCTGGTAGTGTTTCTGCTTTTTTTCTTACCAGTTTAGAATGGGCAACACAGTATAGAGAATCTCATTTATGGATTATTTGGTTATTACCAATAGGCGGATTTATTATTGGCTTATCCTATCATTTATATGGTAATGATGTTGTAAAAGGCAATAACTTATTACTTGAAGAATTTCACTCACCAAAAAAAATAATCCCTTTTAAAATGGCTCCTTTGGTGTTATTTGGCACTATTGTAACACATTTATTTGGAGGATCGGCTGGTCGTGAGGGTACAGCAGTACAAATTGGTGGTGCTATTGCCGACCAGTTTACCAAAATTTTAAAACTCTCTAAACGCGATAGACAGATTCTATTAATTGCGGGTATTAGTGCAGGTTTTGCTTCCGTTTTTGGTACGCCTTTAGCCGGTGGCATTTTTGCTCTTGAAGTTTTAGTTTTGGGAAGAATTAGACTCGATGCCATCATCCCAAGTTTTATGGGAGCTGTTTTTGCAAACTATTTTTGTGAAATCTGGAACGTATCGCATACACATTATCATATTTCTTCAGTTGCCGAAATGAACCCAATAAACCTATTATGGGCTTTACTAGCAGGTATTATTTTTGGTTTGGTTGCGATGCTGTTTTCAAAATCGACTCATTTTTGGAGTAACCTATTTAAAAAACATATTAAATATCCGCCTCTGCGCCCCGTTGTTGGTGGCGTTATTTTAGCGATTACTATCTATTTTATGGGAACGACTAAATACATTGGTTTGGGTATTCCTACCATTGTAGATGCGTTTGACGTAAACCTGAATTCCTATGACTTTTTATTAAAAGTACTACTCACCTCTTTTACATTAGGTGCTGGTTTTAAAGGCGGTGAAGTAACGCCTTTGTTTTTTATTGGTGCTACTTTGGGAAATGTATTAATTTGGTTTATCCCATTACCTATGGGACTTCTTGCAGGCATGGGATTTGTTGCGGTTTTTGCAGGTGCTACCAATACACCTATTGCATGTACCATAATGGGTATTGAATTATTTGGTATTGAAGCGGGCGTTTTTATTGCTTTGGCTTGTAGTACATCCTATTTGTTTTCTGGACATTCGGGTGTGTATGCCTCTCAAATTATTGGAAGCCCCAAAAATAATTTTTACATACGAGAAAAAGGTTTGCCTCTTTCTGATATTAAAAAGAGGCGAGATAGACAAGAAACCAAGTAAGCTTTAAAACTAATCAGCTATCGCTTGGTTTACTAACACTCTAAATTTTCCTGCAGTATCATCACTATTAATACGCTGAGTTTGTTTTAATAGTACACCTATAATTTCTTCTTTAGGATCTGCAAAATACTGTGTATTAAAATAACCTCCCCACTCAAAAGTACCTTCACTACTATTACCTCCTAAATCATGTTTTTTCTTATCAACTAATCCAAAAGCTAAGCCATGAACCGCTGAAATATTTTCAGATATATAGGGGATTTGATTGGTTAAAATAGTTTCTACAGTGGTTCTACTTAATATTCTAACACCATTTAATTCGCCTTTGTTTAAATACATTTGTAAAAACGTGGCATAATCTTTTGCTGTACTTGAAAGTCCTGCTCCTCCAGAGAAAAAACGTTTAGCTCCCGTTTTAGGATAATCGGTATCATAAAACGTTACGGGGTATTTTACCCACTCATTATCTTCTTTAGTTTGTACCGTTACTAACCGATTGTATTTTGATCCTGGAAGATAAAATTGGGTGTCATGCATTCCTAAAGGCTCGAAAATTCTAGTTTTTAGAAATTCATCAAACGGCATTCCAGACATGATTTCAACAAAATAGCCTAAAACATCTAGTCCTTCACTATATGTGAATTTTTCTCCTGGATTATGATGCAATGGCAATTTTGCTAGCTTTTTAATGTTATCACCAATAGCAACATCTTCCGTAGTAAATAAATCTACAATACCAGCTTTAGCATACAATTTTTTAAATCGTGCATCGCTATCTATTTGTCCGTAACCAATACCCGATGTGTGGGTTAGCAAGTTTCTTATGGTTATTTGTTTATCGGCTGGTTTGCTTGTGTATGATGAATCTGCTTCATTAAAAGACTCTAAAAGTTGTGCGTCTCCAAATTCTGGAATATATTTTGAAATAGGGTCATCTAAATTAAATTTTCCTTCTTCCCATAACATCATAACAGCTGTAGACGTAATAGCTTTAGACTGCGATGCTATTCTAAAAATATGATCTAATTCCATGTCAGTTTTTGAAGTATTATCTGCCATTCCAAAGGCTTTATAATACACAATTTCACCATGTCTTGCAATTAAAGCAACGGCACCAGGGATTTTATTTTCTGAAACGGCATGTGTTAACATCGAATCTATACGACCTAGTCGTGCATCTGACATGCCTACTGAACTAGGAGCTACTTCAGAAAGTGTTTCGGGTTGAATTGTTGGGCTTTGCTTAAAACAAGAGGTTAGTACAAATGCTGTAAGACACACTAAAAATATTTTTTTCATGGGTTATAGTTGGTATTTAGTTTAATAGAAAAAGCTAAGTTACTTTTTTATAGATAATTAATAATCATCTATAAACAAAAAAATCCCTTTCCAAATAAATGAAAAGGGACATATAGAGCGTTTTTTAGTTTACAAAAATAACCAACCAAATTTAACCCTAACTTAAAGTTAATCTCGTATTCTTACTTGACTCTCTACAATATCTGTGATAGGCACGATTAATTTACCTTCTGATGTTTTTAATGTTACCGATGTACCATCAATAGATTCTACCTCGCCTTTAATATTATTAAATTCTATATTTTGTCCTATCTCATATGTTTTTCTAGCATAAAACGTTTTTAATAATTCGCCTACCATTTTTTGTGCTCCAAAGCCAAAGGCTAATGCAAAGGCTAATAAAAAAGCAGCTAATATCATGGTGATATTACTAGTTATAATTTCGGTATCAATACCAGCCTGATTTAAAGCCGTTATTGATGTAAAAATTAGAATTAAAAAAAACACTACTTGACTTATAATTTTTGCTCCAGATAAATCCATTGAGTCAAAAAAGGACTTTAAGCCCTTCTTAATAACATTAGCTAAAACTAACCCAATAGTAAAAATCACTAAGGCAGCAAATAATTTTGGTAAATACCCCAATAGGTTACTAATTTGTTCAGAAATCATGGTTAAATTCATAATATCTGACGCCATAATTATAAGCATAATATACATCACCCATTTCACGAAATTTGAAACAATTTTGATGGTATCAAAATTTAACTTTTTACCTTCAACAATTTCTATTTCATTTAATACATCATCTAATTTATTGGCTTTAGCAAGTTTTAAAGCTTTTTTAATAATTTTAACTACAAGTTTTGTTATCAACCAACCAATAATTAATACTATTATAGTTCCTATTATACTTGGAAATATTTTAGTTATCTCTAGCCACATAGCTTTTAAAGATTCCATAGCAATATCTTTCCATTCTGTTGCTTTTTCCATGTTTTACTATTTTTGTTAGGGTTACTTTGGGTTATTTGGATTTTTATTTTTTCTTTTACTTATTACAGACTCAATAAGGTCTCCTATATTATAAGAGAATAAAGCCGCCAACTCCATAAGCAATTTTGCCATGGCAATATCACTCATAACCTTAGACTTAAGTTCCTGAGGAACTTCCTTAAGAGGCTGGTCTACATATTTAAACGGATTCTCCATTATTTAAGGTTATTAGTATATACGGTTACTAGTTTGTCTTTAGCACGTTTAATTCTCATTTTAACCGCACTTTCTCCTATTCCTAAAACACTTTCAATCTCTTTTATAGAAAGAGAGTCTTGATATTTTAGTAATAAAATCATTTTCTCCTCTGGAGAAATTAGCTCTAAAGCTACCTTCAATTTATCTACCTTCATGCTAAAAAAACTGGTATCGTCTTCATCATCAGAAAGGTTTTCTATATCGGCATAATCTACCGATTGTTTTTCAAATTTTTTAGCAGTATTTCTTGTTACATAATTTACACAATGATTATATGTAAATGAATATAACCATGTTGAAAATTTAGATTTGCCTTTAAAACTAGCCAATTTAACAAAGAGTTTTAAAAACACATCTTGTGTTAAATCTTTAGCTTCGTCCTCATCTTTTGCAAACCCATAGCATTTATTATATACCAATGTAGCATACCTATCGTATAGGATTTCAAAAAGCAATGTATTGTTATCTTTAACAATTACATTTACCAAATCTTCGTCTGGTAGTTTATTTATATTTGCTAGGGTTTCCAAATGTAGCTTACCGCTATTTTATTATTGATATTTTTAAGACACTCATTTTTTTAAAAAGTCACCTACTTTTTAGTAAAAAATAAAAATATAACTATTAAATATGAAAAAGCTTAATAATTAATACGCATTCAATACGCAAATTGATATTTAAAAACTTTTTTTCACAAAAACAAATAAGTTTTTACTTAAAAGTTAAAACCATCAATCCTTTATAAAAATAAGATTAATGGTTCTTTTTAAATGGAAAAAACAATGATGCCTACTGAAAAGTATAACTTGTTTTTACTACTTGTGTAACTCTAAAATAGCCATAAGCATAATTACCTGGAGTTGTTATGTTAACACAATTACCTCTTAAAGGCACAGGTGTTGAACTAAAAAGACCAGCACCTTCAGACTGCTCAATTAGAATTCTAATATAATTGAAGTATGCTTCAGAGATCCCAAAAAACGAAATATCTACAATATCTCCTGGCTTATATTCCTCTATTTTATCGGTATCTTCATCTTCTTGCTTTTCAAACCACCAAGTAATTTCATTACCATTAACAAACTCATCATCTCCATCTTCTAATTCAGGAAGTAAATCGCCTCTTCTTTGAGTTTTAAACAAATAATAATTTTCTTCATCTTCAGGGTCTGTAAAAATCACATTAAATTCTAAAACATCATCTTCAAAACCATCTTCAATAGACTGGGTGATCTCTGTTATATCGGTAACAGGTGTCAAAGTTTCATTAGCAGTAAAGGTTTCTCCATCATAAATAACTTCTAAAGTATATGAATCGTTAATAACAGGAACAAACTGGGTTGTTGTATAAAGTCCATTACTTTGATGTGTAAAAACAAATTCTTCTGCACTATTGTTATTAGTCACTTTAACAGATGCATTGGTAACACTTACATTTGTATTAGCATCAAAATAAGGCGTCGATTTGCTTAATTTTATCGTTTGATTATTTCCTGTTGTTCCTTTCTCCCAATCTAGAGAAGCTTCAATAACTAATCTCGTTGGTGCTTCTTGTACATCTACATCTATAACATCTTCACAAGATGTGAAAACTAAAACAAAAAGAAGTATTGTTAATTTAAAATATGTATTCATTTTTATTAAAATTTAAAATTATAAGTTACTGATGGCACTATTCCGAAAATAGCAGTTCTTGTAGCTTCATTAATTCCTGAATCTTGATTTTGACCAAATGAAATGGAAGCTGCATTTTTATGATTGTAAACATTATAGATGCCAAAAACCCATTCGCCTTCCCATCGTTTATTTGGTTTTCTATTAGGTTTATAAGTTGCCGAAATATCTAATCTATGATAAGCAGGTAACCTATCTGAATTTCTATCTGAAAAACTAGCTATTGATTGTCCTTCGTATTGATACTGTCCGTTTGGATAGGTTACGGGTCTTCCTGTTTGAAACACCAAATTACTACCAAAAGTCCATTTTTTATTAAGTTCATAAGCGCCTGTAATTGAAAAATCATGCGTTCTATCGAAAGCTGAATTATACCAATTACCGTTATTAATACCAGGTCCTCCTGCAATACCTCCTAACGTTCTTTGCTCTGCTTTAGATAAAGTATAGGCTATCCAACCTGTGAAGCGTCCTTCGTTTTTACGTACTAAAAATTCTAATCCGTAAGCACGTGCTTCTCCGTTTAAAATTTCAGTTTCAATCGTATTATTTCCAATTAAATCGGAACCATCAATGTAATCTATTCGGTTATCTGTTGTTTTATAATACCCTTCAACTTCTAAAGAATATTTTTTATCACTAAAATTTCTAAAGTACCCTAAAGCATACTGATCTGATAATTGTGGTTTTACATATTCCCCGCTCATTGTCCAAACATCTAATGGTGTTACAGATGTTGTGTTTGATAGTAAATGAATATATTGGGCTGCTCTTGAATATCCTGCTTTTATAGAAGATGATTCGTTTAATTGATATGCTAAAGATGCTCTAGGTTCTAAATTACCAAAGGTTTTTATCGTTTCATCTTTTTTATAATCGGTCTCTCCTATTTCGGTACCTCGTTCATAAATTCCTAGAGAACTATTATAAACTACAGGTTGATTATTAGCATAATCCGTCATGGCTTGTCCTCCTAAACGACTAAAACCACTGTATCTTATTCCATATTGTGCCGTTAGTTTATTAGACAATTTGTGTTCTGCATTTACATACAAACCACTTTCAAAGGCCTTTTTTCTATCTAAAGACAATGGGTTTACAGATGACGTTTCAGAAGTTGGACGCACTTGTCCTGGGTCGAAATCATAATAAATAGCGCTCACTCCAAAATCTAATTTAAAGGTGTCATTAGCATAATATTTAAGATCATATTTAACATTATAATTATTAATTGAAGAAATCCAATTAAATTCTTCACTAGTAATTTCTAAATCGTAATCATACTTACTATAAATTAAAGATAAGTTTGAAAACAGTCTATCATTAAAAAGATGATTCCACCTTAAATTCCCAGAAGCATTACCATAACTACTACTAAAGTTTTCCCCAAGTCTAAAAGAATCTCTACCAAAATAGCCTGATAAGTATAACTTGTTGTTAGTATTTAGCTTATAATTAGTTTTAAGATTTAAATCGTAAAAACCAACTCTATTATCTTCATCGGCAGCTTTTAGAAATAGGTTTACATAAGAACTTCTACCCGCCACTAAAAAAGAACCTTTATCTTTAAACATAGGTCCTTCAACCGTAAGTCGACTAGAAATTAATCCAATACCTCCTGTCAAGGATAGGTTTTTACTATTTCCATCTTTTTGTCGGATATCTAACACCGAAGAGGTTCTTCCCCCAAAACGTGCTGGTATACCGCCTTTATACAATTTAATATCTTTAATAGCATCGGCATTAAATACAGAAAAGAAGCCTAGCATGTGTGATGTATTATAAATAATAGCTTCATCTAGCAATACTAAGTTTTGATCGGCAGCTCCACCTCTCACATGAAAACCTCCTGAGCCTTCACCATTTTTTGTAACTCCAGGAAGCATTTGTAACGATTTTATAATATCTACTTCGCCTAAAACCACTGGCATTTGCTTGACTGTTTTTATATTTAATTTAGAAACACTCATTTCTGGTTTTTTAAGGTTTACGCGTTCTGTTTCTTCGGCAGTAATAAGTACCTCGGCTAACTGCGTTGATGCAGCCTTAATTTCAAATTTTATTTTTTGATCTTTATCTAATATAATTTCCTGACTCACATCTTCAAACCCCATATAAGACACGATTAAAGTATAGGTACCTTTAGGTGCAGAAATTGAATAAAAACCATATTCATTACTTACTGCTCCAATGGTCGTTCCTTTTAAAAACACAGAGGCGCCAAATGCTGTTTCTCCATTACTAGCTTCCTTGATTATACCACTAACAGTATAATTTTCTTGTGAAAACATAACTGTTGTTAATAACATAAATAACCATGCTATTTGTTTCATTTTTTGATTTTTCATTTTAATGATTGTTCGTTTTTTTTTGATGAATGACTGATTTTCTTGTTGATGATTATATTTCTTTTTTATTGATAGTTCTACAAAACGGCCTTTCCGTAATTAAAGTATTTTTTTTTCTTAAACTTGTTCCGGTATACCAACCAAAGCCTAAAAAAGGATTTAAAACTTTAGTTGATTGATTTGTGTTTTTTTGATTCATGATTGTTCGTTTTTTTTGATTGATGACATAAATAATTACTTAATTGACATTTGAAAACATAAAAGGTTGCATCAATTCCTATATTTATTTTTAGGCATAAAAAAAAGTAACCTTTTCAGATTACTTTTTAAATTATTATAAAACTCCTAAGTTATATTATAGAAAATTAAATTTTTGAGTTATTAATTTAGTTTCCATACAATTTGTTTTTGTGTA
>TARA_R110002050_G_scaffold199319_7_pt1 | contig 33139 bp, 25 predicted proteins | sample TARA_R110002050 | Tara Oceans TARA_R110002050 (sample SAMEA4396988) | marine metagenome | biome: Polar Biome; feature: [DCM] deep chlorophyll maximum layer (ENVO:01000326); material: water (ENVO:00002006), including particulate matter (ENVO:01000060) such as... | depth 25 m
TTATACATTTTTAAAAAGTACCCACATTGATTTAAATAGCTCAATTGAAATAGTTTGATTTTTAAAAAAATAATTTAAAATCAAGTAGTTAAATCGAAAAAATTTTGTAATATTAGATAAATATATTGCTTTTATCGGACAAAAATGAAACTAAGTTTCAAATATTGTATTAATTTGACTAGCTATCTTATAATGGTTAGCTTTGTAAACATTAGTATTAATTCATTGAGCTAAATTTATTGAATGGCATTTATTGAAAAAATTCTCCAAGAGCCTTCCTATGGTTGGAAAGACGAAAAAGGCAACCTTATAATACCAACAACCAAACAATTATTTAAAGAAGCTTTCCGTCGAATAAATATTTTCAAATCCACCACTAATTGGATTTCACTCATAAGTTGGGTGATGGCAATTACGATGTTACCTTTCTTTTATTTTTTCTTAGTTGAGTTTTTTAGTATTCCGCTTTTAATTTTCTTTTTGGTGTATGCCATGATCATCATGAGTACCCATGGTACTATTTGGTTTCACAGGTATTGTACTCATAAATCCTTTACATTTAGTCATCCAATTTTTAGGTTTATCACTCAAAACTTAGTGATTAAAACTTTTCCTGAAGAAATTTATGTTGTTTCTCATCACGTTCATCATGCATTGTCTGATGAGCCAGGTGACCCATACAATGCCAAAGCAGGCTTTTTATATTGCATGTTATCTGATGTCAATCACCAAAGCATTGCAGAAGATTTAACTGAACCTGAATACAATCGTCTCCAAACTTTTTTGAATCATACTGGAGTTAAGTTAAATTCTTATAAGTCATACTTGAAATGGGGTTCATTGGCTACTGTAGGTTACACAGTAGGTCTATGGGTATTAAATTGGGCATTTTGGTATGCTGCTTTTTACTTTATTGGTGGGCATGGTTTGGCTTGTGCAGCATTTAGTGCAGCCATGTTTTGGTTTGTTTTGGTACGAGCTTTTAATTATACCGGACACGGAAAAGGAGAAGTGAAACACATCGATGGAATTGATTTTGACCGCAGAAATTTATCCATAAATCAAACCAGACCTGGATTGTTTTCAGGTGAATGGCACAACAATCATCATCTTTTCCCAGGAAGTGCAAGAGCAGGATTTCTTCCTTTTCAGATTGATTTAGCTTGGATATACATATATCTATTAAGTAAAGTTGGAGCTGTAGATTCTTATCAGGATTCCAAAGCTGCTTTTATGAAAAAGTATGTACAAAAAAATGCGCAAAAAGAAGTGGTTATCAAAGATGTAGCTTCGGCTGAGTCCTCGAATTAATTTATCAATTCTTTCTTAATCATATCTTTTCTTTTTTTTAAAGAAAAAGCTTATCTTTGCCCGCTTAAAAAATTTATTATTTATTAATTGTAACGTATTATGCCTACAAAGATTAGATTACAAAGACATGGAAAAAAGAAGTATGCTTACTTTCATGTAGTAATCGCTGACAGTCGTGCCCCACGAGATGGGAAGTTTATTGAGAAAATAGGTACCTATAACCCAAACACTAACCCTGCAACCATTGATATCGATTTCGATCGATCATTGACTTGGGTGAAGAAAGGAGCTCAGCCTACCGAAACAGTGAAAGCTTTGCTTTCTTACAAAGGAGTGATTTATAAAAATCACCTTGATAAAGGAGTAGATAAAGGAGCTTTTTCGCAAGAAGATGCTGAGAAAAAGTTTGAAGCTTGGTTGCAAGAAAAAGAAGACAAAATCACTTCTAAGAAAGACAAATTGAGTGCTTCTGTTCAAGAAGAAACCAAGAAACGCTTAGCAGCTGAAAAAGAAATCAACGAGAAAAGAGCTGCTTCAATCTCTGCAAAACTTCAAGATACTGCTTCTGAAGTTGCTGAATCTGTAGCTGATGCTGCTGAATCTGCTGTTGACACAGTTAGTGAAACTGCTGAAGCTGTAGCAGATGCTGTTGAAGAAAAAGTTGAAGAAGTAAAAGAAGCAATCTCAAGTGAGAAAGAAGTCGCTACTGAAGAAACAAAAGAAGAAGAAAATAAGGAAGACGAAAAAAAATCTGCTGAATAAAATAGACTCATGCAATTAGATGAGTGTTTTTACCTAGGATATTTTTCGAAAACCATTGGAACCAAAGGGGAATTAGCGTTAAAGTTAGACGTTGATTCCCCTTCTGATTATATCAACTTGAAGCAAGTTTTGGTTCAAATGAATTCAACAGACCATCAATTGGTTCCTTTCTTTGCCGTTAAAGCTGAGCTTCAAAACAATGGCAACTTGCGTTGCCAGTTTGAATCGATTGATGATGCAAATTTTGCAAAGACAATGGTTGGGAAGTCTGTATTTTTACCACTTAGCAAACTAAAGCCTCTGGGTGAAAATCAATTTTACTTTCATGAAATTATTGGCTATCAAGTCACTGATCTAGAATTTGGATTAATTGGACCAGTTTCTGAAGTGTTAGAATTTAACCATTCAAATTTACTGGTAGTTAAAAAAGAAGAGAAGGAAATTTTGATTCCCATCACTGATGAAATTATACTTAAAGTAGATAAAGTAAATCAGTCCCTTCAATTAAAATGCCCCGAAGGTCTGATTGAATTATATCTTGAAAACTAAGTCAAAGCCTTTTCATTTCAAACAATTTTCCATTGAGCACGATCGCTGTGCTATGAAAGTAGGTACAGATGGGGTTCTACTCGGTGCATGGTCTACTATTTTTCAAAATGACAGTGTTTTAGATATTGGAACAGGAAGTGGATTAATTGCGCTGATGCTAGCCCAAAGGGGTGGAAAGCTCATCGATGCAGTTGAAATTGATTTAATGGCTAGTGAGCAAGCAAAAGAGAATTTTTTGAGAAGTCCATGGCAGGAAAAGCTAAATGCACATTGTATTTCAATTACTTCATTTAAGCCAAGTGTTGACGAAGGCTACGATTTAATAGTTACAAATCCACCTTTTTTTGAGTCTAATGAATTAACTGACGAACGAAATATTGCAAGAGCGCAAAATAAATTAACTCATAGTGAATTGATCCATTCAGTCAGTGAGTTACTTCATAAGAATGGCCGTTTTACAGTTGTGTTACCTTTTCAAATTACGGGTAATTTTATTGAAATAGCAGCCCAAAAAAAATTACTTCTAACTAGACGGTGTGAAGTGAAGGGCATGAATGCATTAAAACCAAGCAGAGTGTTGCTTCAGTTTGAATTTAAAGAGTTGCCGCTTCAAAAATCCAGTCTAACAATTGAAACAACTAAAAGACACGAATATTCAGAAGAATATCGTGAATTAATGGCCGACTATTTAACTATTTTCTAAAGTCCTTTTGCTTTAGTAATGATTTGGCTAAAATCCCACAAGCTTTTGCAAACTAAGTCAGCTTCTTTTAGCTGAAGGTTTTCATTTTCATTGATATAAACAGTATACATGCCAACTCTTTTGCCCATTTGCATGTCTGATAGTGAATCTCCCACCATGATGGATTTTTTAAAATCGATTTCCGGATAATCCCTACGAGCTTCCTCAGCCATTCCCGTATTTGGTTTGCGGTATATCGAATTGTCTTCAGCCAAAGTAGGGCTGTAGTAGATAGAATCAATTTTCCCACCTTTATTAATTACTTCAGATTGCATGTAATTATGAACTTCCTTGAGCATATCATGGGTCATGATGCCTTTCCCAATTCCTTGTTGATTGGTAACTACTAAGGTTCTTCCAAATAAACTAGTTAACTGTTCGATTGCTTCAAGTGCCAGGTATTCAAATTCGAATTCCGTTATTTTTTTGACATAATCACCCTCTAATTTTTTATTAATTACGCCGTCTCGGTCTAAAAATAAAGTCCAAGTTTTATTGATTGTAGTAAAGTCCATTCTTATTTCAAGTATCAATTTGCAAATAAACTGCAATTTGCGAATTTCGTTGCGAAAGTGTTAATATACAAATTTTACATCCCTACTTTTACAGAAATTAACTTATAGTGAAAATAATAATAGTCGGACCGGCTTATCCTTATCGCGGAGGTATTGCAGATACCAATGAATCTTTTTGTACTGCATTAAATGAATTGGGTAACGATGCTTCTATTGTTACTTTTAGGTTACAGTATCCAAGTCTGTTTTTTCCTGGAAAAAGTCAGTATTCCAATGACCCTGCTCCCGAGAATTTAGAAATTAAAAGATGGATTAATTCTATCAATCCAATTAATTGGCTGATTGCAGCTAGAAAAATTAATCAGCTCAAAGCTGATTTGATTATTTTTCGCTACTGGACACCTTTTCTAGCTCCTTGTTTGGGTAGCATTGCAAGATTTTTATCTAAAAAAACAAAATTACTAGCACTTTGTGACAACATTGTTCCGCACGAACACAAGTGGTTTGATCGCTTATTTACTTCCTACTTCGTAAAGCCCTTCGATGGATTTATTACTCTCTCAAAGCAAGTAGGAGAGGAGTTAAGTGACTTTACAAAAGCCCCTAGTTTTTATCAAGCACATCCTATAAATTTGAATTTAGGAGCATCAATAGACAAGAGTTTAGCTAAAAGTAAATTAGGATTAGATGAACAAATAAATTATTTATTGTTTTTTGGATTGGTTCGCAAATACAAAGGCTTGGATTTAATGCTAAAAGCGATGGCTGAGCCAATTTTAGCCAATTTGAGTATTAAACTTTTAGTGGTTGGTGAATTTTACGATGACCCTAATGAATACTACGATTTAATCGCTGAATTGAAATTGGATAATAAAGTTGAAATTCGAAATGAATTTATTGCCAATGAAGCGATTAAAGATTATTTCTCTGCATCTGATTTAGTCACTCAAACCTATCACACCGCTAGTCAAAGTGGAATCTCTCAGGTTGCCATGAACTTTGATAAGCCAATATTAGTTACCAATGTTGGTGGGCTTTCTGAAATTGTATTTGATGGTATATCAGGTTATGTAGTTGAAAAATCACCAGAAGCCATTGCAAAAGCGATATTGGATTTTTATAGCAATTCAAGAGAAATGCCTTTTTCGAATGCAGTAGCACAGGAAAAGAAAAATTATAGCTGGCAGCGTTTTAGCGAAAAAACGATTGAATTTGTACAAACAATCGAAATATAGCTATTTAATTGAAACTTGTAATACTTAAAAAATAGCAAGCCCTACTATATAGTTGCCTCAATTTTATAATTGTTTCGATTTGGAGAGTTTCTAGAAACTAATTCAGCTAAAAATCCCACTAGAAAAAGCATAACTCCAATTACCATTGCCGTTAAAGCAATGTAAAATTGAGGAATTTCAGTAATCAGTCTTGCTTTAACGTTAATGCTCAGGAAATAAAGTTTTTCAGCTCCAATATAAGCCACCAAACCAAAACCAAAAATGAAAACTAAAGTTCCGGCTAAGCCAAAAAAGTGCATGGGTCGCTTAGCAAATTTTCCTACAAAATAAATGGAAAGTAAATCTAAAAAGCCGTTGATAAAGCGCTCTAAGCCAAATTTTGTTACACCGTATTTTCGCTCTTGGTGCTGCACCACTTTTTCGCCAATTTTAGTAAAACCAGCCCATTTGGCAATGGCTGGAATATAACGATGCATTTCACCGTAAACCTCGATATTTTTTACCACATCATACTTATAAGCTTTCAATCCACAATTAAAGTCATGAAGGTGAATACCAGTCATTTTTCTGGTAGCCCAGTTAAATAACTTGGTAGGAATTGTTTTAGAAATTGGGTCGTATCGCTTTTTTTTCCAGCCAGAGATTAAATCATGGCCTTCATCTTTAATCATTCGGTATAAATCCGGGATCTCTTCTGGGCTGTCTTGTAAGTCAGCATCCATTGTAATGATGACTTCGCCTTCAACAGCTTGAAAACCTTCATTTAAAGCAGCAGATTTTCCGTAATTTCTTCTAAACTTTATTCCTAAAACATTGGCATCTTTTTGCTTTAAACCTTCAATAATCGACCAAGAATTATCGGTGCTGCCATCATCAACATAGCATACCTCATACGTGAAATTGTTTTGCTGCATTACTTTCTGAATCCAAGCATGTAATTCAGTCAGCGAATCCTCTTCGTTTAAAAGCGGAATAACAATGGAAATATTTTTTTTCAAGTTTTAGAGAATTTTAAATTTCATCAAATTCGTTGCTTTCGTTTTTTAGAAAAGCAGAAGTGATTAAAGAAATTATGAAACCTATAAAAGTGAACATAAATAATAAACTGATGCTAATAAAACCTGGATTCAAAAATTTAACAGACATAGCCATAGTACTTTCAATTTGTTCATCACTTAACTCACCTTGTTCATAAAACCCTTGTTCCATTTTATCAATTGAATATTGTAAAAATGAATCATCAATATAACCGAGGTAGATGTAGTTAATAAAAGCCAAAATTATGGCTGAAAAAAGGGCAATTAATACACCAAAGCCCAGTGCTTGAGAATAGGAGATGAAACCTCCTTGAACTTCATCGCGGTACTTTTTTGTACTGATATAGATTCCTACAATTAATATGATGTATGAAAGATAATTAATCCATCCATTTTCATACATTTCAAATACATAGCCAATCAATGTTAAACCCATTATCACTAAACCTACCATTGCACCATAATTAAGCGCGAATTTTGTTTTTGAAATCTTATTTGTTTCCATAGTTGATTTTAGTTTAAAAAGAAACAAATATAAAAATTCTATTGAGGTGAAATGCGAATTTTATTTAAGTGGTAATTGAATAAAAAATAAACTTTTTATTTAATTAAATAATCTTATCCTACTATAGTCAATTTCCATGGTTTTTTACAATTATATTTTTTTAAACTAAATACTTATTGACACTTCCATAAAAAAAACCGCCAAAGTAAAATATGACGGTTTTGTTAATTAAATTCTAGAATTATTAAGAGATAAAGGCTGAAATTCTAGAAAACTCTTTGTCTAGAGAATCAGTTGTATTGGAAATAAAAGTTTTAGCGTCTTCCCATTTCTCTTCACTTTCATTTTCTAATTGACTCAACTTGTTTTTTAATTCATGTTTTTTGTTTTCCAATTCTTTCAGTCCTTCCTCGTATTTCGGTTGAACATCTTCTTTAACTGATGCTGACTTTGCTTTAAATTCATTGATTTTTGCAGAAGCCTCATCAATTTTTTGGTTTGTTTTTGCTTTTAATTGTTCCTTATTCATTTTTTTTAGATTTAATTATAGTACCTACTCTTTAGGCTTTTCAGTTTCCGCCTTAATTAGTTGTAACTTCAACTTTTCCAAAAGATAGGAATATTAGGCTTAATAACCAAGTATTTAACAAAATATTAGATTTAATACTGCTTTCTTGTTTATTAAAAAAAACCATTTAATAAATTCTCATCCACCAAATTTGGTAAGGTAACAGTGAGGTTTGGTTCAGTTTGCATGGCACGTTTTATCGCAAAAGTAGCACCTTTGTTTCTCGCCCAATTTCTTCTAGCTATTCCATTGTTTACATCCCAATGCAACATGCTTTTTAATCGGCGCTCAGCAGCTTCACTGCCATCGAGTAACATACCAAAGCCTCCATTGATCACTTCACCCCAACCAACGCCACCTCCGTTGTGAATCGATACCCACGTTGCTCCACGGAAAGAATCTCCTATCACGTTTTGAATTGCCATGTCGGCAGTAAATTGGGAGCCATCGTAAATATTTGAAGTTTCTCGGTAAGGGGAATCTGTTCCAGAAACATCATGGTGGTCTCTCCCTAAAATTATAGGAGCAGAAATCTCACCGTTCTTAATTGCCTCATTGAAAGCTGCTGCAATTTGCATTCTTCCCTCAGCATCAGCATATAAAATTCTAGCCTGAGAACCAACTACCAATTTATTGTCTTCTGCTGCTCTAATCCATTTTAAATTATCAGCGATCTGTTGGCTAATTTCTTTGGGTGCTTCTGACAGCATTTTTTCCAATACCGCACCTGCAATACGGTCGGTTATCTGTAAATCTTTCGGATCGTTTGAAGCACATACCCAACGAAAAGGACCAAATCCATAATCAAAACACATGGGTCCCATGATGTCTTGCACATATGAGGGATATTTGAATTTTTCTCCATTCATAATGTCAGCACCTGCCCGACTTGCTTCTAATAAAAATGCATTTCCATAATCGAAAAAGTACATGCCTTTTTCAGTCAATTGATTGATGGCTGCAACATGTCTACGCAAGGTTTTCCGAACTTCTGTTTTAAACTTTTCAGGTGATTTGGCCATCATTTCATTTGACTCTTTCAAACTAAAGCCAACCGGATAATAACCCCCAGACCATGGATTATGCAATGAAGTTTGGTCGGAACCAATATCAACTTTAAAATTTTCTTTAGCCAATTTCTCCCATAGGTCAACCACGTTACCTTGATAGACCAAAGAAACTGCTTCTTTATTTTCTTGAGCTTTTTTTGTGCGAGCTAGTAATTCATCTAAATCGCTGTATACTTCATCTACCCAACCTTGAGAATGTCGTGTAGCGGTTGCTTTTTTGTTGATTTCCGCTGTAATACTCACAGCTCCGGCAATTTTTGCGGCTTTTGGTTGAGCACCTGACATACCACCTAATCCCGCTGTTACAAATAATTTTCCTCCCAAACCATCCTCCGAAATCATTCTACCTGCATTCAAAACAGTGATTGCTGTTCCATGTACAATTCCTTGAGGACCAATATACATAAACGATCCTGCTGTCATTTGTCCATACTGTGTTACCCCTAAGGCATTGAACTTTTCCCAATCATCTGGTTTTGAGTAATTGGGAATCATCATCCCATTGCTTACAACCACTCTAGGAGCGTCTTTATGCGAGGGAAAAAGTCCCATTGGATGACCGGAATAAAGTACTAAAGTCTGCTCGTCGTTCATCTCGGCTAAATACTTCATACATAAACGGTATTGCGCCCAGTTTTGAAAAACGGCACCGTTTCCTCCATATGTAATCAATTCGTGTGGGTGTTGAGCAACTGCATGGTCTAAATTATTACTCAACATCAGCATAATTCCTGCTGCTTGCAAAGATTGATGAGGAAATTCTTCAATGTGTTTCGCTTTTATTTCATAATCTGGACGATAGCGATACATGTAAATCCTTCCGTAATCTTTGAGTTCTTGAGCTAATTCAGGTGCTAAAATAGGATGATGTTTTTCAGGAAAATAACGCAAGGCATTGCTGAGCGCTAATTTTTTTTCTTCTTTATTTAAAATATCCTTTCGAATAGGAGCATGATTTATTTCAGGATTAAATTCTTTTACTTTTGGAAGTTCTTCAGGAATACCTTCTAATATTTGTTCTTTAAATGTCATCTTTATCTTTTTAGCTTTTTTCTGTATCCATATGGACAATGTTTGCAAGCATTTTTACAACAATAGCCTCTTTTTAAGTGGAACTTTTCGGTAAATACAATATAACCTTCCTTATTCAGGTAGTAATCTTCTTTATCGTATTTGTCTTTTATTGAAAATCCATCCATTGCTGCAAATTTAAGGAACTATCAAACTACAAAATAGTTCAATATTTTTGTCAAATGGAAACTTTTCAACTGCCTTCTCCGATTCATCAATTGCAGGCAGCATTTTTAGAACAAAAAGGCATTAAAGTTTTCGTTAAGCGAGATGATTTAATTCATCCACAGATTTCGGGGAATAAATGGCGAAAACTAAAATACAATGTCGAACAAGCACTAAAAGAGGATAAAACTTCACTATTAACTTTTGGTGGGGCTTTTTCAAATCATTTAATTGCTACTGCTTTTGCTGCAAAAAGGTTTGGTCTAGCTGCAATTGGAGTTGTTCGGGGCAATGAGTTTTTAGAATTGAATTCTACCCTAGAAGCATGTGAAAGTGCAGGAATGCAATTGCATTTTGTCAGTAGAGAAGTATATAGAACTAAACAAGACCAAGGTTTTATCAGTCAGTTAAAGAATCAGTTTGGTGATTTTTATTTGATTCCTGAAGGAGGTGCAAATGAATTAGCTTTGAAAGGTTGTGAAGAAATTGTAACTGAGATAAAACAAAAATTTGATTATATAGCATGTGCCGCAGGAACTGGTACAACAGCTGCAGGAATATTGAGAAGCTTAACAGATGAAAAACTTCTAGTTTTCCCTGCTTTGAAAGGTGGAGAAGGTTTGGAAAAGGAAATTCTAAAATGGCAAAAAAAGGAAATAAGTAAAGCCCAATTGCAACTATTAACTAATTACCATTTTGGAGGTTATGCTAAGATATCTACCGAACTAGTGGAGTTTGCAAAACAGTTTTACAAAGATTTTAGCATTCCTCTAGACCTTGTTTATACAGCCAAACTATTTTTTGGCTTATTTGAATTGATTAAATCTGGTTGGTTTCCAAAAGGTAGTCGAATTTTAGTACTACACAGTGGTGGTCTACAAGGAAATAAAGGTTTAATAGCTCGCAATAAAATTCAATTGGACTTTGTTAAAAATTAACTGTTGATTTCTTTGTGAATAATTGTTGAAATACTCCTTCAAGTACTATTATATTTGAATATTCTATTTATTAACACCTGTTCATAAAGTGCAAATTTTGAATTCTAATATCACACAAAAATTGAGGTTGCATTCCTTTTTTATTAGCCTATTTTTTTTGAGCTTAAGCTCAGTGGCTGTTTCAGCTCAGTCTGACGATAATAAACGGATAAGCAGAAACGAATACATCGAAATGTATAAAGATGAAGCGATCAAAGAAATGCAGCGAAGTGGTGTGCCGGCGAGTATTACCTTAGCTCAAGGAATTTTAGAGTCAGGCGACGGTAACAGTCTTTTAGCTAGAAAGGCTAACAATCATTTTGGAATTAAGTGTCACAGTGATTGGAATGGTAAATCTTTTCACAAAGATGATGATGCTAAAAATGAGTGTTTTCGCAAGTATAAAACAGTTTTGGAGTCTTATCATGACCATTCAGAGTTTTTGAAAAAAAGACGCTATGCTTTTTTGTTTGAGTTAGAAATAACTGACTACAAGGCTTGGGCGAAAGGATTGAAGCAAGCAGGGTATGCTACAAATCCCAAATACCCTGAGTTGTTAATAGGAATCATCGAAAAGAATCAATTATACCAATACGATCAATTAGGATTGGGCGGACAAGTTGCAAAAACTGAAAAGACCAAAGATATAGTCCCTCCTAAAACTCAGAAAGCAGGTTCACTTGGAGTTAAAACACATCCAAATAATATAAAGTATATTGATTTAAAACCTGAGCACTCTCTAGAAAGTTTAGCAGATCAACTTAACATGGCTACTTGGCAATTTAGAAAATACAATGACTTAAAAAAGGGAGAAACTTTAAAGAAAGAAGGCCCTCTATTTTTGCAGCCAAAGAGAAATAAAGCAAAAGATGAATACCACACTGTTGTGAAAGGAGAAACCATGTGGGATATTTCTCAATTGCATGGAATTAAACTAAAGAAACTTTATAAGAAGAACAGAATGTCTTTTGGTTCTGAACCAAGAGTTGGTCAAAAAATAAATCTTAGAAAAAAAGTAGCTCGTGACTAATTCATGAACATTTGATAAGTTTGTTACGTTATAATTACTTAAATCCTAACTATGGAATATCTTATCATTTTACTAAAGTTTATTATAGGGTTAAGTATTATAAACGTTTGGCTTTTTCGGACTTCAAAATCTTCTCAATGGAGAGGTGGTGAAGCTTCAAATCTTAAAGCAGAATTTGAAGCATATGGATTGTCAAAAGATACAATGAAATTAGTTGGAACAGTTAAAGTTGCACTTTCAGTTTTACTTATTTTATCCATTTGGTTTCCTTTTTTTCAGCCTTATGCAGCATATGGTATTTCAATATTAATGTTAGGGGCTATTGCGATGCATTTTAAAATTAAAGATCCAATAAAAAAATCCTTTCCTGCGTTTACTTTTCTTATTTTATCACTTTTGACAATATATTTATAACTAATATTTTATAAGTAGAAAGGAAATCATTGCGTTTACAAGCATAAAAAAGAAAGAGGGAATACTTTGAAAAAAACTGTCTTTGATTTTTATGCGGGTTAAGAATCCAAGTAACATCAATAAACTAAGCCCTAAAGCAGCTACTATCCCAACTAATGGAAATAATAGCCCTAAAAATAAACCAATTGCTCCCAACAATTGAAGAAAACCTGTTATTTTTCTATACTTAGGTAAACCATATCGATTAAACTCTTTTTGAATAAAAGGAGAGTAAAAACAACCCCAACCATAATATAAAAATGCAATTCCACTAAAGAAAATTAAGAAAGTAAGAAGTGAACTAGGATTCATTGTAAATTAAACACTATAATAAGGTTTTAGTTGTATTTAAATCAATTATTAAAAAAAAGCTGAAGTTATTATCATATAACTAAATTTGAAGGATGAAAGATTGGAAAAAATTAAAAGCATTACTTGGTATACCTCAAAAAATTTGTCTTGTTTCTCATCCCTCTCCAGATGGCGATTCGATTGGTTCCTCTTTAGCAATGTATTGGTTTTTGATTCAAAAAAAACACAAGGTTTCAATTATTACTCCTGACACTCCCCCAAAATTTTTAAGCTTTTTAGAAGGCTTTAATCAAATTATCGACTTCGAAAAAAATAGAGAAGAAGTAGAGACTTCTATAGAAGAAGCAAGTATTATTTTTTGCTTAGATTTTAATAATCTTTCTAGATTAAGAGGCTTAAGTGATGTATTGAAACAAAACGAATCAGCTTTCTTAGTTAACATTGATCACCATCAAGATCCCGAGGATTTCGCACATTTCCAATTTTGTTTTCCAGGAACAAGTTCTACAGCTGAATTAGTGTATCGATTTATTGAAGAATTAGGTGATATAGAATTGTTGAACAAAGCAATTGCAGCAGCAATGTATACCGGAATTGTGACAGATACCGGTTCATTTAAGTTTTCTTCAACTGAAGCTAGTACACATAGAGTAGCAGCCAAATTGATTGAAACTGGAATTATCCCCAATTTAATTCATCAAAATATCTTTGATAGCTATTCTAAGGATCGATTAAAACTTCTCGGTTTTGCTTTAAATGAGCGTTTAATTTTTCACGATCAATGGAATACTGCAGTCATTTATTTGTCTGAAAGCGATTTAAGCAACTTTAATTATCAGAAAGGCGATACAGAAGGATTAGTAAATTATCCTTTGTCGATTGAAAATATAAAGTTTTCAATTTTAATTACAGAAGGTGAAAATAAAGTAAAACTATCATTGCGATCAAAAGGGAATTTTCCTGCCAATAAAGTAGCGGAGACACATTTTAGTGGTGGTGGACATATTAATGCTGCAGGCGGTATTTCAGATTGTAGTGTAGAAGATACATTAGTCAAGATTGAAAAATTATTACCAAACTATGAGAATGAGTTACATGCATAGTTTTATTCTATTTTCTTTATTGCTAGTGATTTCTTGTAGTCGACAAGAAAAAAATAAGAATTTACAATCTATTGATAAAAAAGAGTTTAATGATCGATTAATCTTATCGCACCAAGCTTTTTTAGAAAAAGAGAAAGGTAGAATAGATTATTATATTGATAGTTTGGGTTTTCCTTTTGAAAAAACAGGTACAGGGTTGAGGTATTACATTGAAGAAAAAAATGAAGGTGGTGATAGTTTGAAAATTGGAGATGTAGCTGTAATTGATTATAAACTAACTTCAATATACGGAGATTCGCTCTATGAAACTGTAGAAGGTTTAGCTCAAGAATTTATGGTTGGTTATGACCAAGTTGAGAGTGGTTTGCATGAAGGAATTCAATTCATGCATGTTGGTGAGCGAGCAATTTTTATTTTGCCAGCTCATCTAGCACATGGAATCACAGGTGATCAAGCTGCAATAAGAAGTCAAACAACTTTAGTTTATAAAGTGCATTTATTGGCAAAAAAATGAAAAGGCTAATTTGGATTTCTATTGTTTTTATTTTTGCTTGTCACTCTGAGCCAAACCCTGAATACAAAACTTTAAAATCTGGTATCAAATACAAATTACATCAATTTGGAGATGGTAAATCCTTAGAAGGTTTTACAGATTTTAGTTTGTATCTGTTAGTAACTGATTTAAGTGGAGATACTTTACACTATGTTCCAAATTATTTTTATTTTAAAGAATTGAAGAATAATAGCTTGGACAGCGTGTGGCGAAACTTTAATGTTGGTGACAGTCTAAGTTTATTGTTACCAAGGAAATACGTCAATAAGAACTTTAATTTTTACCAAGTTCTTCAATCAGATGAAGGTAAAGTTCTATTAAACGCTCGAATTTTAGAATCATACCAGCATAATGAAGCTGAAATAGCTAAAGAAGTTACTCACTCTAAAAGAGAGCTTTTTGAACAAGCGGAATTAAAAAGATATTTAAACCAAATTGAAGAAAAAATTGATACAATTGAAGATGTTTTAAAGATTATTAAAGTGAAAGTGCAAGATGAAGCACCAGAAATTAAATTTGGAAGCAAAGTAAGTTTACATTATACAGGAAGATTCTTGAATGGGTATATTTTCGACAATACTTATAATAAAGGAGTTATGCCAACTTTTGTTTACGGGCAGGAGTATCAGCTAATTGAAGGAATGCATTTAGGATTAAATGGCATGAAAGAAGGCGAATCAGTAAAAATTATTGTACCTTCGCGCCGCGGTTTTGGAGAGGAGGGTTCTCTAGCGGGAATTGTACCTCCATATACAGCAGTAATATTTGATGTAGAAATTATAAAAGTTATTAACTAAAAATGATTATGAAAAAAATTGCAATTGGGTTTAACTTGCTTTTAGCAAGTGTATTAGTTGTTTCTTGTGGAAATACTCAAAACAGTAAGTATCCTGGTTTTGAAAAAATTGAAAATGGTCTTCACGTAAAATATTTTGAAAAAAATGCTGAAGGTCGTCCAGCTAAAATTGGAGAAGTTATTTCAATGTCGATGATGTATTCTTTGAATGATGATTCAGTAATTTTTGATTCCCGCGAAATGGGTCAACCAGTTCAAATGCGTTTAGATTCGGGTAAATATGAAGGTGATCTTTCGAATGCTTTGGCAAGATTGAATGTTGGTGACAGTGTAGCAATAATTGTAAATGGAATGGATTTTTTCAAAAAAACAGCAATGGTTAGAGAGTTGCCTCCATTTATTGATTCAACTAGTACATTGCACTTTTATGTTAAGTTGAATAAAGTTGAAACAATGGAAGAGCTTCAAGCTGCTCAAAATGCCGAAATAGAAGCATATAGAAGTAGTGAAGTTGAACAAAGAACTCAATACTTAACTGACAATAATATTACAACTGAACCAACAGCTAGTGGTTTAATCTTTATTCTTAAAGAGAAAGGAAGTGGTAAAAATGCTGAAGCTGGAAATATAGTAAGAGTTAATTACACTGGAAAATTGTTAGACGGAACTTATTTTGATACAAGCATTGAATCAGTAGCTAAAGAAGAAGGACTTTTCACTGAAGGAAGAACTTATGAGCCAATTGAATTTACATTAGGTCAAGGACAAGTTATTAAAGGTTGGGATGAAGGCATAGCAATGATGAATGTAGGTGATAAAGCTCAGTTTATTATCCCATCTGAATTGGCATATGGTGAAAACGTAAGACCAGGTGGTCCTATTCCTCCATTTGCAACTTTAGTATTTGATGTAGAGCTTGTTGAGGTATTTGAATAATCGATAGTATTGAAGTTTTTAAAAGGCCCTTTTGCGATTACGCTTTAGGGCTTTTTTTTTAATAATCATTCACATAAGAATGTTGAGAAAGTACTATAATAGTATGTTTTATGTAATTAGCTTTGTTAAATTTGTTACTTTAAGAATTCATTAAATTCTTTAGAATGGAAAATAATGTAAGCATGGAAAAATATGACTTATGTGTCATTGGTGGGGGACCTGCTGGTTATGCAGCAGCTATGAGGGCTATCGATTTTAGAAAGAAAGTACTTCTTGTAGAAAAAGATAAACTTGGTGGCTATGGGATCTACGATGGCGCACTTGCTTCAAAAACCATGTGGGAGTTTTCGACTAGAATCAAAACTGTTAAAGATGAAATTGGCCAAGATAAAAGAATAGATGTACCATTTTCTAAAGTAAAGGAAATAATCGATGAAGCACTATTTGAGCGTAAATTCCAACTTTCTTGCCATCTTAGAATTATCCATGCAGAAACAGGGTTGATTAATTATGAAAAGGGTGAAGCAAGTTTTATCAGTGCAAATGAAATATTAATTAAAAAGGGAGATGGCAGCTCTTTTTCAATTTTTGCTGAAAATACAATTATTGCAACTGGCAGTAGACCAAGAACAATCTCTAATATTGGAGTTGATGAGAAAAGTATATTAACATCTGACGGCATATTACACCTTAAAGAATTTCCTAAAAGCATGGTTATTTTGGGAGCTGGAGTAATAGGTTGTGAATTTGCATCGATGTTTTCAAATTTTGGTCAAACAAAAATTTATTTGATTGATAAAGCTGAAAGAATATTACCCTTTGAAGATGAAGATGTAGCCGATATGGTTGCTAATAATTTGGAGGAAAACGGTGTAGTTATTCATAGAGGTGCTAATCTAATTCGAATGGAGAAGAAAGATGGCATGATTGAATATGAAATTGAGAACAATGATGGTAAAAGAGAAGTGATACGCGTTGAAAAAGCAATGTTATCAATAGGTCGAGTTCCAAATATTGAAGATCTTGGTTTAGAAAATGCTGGGGTCACAATGAGTAAAAGAGGAGTACATATAGGTGATGAGGATACGAGAACGAATGTGCCAAATATTTATGCAGTTGGAGACGTTTCAGGAAGAATGGCGCTTGTTAATGTTGGAGAAAGAGAAGCGCGACATGCTGTCGTAAAAATGTTTGCTGATTTTCCAGTTATGCCCATTCATTACGAAAATATTTCTACAATCATGTTCTTAAACCCTGAGGTTGCTGCGGTAGGGTTAAATGAACAACAAGCTGAAGAACATAAAATACCGATACGTGTGTCTAAAGTTGATTATTCAACTATTGCAAGAGCTATTGCAATGCGAAAGACAAATGGATTCTTCAAAATTATTGTTTCAGATGACGACGATATGAAGATTCTTGGAATGCGTGCAGTTGGAGAACACGCTTCGAGTGCCATTCAAGCAGTTGCGCTCTTAATTTACATGAATAAAGGTTTAGACGAGTTAGTTCACATGATTCACCCACATCCATCAATTGTTGAAGGAGTTCAAGAATGTGTTCGAATGCTTGTTGGTAAATCTGTCTATAAGTCTTCTATCTTTAAAGACAAATTAAAATGTTATAGGAGAACTACAGACGGTGAAATCTTGCCTTTACATGTGCTTTCTACTTCTCCTGAACACAGTATGAACAGAGAGAAAATAAGAGACATCAATAAAAGTGATTTTCACAAGGAATATTAAGGTCTAAAAGCAGTGTTGTTAACAAAACTACTGTCTGTTAATGCCATTAGAAAGGCGACAAGGTCTTCTCGCTCTTGATTATTTAAATTTCTAAACTTCATAGTAGCATCTAAGTTTGGTGATGTAGTCTGAACATCGTCAGCATAAAAATCTACGACTTCACGAATAGTGTTGAATCTTCCATCATGCATATATGGAGCTGAAAATGCTAGATTTCTTAATGAAGGTGTTTTAAATTTTCCATAATCAGATGCTCGCTTTGTAACGGAAGCAAGACCTGAGTCAGGAACTAGATCAAGTCCATTGTTTCTAAATTCATTGTCGGTCCACAAAGGGTTATAAAAATCTCCGTGGCAATGAAAACAATCTCCTTTTTCTTCCTGCATAAATAAATCAAAACCCCTCAATTCTTGAGCAGTTAGAAAATTATCACCTGGAATATTAACTCCAGCAATGTTCTTAATTACATGCTTATCGACTCTAGAATTACCACTAATTAATGTTCTTTCAAACTGGGCTATTGCTTTTACTACTAAATTAGAATCAATTAACTCTGTTTCAAAAGCAGCTTTAAAAAGCGGTGGATAATTTGGGTCGTTTTGAAGTTTAGAGACAACATTTACCCACGTTTCTTGCATCTCTCTTGGATCAGTTACCGGACCAAAGGCTTGTTCTTCTAAAGTGCTGACATTTCCATGCCAATTAAAACGTTGGCTTGTAACAGAAACCCAAGCAAGATTAAAGAGTGGCATTGCATTTCTTATGCTAGTAGTTCCATTTACTCCAAAACTAAAAGGGTTCCCCTCATCATTAAATGCTTTATCAGGTTTATGACAGCTGGCACAAGAAATTGAATTATCTTTTGATAACTTTTTTTCAAAAAATAACTTTTTTCCTAAAGCTATTCCCTCAACTGTTAAAGGATTGTCTTCCGGAAAAACAGGAGAAATTAGGTATCCAAAATGTGGTGGTGTTTCTAAAACATATGGTGTGGGAGAAGAATTTCCATTACCTCCACCGTTTGTATTGGTATTATCTGTAGAATCATCATCGTCTCGACAAGCTGTTAAGGCGATGATGATGATTGTACATATAAAAAAAAAGTAGAGTCTTATGCGCATTTCTAATTATTCATAATTGTAAATACACTAGGTCCATTTTCGTTTAATTTTAGTTGAGCATTGTAATTGGGCATTATCATGGTATTCCAAATATTAAAGTCCCACTCATATGGATCTTCATACCATTGCTCAACATTCATTACAATATCAAATGAAAAGTCACTTCCAACATTAATTGAAGAATTTGTTGGCATGGCAGTAAAGTGATTTATAGTTGTAACAGGAGGAGTTACCATGTTATTTCTTGCTGTTCCCATGTGTGTCGCAAAAAACTTGCTCGTACCAACACTATCATACTCGCCCTCTAATTGCATAAAGTGATATCCACCACCTAACATAACAGGCCACCCCCAATTTGCAGTATTCAGATCAGGATAAGCACCTGAATTATTGTCATTCTCATCAAATCCGAAAGTAAATGATATGGAAGTGTAGTTTCCTTCAGGAACTTTAGTGTTTGGTTTATATTTGAATGAAGCGGTATCTGTAATATCAACAAAATGGTATCCATCAATCACAAAAGATGAACCATCAGCTCGATTAAAGCTAAGGTTTGAAATTAGATATCGCAAACGTGAGATGTTAAAGGACTGTCCTTTAGCATTGGAGTATGGTTTGCCAGGTGTATTTAATTCAACAGCTATTCCATTAGCCATTTGCTTCATGTTTATGGTTGCAGCATAGGAATTTGTTCCTGTAGGTGGATTTGTTGGATTTGGATTATCGTCATCGTCATTACAAGAGACAATGCCAAAACTTAACAATGGTGCAACTAAGGCTATTAAAAGTTTTTTTCTAAAGGCTAGGTTCATAATTTTAAAAATTAAATGAATGATAAAGTTTATGTAATAAAGTTATGCAAATTTCTATTTTATTTGAGTTTTTGATTCATATAAATTCTCAATTGCTCTTAACTTAGACGCAATATTTAAAAAAGGTTGCCTCTGTCTTTAGTAATAATTTTAGGTCCAACAGCAGTTGGAAAAACTGCGCTAGCTGCTAATTTGGCTTTTTCTATAAATGGAGAAGTAATTAGTGCAGACAGTCGTCAAGTTTATCGGAAAATGGACATAGGAACTGGAAAGGATCTCAATGAATTTCAGATTGAAGGTCAAACAATACCGTATCATTTAATAGATACCCGTGATATTGGACAAGAGTACAATGTTTTTCAATTTCAAAAAGATTTTTATAAGGCATATGAAGCTATAAGAAGAAGAAATAATATACCAATTTTATGTGGTGGAACAGGTTTATACCTTGAGGCTGCATTATCAAAACAGCAATTACTTGAAGTGCCAGAAGATAAACTATTGCGGCAAGAGTTAGCAACTAAATCTCTAATTGAACTACAAAATTTTTTAAAAAGTTTAGTTGATGATTTACACAATAGCACTGATTTAACTGATAAAGAACGCATTTTAAGGGCGATTGAAATAGCTAGTTACAAGAAGGAAAATCAACATTTAATCAAAGTATCACCTATAGAAAAGTCCATCGTTTTTGGTATTAAAATGGAGCGAGCTGCTCTGAGAGAGAGAATTAAAGTTCGACTAGAAGATCGCCTTTCAAACGGAATGGTGGAGGAAGTTTCAAAGTTGTTAGATTCGGGCATTACTTTAAGTCAATTAAAATGGTTTGGATTGGAATATAAATTTATTGCTGCTTATCTTGCCAAGGAAATAAGCTACAATGAGATGTTTGAACAACTGTTACAGAGCATACGAAGATTTTCTAAAAAGCAAATGACTTGGTATAGAAGAATGGAAAAGAATGGAACTAAAATTCATTGGATGGATGCTGATTGGACTATGGAGAAGAAGCTGAACTTTATTCAAGAAAGAATTGATTCAGAATGAAAAAATTTAAAGTTTTTAAATCATCTGCCGGTTCTGGAAAGACTTTCACTTTGGTGAAGGAGTTTCTGAAAATCTGTTTGCGAACTAAAAATCCTTTTGCATTTACCACGATTTTGGCTATCACCTTTACCAATAAGGCCACTTTTGAAATGAAAGGAAGAGTTGTAGCAGCTCTTGAAACTTTGTCGGGCGAAGAAGCTAATACGGTTTTAGCTGATATATTAAGTGTAGAATTAGAACTAAGTCATTCTGAAATTGCAGCTAGAAGTAAAGTACTATTAGCACACATCCTTCACAATTATGCTGATTTAAATATCAGCACCATCGATAAATTCAGCCATAAAATTCTGCGAACTTTCGCAAAGGATTTAGGACTTTCAATCAACTTTCAGGTTGAAATTAAGGAGGAGCAACTATTATTGGATGTGATTCGAGAGATGATGGATCAGGTTGGCAGAGATGAACTTGTAAGTGATTTATTATTGCGTTACGTCGATTTTAGGATGCAAGAAGAGAAAAGTTGGAAACTAGAAAATGAGCTGCACAAATTTTCGAGGAGTTTAATTGGAGAGCAAAGTACTGAATACCTTAAATCATTGAGAAATAAGTCAGTCAAAGACTTTCAAACTTTTCAAGCAGAATATAAAAAAAATAATCAAATTTTTGAAAATCAATTAATTGCTATTTCTAAAAAAGCAATGGATTTAATTGATAAAGCTGGTGTAGACAATGCCTCTTTTGCAGGAACTGCCAAAATATCAATCTATTTTAGAAGACATTTAAATCTAGAGTTTTTTCCTACTTCTACTCAACTTACTACTAACGTAGAAAAGAATAATTGGTATTCTGGAAAATGTACTTCTGCTCAAAAAGGGGCAATTGATTCTATTTCGAATGAATTGACTAAACTCTTTTATGAAACTGAAAAACTGCTTGAGGAAGAGCAAGCTGATTATTTGGCACGAAGAGAACTCTTAAAGCAGAGTCACAATTTAGCCCTGATTAATCAAATCGAAAAGCGCTTTGCTACTTTAAAAGCTTCTGAAAATTTACTGAATATTTCTGATTTTAATCGGTTGATTGCTGGTGTAGTTTTAAACGAACCCATTCCTTTTATTTATGAACGATTGGGTGAGAAATACAAACACCTAATGATTGATGAGTTTCAAGACACGTCCGTTTTACAGTTTTTAAATTTATTGCCACTTTTAGAAGAATCACTTGCAAAAGGACACGAAAATTTAATTGTGGGTGATGCCAAACAAGCGATTTATCGTTTTAGGGGAGGGGAGGTTGATCAATTCGCACAAATGCCTTTTTATAAAGAAAATGAATTGATGAAAAATGATTTAGTTCAGTTTAGAATGCAAAGCCTTCAAGCAAATTATAGTGAAGAACAGCTGGACCAAAATTTTAGATCTTCTCCCAACATCGTGCAGTTTAACAATCAATTTTTTGATTTTGTAAAGCAAGGTATTTCCAATCCAAGATTAAAAGCAATTTTTGAAGGACATGAACAAACACCGGTAAAGAAAAATCCTGAAGGATATGTGGAGATTTCTTTTTTAGAAGGTAAATCTGAAGAGCTTGACCTAGAGTATGCTGATTTAAGCTATCAAAAAATCTTACAGGCATTAGAAGATGGCTATTCTTTAAAAGATATAGCTGTATTGTGTAGAAAGAAAGCCGATGGAGTTAAAATTGCAGATTACTTGAAGCAAAATGGTATCAGTATTATTTCATCTGAAGCACTTTTAATTGCTAAATATCCCAAAGTTGAATTTCTGGTAAATCTATTAAAATGGATGTTTTTGCCTGAGGATGATTTTGTAAAAAAAGAGATTTGTCTGTTTTTATATGAAAATGGATTTGTAAAAGACCAAAGCTTGAACGCATTTTATAATTCGGTTTTTAAAAATGGGAAAACCATCAATCAACTTTTTCAAGAATTGGGAATTGAATTTAGTAGACTCAATCAATTAGGTGTTTTCGAAACGGTTGAAGCGCTTATAAGGCATTTTGGGATGAATATGGAGTATGATCTTTACCTTCAGTTTTTGTTAGACAATGTCTTTGATTTTACAAACAAGCATGGGAGTGATGTGAATGCTTTCTTGCTTTGGTGGGAAGACAATAAGCAGAGCCTTTCTTTAGATATTCCTGATGATTTGGATGCAGTTAGCATTATGACCATTCACAAATCTAAAGGTTTAGAGTTTCCGATAGTGATTTACCCATTTGCCAATGAAGCTGTAGAATTTAGTTCATTGTACAAGCAAAATTTGTTGTGGGTAAAAACAGCTATTCCACCTGAAATTCCAATTCCTTTTGCGCTTTCAGAATTTAATTCAAATCTCGAAAAATCGAGTTTAAAGCAATACTTTGATGAGGAATTAATTAAGAAGGAGATTGATTTAATAAATCAAACCTATGTTGCCTTTACAAGAGCTTCAAACCGGCTTTATATTTTAAGTAATAAACCTGAGAAAGCACCTAAAGACTTATTGAATCTTTATAAACTTTTAATGGACTTTACTTCTCAAGGGTTTTTTATAGAAACATCTTCAAACTCTTTTGCTTTCGGTGATTTACAAAAGGGTGATGCTGAAAGTAATAAGACAATTCAGGTAGAAAACGATATAAATTTAAAGTTTATCAGCGAGTCTTGGGAAACCAAATTAAAAGTAAGTAAAGAGGGAGTATTTGAAAATATGTTTAATCAAGAATCTAAGGATTACGGTATTCAAATACATATGATTATGTCCAAACTCAATGCTGCAGAAAGTTTGAAACAAGTTTTAACTACTTTTGAATTGAGTGGCCAAATTTCATCATTAGAAAAGCAAGACTTGCAACTTAAATTAGAAAATCTTTTACAAGATTCTAAAGTAAGAAGGTATTTCGAAAAGAGTAGCTACTCTAAACGGGAAGTTGCGTTGACTGATGGTAAAGGGGGAATTTTTATTCCTGACCGAGTTGTTTATTTTAAAGATGAGGTTGCAGTTCTAGATTTTAAAACAGGCGATGCGCTTCCATCTCATAGTAATCAGGTTGAGATTTACAAAAACCTGTTGCAACAAACAACAAATATAAAAGTGAAGGGATACTTGCTTTATACTGAAAAAGTTGATTTAATTGAAGTTTAACGGATTTTTCATTAAACTATCTCAAAAGACTGATATTCCCTTTTTTCGACAATACTTTATCTCCAAAAGTGAGTGCTTCAACAGTATAAATGTAGGTTTCCATATTTTGGGGTTCTCCTCTGTAAGTTCCATCCCAACCTATATTAAAATCATTGGTTTCAAAAACTAATTCTCCAAAACGATTGTAAATTTTGAAAGCCAACAATTCTTTTAATCCTGCGCCCTTTGCATAAATTACATCATTAACTCCGTCTCCATTTGGAGTGAAGGTGCTGGGAACATCTAAGGTAAATAATTCAATTACTTCAATGTTGATCGTGTCCGTAATAAAAAAGCAACCCAAAGAATCGCTGATTTCAACAATGTATGTTTGAGATTTTAATGGATTAGCAATAGGATTTGGGCAATCGTCACAACTTAAACCTTCTGAGGGAGTCCATTTATAAATAAACCCAATCCCTGCAGATACATTTAGTTGTAGTTTTTCACCAACTATTATTGTGGTATCCTGAAGTGAATTAAAGTTAGGTTTTTGTTGAACTTTAACGAAAATAGTAGCAGAATCTATACAGTTAAAAACATTTGACACTTGGACTAAATAGGATGTATTGGTAATTGGATAGGCTAAAACTATTGGATTTGTTGATGAGCTGAGACTTGAGTCAGGTTGCCATAAATAGTTTATTCCGCCTTGTGCAGCTAATTGAACAGTATCGCCAATGCAAATAAATTCATTATCAGAAACTATTGCAGTAGGTTTTGGTCGAGCAATAATGTCCTTTCTTGCTGTATCTCTACAGCCATTTTCAGAACTAATTTCTAAGCTTATTGAATACCTCCCTGCTTCATTGTAAGTTATTGAAGGATTAGGCTCTGTAGAGTTACTTCCATCACCAAAACGCCATAAAAAGTTATTCTCTCCACGAGAATTTTTGTTCAAATTGATCCTTAAAGGAACGCAACCACTGTCAACAGAAACTGTAAAATCAGAAAAAATATCAAAGACAAAAAGTTCTTCTTCTAATGCTACTGTACAAGTACCTGTTGTATCTGTAAGGATTAAACTCGGCTTGATTAAACCTGTTCTGTTGTAATTGTGAAAAACTGGATTTCCTGCAGAGCTGTTTCCATCTCCAAAATCCCAAAGAAAGCTTGCTACATTATCAAAGCTTGTAATTTCAAACCTTACGAGTTCATTGATGCAAATAGTATCTTTATCAATGTTGAAATCTGCAATTGGACCTCTTGTGTTAATATATTGGGACTTTAAAATACTGTCTGTGCAGCCATTGGGAGTTGTAACTTTTAAGAATACATCAAAGCTGCCTGGTCGGGTATAATTTGCAAAAGGATTTTTAAGAATTGAACTAGCTCCATTACCAAACCTCCATTCCCATTGGCTGATGTTTCCAGTACTTATATCAGTAAAGTTTACACCAAGTGGATAGCAGTCAGAGTCTAATGTGTCTGCTACAAAATCAATAGAAGGTATTCCTTCAACTTGAATCAAGTTGGGTTTAACATGTTCTATTAAACAACCATTGTTATCAATTAAAAATAGACGAACTGTATAAGTTCCGGTATCTTGATATCGATGACTTACAAATTCATTGTTGTTTACTAGTTGTGTTCCATCTCCAAAATCCCAAGTAAATTGAGGATTGGTAGCGGTTGAAGTATTTCTAAAAGTAACAGAATCTCCTTTGCAGATCCTTGGATTACCAGATAAAAAACTTAGGTTATTTTCTTCGATTACGATTAAGTCTTTTACTAAAATAGAATCTTCGCACCCCACAGAGTCCCTTATATAAAGAAAAACATTATAGTTACCAATATCTAAATAGCTTGAAGTGTCTGACTTTAAAAAGGATGTATCATTATTTCCAAAGTGCCACCTCCACGACACAATGGTTGTATCTGTAATTGAAATATCCTCAAATGCTACTCTTAATGGGTTGCAATTTTGAATAATCGTAGTATCTATTTGGGCAATTGTTTTGGAAACAAATATGGTATCGAAAAAGGAAAATAGACAACCATTTCGATCTTCAACTAGCAATTCGATTCCAATGATCCCATTTGTATCGAGTGGTAGTAAACTAGTAGTACCTGAGCCAAATTGAATGCCTTCGGCAAACCAAGTGATATTTTTAAATATTACTTCACTTCTCGATTCAAAAATTGCTGTATCTCTAAAGCAAAAATTTCTACCATTTTTAAATATTTCAGTACTGTTTATATCTGAAAAACTAATACTATCAAGCCAAATTGAAGTGTCACATCCGCTGGTGTTGTTAAATGCTCTCAATGTAACATAGTATAGCGAGTCTTTAGAATATTGGTGGGTTGGCGTTTCATTTGTTGTGTCCAAAGCACTGCCATCACCAAAGTCCCATGCAAACCAAGTAGCACCCCTAATAACCCCTTCAAAGAAAACGGTTCGATCCAAACAACCCAAATTACTAATTGATGGTAGAAATCTTGCGATAGGACCTAAAACATAAAAAGCAGAATCAATAGTAATAAAAGTATCACAACCAAATGAAGTGGATTTTAAACTCACACTAGCGTAACCTGTATCTTTGTGAATTGGTGTATATTCAGTCTTTTCATCTTCTAAATCAAAACCATTAAGATAGGTTGTAAAAAATTCATATTTCTGAATAAGACTTGAAGATGATGTAACTTTTAGGAGAGGTAATGTATCATTTATTTCCATACCACAAACTGTATCAGCAGTTACAATGAAGGATGGAAATATTTTTGTACCACCTCTAATATAAAGTGTATCTGAAGCTATGCAACCTAAGTCATTTTCTACTTTTAAAAATAATTTATTATTATTTGTATCTAGAAAAGTGAAATTTTGAGTTGTATCTGAAAAGCCTGTATCAACACCATTTAAGTTCCAATTCCAAGTTAATCCGGATTGATAACCAACTGTATTATGACTAAAGATTCCAAATAGTGGTACACAACCGCCCCAAAAATTATTTTCAATATTTTCCAAATTGTGAAATGAGTCAACTGGTTCAATAAGAGTATTTAGGAGATTAATTTGTCGATTTGAATCCAAGACCAATGTGTCGCTACAACCTCGATTACTCCAAACAACTAAAGAGTCAGTGTAATATCCATTTCTAAAGTCGAATGGGCGACTTAAATGATACATTTCAAATATGGAGTCAATGTCATTAATAAATACTTTTCTACTAAACATACCGTAGTCAAAAATCCATTTTGAGCTGTCAGCGTTAGTAGAATTATTAAAAAATTGAATGGTGTCATTGTATTGACAAATGATACTTCGAGACATACTGTAATCAGCAATTACTTTTTGAACGTGAATCGTATCAGTGGTATCTCTCAAGCAATTGCTTCCCGCAGAGACAAGTAATCGAACTACATAAGTACCTGAATCTTGATAGACTTTTGTTGGCTCTTTTTGATTGGAAGTGGTACCATCACCAAAGCGCCAATTATAGATATTGGCTCCAGTAGAATTATTTTCAAAAGTGATTGGTTCACCCACACAGAATTCTTTTTTAGGGAGAGAAATTAGTGCTTTGGTGTTTTCCAATCGAATATGCTCACTAAAAAACAGGGTGTCACTACAATTAGGGTCGGCAGTAATTAGGGTAACATCATATCGTCCAAAACCTCTGTATTGATGAATAGGATTAGCTTGATTCGAAGAATCTCCATCTCCGAAATACCATTTATAAGTTAAATTATTACCTTGAGAAGTGTTGATGAAATTAACTGTAAGACTATCATCACAACTAACTATTCGACCTGCTGTGGTAAAATTTGCTAAAGGTGGAGTAGTAACATTGATTGTTGGTTTAGTAATGAAATTACTGCACCCATTACGATCAATTACTTGAAGAGATGCGGGAAAGCTCCCTCCAATTTGATAAACATGATTTGGGTTTCCAATTCCACTTTTGTCACCATCTCCAAAATCCCATATAAAACGTTGTATACTTGTATCTCCGATTGTTGAAGTATTAGTAAAGGAAACTAAAAGTGGTGCGCAGCCAGATGTAGGGTTGTATGTGTAATTTGCTTGAGGTCTGCTATAAACAACAATGAAGTTCGTTTTTGTAATAACATCGCTTGAAGAAGCATTGCTCACAGTTAGGCGAACAGTATATTTTCCTGGGGCTGTGTAATTGGCAACTGGGTTTTGAAGTGTTGAAGTGTTGTTATTGCCAAAGTCCCACAACCATGAAGTTGGATTGCCTGTTGATTGGTCAGTAAAATTTACCCCAGCAATCGAGCCACATCCTTTGGTACTGTCAGCTGTAAAATCTGCATTTAATTGTGCTGTTATTGTAGTTGAACTGAATATAAAAAGAAAAAAGAAATAGAGTTTTCTCATGAATTTATTTACACATAATTTTAGTTTCAAAGAAACTGAACAAATAGCACTTAAATCATTTTATTAGATTAATGTTTCCTTTTTTTGTCAAAACTTTTCCACCAAAGGACAGTGCTTCAACTGTGTAGACATATGTCTCTACATTTTGAGTTTTACCGTTATAAGTGCCATCCCATCCTATCTCAAAATCATTGCTTTCAAATATTAACTCTCCAAAACGATTGTAAATTTTAAAAGACAATAATTCTTTTAATCCCCAACCCTTTACAAAGATAATATCGTTAACTCCATCATTATTTGGGCTAAATGCAGATGGAACATCCAATGAAAACTTTTCTAAAATTCGAAAGTAAACTGAATCTTGATAATTAAAACAACCAGCCGTATCATTGATTGTGATAATGTAATTTCGGTCTTTAAGTGGTTGAACTTTTGGACGAGGACATTCGCTACAATTTAGCTCAATTTTTGGTGACCATTGATAAGAAAATTCATCTCCTGTAAATACATCTAAGTCATAGGATTCTCCGATAATTAACTCAACTGAGTCAGGGAGTTCTTCAGGTTTTGGAGCTTTTTGAACTAAAACTTCAATTAAAGCTGTGTCTGAACATCCAAAATCTGTAATTGCTTGTACTTCGTAAATCACGCTGCTGTTTGGATAAGCTAAAACATTTCCAATAGTATTATTAGATAAATTGAAATTTGGTAGCCATAAATAGCGATCACCTCCACTAGCTGTCAAAAGTACGGTGTCACCTTCACATATAAGTAAGTTTTCAGAAAGAGTAATTGCTGGTTTTTCATAAACCTCAATCACTGTTCTAGCGGTATCAAAACAACCATTTAAAGAAGTTACTTCATGATTAACAATATATGTTCCTCCAGTGTTATAGGTGTAACTAGGATTTGAAATGTTTGAAGTATTTCCGTCACCAAATCGCCATAAGAAATTGTCGTCACCTGTTGAACGTTTTAAAAAGTTGACTGTTAGAGGAGCACAACCTGAATCTACTGAGTTAATAAAATCAGCTTTCACTGCAAATACAAATAACTGATCATCAAAAGTGACAGTGCAAGTTCCTGCAGAATTTGTAATAACTAGCGTTGGCTGAATATTTCCTATCCTTGAATAAATATGAGAAGTTGGATTATCGGTACTTGTATTACCATCACCAAAGTTCCAAGTGAATGATTGCAATGATTCTGTTGCAGTGAAACTAAAATTCACTACTTCATTGACACAAACACTATCTTTATCGATTAAAATTGTAGCAACTGGACCTTCTGTTTGAATGTAATCAGGTTTCATTAAGCTATCTGTACAACCATTTTGTGTTTCAACTCTAAGAGACACATCAAAGTCACCTGGAAGAACATAATTGTGAAATGGGTCCTGCAGTGAAGAACTGGCTCCATTTCCAAACTTCCAAAACCATTGATTGATATCACCTTCCGATAGGTCAGTGAAGCTAACAGCAAGTGGAAAACATTCTGATTGAGTTGTATCAGCATTAAAATCTACTTTAGAAACCTCTTCCACTTTAACATAGCCTGTTTTTATCATTTGAAATCGACAATTTTCAACATCAAATCCACTTAATGTAACAGTATAAGTTCCTCTTTGGCTGTATTGATAGTTGATAAATTCATTATTGGAGTTTATGGTTGTGTTATCGCCAAAGTCCCACTCATATTGAAGCCCTGGATATAAAAATAAATTCCTAAAAGTAACATTATCACCTAAACAAATAGCGGTATTTTGACTTTCAAAGTCTACTTCTTTTTTTTCAATTCGAATGAAATTTTTTAATGTGTCGGTAGCAGTACAACCAAGAATATCCTGAACAGTTAATGAAACATCTAAAGTATCAGGTTGAAGAAATCTTCTAATAGGATTTTGACGATTAGAACTTGTACCATTTCCAAAATCCCATCTCCATTGCGTTAAAGTTGTATCAGAATTAGTTAAATCATTGAATCGAATTTCCCATGGAAAGCATTTAGAAATTAAGGTTGTATCAAAATTAACTTGGGGCTTAAAAACATAAACAGTATCCCTAAAAGTAGTATCACATCCCATTTTGTCTTTCATTACAAGTGTAATGTAATTAGGTCCAATTGAGTTTAAAGGATAGTTTACCACTTGATCTGTTTTTTCTTCGGGATGGCTAGAAAGAGTCCATTCAAAACTTGGAATAGGCAATGTTGTTTGTACACTTAAATTTAAATTTTCTCCCAAACAGAAGTTTCTTTTATTTGTAACGATGGAAGTGTTTGAAAAGTCTAGAAATTCAACAATAGTTGATAATCTTACAGAATCACATCTATTGGAGTCATTATATGCTGTTAATGAAACAGTATAACTTGTATTAAATGCAGGAAATATATGTGTTAGAAAGGTATCAGTTGTGTTTAAAGGGCTTCCATCACCGAAATCCCACTCAAAACGGTTGGCACCTTTAACAAAACTCCCAAAAAATTCTTTTCGTTTGAAACAGCCTGAGTCTTCAGCAACATTTAACCAAAAGTTCATCTTTGGTCCCATTGAATAGTAAGCAGAATCGACTGTAACTGTTGTATCACACCCAAATGAACTAATTGTTAAGGTTGCATTCACATATCCCGTATCTAATTGATTTACAATTATTGCATCTTTTCTATTTCTTTCTATCTCTATTGAATCATTTATATAAGGGTAGTTTACTTTGAAAAAATATTTTTGAATTTGATTATCATCAGTCGAAGAGCTTGTTAGTATTATGAGTTCATTGTTTTGAGCACATACACTGTCTTCAGAAAAAATTAAGGAAGGGTTTTGTGGAACACCTGCGCGAATAAATACAGAGTCAGTCACATCACAGCCTGCAGAATTTTTAACTCTTAAAGTGACTCGATATCTATTGGTATCTAAATAAGTAACTGTTGGTGGAAATTGCAAATCGCTGGTATCTCCATTTCCAAAATCCCAATGAAATGTATTAACTGATGGTGATAATGGTGGGCTTGTTTTAAAATCTGCATAAAGCGGTAAACAGCTACCAAATGTGTTGGGATTTACAACTTTTGGTGCAGAATCTGATTCAATTACATTAATAAGAAAATCTAAAATAGTTACATTTCTAAAAGAATTTGATAGTGTTCGACCGACACAACCTTCTTTACTAATAGCAGTTAGAGAATCTAAAAAATCACCATTGGTATATGGGTAAAATTGAGAGTCAAATAGCCTAACTGTGTCAACTGTCGATAAAGTTGTTCGTCTTCTATATTCTAAATCGGGAAGTGCAAATCCCCAAATCAATGTTTCTGCATTTATAGATTGGTTAACATACTTAAATGTATCTGTGCGTTTACAAACAGTATTAGGACTAAAACTGAAATCGGCAATTACTTTTTGAACGTATATGGTATCTGTTATGCTGTCAATACAGTTTGAACTTAAAGAAGCTGTCAAACGAATGATAAAAAAACCGGAATCTTGATAAACTTTAATAGGCTCTTCATTAGTTGAAAAAGTTCCATCACCAAAATCCCAAGAAAAATTATTTGAGCCTAATGAATTATTTGAAAAAGTAATAGAATCTCCTACACAGAAAAACTTCTTTGGAAGATTAAAGATAGCATCTGTTATCTCTAATCGAACATAATTTTCTAAAAATAATGTATCGCTACAATCAATACTGTTAGCAATTAGCGTGACATCATATTGGCCAAATCCATTATAAGTATGCGTAGGATTTGCTAGAGTAGAAGTTTGACCATCACCAAAATCCCAAAAATAGCTTAATATGGTGCCTTGAGAAGTATTTACAAAAGAAACTTGGTGTGTATTATTGCATGATACAGGGGAAGCTTGAGTAATAAATTCAGCTTTTAAAGTTGAAAGCACAGTAACATTTGTTTTTGATTTTACATCAGAACAACCATTTCTGTCAATTACTTGTAAAGAAGTTGGATAGCTTCCTGAATTGAGGTATGTGTGAGTAGGATTAGCACCGTTCTCAGGAGGTGAACCATCACCAAAATCCCAGATATATGATTGAATTGCTGTATCTCCAAGACTAACATTATTTGAAAAATTTACTGATAATGGGGCACAACCACTATCTGGACTAAAAGAATAATCGGATACTGGTTCATTAAAAACTTTAATATACTGGATTTTGGTGATTGAATCTGTTCTAGTGCCATCGCTTACAACTAAGGTTACATTATAACGTCCTGGGGAATTGTAATTTGCCACAGGGTTTTGTAATTGGGAAAAACTTCCGTTTCCAAAATTCCAGTTCCATGAAGAGATAGATCCGGTAGATAAATCAGTAAACCGAACATTGCTTAAAAAGTCACAACCTCTAGTGGTGTCGGCAGAAAAATTAGGAGTAATTTGAGCAAATGATAAATTTATTTGGAATACATGAGCAACCAAAAAAAATAAAATGAGTCTATAGAATGAATTTTTCATTTAATTGCCCTAAAATAGATACCTTTATTATTGTGAAATATTGGATTAAATTAATAATTTTTAGCTTAACTTTCTTCGGATCCTTAAAACCATCCTATAGTCAAGACGTGCATTTTTCTCAAAGGTTGGCTGCTGACCGTCAAAGAAATGTTGCTTTTACCAATCAATATGAAGGGAATTGGCAAGCAATGACCATCTATAGGCAGCAATGGCAGTCAATTGGAGTGCCTTTCAACACTTCAGGTTTTTTCTTAACAAAAAAGATACATACTAAATTAACAGCCCTAGATTTTTTCGCAGGAGTCACTTTTTTAAACGACCAAAGTGGGGATGCTAAATTAAATTCAAATCAACTTTCATTTAATATTGGTGCTGCATATACTTATGGAAAGAATATTTTTAGTCTTGCTGTTTCAAATTCTTTTGTTTTAAAAAGTTTTAGTCAAGCAGGTCTCACCTTTCCTTCACAGTATGATCGGAACGAAGGTCGATTTAATGAAAGTTTTGATAATGGAGAAAACTTTGCTGGTGATAACCTTAATTATTATGATTTGGGTTTTGGCTTGCTATTTGAGCGAAAATTAAATGCACAATGGTTTTTGCGTTCTGGTTTTTCTATGCTGCATGTGAATGAAGCTACAGAATCGTTTTTTGATCAAGATAATGATAAGAATATGGGCTATGGATTTCAGTTTGTTGCTGATTACCTTTATTCTGAATACATTACTG
>TARA_R110002050_G_scaffold67924_7_pt1 | contig 33118 bp, 22 predicted proteins | sample TARA_R110002050 | Tara Oceans TARA_R110002050 (sample SAMEA4396988) | marine metagenome | biome: Polar Biome; feature: [DCM] deep chlorophyll maximum layer (ENVO:01000326); material: water (ENVO:00002006), including particulate matter (ENVO:01000060) such as... | depth 25 m
GTTAATACCTTTTATATCCCAAGGGGATGCCTTGGTGATGGCTGTAAAACGTATGAAACAGTCTGTGGTTTTGGAGGGGGTTGGCCTTACGCCAAGCCCGATTTTATAGTGATCGGCACTTTGGAAGTATTAGTCGAGGAGTATAGGGGCAAAGCCTAATTGGACAAAGGGAATTTAGCGGAAGCCTTGGTGAAAAGACATAAAAGGGGATACCATAGGCCCTATTTAGATGGAGGGATAACCATCCAGAATACTTAAAGAATATCTCATTGATGAAATGATCATTACGACCATTCCTATAGTCTTGGATGGGGGGAAGTAGGTTGTTTTTCAAACTTCCCACAGAATGGGAATTTACTTGGGTAGCTTCAAAGGTCTTTTTGAATTAGGTGGTTCAAAATCATTACCGGTGCAAGGGATAGATTATAGCACCTAATTCTATCAATATTGCTGAAAATTTTAAATTTATTTTTAAAGATATCTTTTTCTGCGCTCAGGGGTGTTACTGGATTTTTTTTAAGGATTTTAAGCTGAGGTAGAATATACCGTGAAGATGTTTTGAGGTTTTCCTATCTTAGGACCATAAATTCAATTATTGAATGTGGCTGTTGCAAGGCAGCTTTCCTAAAAAATCGTAAATGCGTTTAAAATTATTTATTGCCTTAATAATTGGTACCCTATTCAGTACCCAAATGTGTAATTCCCAAGAAGAAATTCTTTATAAAAAAGTGGATACGACCCATTTGTTTTTGGAAGTACATTATCCACCCAATATGGATTCTTCCAAAAATTATCCGGCCATGGTCTTCTTTTTTGGAGGGGGTTGGGTAGGGGGGAAAAGATCCCAATTCTTGAATCAGGCCAAATATTTTGCCAGAAGGGGCATGGTTTGTTTTTTAGCGGACTATCGTACCTCAAAAATAAATGGAACAACTCCCTTCGAATCCTTGAAGGATGCCAAATCGGCTGTTAGATTTATAAGAAAAAATGCCAAAATATTCCATATAGACAGCACTAGGATTATTGCTTCCGGTGGGTCTGCAGGCGGACACTTAGCGGCCGCAACGGCTTTTATTGAAGGATACAATGATTCTGCGGATGACACCTCCATTAATTCCATTCCCAATGCCTTGGTGCTTTTTAACCCCGTAGTGGATAATGGTCCAGGGGGGTATGGGTACGAAAGGATAGGGGATGCATATAAAGATTTTTCGCCTCTCCACAATATTAAAAAGGGGGCTCCCCCAACCATCATCTTCCAGGGAACCAAGGACCACTTGATTCCAGTGGTGACAGCTGAGTATTTTAAAATGGTCATGGAAAAAGTGGAAAGTAGGTGCGATCTTAAATTGTACGAAGGGGAAGGGCATGGATTTTTTAATTATGCCAATCAGAAAGCCTACAAAAGTACTGTTGCCGAAGCAGATCAATTTTTGGTGTCCTTAGGGTATTTAATGAAGGAACCAATAATAAATATTGACTAATAGATAATTTTAGATCAGAGAACTAAAGGATATTTATGAATTGGATTTTTTTAATCATTGCAGGCCTTTTTGAAGTGGCTTTTGCAGCCTGTCTTGGAAAGGCCAAAGAGTCTACCGGCGCAGAAGCGACTTATTGGTACATTGGTTTTTTGCTTTGTTTGGCTATTAGTATGCTGCTGTTGGTGAGGGCAACACGCGAATTGCCAATAGGTACCGCCTATGCCGTATGGACGGGAATTGGGGCGGTCGGGACCGTATTGGTGGGTATTCTGGTATTTAAAGAGCCGGCCACCTTTTGGAGGATGTTCTTTATTACAACCTTAATATGTTCCATTATTGGACTGAAGTTTGTTTCCAATTAATATCAAGGGTATTCCCTATCTAGAACTGGAACCTTACTTTGGACCCGTAAATTTGTTTGTTTTTTTAAATGGATCCATCGAATCGGCTTTTCACAATTTAATAGATACACACTCATAGCGGGCCATTTTTTTATTGTCAATATATTCTGTATTCAGAAATTCGAATAGGGGGTTAGCACCTTTTTTAATCATCTGTCCACTCGGCAACCTAACGAGGACCAAGAACCAATTAATTAAATCGAAAACGTTAAATACAAGAAAAGCCATCCTATTGGGTTATTCTTTTTTAATTTTATACTCCAAAATTGTTATAGTTAGTGTACGCCATAATTGAAACAGAAACTACCGGATTGCGGGGAGAGGATAATAAGATTACCGAAATCTGCATCCTTATTCACGATGGCGAAAAGATAATAAAGGAATTTTCTTCTTTGGTAAATCCCGAAGTTTCCATTAAATATAGGGTATCGCGTCGCAATGGTATCAATAATGATAAGGTGCGGAGCGCCCCCAAATTCTATGAATTGGCCAAAGAAATTGTAGAACTTACCAAGGACTGTATTTTTATTTCCCACCATGTAAATTTCAATTTCAACGGTATAAAAAATGAGTTGGCATCACTAGGAGCTATATACAAACGCAAAAAAATATCGACGCTTAAATTGTCCCGTAAACTAATTCCTGGACAACAAAGCTATAGTTTAGGGGCTATGTGCAATCATTTAGGAATTAATGTAGGTCATGTACAAAGCGCATTGGATAAAGCAAAAGCCACGGTTGGATTATTGGAAAAGCTTTGGGATTTGGACACCAATGGTGTATTTAATTTCATGTTGGGTCAAAAATCCGGAGCTTCGGGAATACCGCCTCTTTGGCCCAAATCCGTAGTGGCCGCCCTTCCCAATATTACCGGGGTGTATTATTTTAAGAATGCGGAGGGAAAGATTATTTATGTGGGCAAGGCCAAGGATATTAAACAACGGGTATTGAGCCATGTCTATAGTAAGGCGCATAAAGAAATGCGACTTTGTTTTGAAACAGTGCACATAGACTATACCCATACGGGCAGCGAATTGGTAGCCTTGTTATTGGAGTCGGATGAAATAAAAAAACATCTCCCTAAATTCAATCGGGCGCAAAAGCGGATCGGTTATAGGTATGGGATAGGGGCAAAAATGGACAAAAACGGAATTACAAATCTATTTTATGATCGATTGGGCAAACTAAAATCGCCATTGGTCTGTTTTTACAACCAAGGGGAGTGTAGGTCATTTTTGGAGGAATTGTGCGAAACTTATGAACTGTGTTCCCTACATTGTAATTTACAGCAGATTTCAGGTGCCTGTTTTCATTTTCACATTAAAAAGTGTCATGGTATTTGTCTGGATATGGAACCGGCGGAATCTTACAATAAGCGGGTGGAAAAAGCCTTGATGCCATTAACTGAAGATAAAAATACCTATTTGATTAAAGCAGAGGGAAGAAACATGAATGAGAAATCGGTTATTATGGTGGAAAAAGGGGTATACAAGGGGTTTGGATTTTTGCCCAAGAAAATAAAGATGAAGGGCTTCAAGGAATATGATAAGTATATTACTCCCATGGCCGATAACAACGACGTGCAAAAAATTCTTAAAAGATATTTAAGGAGAGGGGATGGGAAACCTATGATTATTGAATATCCCCAAGAAGTACCTATCTAGATGGAAATCCCAAATTCTAAAACCTATTCAGGTATATTAGAAGCTTTCTTTATTGTTGTTATTGGATCTATTAGCGATTTCTTAATTTTCAGTGGAGGTGAACTATAATAACTCCTAGTGACTATTTATTTTGTATACTTAAGGTCAAGGGAATAAAAAAAGCCAATAGAATATGTTCTATTGGCTTGGTAAAGATTGGTTGGTTAATTGGTATTATTTAAAGTCGGATACTTTTAATTGTTTTTCATCCCAGTATTCATCTGTCCTGAATTCATAGGTGGTAGGATTATAGGAACCTACCAATTCTACCTTGGTTTTGGTAGGTACTGGTAGATCCAGTGTCCAATATACGGCATTTACGACTAATCTCCGTGTTCCTTCAATTGTGAAATCTACTGCGGAAAAGGCGGTAGATGTAAAGGCTTTTCCTTTTTTTCCTCCTGGTACTTGATAGGTTTTTGTCCATGCCACAGGCATTAGGGGCGCACTAACATCCTTACCGGAATGGTTGGTTTTGGCAGCTTCGTCATCTGTTGGTCGCATTCCATAGAATATATCATTTTCGTCGAATTCGCCTTTTCTGTTCATTACCTTTCCATAAATTATTGGCTGGGAATCCCCGGACATCGGTAAGCTTACTTCATAAACATCGGCAGAGGCCCAAACATCCCCATCAGCGATACTATTTGTAATTCCAGTAGTTTTTCCTGCATCGGCTACAAAACCTTTGGTGCTTTGTTGTTTGTGGTGTCCGTGGTGGCTCACCCATTTTTCACCTAGAACAAGTTTGCCAAATCCACCGTGCCACTCCTCTATATCTCCTTTATAGGAGTTTCCGTAATGTTTGTAACTGGAGACATCTTCCTCTTTAAAATTAAAAGCATGTGTTGCCGTTCTTAGTCCAATGACTGGTTTACCTGCCATAAGATAATCATCAATATGTTTCATTTGATCATCGGGCAAGGCTCTGAACCTTGTAGAAATAATCATTAGGTCGGCACTGTCAAGGGCTTCCAATCCAGGTATGTTTTTTGCATAATTGGCATCTATAATCCCTGGGTGGGCCGGGTCTTGCGCGAACAACACCGTACAGTTAAAACCATGGTGCCGGGAAAGGATTTTTGCCAATTGCGGCAAGGATTCCTCGGAACGGTATTCTTCATCGCCCGAAATAAGGACTATGTGCTTTGCATTCTTATCACTACCTTCAAAATTAAGCCATTGTTGTGGGGTATCTGTTGTAGCCTCGGTTGCGGTTTCATTCGTTTTTGCCTCTTTTTGCTCTTTACAGGCAAACATTAAAATGCAAATAAGGATAGGTAATAGATTTTTCATTAAATTTTTTTTAATTAATTCATTCATATAGGATGTAAAGTACTGGATTAATTATTTAATCCCCATCCCTTCTTTTATCAAATTTAGACCTTTGGTGTAGATTTCTTCGGAAGGAGAGTAATCCCGCCACACATTAATGGCGTTTGCAAACTCTGGGATAATGGTACTAAAAGCCTCTATGGTAAGCCAACCGTCATATTTCACCTCCTTTAATGCCGAAAAGACGTCGTCCCAATGTACTTGCCCACTACCGGGAGTTCCCCTGTCGTTCTCGCTAATATGAACATGTTTTAAATGGGGAGCTATAGTCCTAATGGCTTCGGCCTGATTTTTTTCTTCTATATGGGCATGGTGTGTATCGAACATCGCGCCCAAATTGGGGTGGTTCACTTCCCTGACCATAGAGCCAAGATCGGCCATAGTGTTATACAGGTAACATTCAAATCTGTTTACGGCTTCTGGAGTTAGTACAATATTGGCTTTTTGGGCATATTCCGCCGCCTTATACAACATCTCATTGCTCCATTGTTTTTCTTGTAATGTGGGGGGGTGGCGAGTAAAAAAGGCAAAGGTGGAATGAAATGGCCCACATATTACTTCTACATTGGCCGCTTCGGCCATATCAATGGTCCACTTTAATCGCTCCAAACCTGCCTGCCTGGTCTTCTTGTCGGGACTTGCAATATTTTGCTCTGCAGACAAGGCACCTACTGCAGTGACGCCCATATTGATGCTAGAAAAATACTTGCCCAATTTTGTATAATGCTTTAGATCTCCGTCGCCCAAAAACAGCTCAATACCATCATATCCTGTGGTTTTTAATCTGTCAACTATGGGGTAATGTTCCTCTGTAACATGATTTGTCCACAGCAACATATTCATTCCAATTTTCATACGTATGGTCAATTAATTATAAAAAATAAATATCCTATCCAGATTCCTTTGGGTATGGCTTGTCTTAGGGAAGACCCCCTTTACCATACCCTAGAAATTGGTTATTGTTTTCTTGATTTTTGTTTAGTGGTGGCTAGGCTACGGCCTCCTGTCCTTGTTTTTTTGATGAGCGTACCCAAAACCAAAGTATGGTAAAGAGGACGATCAGGATAGCAGGGAAGGCGACCATGGTTCCCAAGGTGGCCTGTCCGGAAACAAGTTCCAATTCATCACCTGTCAATCCTGCAGCAGCAGCTTCGGCCTTATCAGAATCGATCCATCCACCAATTATAGGTTGGAATATAGATGAGGAAAACATACCTACGGCACCAATAATGGACAATCCCAAGGCTCCACTTTTTGGTATTTTGTCAGCAATAAAACCAATCATATTTGGCCAGAAATAGGCGATACCCAATGCAAAGAAGATGGCAGCAACATAAGCCATGGTTCCGGTTTGGGTACTAAAAAGATAAATCCCAATGGTGGCCAGTACAGCAGAACCCAAAAGGACTCCTGTTTGATCAAATTTGTGAACCACTTCTCCTCCAAAATAACGGGCTACAGCCATTAGTCCTGTAACCAGGGCCAATATAATCATGGGCTCGGCGCCACTCTTGGCCAAGATAAGTCCTACCCATTGCTGTGGGCCAAATTCCGAGATTGCCGTCAAAGACATACAAACAATCATAAAAATAAATAGAGGGGAAAGCATGGCTTTGAAATTACCACTAAGTGTGGCAGCCGCTTCAATTTTAGCTTTTGGCCAAGCTTGTCCAAAGTACAGATAGGCATATATCAAGGTCGGAATCATTATCACCCAAATTTGTGTTTCCCAGCTTAAGCCTGCATCGGTCATAAATTTGGATATAAGGCTACCTAATACAATACCTCCCGGAAACCACATGTGGAAACGGTTCATCATTCTACTCATCCTGGTTCCTGAATAGGCGTCCGCAATCATGGGATTACAGGCAGCTTCGGTACAACCATTGCCAAGGCCTATCAATAGTGTTGAAATGAGTAAACCAACATAACTGCCAGAATAAATGGTTAAAATAATCCCTAGGGCATGGGCAAGGAAGGCAAATTGCATAATGGCCTTTCCACCTACCTTATGATAGATTAATCCTCCGATAACCATCGATATCGGAAAACCAAAAAACCACATGGAATTGATAAATCCTAGTTGTTCGGCACTCAAACTTAATTCTTCTCCCAACTGTGGAAGAATCCCTGCTCTAATACTAAAAGAAAATGCGGTCGTAATTAATGCGAAACAGCTACCGTAAAACAGTCTGTTCGCATTGGTTTTTTGTTGATCATTTGAATTTTCCATTGAATTTAATAGATTTTTAATTAGTTGGTGTATACTTTACTTTTTGATTTCAGCGTATAAGTTTAATCTCTTTTTTACAATAATCATAATTTATTTTTAATTGTTTTATTAAATAATGAATAATCTACTACCTATTTTATGCTTTTATAACCTGACCATTATACCCTTGGTTCATGATGTATGCAAGACCCTAGCAACCCTAAAAATTTAAAAGCTGATAAATTTAAACTTTAAAGATTTTTAAAAGTCCCTATATCCTACTAAAAGATGACACTTTTTTGTCATTGGGTTATTTTGGTTTATTCTCTGTAAATAGGAGGTGTGTTGCACTGTTTTATATCTATAATATATAATGATGGATAATTTTGGCTGGTCAATACAAGAATTCCAATTTAATTTAGCTGGGATAAAATATGCTTATAATTTATAAAGATCATGTTTTACGTTAAAACCATCATTGTGGTAATCGCTCCAAAAGGAGATCTAACCACTAGGATATACTGGTCTTGATGTTCAGGAACAATTTTCGATACTCGTGGGGGCTCATTTGTACAATTGCCTTGAATTGCCTGTTAAAGTTTGATAAGGCATTAAAACCGCACTCGTAACTTATCTGTGAAATATTTAGATTATCCTCCAGTAATAGTTTTCTTGAATGACCTATTCTGATTTCATTTACGAAGCGGGTAAAAGTTTTGTTTGCCCGAGGTTTAAAATATCGGCAGAAGGAGGTTGTGGTCATATTGAGCATTTCCGCTATTTCCTCCAGCGAAATTTTGGTCTTAAAATTGGACATGACATAGTCGTAGACAATCCGCATTTTGTCTGCATCATCGCCCTTGAAAACATTGGTGTACCCCGGACTGGACAATAGGTGGTACTCTTCGCTATTGGCTAGGATATCTATGATTTCCAATAATTTTATAATTCTTCGAAATCCGTGTTCGTTGTTTATTTTAAGTAGAAGTTTGTTTATTTTATTGCGGGTTTCCCCATAAAATTCCATACCCCTTACCGAGTTTTCCACAAACTTGTTTACATTATAAAATTCTTCCTTGCTTAATAAGGATTCACTAAATAGATCGTGGTCAAAGTAAATTACCAAACCTCTAGTGGAGAGTTTGCTGTCCTTTTCAAAATAAGCGTCATCGCTTCGCCATAAATGTGGAAGGTTGGGGCCTGTAATTACCAGATCACCTTTTTCAAATGATTGTACGTGGTCCCCAACAAACCGTGTTCCTTTGCCTTCTGCAATTAACGATAATTGGTAGTCAGGGTGAAAATGCCAATTTGGATTAAAGTAGGGGCCAACAATATCCTTGAAAATAAAAGTTTCTTTCGTTGTTAGTGTTTTTTCGATATTAGGGGTACTCATAAATTTCCGGATTGTATTTTATTTGGGCTAATTTAAGACAAAAAAGTGTCATCTTTTAGTAAGATATAGGGAATATTCATGCCGATAGTATTTTAGATTTGTAGAGTTAAGTTTTTATTGTCAGATTTTATCGTGTTATATTTTAAGAATAGTGTATAAAAATTGATAATAAATTTAGATATTGATAAACAATATGGCCAACGTGCCCACTGGTTATCCGTGGAACTTTTTAATTAGGGATTGCCACTAACCCAAGAAGGAGTGGCCTAGGAATAGTTCCTGCATCAAGTATTTAAGATTTGTAATATTATGTTGGAATCATTAATTTACGGGTATTCTGTTTATTGGAAGATTGTATGGAACGGTATATTGTCTATGGTTGTGGTCTGCATGTTGGTTTCATGTGAAGATAGGGGAAGTAAAACCACTACCATTTTGGATGCTGAACATTCCGTACATTTAGTGGCGCAAGCCATTATACCGGATTTGGGCAATAGTAGTAGCTTGATGATGGGGGAGGCGATTGATGCTAAGAGGAGTGCGGATGAGTATCGTATTACATACAAGGGAGAAAATGGTCCGGGCAAGGGCAAACATATTGTTTTTATTGCTACGGATCATGAATATAGGGGGGAAGAGACCTTACCGGCCTTGGCACGGATATTGGCCAAAAGATATGGTTTTAACTGTACGGTGGTATGGGCTTTGGACGATAAGGGCAATATATTACCAGGGGGGTCGGACCTCAAAGGACTCGATGTTCTTAAAGAAGCGGATCTAATGGTAATGTTTATGAGGTTTGCAAATTTTGAAGATGGGCAGATGCAATATATTGATGATTACCTAAATAGGGGAGGGGCTGTAATAGGATTGCGGACTTCTACCCACGCCTTTAAAAATGCCGATAATCCCAATTGGAGACATTATGATTATAAATATGATGGGGAAAAAGAGGCATGGCACGGTGGATTTGGTGAAGTGGTTTTAGGGGAAACTTGGGTAGGACACTATGGCAAAAACCATCAACAGGCTTCCAAACTTATTATAGAAGAAAGTAACAAGGAGCATCCCATTATGCGGGGAGTACAAAATGCCTGGGCACAGTGTGGAGGCTATAACGCCTACCCGCAAGGGAAGGACTTAAAGATATTGGCCAAGGGAAGGGTGTTGAACGGCATGACGCCAGATGCAACACCGGATACTAGTAAGGACGAACTTCCAGTTGCCTGGGTTAGAACGTACCAGTTGGAAGGGGGGAGGCCCGGGAGGGCGTTTACAACTACCCATGGAGCCTCAGAAGATATCCTGAGTACGGGGTTTAGAAGAATGATCATAAACGCCTGTTTCTGGGGATTGGAAATGGAAGAAGATATTAAAGCGGATAATCCGATAGATTTTGTAGGGGGTTATGAGCCAACTACGTTTAACTTTGAGGGTTATCAGAAAAATGTAAAGCCATCCGACCTGAAGGGGTGGGAATCGGTAATAATGCCAAGAAAATAATATTACGAATAAAAACTGTTGTTATGCCAGAAAACAATTACCCAAAACTCCACAACGCTTCGTGGCCCGGTGTGGTAGGGAAAGGACCTGATTCAGAGCCACCAATATCCATTGATACCATGATAGAGCTTACTGCCAATGCAGAGGTAGATGGAGTTAAATTTGACGGTTTTGACCTTTTTGCTGCGGATCCTCATTTGGATATCGATTCCAATGATGATGGTATTAAAAAATTGGCCGACAAGGCGAGATCCAAAAATCTTGAAATTGGAAGTTTGGTAGCCCCTGTATGGGCCGGAACCGGTGGTGGCTCTGCCATGGGCTCCAGGGAAGAACGCAACCAATTTGTAACCCAGGTCCGAAAGGCTTGTGTTATAGGTAAAAAACTGCGTGATTTGGGAATACGCCCCAATGGAATAATCAGAATAGATTCGTCCGTTGATCCACATAGTTGGGCGGCAGATCCCGTTGCCAATACAAAATTGATTGCACAAACCTTTCGCGAGGCATGTGACGTGGCCGCGGATTATGGGGAGTCTTTAGCTGCCGAAGGTGAAATTTGCTGGGGTGGGATGCACGGTTGGAAAACCATGGTGAACACCCTTGAAGCCGTGGATAGACCCAATATCGGATTTCAGGCCGATATGGCCCATACCTTGTTGTATCTTTTGGGATATAATAAGGAGGACGAAAGAATACTGCCCAAAGACTTCGATTGGAACGATCGGGCAACATTGACCGAAGGTCTTAAGACCGTTACGGCTGCACTTCGCCCATGGACGATTGATTTTCATGTGGCCCAAAATGATGGCACGGTGTTCGGGTCCGGATCCCATGATAAAACAGGTAGGCATTGCCAGGCTACGGATCCCAATGGAAAATTGGACATCGCTGTGGATGCTGGCCATTGGTTGCGTGACGAAAATGGCAACCTGACCAAAAAAATCCGACATATCTGTTGGGATGGGTGTATGTTCCCCAACGATGTTATGATGCAACCCAAAACTTGGAACGATATTTTAGGGGCCATGATCAAGGTACGTCAACAACATGGTTGGTACGAAGCGCCTTAAGATTATAGGCTGATTATACATTTGTTAAGCTGAATTTTTAATTAAAATAAAAAATAGAGTACACATGTCAAGTAAGAAAGAATTACGAATAGGATTGGTAGGTTACGGATTTATGGGAAGAACCCATTCCAATGGTTATCGTAGGGTAGGCAATTTTTTTCCCGAACTGGAATATCAGCCTGTATTAAAGGCAATTTGTGGGCGTAACTTGGAACGTACCCAGGCCTTTGCCGATCAATGGGGTTATGAGTCCGTTGAAACCGACTGGAGAAAGCTTATAGCTCGTACTGACATTGATGCCATAGATATTTGTACCCCCAACAATATGCATGCTGAAATTGCCATAGCAGCGGCAGAAGCCGGAAAAATGGTTTTGTGCGAAAAACCTTTGGCGCGTACTGTTGCGGAAGCCCAGCCAATGGTTGATGCGATTGAAAAGGCAGGAGTGCCCAATACCGTTTATTTCAATTATAGGAGATTGCCATCGGTAACCCTTGCGAAACAACTTATAGATGCAGGTAAATTGGGTAAAATATTTCATTATCGCGCCAATTTTTTACAGGATTGGACCATTAGTCCAGAACTCCCACAAGGTGGAGAGGGCTTGTGGCGCTTGGATAATGAGGCGGCTGGATCTGGTGTTACGGGCGATTTGCTGGCACATTGTATAGATACGGCCATGTGGTTAAATGGGGGGATCAAGGATGTTTCCGCCATGACCGAAACCTTTATTAAAGAAAGAGTACATACCGGTACCGGGGAAAAACAAAAGGTAACCATAGATGACGCCTGTTTGTTCCATTGTCATTTCGATAATGGCTCTTTGGGCCTTTTTGAATCCACACGATACGCTAGAGGGCACAAGGCTTTGTATACTTTTGAAATAAATGGGGAACATGCCTCCATAAAATGGAACTTACATGACTTAAGTCGCTTGGAATATTTTGATCATAGGGATGAATCACAAGAGAGAGGGTGGCGTTCCATCCATGTAACGGATGGTGATCACCCGTATATGGATAAATGGTGGGTGCCAGGACTGTCCATTGGCTATGAGCATAGCTTTGTACACCAAATAGCCGACTTTCTTAAAGCCCTACAGGAAGGAAAACCCTGTTCCCCTACGTTTAGGGAGGCGCAAGAAACACAGAAAGTTTGTGAGGCCGTTTTGGAATCGGCAAAAACAAAAAGTTGGAAAGACACCGGCGTTAATTGGAAATTTTAAACTTGTCTATAGAAGGGAAGTTCATGGTGTAAAATTGAATTATCAATTTTAGGCTTTAATGTGTACAAAATATTGAAATCAACAAACTATTGCTATGAGTAATTCTATAAAAGGATTTTGCCTACAAACCAATGAAAAAATATATCCAAATACAGATCAATCGGTCCTTAGTAATTCTGCGGTTGTAGAAATGGAAATGCCGCCTTTGAAGGAAGGCGAGATATTGGCCAAAACATTGTATACCGGCATCTGTGGTTCGGATAACAGCGCCACTATTGGCAAGGCCAATTTTGATTGGGTACAGCGTCCCAGGGTTATAGGGCACGAGTTTAGCGCCGAGATCTTGGAATTGGGTCCCGGGGACCACGGGGACCTCAAGGTAGGGGATATTTTCACTCCTCTGGCCATGTTGGGATGTAGGGATGAAGAATGCCCGGCCTGTAGTGTGTCCAAATGGAATCTATGTCCTAAAAAGGAAATAATAGGCTTTCACAGGAACGGGGGGTTTGGGCAACAAGTAGTTTTGGAGTCGGATCGTGTAGTGCCTTTATTGAAAGGCCTAACTCCGGCCCAGGGAGCCTTGGTGGAACCTTTGTCCATCATAACCAATGCTCTTTACAATAAGTGCGATATTAAACCAGGGCAGGATGTCGTGGTAACCGGTTGTGGGATCATAGGGATGATGTCTGCGGAAGTTGCCCGGGCAGCAGGAGCTAGAGTGGCAGTAACCGGTATTGCGCATGATCGTGACATCCGTTTGAAAAGAGCAAAAGAGAGAGGGTTCATAACCATAGAAGTCTCACCGGAAAATTCCTTGACCACCCAATTGCAAAAAGGTATAACCGATGATAAGGGTATTCCTTTCGGCACCAATGGAAAAGTTGATCTGCTTATAGAATGTTCGGGTGTACCACCTGTACTAACCGAGGCCATAGGTGTTGTTAGGCCCGAAGGGGACATATGCGTAATAGCTACCTATGGAACCGATGTAGAGATCAACGCCACGCACCTTACCCGGACCTCCTTGAATATGAGGGGGTCCATGGGGTCTTGTAGGGCAGACTATATGGCCGCACAAAAACTGATGGTAACTGGTATTTTTCCTTCTGAACACTATACGGATTACTATGATTTTAAAGACATTAATCAGGCTTTTGAAGATTCGATAAAGGCAAATAATATGAAGGCCGTTGTAAAAATGAACTGATAACTTCAGTGTTCTTGTTCAGGCGTACAACCTAATATTAAAAAAAATCTAGCATTAAGGATTATGCACAAAATATTTATTACCGGAGGTACCGGCTGTATAGGATCGGTCACTATTTATAAGCTTCTACAATCAAAGGAAGTTGAAAAAATTGTTATAGCAACACGCTCCAACAATACAGACCCATTAAAATTATGGCTCCCTGCCGAGTTGGATTCCCGTTTGGAGTTCGTTACCTTGGATGTTTCCAATTACAAAGAGATTGAAAGGGTATTGTTCGAAGTAGATCCCACGCACATTATTCATTTAGGGGCCTACCAAAGTCCGGATTGTTCCCGAGATCATATTGGTGGCATGGAAATAAATACCGGAGGTACAATGGCGCTTTTTGATGCTGCTGAAAAATTAACCAAGCTTAAACGGTTTGTTTTTGCAAGTTCGGCCGCAGTCTATGGAATGCGCTCCATGTATCCCCAAGATATCATTAATGAGGATGTTCCCTTGGCCCCACCAAACCATTATGGTATCTGGAAATTATCTGGCGAACACTTGGCACGTCTTTTTCACGATAACACCAAGATACCCACGGTTTGTTTAAGGTTGAACACTACTTATGGAAAGGGACGGGACAAAGGAAAAACCTCTGCCCCCACCAATGCCTTAAAGGCCATTGTCCTTGGACAGGCGGCAGGAAAGGAAATCCCCTTTGAAATGCCGTATCAGGGACGGGAAAACTATCATTTTGTTGAAGATGTGGGGGCTCAATTCGCCGCCTGTGCATTACAGCCCTACGAAGGCTTTGGAGCCTTTAACATACAGGGGGAAACAATACCGATTACCTCCTTCCTGGATATTGTAAAAGAACAAGCTACCGCATTGGGTATGGAGAAATATGTATCCCTATCCGTAACCGATGGTGCTCCGCCCAACCTGTTCGTTTGCGATTTGGATCATAGTAAAATTGCAGGTACATTCAAAGATTTGCCATTGACCGATATAGCAGAGGGAATACGGATTTCATTGGTTGAGTTCAAAGCTATGGCCGAAAAAGGCATATTAAAATATTCTACTGCAGCCTCATGAAGGATATAGGAATAGGATTTATTGGAGCGGGAGATATAGCAGATCTACATGCAGAGGCCATTAATAGTTTGCCAGGTACCCAACTTGTGGGACTTTGGAACAGAACCTTTGAAAAAGGCGCAAAAAAAGCCAAGAAATTCGGTTGTAAGACCTATAAAACAGAAGATGAACTGTTTCAGGACCCCAAAATCGATGCCGTTTTCATATTGACCAATATGGAGACCCATTGCGATTATACCATTAGGGCGGCAAAAGCGGGAAAACACATTTTGGTAGAAAAGCCTGCAGCCTCCAGTATTGCTGAACTTCAACTCATGACGGAAGCGGTTAAGACAGCTGGTGTTAAATGTATGCCAGTCCATAATTATATCTATGAATCAGGGATAAAAAGGACGAAATCCATGATCGATACTGGTAAATTGGGGGCTATTTCCCAGTTCTACATGATGTACAATATACATCATGCAGAAGATGTCAGGGCCCGCTATCCTGGGGTAATCCGTCAAATATTGACACACCATAGCTATACTATGTTGTATTTGGCAGGACAACCTAAAACCATATCCTGTCTAAAACATACCGTTGATACCACTATAGCCCCACAAGAAAATGTGGCTATGGCCAATATACAAATGCAAAACGGTACCTTAAGCCATTTATCGGCTAGTTTTGCCAACGATGATCATGCAGGTGATCCATGGACTTGTATTATAAAGGTTATTGGCACAAAGGGAAGTACGCGTTACAGCTATCGGGATTGGGTAATCAATGATCGTAATGGGGCCCATTCCCAAACGTACCAGTGTTATCCTGAATCCATAAAGAATACGGCAACCCATTTCATCAACAATGTTCTGCGGAATAATGAAGCCCCACTTTCAAGCCTTGAAGATGCCATTACATGCCAGCGAATTATAGAGGCTTGTGAAAAATCTGAAAAAGAGGGAATACACGTGAATATCAATTAATTATATACCAAAAAAAAGATGAATATTAACAAAAACGTTGCAAGGGGAAAGTTGTTTTTAATGCTTTTCCTAGTCCTTGGATTTTACAGTTGTAGTAAAGAGGAAGACAACACTTTAAAAATTTCCCCTAATTCACATATTGTACTAGTGGGTAGTAATTTAGGATCACGTATGATGAACTTCGGACATTTCGAAACTGAAATGCAACTTCGTTTTCCCAATGATTCCTTGTATATCCGCAATATGTGCGATGGCGGTAATACGCCCGGTTTTAGGCCGCATTCTTCACGGAATTCGCCATGGGCCTTTCCAGGTGCGGAAAAATTTGAGCACGAATCCGGACAAGCCATACATTTTGAGGATGATGAAAACGGACGCAGATCGGGCCCAATAGGTCATTTTCCTTCTCCAGATGAATGGATTACTAGCTTGAAGGCCGATATTATCATCGGATTTTTTGGGTATCCCGAATCCTTTGAAGGACCAGAGGGAGTGGATAATTACAAGGAAGAATTACGGGCCTTTATCAAGCACACGCTCAATCAAAAATATAATGGTTCCACTCCTCCGCAGTTGGCCCTTGTTTCACCTATTGCCTTTGAAGATCTTTCAGATAAGATGGATCTACCGGATGGAAAAAAGGAAAATGGGAACCTTGAACTTTATACGGCTGCCATGAAGGAAGTTGCAGCTGAAGAGGGTGTCCTTCTGGTGGACGCCTATGAACAGACCAAGGAATGGTACCAAACGGAAAGTACGGATTTGACCCAGGATGGATTTCAGTTGAACGATTTCGGATATCGGAAGTTTGCCACATTGCTGGCCGATAAAGTTTTCGGGTCTAAAGAAATTAAGTTGGAAGAAAACCGTGAATTGGTAAATGAAGCTGTAAATGAGAAAAACTGGTTCTGGCATAACGATTTTAAGATCCCGAACGGGGTACATGCCTATGGAAGGCGTTATGACCCATTTGGTCCGGATAATTACCCTTATGAAATTGAGAAGATAAGGCAGATGACCGCCATAAGGGATACGGCTATTTGGCAAGCCCTAGAGGGTAAGAAAATGGATTTGGCCAAAAGTGATGCCAAAACCAGAACATTGCCCGAAGTAAAGACCAATTATAAGCCTAGCAATAAAAATGGAACACCGGAATATCTGTACGGCCAGGATGCACTGGACAAGATTAAACCGGCACCGGGCTATAAAGTGGAACTTTTTGCTTCAGAAGTGGAATTTCCCGATCTAGCCAATCCAGTGCAAATTTCCTTCGACAATAAAGGAAGGTTATGGGTAGGGGTAATGCCCAGTTATCCACATTACAAACCGGGTGATAGTAAACCCAATGATAAGTTATTAATATTTGAGGATACCGATAATGATGGTAAGGCGGATAAGCAAACTGTTTTTGCGGACGGACTTCATCTTACTATAGGATTTGAATTTGCACCAGAAGGAGTATATGTTTCCCAAGGTACCAACCTGGTATTGTTAAAGGATACTGATGGTGACGACAAGGCCGATGCAAAGGATATTATTTTAAGTGGTTTTGATGACCATGATACCCACCACGCCATTAGCGCTTTCACAGCAGATCCTTCCGGGGCAATCTATATGGGTGAGGGAGTGTTTCTTCATACCAATGTGGAAACTGCTTATGGAACCGTTAGGGGTACCAACGGAGGGTTCTACAGGTATAGCCCACAAAGACATTATTTGGAGCGTACCGCGCAATTGCCCATTCCAAATCCATGGGGTATTGCCTTCGATGATTGGGGGCAACCGTTTTTTGAACATACGTCGGGACCCTCTGCCACTTGGATGATGCCCGGAACCATTGTGCCCAGGTACGGCGTAAGTTCGCCTTTACCGGAAAACCTTATAGAAAAAGACCATTTAGTGAGACCCACTTCAGGATTGGAATTTGTGTCGAGTAGACATTTTCCTGACGCGGCTCAGGGCAATATGTTGATTGCCAATACAATTGGGTTTTTAGGGATTAAGGAACATTCCATGGTAGATGACTCTAAAACCGCTGGTTATGTTAGTAAACATCAGGAGGATCTAATTTCTTCAAGCGATAAGAATTTTAGACCTGTAGATATGGAATTTGCCCCGGATGGCTCCTTGTATTTCATAGATTGGCACAATGTGCTAATTGGCCATATGCAGCACAATGCCCGTGATCCATTACGTGACCACGTTCATGGGAGGATCTATCGGATTACTTATCCGTCCAGGCCCTTGGTAGAACCTGCCAAGATAGTCGATGCCAACATTGACGAATTATTGGACAATCTTAAGCTTCCGGAATACCGTACCCGTTATAGGACCAAAAGGGAATTACGAGCAAGGGATGCCTCTGAGGTATTGTCGAAGTTAAAGACATGGGTAGCAAACTTGGATACCACAGACCCTAGATACGAACACCATGTTTTGGAAGCCCTTTGGGTTACATGGGGCTTGGATAAGGTTGACGGGGAATTGCTAAAACAAGTGTTGAATGCCAAAGATTTTAAGGCTCGGGCAGCTGCAGTAGGCGTTCTTCGCTATGCAGGACATCAAATTCCCGATCAGGCCGAACTTCTTATGCAGGCAGCCAAGGATGACAATCCAAGGGTAAGGTTGGAAGCCTTGGTAGCAGCCTCGTGGTTGGGTAGGGATATTGGAATTCCCATAATCACAGAAGCTGGTAAAAAAGGTTTGGATAAATGGATGGAAAAACCATATGAATCGGCAATCGCCCATTTAAACGGGCACAAGGCGGGCGAAGAGCCCAAAGAGGTGATTAAAACGGATCTAAAGGGAAAGGATTTGGAATTATTGGTTGCCGGAAGGGAAATATATATGAGGGATGGTTATTGTGCCACCTGTCACCAAGCAGATGGTCAAGGACTGGAAGCTTCTGGTTTTCCTCCCCTTGCTGGCTCCGAATGGGTTACCGGTAATGAGGATAGACTTATAAAACTTACTACCAAGGGTCTTATGGGGCCTATTGTTGTCAATGGTAAGACCTATCCGGGTCAGGTACCTATGACACCATTTGGAAATTTACTTACTGCAGATGAAACTGCAGCCGTATTGACCTATGTAAGGAATACCTTCGGCAATAAAGCCGCCCCAATTTCACCGGAGAAAGTGAAAGAGGTACGCGAGCAGATCAAGGACAAGCAAGGCTTTTATTCGCCAGAGGAATTGTTAAAAGAGCACCCTCACGGCAAATAATCGAGTTGGCAGTTAATTTTTAATATTTAGTACAAAGGCTGGTTATAGGATTTTCCTTATACCGGCCTTTTACATTGGAAAGGTCCTTGGTTGTTTTGGATGGGACTTTTGGGTGTTTCTTTTCCAGTATTCAAATTGTTCATATCTGTATTGACTTACGCTCCATTCCTAGTTCAAAAAAGTGAGTAGGAGGTATTACAACCTAGTTGATACCTTGGCAGGAATCAAAGCCTCTTTCTGCTAAGTTTATGTTAAAAGTGACTGTTTTTTAGGTTTATATATTAATAAGCCATATTATTCCTGATTAATGTGTTAAGTTTTCAAACGTTTATACGACTAAGGAGATTTAGCACAAATAGAATTAATAGTTAAACAGTAAAAACGAGTTATTAAATATGGGAAGGCCGGCGACAAAACCAACGGAACTTAAGGACGGATATTACATTGAAGTTCGTAATAGAAACCAGAAAACTGGAGGTATAAAAATCAGAAGGGACACGGAGGAGCAAATGCTTCTTGCCCTTGCAGAATATAAGAAAAGCAAAGACGTTACAGTACTTGGTGAATTAAAAAACGGTAAAATGCTGGATTTGGCAGGTTAGCCTCCAAAGTACATTGTGGTATAAAAACCCTGCTTTCTTTAGGGCAGGGTTATTTTTTTTTATTAAAAGCGTTTCTGTGTACATGCCTTATAGATAAAGAAGTCATCATTAATTGGCTTGGGCATAATTTCATCACAGATGACTCAATATGTTACTCGGGCAATGATTGGGGTTTTAAGAATCTTTATCCGTTATGTTTACACCATTTTTATGTTTTGAGGTGGACTCAGACTTAGTCTTAGTTGATTAAAATAAAGACCAATATGCCTGAAAAGTAGCCAAGTAAGGCCAGCCAGGCTATATGGCGCAAGTACCATAAAAAATCTATTTTTAAAATTCCCATTGCTGCCACTCCAGCAGCAGAACCTATAACAAGAACACTACCCCCAGTACCTGCGCAATAGGCCAAAAATGTCCAGAATTCATGATTTTGTGGAAAGGTTTCCATAGAATACATACCCATGGCACCAGCCACCAAAGGTACATTGTCTATCAAGGACGATAAAAGCCCCAATAAGGTATTGGTAATATGGAAATCGTGAAAAGCGGTTTCTAATGCACTCCCCATAAATTCCAAAGAGCCATTGGTTTGTATGGCGGCAACCGCCAACAGAATCCCTAAAAAGAAAAGAATACTGGGGGTATCAATTTTTTGAACCGTATAAGCGACGGATAAATGGTGTTTTAGTTCAATAGGTTTATTTTTATGCAGTATTTCCGTGATCAACCACAATAAACATAAACTAAATAACATCCCTAAAAAAGGAGGTAGATGTGTAATAGCTTTAAATACCGGTACCATTAAAAGCAGACCTACACCCAAAATCAAAATAAAATTGCTTTCCCCAGGACTAATTTGATGTGTCCTAGGGGGAGTGGGAACCTCGGCTTCAATAGTTCTGCCCTTATAATTATACGAGGCAATTAATAAAGGAACCAATAAACAGACCAAACTAGGTAAGAATACCTCGGTAATTATGGTATTTGTGGAAACTTGACCCCCATTCCAAAGCATAATTGTGGTAACGTCGCCAATGGGTGACCAGGCACCACCTGCATTGGCGGCAATGATGATAAACCCGGCAAAATACCAAAGGTCCAATTTGCTTTTAAAGAATTTTCTTAAAATGGCCATCATGACAATTGTGGTGGTTAGGTTGTCCAAGACAGCGGATAGGAAAAAAGTAAGCAAGCAAAGTACCCAAAGTAGGACTAACATGCTTCGAGTTTTTATGACCCTTAGGATAATTTCAAATCCATTATGTATGTCTATCAATTCAACAATGGTCATTGCTCCAAGTAGAAAGAAGAGAATTTCGGAAATTTCTTCAAAATGTTCCTTAAGCTGTATTAAGGTTTCTGAAAAATTAACTCCCGAATGGGCAACTATGATCCATAATACAACCCCAATAAACAATGCGGTAGCTGCCTTGTTAATTTTAACAACATGCTCCAGTGCTATGATCATATAGCCGGCAATAAAAAAAAGTGTGGTGATCAGCATGATAGTTTTATAGAAAATCTATTATTTGTTCTCATTATATTTTCAGTTTAACCTGTGTACGATTAGGTATTCAACTATGGAAATTGGTTCTTTTGCATAAAGTTTTTTTTACCGCGTTCAATGGGCAATTGGAGAAATGATGGCTTTGGGATAGAGCGGTTGCCCCTTTTTATTTCAACAAGGCCAGATGGCACTTGCTATTTATAATACTAAGTAGATGCTATGTGCATAGAAAAAATAGTGTTATTTAAAGGCATGACAATAAAGAAGGAAAGGCATTTGCCTAAATCCCTTTTATCTAATAGCCAATTCTAAGGTATAAATAATAATCGTTAACGGATTGTTAAAAATAAATTAGGGGTACGCTTTATTGTAGAGGTGTCCATTTGTTTTGGTTTCTATAATTTGTGGAATCATTTACTGTAGGCACAAACTCGTTGAGGAGTCGGGGTTGGGCCGGCCATTGCCTTTTCAACGGGGTTTTGGGATTGGTACACAGTCCCCTGGGCTATTATAGTATACTCACTAAGTATTCATAGATCGACATATCTTAAAAATACCAGAATGCCAATACTATTTGGCCAAAGGCAATGTTTACACTCCTTAAACACAGTTGATTTATGGTTAAGTGGCCATAGGGGAGGGTAGATCATTGGCTGCCAGGTTGCATGGCTAAAACAGGTGTTTTATTTTTTTTACGATTAACATGGGCAGGTTGTAAGGGGGATATCGGAGTGGTGCATCCAACCAATTTGCTTTTTTAACAATGGCCTTATGATGTGAAAAAAGGTCGAAGGATCTTTTACCGTGATAAGCTCCTATTCCACTAGCTCCAACTCCTCCAAAAGGGAGGTTTTTATTCGTAATTTGAATTACGGTATCATTGATAGCACCCCCGCCAAAACTGTATTTATTGATTATTTTTTTCTGAAATGATTTTCGGTTCGAAAAGATATAGGTGGCCAAGGGCTTTCCGTAATTCGTTATATGCCTATCTATGTCATCTTCATTGGAGTAGGCAAGAATTGGTAGAATTGGCCCGAAAATTTCACCATGCATCAATTTACTGTCTAATTTGGGCTCCTCTACCAGTGTAGGGGATAGGTAGTTGTCCTCATCGTTACAATCTCCGCCAAAAAGTATTTTTTCGCCCACTAGCATATCTTTTAATCCATCATAATGCCCTTTGTTAACTGCTCTGGTATAATCGGGAGATTGCTCTATGTTTTCTCCATAGCATTTGGTGATATTTTTTATTAAGGCAGCCACAAGCTGGTCCTTCACTTCTTTATGGACAAGTATATAATCTGGAGCAATGCAGGTTTGGCCCGCATTTAAGAATTTGCCCCAAACAATGCGTTTTGCGGCCAGGTTGATGGATGCCGTTTCATCCACTATTGTGGGGTTTTTACCACCTAGTTCCAAGGTGACAGGGGTAAGGTGTTTTGCCGCTGCCTCATAGACTATTTTACCTACCCGGGTACTTCCCGTAAAAAATATGTAATCCCATTTTTGGGATAAAAGTTCTTGGGATACTTCCACACCACCTTCCACTACGGCTACATGTTCCGATTCAAAAACGGCAGAGATGATCTCCGATATGATCGACGCTGTATGGGGTGTTGCTTCGGAAGGTTTTACAACAACCGTATTTCCTGCAGCAAGGGCAGCGATCATTGGGGCAAATACCAATTGAAAAGGATAATTCCATGGGGCAATAATAAGGACTGCCCCAAAGGGCTCCCTATAGATCCAATCTGAAGACGGCCAATTCATCAAGGAGGCCGATTTCCTTTCGGGACTTGCCCAATTGTCAATATTTTTTAATACCAATTTTAGCTCTGCCAAAACAAACTGTGTTTCTGCTGCCAGGGTCTCAAATTTAGGTTTTTTGAAATCTTTGTAAATGGCTTCCGCAATATCATCCTCACGGGCAATTATTTCTTTTTGCAATCGCCTTAGGGCATTTTTTCGAAATGGAATATCTTTGGTCTTTTGTGTTGCAAAAAATTCACGTTGTTTTTCCAGTATCTTCATGGCATTAAATTAATATAAAAAACATCCACAACCTTCCCATATGGCATAACATTAATATTATATTATAAATCAGGTACAAAATGTACTTGACTATTTATTTTTTTTGTCATAGCAATCATTTGTATTGATTTCGAACCATGTTGAAATCATAATTCGCTGATAATGTATTGATGCAGCTATTTTTTTGTAGCTGTGTCCTTGGTTCAATGCTTTAATGAGAGAATATACTCCGCTACGGCCATTTTGGCTTCCTCCGATAAATAATCCTGGGGAGGCATTTCCGGATAGTCTTCCCTAAGGTTTTTTGGAGCAGTGATATAATCCACTATGCCCTGTGGGTTGTCTTGGTGAATGGCCTGTAGGATTTCTGTTGGCGGACCTATCAGTCTAGTGCCAAAGGCGTGACAACCAGCACAGACTCCATAATAGGTGAGCTCGCCCAATTCTTCTTTGGAAACCGATCTTGGTGGCACCGGCGCTGGAGTCCTCATTGTTGGGATATCTTGGGTGTCGCTTATTTGAGCGATGCCGTAATTTTCCAAACCAAAAGTTCGATATTTGTTTCTATCCCTTATGGTACTTCCGGAGCCTCCACCATAGGCGAAAATATCTGGGCCATGGGTATCCATTTGGGTAAGCATTATGGCCTTTATTTCACCCGTTGGGTCGTTGCCGTTTTCGAACATAATATTGTCCAAAATAACGACCCTGTCCGGGTTTCCTTCGGAATTGGGATCGTTGGCTTTGGGCGCCCCAGTAGCGAGATCCACGATGGTAATCCCTGTGTTGTTATTGCCGGTAATAATATTGTTCTCAACAATCACATCATCGGCGGCCATGATTAAAATACCCGTACCTGATGGAATTCCCGAAACCGTAGACCCGGGGGCACCAAAGTTTTCGTGGTTGTTGTTTACCACAAAATTGTTTCTAAAGATAACGTCAAAGGTAGTTTTTATGGGAAGTCCCGGGGTTACAAATGCCAATAGTCCCCCTGTATTGTTGTGCGCATAATTGTTTTCCACCAAACAGTGCCTGGAATTCTCGATCTCTATACCCGCAACGTTGTCAAATACTTCATTGTGCAGTACGTCCACATTATCGCACATGCCAATATATATGGCAGCATCCGCAATTTTACTCAGTACGTTATGAGCTACCAAACCGTTTTTGCCATACTGTGGAAAAATGCCATAAACACCGGTATCTATAATCCAGTTGTTGCGTATTGTAAAATTGTTACCGGCTTGGCCCATTATACCATTGCCTTTGTAATGGATTATTTTAAAATTCTCGATTAGAATTCCATTGCCCGAATATAGGAAGGCATCATTTATTTCCTTTTGGCCATCCAAGGTTGGCCATTCTCCGTTGATCACCACCCCTTGAAGGCTAATATTATCCTTGTCAATGTAAACGTTCTCCGAGTACGTTCCCGGATAAACACGTATTAGGTCACCTGGATTGGCCTCTTTTACGGCATTTTGAATGGACGAACCATTTTTGACTTCTATGATCTTACCTGAAAATTCTTGTTCGTAAACAGCTTGTACCGAGTCATTGGCTAGCCTTACATTTCTATGTTTTAGGGAGGAAGGAATAGGAACGGTCCCTATATTTTTTTGTCCAAAGAACGATTTTCCAAGGAATATACCTGTCCCTATGAGTACAACGGCGGTGATGATCCTTATAAAAGGCGATTTTTTCTTCATTGTTCCAATTGGTTATTAATTAAGTAGATACTTTAAGTCCTGAAGGCAATACTTCCGGAATTTCTGGTTTAAAGGATTCATCGGTCAAGGTCTTAAGAAAATCCACTAAGCGATCCATTTCGTAATCGGTTAAATTAGGTTCCCATATATGCCAATGAATCAGTAGGTTTTCATCTTCCGGTACCGCATGTCCACGCCCGTCCGTATAAAATTGAACGGTTTCGCGAAGTGTTTTGAATCTTCCAGAGTGCATATAGGGAGCGGTTAGTGCTATATTCCGTAAGCTGGGGACCTTAAAAGCTCCTCTTAGGCTTTTGTCATCGAACGGTATTTCGGCTCCTGGGTCCAATGGAAGTCCCTCTGGTTCAGGGGTGCCTATAACGGCAAATTGTTGATTTGTAAATAGGGGAGGGGTATGGCATTCGGCACAGCGCGCAACAAAAGACCTAAAAATGTTGAGTCCTTCAATTTCGTTTTTGTTCAGGGCTTGGTCATAACCATGGGCATATTGGTCATATTTACTATTTAGGGAAACCAATGTGGATTGGAAGGCGGCAATGGTCTTTGTAATTTCCTTGAGCAGTATTGGCTCGTCCATGGGCTTATTGGGAAATGCTTCCGCAAATAGTTTTTTGTAATTATCAACTTCATTCACGGTACTGAGTAAGTTCTCCGGTGTATTTCCCATTTCAACCTGGGAAAACAATGGTTCCAACATTTGCTCTTCCAAAGTAGAGGCACGACCGTCCCAAAAAAGTTTTTTTAGATACCCCACATTATACAGGGAGGGGGCGGCCCTTTTTAGTTTGTGCCCATCTATGCCACGGCTTACCGCCAGTCCATCACTAAATCCTTTATTCGGATCGTGGCAGCTGGCACAGGAGATGGTTTGGTCCACAGACAGGATGGGGTCAAAAAATAAATACCTTCCCAAATCGATTTGTTGCGGGGAAAAACCATCCCTGATTTCTGGTAAGGCCGATTTTAAGCCTCCTACACCCGCCTTGTTGGTTGTGGCGTATTGGCTATAGAGATTTCTTGCAATACACTCATTACTGGCGTTCAGTTTAAACCCGGGAGGGCAGGTACTTTTTAAAAGGGGCACTGGGTAATAGGCAGTGGGTCTTTGGCCTGCAAAAAACACCAGCGCCAAGATAGCTGGAATTGCCACTGAAATAATTATTTTTAAAACGACCCTACTTTTTTTCATTTGATCCTGTGTTGGACTTTGGTTATTTCATAACGTTTTGAACAGCAAAAGCTAAACTGGTTTTCAATGATTTAAAGTTTCATTTAATTTACCTTGTTTGAACCAAAAATCCTAATATTGACAAAAATCAGATGCGGCCACCCCTCTGATCAAGTTTGACAAATAATTTATGTTGGCACAAATTAACCATGGGGTTCCAACTCCCTGTTATTTTATTGTTCTTTTGTGATGAAATATCCCTATTTGGGATTAAAAGGGCGTTTATTTGGATTGGAGGGCTTTTTCAAACTCGATCTTATACCCCAGGGAAACCGGAATTTTTTCTTCTGGCACATGTTGGATACTTAAGAGATATCCCTTTTTGGTTTTCTTTGCGGTGTTGATATGTACTGTGTTGACCATATAGGATCTATGGATGCGGATTAGCTTGTTGTCCTCAATGATTTCCTCCAGTTCCTTGAAACTCATTCTAATGAGTTCCTTGTTGATTTTTTCCCCTGTGAAATAGAAAAACTCCAAATAATTGCCTGCGGATTGTATATATAATAGCTGTTTATATTTAATGGCCAATACTACCTTATTGTTCTCTCCATTCAAAATCAACAATGCATTGTTTCCTTCTGCATTGGTACTTTTGGTTTTAAATTGTATTTCCTCTTTAAACGAGGATAATTTTTGCTGGATCTGGGCATACCATAAAAAAAGGGTATATGGTACCACTACTACAAGACCTATTTGTTTAAACGTAATTAAATATTCCGAAATCTGTTCCTGCGTTGTTCTCGCTGGCGGACTATAGACAAGATCGAATATAAGGGCCATTAAGCCCATTTCCATAAGACCCCATGGTAACAAGCTATAAATTTTAAATCTTTTGGGCCCCAAGGAAGTACGGATTATAAACTGACTGAAAATTAGCACACTAAAGCCAATGAGGATAAATTCTGCATAATAATTTTTGCCCCATTTATTTATATTGTAAGGGGCGTAAATGTTTATGAAAATGAAAGAATATAAACAGATAAAGCCAATCAAGAGTAGTTTGCTCCCAGCCGAATCCAGATAGGGGATATCCTGTCTTAATATTGCTTCTATACGCTTCCTCATAAGCCGGACCGATTACAAAAACAAGACATGGTAATTTTAAGGTTTTCTTGGTTCGATTGATTTGTTGGCTCCAATCTAGTGAAAATACTTTTTATAGGAATACTCTCGGGAAATTATCTTTTCGGAACCAGTTGTTAAGTGTAAGATTAAATAAATTTTAGTGATATGCATGCGATGGGTTACAGGGAATGCCCAGGTGGATGATACCAATTTATTAGGAAATTCCCGAGAATAATGAACCTTATCATATAGTCTATGGTTGATGATCGGGGATAGATTCCGCCTTTTTTCGGCGGGATCTAGGTTCAATACCTTTTATTTTTGGAATTTTGTCTTAAGACACTTGTTTTCATATCGGCATATCTAGGGTCCGGAATATAATCCTGTTTTTGCATTTTTAAGACTTCTATGCTCAGGAAGCCAAATTCACTGACCACTTTTCCATAAAACCGATAAATACCTCTTCCCCTGAAGAAATATTTTGCGGCTATGGGTGGAAAAAGTACAGTATCAAAAACTTCCCCATGTTGATCTACCAAGGTGGCAAAATTCATACGGGTTCCTTGGTGGGTCCTTGTATTTTTTACGGTTACCAGATAACCGTATATGTCAATATTCCTACCTAGATAAGACTCCAGATCTCTTTTTCCAAGGGTGTTGCTGGGCGGTTCCGCCAAAATATCGAACGGGCTGCATAGGGTAAACCCCATAAGTTCCAATTGGGTAAAAGCCATTTCCAGGTCCGTGGCGTATAGTTTTGGGATTTCGAAATGTTGCTGGGAGGCATTAAACAATTTGGGGTGGTCCAATTTGGTATTTTTGGATAGTGATAGATGGGCTTGCCAAAGAAGTTCGTGCTTATTGACCCCTGTGAATCCAAAGGCGTCGATACGGATAAGGATACTCAATTGTTCTATGGATATAAAGACCCTATCCAGAAAATTGGTCAACGACAAAAATGGGCCATTGGAGTTTCTTTCAGTTATAATATGCTCTACTACTTTTTCCTCCAAATCCCTGAGGTACATATACCCGAGGTATATATCTTTTCCATAAATACAATTGGCCATAAAGCTTTTGTTTATACAGGGAGAATTTATATTGGCTCCCAGCATGCGTGCTTCGTGTATATAGAATTCGGCACTGTAAAAGCCGCCTCCATTGTTCAGCACGGCCACCATATATTCTAGAGGATAATACGCTTTTAGAAATAAGGTTTGATAACTTTCAACGGCATAGGAGGCCGAATGGCCCTTGGCGAAGGCGTAGCCGGCAAAACTTGCGATCTGGTCCCATATTTCAAAAATCAGCTTATCGTCATAGCTCTTTTTTCTACAATTGTCCACAAACTTATCCTTCACCTTTTGGAACTCATCCCTAGAGCGAAACTTACCACTCATACCTCGTCTCAGGACATCTGCCTCGCCCAGGGTGAGGTCGGCAAAATAATGGGCAACCTTAATTACATCTTCTTGATACACCATTACGCCATAGGTTTCTGGCATAATGGACAGCATTACCGGATGTGCCCTTTCTTTGGCCCGTTGTGGGTCTCGATGGCGTAATATATATTCGCGCATCATCCCACTTTTGGCCACTCCGGGGCGTATTATGGAACTCGCGGCTACCAATCCCAAGTAATTATTTACCTCCAATTTCTTCAGCAACATTCTCATAGCAGGCGATTCAACGTAAAAGCACCCCATACATTGGGCGCTCTTTACCAAGTTGTTGATGATGGGGTCGTTCTTAAACCGTACAATGTCATGGATATCTATGCTGCCAATTTCGGATGGTTGGTTATAACTTACTATTTCCAAGGTCTCTTCAATTTTGGCCAGACCGCGTTGGGATAGGATGTCAAATTTAAAGAGGCCTACATCCTCTGCTATCACCATATCGAATTGTGTGGTTGGATAGCCCTTGGGAGGGAGGTGGGTGGCAGAAAAATGATGAATGGGTTTTTCGGTGATAAGGATGCCCCCGGCATGGATACTTAAATAATTGGGCATTCCTTGGATTAGTTGCCCGTACTTAAGAACCAATAAAGCCACTTCATCCAATTCGGAAACATTATATTTTCTGTCGCATAGTATGTCTATTTCCTCCTTGGGTAGTCCAAATACCTTACCCAGTTCGCGCACAACTCCTTTTTCCTGAAAAGTAACATAGGTACCCAAGAGTGAAACGTTGGGGAAACGCTCAAAGATATATTGGGTCATGGCTTCGCGGTCTTTCCATGAAAAGTCCAGGTCAAAATCGGGAGGGTTTACACGGTACAGGTTAATGAAGCGTTCAAAATACAGGTCCAGTTCAATGGGGTCTACATCGGTAATATGGAGTAGGTAAGCCACTATACTGTTGGCGCCACTTCCCCGGCCCACATAAAAGAAGCCCTGTTTTTTAGCATGGGAAACAATATCCCAATTAATGAGAAAGTAGGACACAAAGCCCATTTTTTTTATCAAGTCCAATTCCTTTTGGAGCCGCTCCAGTATTTCCGGACCTATTTTGATATGTTTGTACCTTTCAGGTAAACCTTTTTGGCATAATTTTTCCAAGAGAGCCTCGTCCTTTTTAGTATCACCAAGGTATGAGATAAGGTTTTGTGGTTTTCTATTTTCGGAGAAATCAAAATAGATATTGCAGGACTGCATTAATTGTTCGGTGTTTTCCAAAATAAATTTATACTCGGAAAAAGCGGATAACAGATCATTTTTGGAAAGCATTTTTTCTTCGGGATCGGCTTCCTGATTTTGGGGCAATTTGCTTAGGAGGATGTTGTTGTCAATGGCACGTAGTAGTCGGTGAGCGTTAAAATCGCGTTTATTGCGAAAAGTAACCGCTTGTTGAACCACTAATTTGTCTTTGTGATCCATTATTTTACTAAAGGGTAACCTTCTAAGATTATTAATGGATATGCCTATGAACTCATGCTCCAAAAAAGAGTCCTGTTTATTCAGTAATACTTGTTCGAAAGGATATATTACAAAAGCATGCTTGAAAATAGGGGCTCTAGAAGCAATTTTTTTGTCATTGTGCAAATGTTCGGACAAGAAATTGTTCAATTCCTGGTATCCGTCGTTGTTTTTGGCCAAACCAATAAAACACTGATCTACCCCGTTTCTGAAATCGATTCCAAGGATAGGTTTAATGCCTTTTTCCTGAGCCTTTCTTACAAAGTTCAATCCAGCCGAAGTGTTGTTGATATCGGTAAGTGCCAATTGATCTATATGGTTCTTTCTTGCCAATTCCAGTAATTCCTCCTCGGATAGGGTTCCGAATCGAAGGCTGTAATATGTATGGCAGTTTAAGTACATTTCTTGGCATTAGGGTAAAAAGGGTCCGATAATGGTCAATAGGTTAAACACCGGAAGCGGTATAAACACCTTAGTGTACACCTTGAAATTTTGGTCATCAATGGGCTTCTTGACTGGGCAAATCTCCCATGACCAATATTTAATTAGTTGGCTTTGCTCCTATTTTCCCATTTAAGGTCTTTTAGTAAGGAGCTCTTAATTCCAATAAAGAAATACCAGCGTTTGTACGTACCAAAGGGTGTCCAGTTGAAGTTCATTCTAAAACTTTTAAGGTCCCTTTCGAACCGGAGTTGGGTTAGGGTAAATCCTTTATTTTTGAAATCATAACCGGAAGAACCACCTATTTTCCATCTCGGGGAAAGTTGAATGTTTCCGGAAAACATTAAGGAATGGCTACCAATGGTGTTTTGTCTATTGGAATTGCTGTAGTTTACGGCGTATGCCAATCTTAGATCCCAAGGCAATTTTGTGCCATACACTGGGTTTTCCACGTCTCCGGAATCCTTATCCCTTTCATCTTCAGGCCTATTCTCGTTAAAGTCGTTGGCCCTTCCAAAAAGGTCGTCATCCCTGCCACCGCTTGCTGCTACATAATCGTATTCATCTTTATCGTCCTCCTTCTTTTCGTCTTTCTTTTTTCCAAAAGTTTCACTGCTTAGCGAATAGCTTAGGTTGGCTCTTGCTGTGGTAAGCCTCAATAGGCTTCCGCCATTGTCCACATTAAAGGTGTTTATGCGGGTTCCATTATTATCTATGGCATAGGGGTCCAGACTGGCACCAAAGTTAATGGCCATTTTATTGTTGAGAATGTTGGTTCCTCCACTGAGGTTCAGGGGACTTAGCTTTAAGGAATCGGCCTCAAAATTATAGCCGGTTGAGAGGTTAAGGTTGCTTAGAAGCGATATTTTTTTCGGTTTAGTGGCCGTGGAATCTTTGTCGCGCACCTTCGCTTCAAATTGGTTGCCCAAGGAAAAGCTCATTGAACTGGACTTGTTTAGGCCCGGAGCGCCGTTTAAGGTGCCTTCAAACCTGCTATATAATTCCAATTCATCATCGGCACCAATATAGCTGTCATAATATTGATCGAATGAAGGCGTATAGCCATAACTAATGGAGGGACGCATAACGTGCCGTATGGCCTGAATTTTTTTATCCTCTCCAAAGTTTACCAAACCGTACAAGGTGGTACCGATACTGGCGCTAAAATTATAGGTGCCATAGCGGTCAAATCCATTGATGGTATCCGTGACAACTTCCCTTTTTGTGTCCAGATCATAGCCCCGCTGATAGGTTTCTATGGCCCAAACATCCTCATAGGAGCCACCTACACTTACGCTAAAATGTTTGGCTACTTTGAAATTAGTGCTTAGGGGAATGGTACTTCTGGCACCGAAACGGGAATTTTCGAACATTCTACTCGTTAAAAAATCCTCTTCCGTTGTAGAAATACTATTTCTGGCGTTGAGGTTGTATTGAAAGTTTACATTTTGAATGATACCCTTTTTAATGCCTTCGCGTGGCGCAAAAGGGAATATACGCTCCATACTGGCTTGCAGGGTAGGCAAGGTTACATCCACTACCCCGGTATTGGTATTTTGGTTATGCGTGGCCGTTAAACTTAGGTTTACGGAAGGATATTCGGGGAACGTCTTGGAGTAGGATATGGAGGATGATAAATTGTTTACCTGGGTGTTCGGTAGGTTCTGCTGCAACAAGGAATTCCTATAGTAGGAACTACTACCAAGGTTTACCGAGGCTTGAAACCTGGAATTTGGGTTGCTTTTTGCATCTTGGGCATGTGAGACCTGAATATTGTAAATGGTGGATCTACTGTAATCACTAAATCCTTTTTGACTTGTTACTAGATTTTCATATCTAAAATTCACATTTCCCCTATACTTATATCTTTTGCTATATACGGATTGGGATCTAAGTCCATAACTACCATTGGCATATAGATCGCCGGTCAAGGTAATATCTACATAATCGTTTATGGGAATATAGTATCCCCCGTTCTGCAAAAAATATCCCCTGGTAGGGTCACTACCAAATGTAGGCATCATTACTCCTGCCGTTCTGCCAACGGTTAAAGGAAAATATGCAAAAGGAAGTGCCACCGGGGTTGGTACATCGGCTATATATAGGTTGCTAAATCCGGCTATAACCTTCTTTTGGGGTACAAATTTGGCTTTTTTTACACGGATATAATAATCTGGGTTTACAGTATCCTTAGATGTTGTAAGCTTGCCTTCGCTAAGGAAATAAACGGAATCGTTTTCTTTTTTGGTTATCTCGGCATAGACCTTCATGGCATCGCTGCCCAATTGACCCAATCCGGCCTGTTGTTCAGTTCGGGAATTCCAAATTATTGCTTTTTGTGAATCAAAATTAAACCGTATGGAGTCTGGGATCACCTCATTTGTTCCCTGTTTAAAAAAAGGCAATTGCGTATAGTTCCCAATAGAATCCTTGATGCGCCCGGCATAGACTTCATTTTTTATATAGTCCATTATAATGATTCCGGCCTTTAATTCGGTATCCTGATAATAGAGTTCGGCTTCGTTATAAAGATATATTTTTTGATCTTTTTGACTCATCTTCACGTAATCCTTGGCCTTGTATTTTATTTTGTCCAGAAGAAGCGGCTTTTTACCGTTTAAAGAGTCTACTTTTGTAGTATCTGTTAAAAGGGTATCCTGCAATTTGGGATCGGGCAAAAGGGGAGCTTTTATAGTATCTCTAAAAGCAACAATGGGCAGGGGCTTGATTTGATCTTCTTGGGCAGATGCAGTAAATGCACCAAATAATAGG
>TARA_R110002050_G_scaffold104052_4_pt1 | contig 32966 bp, 27 predicted proteins | sample TARA_R110002050 | Tara Oceans TARA_R110002050 (sample SAMEA4396988) | marine metagenome | biome: Polar Biome; feature: [DCM] deep chlorophyll maximum layer (ENVO:01000326); material: water (ENVO:00002006), including particulate matter (ENVO:01000060) such as... | depth 25 m
AATTGAAGTAACTGAAATTATTGATGTTACTCCATTACCACATAATGGATGTCGTCCTCCAAAACGTAGAAGAGTATAATCTACATAAATATTAAAAATTAATATCAACTCAATATACAGTTGGTATTAATTTTTTTATATGTAAATTTGCACACTGAAAAAAATAATTAACAAGTATCAACAAGAGATCAACGATTATCGAAGGATAAGATTAAGACCTTAATTCATAATCACTCTTAAAACAACAATTTAAAATGGCAAGATATACTGGTCCTAAAACTAAAATAGCACGTAAATTTGGCGAAGCTATTTTCGGAGAAGATAAATCTTTTGAAAAAAGAAATTATCCTCCGGGACAACACGGAAACGCTAGACGTCGTGGAAAAAAATCTGAATACGCAATCCAATTAATGGAGAAGCAAAAAGCTAAATATACTTATGGTATTTTAGAAAGACAATTTAGAGGTTTATTTAAAAAAGCTAGAGCTGCACAAGGTATTACTGGTGAAGTTCTTTTACAACTTTGTGAGTCTAGATTAGATAATGTCGTTTTTAGAATGGGAATTGCTCCTACTAGAAGTGGCGCTAGACAATTAGTTTCTCATAGACATATTACTGTAAATGGTGAGTTGGTAAACATACCTTCTTATTCATTAAAAGCAGGAGATGTTGTTGCTGTTAGAGAAAAATCAAAATCACTTGAAGCTATTGAAAGATCACTTTCAAATTCAAGTCAAGTTTTCGAATGGATTACTTGGAATACTGACACAAAGCAAGGAACTTTTGTTTCTGTTCCTGCGAGACTTCAAATTCCAGAAAACATAAACGAACAATTCATAGTCGAATTATACTCTAAATAATAAATTATTAATATTGGTGTTTGGCCAAAGGGTTTATAAGTATTTCTTCAAACTTTTAAACCGCGCAACCAAATAACAATTAAAACGAAGAAAAATATGGCAGTATTTAATTTTCAAAAGCCCGATAAGGTAATCATGATTGATTCTACCGATTATGAAGGGAAATTCGAATTTAGACCGTTAGAACCTGGTTATGGTTTAACAGTAGGAAATGCTTTAAGAAGAGTTTTATTATCTTCATTAGAAGGATTTGCAATTACATCGGTTAGAATAGAGGGCGTAGACCATGAGTTTTCTGCAATAGCAGGCGTAGTTGAAGATGTAACAGAAATTATCTTAAACTTAAAACAAGCTCGTTTTAAAAGACAAATTGAAGACATTGATAACGAATCAATTTCTATTTCAATTTCAGGTCAAGAACAAATTACAGCTGGAGATTTTCAAAAATTTATTTCAGGATTCCAAGTATTAAATACAGAATTAGTTATCTGTAACTTAGACCCAAAAGTGAATTTCAATATGGAAATCACGATTGAAAAAGGTAGAGGTTACGTACCTGCAGAAGAAAATAAAAAAGCATCTGCACCAATAGGTACAATCTTTACAGATTCAATTTATACACCTATAAAGAATGTTAAGTATAGTATTGAAAACTATCGTGTTGAACAAAAAACTGATTATGAAAAATTAGTTTTTGAAATCATTACTGATGGATCAATTACTCCACAAGATGCTTTAACTGAAGCTGCGAAAACATTAATTCACCACTTCATGTTATTCTCTGATGAGCGTATTACATTAGAAGCTGATGAAATAGCACAAACTGAAACTTATGATGAAGAATCACTTCATATGAGACAGTTGCTTAAAACTAAGTTAATCGATATGGATTTATCTGTTCGTGCACTTAATTGTTTAAAAGCTGCAGAGGTAGATACTTTAGGAGATTTAGTATCATTCAATAAAAATGATTTAATGAAATTCAGAAACTTTGGTAAGAAGTCTTTAACAGAGCTTGAAGAGCTTGTAAATGTTAAAGGTTTAAACTTCGGTATGGATTTAAGTAAATATAAATTAGATAAAGATTAATTAATCATATTTTGCTCTCCCGATAGCTATCGGGATTTGGAAGCAAGATGATAAAAAAAATGTCATGAGACACGGAAAAAAGATAAATCACTTAGGTAGACAAACAGCTCACAGAAAATCAATGTTGGCTAATATGGCTTGTTCTTTAATAGAGCATAAACGTATTAATACAACGGTTGCTAAAGCGAAAGCTTTAAAACAATTTGTAGAGCCAATGATTACTAAATCTAAAGAAGATACAACTCATAACAGACGTATTGTTATGGCTCGTTTAAGACAAAAAGATGCAGTAGCAGAATTGTTTAGAGATGTAGCTCCAAAGATTGCTGATAGACCAGGAGGTTATACAAGAATTATTAAGCTTGGTAATCGTTTAGGTGATAATGCTGATATGGCTATGATTGAACTTGTAGATTACAATGAAATTTACAATGCAGACAAGAAAGCTAAGAAAACAACTAGAAGAAGTAGAAGAGGTGGTTCTAAACCAGAAGCTGCTCCTGTTGTTGAAACTAAAGCATCAAACGAAGAAGAATAAATGTTAATAAGCATTTAAAATAAAGGGATAAACTATTTTAGTTTATCCTTTTTTTTATGCAATTTTGTAAAACTTTTTTAGCGAATATGAAATATCAAAAAAGACAAAAAGCCATCATTTTATTGGCAGATGGTACTATTTTTTACGGCAAAGCAGTAGGTAATAAACAAGGGACTTCTTTTGGGGAAGTTTGTTTTAATACTGGAATGACAGGATACCAAGAAATTTTTACTGATCCATCATACTATGGACAACTTATGGTAGCAACCAATGCGCATATTGGTAACTATGGTACAAATGTTGATGAAATTGAATCAGATTCAATAAAAATTGCAGGACTCATAGTGAAAAATTTTAGCTATGAATATTCAAGAGATGCTGCAGATGGTTCTTTAGAAGATTTTTTAGATAAAAATAACTTGTTAGCAATTTCAGATGTAGACACTAGAGCACTAGTAAGTTATATTAGAGATCATGGTGCTATGAATGCGGTTATTTCAACTGAAGTTGATAATATCGAAGGGTTAAAGAAACAGTTGGCAGAAGTGCCAAATATGGAAGGGTTAGAATTAGCTTCAAAAGTATCTACAAAAGAGCCTTATTATTTTGGTAATGAAAATGCTACTTATAAAGTAGCGGCTTTAGATATTGGTATTAAAAAGAATATTCTTAGAAATATAGCAAGCAGAGATACTTATATAAAAGTGTTTCCTTATAATGCTAAGTTTGAAGATTTAGAAGCTTTTAAACCCGATGGTTACTTCTTGTCAAATGGTCCTGGAGATCCAGAGCCTTTAGTAGAAGCTCAAGAAGTTGCAAAAGAAATTATAAAAAGAGATTTACCCTTGTTTGGTATTTGCCTTGGACATCAAGTTATTGCTCGTGCAAATGGCATTTCTACTTATAAAATGCATAATGGACATAGAGGTATTAATCATCCTGTAAAAAATATGATTACAGGAAAAGGTGAAATTACTTCTCAAAATCATGGGTTTGCAGTCAATAGAGAAGAGGCTGAAGCGCATCAAGATTTAGAAGTAACACATGTACATTTAAATGACCATACAGTTGCTGGTTTAGCCATGAAAAATAAGAATTGTTTTTCGGTGCAATACCATCCAGAGGCGAGTCCTGGACCACATGACTCCTCATATCTTTTCGACCAGTTTATTGAAAATATAAAAAATAGATAATGTTATAAATCCTCAAAAAAAGTATTGTTTTTTGAGGATTTTGTTTACTAAAACGTTATAGATGTGTTTTTCAATATTTATTTAAAAACATCTAAAAATAAATAAGAAATAACCGTAAATTTGAAGTAATAACAAGATTAAAATAAACCAATATTATGAGTGTAATAATTAATATTCACGCTAGACAAATATTTGATTCTAGAGGAAATCCTACTGTTGAAGTAGATGTTGTAACAGAAAATGATGTATTAGGAAGAGCTGCTGTACCATCAGGAGCATCAACTGGAGAGCATGAAGCTGTCGAATTAAGAGATGGAGGAAGTGACTACATGGGTAAGGGTGTTTTAAAAGCAGTTGATAATGTAAATTCAATTATTGCTCAAGAATTATTGGGTGTTTCTGTTTTTGAACAAAACCTAATTGATCAAATCATGATTGATTTAGATGGAACTCCAAACAAATCAAAATTAGGAGCCAATGCTATTTTAGGTGTTTCTTTAGCAGTAGCTAAAGCAGCAGCAGGAGAGTTAGGCTTACCTTTATATCGTTACGTTGGTGGTGTGTCAGCAAATACACTTCCGTTACCAATGATGAACATTATAAACGGAGGTTCTCATAGTGATGCGCCTATCGCGTTTCAAGAGTTCATGATTATGCCTGTTAAAGCAAAAAGTTTTACACATGCTATGCAAATGGGATCTGAGATTTTTCATAATCTAAAAAAGGTGCTTCATGATAGAAATTTAAGTACAGCAGTAGGAGATGAAGGTGGTTTTGCGCCAAACTTAGCAGGAGGTACTGAAGATGCTTTAGAAACCATAGCAAAAGCAGTTGAAAATGCTGGATACAAATTTGGAGAAGAAGTTAAGATTGCTCTTGATTGTGCATCAGCTGAGTTTTATGAAAACGGGATGTATGATTACAAAAAGTTTGAAGGAGATACAGGTGTTGTAAGAACTTCAAAAGAGCAAGCAGATTATTTAGCTGAGTTAGTTGCTAAATACCCTATTATCTCTATTGAAGATGGTATGGATGAAAATGACTGGGAAGGTTGGAAATATTTAACTGAGCTAGTTGGAGATAAAGTGCAATTAGTTGGTGATGATTTATTTGTAACTAACGTTGAGCGTTTATCTAGAGGAATTGAAGAAGGTATTGCTAATTCAATTTTAATTAAAGTAAACCAAATAGGGTCTTTAACAGAAACTATTGCTGCTGTAAACATGGCTAAAAATGCTGGTTATACTTCTGTAATGTCTCATCGTTCTGGTGAAACTGAAGATAATACTATTGCCGATTTAGCCGTAGCACTTAATTGTGGTCAAATAAAAACAGGTTCTGCATCACGTAGTGACCGTATGGCGAAATACAATCAACTACTTCGTATTGAAGAAGAGTTAGGAGAAGTTGCTTATTTTCCACAAGAGAAAGCATTCAAAATAAAATAAGAAAATTATTTTTTTAAGAAAGCGGTTATTATTTTTAATAATCGCTTTTTTTTTGCGTCAATTTTAATGATTTGTTAATTATTAAAACCTTTGTTAATCTGTTTCTTAAATCGACACTAATTTCGTAAATTAGCTACCCGCTAAACATAATAAATTTATTCAAAATATGGCAAATACTGCTTCTATAGAAATCGATGGTAAGAAACATGAATTTCCTTTAGTTAAAGGAACAGAGAATGAAGTTGCAATAGATTTTAAAACATTTAGAGCTGCTACAGGTGGCGTTATTACCTTAGACCCTGGTTATAAGAACACGGGAGCTTGTGAAAGTGCCATTACTTTTTTAGATGGAGAGAAAGGGATTTTAAGATATAGAGGGTATTCTATTGAAGAGTTAGCTGAAAAAGCTGATTTTTTAGAAGTTGCCTATCTTTTAATTTTTGGAGAACTTCCTACAAAAGAGCAAAATGATAAGTTTCATGATGATATTAAAGCAGAATCTATTGTTGATGAAGATATAAAAAAGATATTAGATGCTTTTCCTAAGTCGGCACATCCAATGGGTGTTATTTCATCTTTAACAAGTGCACTAACGGCATTTAATCCTTCTTCAGTAAATGTGAATTCTGAAGCGGACATGTATAAGTCTGTAGTTCGATTATTAGGAAAATTTCCAGTGTTAGTAGCTTGGACACTTCGTAAAAAACAAGGGTTGCCATTAGATTATGGTGATAATTCTTTAGGGTATGTTGAAAACATTTTGAAAATGATGTTTAGAAAACCTAATGGAGATTATACTCAAAATAAAATTTTAGTAGATGCTTTAGATAAACTTTTAATTCTTCATGCAGATCATGAACAAAACTGTTCAACTTCAACAGTTAGAATAGTTGGTTCGTCACATGCTGGATTATTTGCTTCTATTTCTGCGGGTATTTCTGCGCTTTGGGGACCACTTCATGGAGGTGCTAACCAAGCAGTGTTAGAAATGTTAGAAGCTATTAAACAAGATGGAGGAGATACTAAAAAGTATATGGCTAAAGCTAAAGATAAGGAAGATCCTTTCCGTTTAATGGGCTTTGGACATAGAGTATATAAAAATTTTGACCCTCGTGCCAAAATAATTAAAGTAGCAGCAGATGAAGTTTTAGGCGATTTAGGAGTTGTTGATCCCATTTTAGATATTGCTAAAGGTCTTGAAAAAGAAGCTTTACACGATGATTATTTTGTAAAACGTAAACTATACCCTAATGTAGATTTCTATTCAGGAATTATTTATAGAGGTATGGGCATACCAACAGATATGTTTACTGTAATGTTTGCTTTAGGACGTTTACCAGGTTGGATAGCACAATGGCGTGAAATGCGCTTACGTAAAGAACCAATTGGTAGACCTAGACAAATGTATATTGGAGAAACGCATAGAGCGTTTGTGCCACTTGAAGAAAGGTAAATAACTTTTAGATTCATAATATTGAAAAGCTTCATAGGTTACTATGGAGCTTTTTTATTTTTTAAAAAGGTTATTTTCACCTATTTAGTCAATGATATTAGAGTCTTTAATAATGTTTTTAATTTAATTTTTTATTCTTTTTTGGTTTTTAAATAAGATATTCTTAGCTATGTCTAAATAATGTTGTTAATTATTTAAAAAAAGCGAAATATATTTTTTAGGTTTGCCTATGCTTAAATTAAATGTAAAAAACGAAACATCTCGGTTACGTACTGTTGTTTTAGGAACAGCACAAAGCAATGGTTCTACTCCAAAAGTAGAAGATTGTTATGATCCTAAGAGTATTGAACATGTATTGGCAGGAACCTATCCTAAAGAAGAAAACATGATTCTTGAGCTGGAAGCTGTAGCCGCCGTTTTTAAAAAATATGATGTTACTGTTTTAAGACCAAAGGTTATAGAAAACTGTAATCAAATATTTTCACGTGATATTGCTTTTGTTATTGAGGATAAGATATTACGAGCCAATATACTACCTAATAGAGAAGAAGAAGTAGAAGCCATTAGGTATATATGGAATCAAGTAAATGAAGAAAACCGTATTATTTTACCTAAAGAATGTCATGTAGAAGGAGGTGACGTAATGCCTTGGAACGATTATATTTTTATTGGTACTTATTCTGGTATTGATTATCCAGATTTAATAACAGCTCGCACCAATATGGATGCGGTTATTGCAATTCAAGAATTGTTTCCACATAAAATAGTAAAACCTTTTGAACTTAGAAAGTCTAATACCAATGCTAAAGAAAATGCATTGCATTTAGATTGCTGCTTTCAACCCATTGGAAAAGATAAAGTAATTATACATAAAAACGGTTTTTTAGTTGAAAAAGAATACCAATGGTTAGTTGACTTTTTTGGAAAAGAAAACGTGTTTGAAATAGATAAAGACGAAATGTATAACATGAATAGTAATGTATTCTCTATTTCAGAAGATATCATTGTATCAGATAAAAGCTTTACGCGTTTAAATATCTGGTTGGAAGAACAAGGTTTTACTGTTGAAAAAGTATCTTATGCTGAAATTTCTAAACAGGAAGGTTTGTTACGTTGTACCACAATGCCGTTAATTAGGGATTAATTAAAATATATGGAACAAACTACAAATACTATTTTAATGATTCGTCCTATTAATTTTAGGATGAATGAACAAACAGCGGTAAATAACTATTACCAAAAGGAATTAGCAGGTTTGTTACCAGCCGCTATAAATGCAAAAGCACAACAAGAGTTTGATGTTTATGTAGAAAAACTTAGAGGTATAGGGGTTCATGTCGTAGTTGTAAATGATACCGATGAGTTTGATACTCCTGATTCTATTTTCCCAAATAATTGGGTGTCGTTTCATGAAAGTGGAACGGTTGGTTTATATCCTATGTTTGCTAAAAATAGACGCTTTGAGCGTCGAGAAGATATTCTTTTAAAATTAGAAGAAGCGGGTTTTTTAATTAATGATATTATTGATTATACAAGTGCAGAAGAAGAACATGTTTTTTTAGAAGGAACAGGAAGCCTTTTATTAGACAGGGTAAACCGTAAAGCATATTGTGCATTATCACCTCGTGCAGATGAAGATTTATTCATTGAGTTTTGTGAAGATTTTGAATATACTCCTGTTGTTTTTACAGCGAATCACACTGTAGATGGTAAGCGTAAAGCAATATATCATACTAATGTTATGATGTGTCTTGGTGCAACGTTTGCTGTTATTTGCTTAAGTAGTATTGATGATAAGAAAGAACGAAAAAATGTAATCAATCATTTAAAACAAGACGGAAAAGAAATTATAGATATAACCGAAGCTCAGGTTAATAATTTTGCAGGTAATATGTTACAAGTAAAAGGTGATAATGATACTTTGTATTTAATCATGAGTGCGTCAGCTTATAACTCATTAACAACGTCCCAAAAACAAAAATTAGAAAAGCATACAGCAATACTTTCTAGTTCTTTAAATACTATTGAAATTTGTGGTGGAGGTAGCGCTCGATGTATGATGGCAGAAGTGTTTTTACCTAAAGCTTAGTGATCTAGTGATCGCCATTTGGTCTAGATTTTGGTAGTTGTACATAAAATGTACTTCCTATGCCTTGAGTACTTTCTACCCAAATTTTACCATTATTAAGTTCTATTAATTCTTTACAAATAGATAGACCTAAACCAGTCCCTTTCTCGTTGTTAGTACCCAAGGTAGTAAAAGAACTATTATTTTTAAATAATTTATCAATATTTTCTTTAGAAATACCAACACCAGTATCTGCAATACTTACTATGCAACTACCATTACTAATGTGGTTTGCAATGGTAATAGTGTCACCATTTTTACAGAATTTTAAAGCATTGGCAAGTAAGTTTTGAACAACAATTTCAAACATGCTTCTATCTCCATAAGCAAAATCACGTAGCGAATGGTCTACTAATTCAATGCCTTTACTTTCCATGCGTTGTTCAACAAGTTTTACTTTGTCTTCAAAAACTTCTTGAATGTCAAATAAAGTTGGTTTAGGCTCTAACGATTGCATTTGAGATTTAGACCAGTTTAATAAATTAAATAACAATAATGAAGCATTGTTAGCATTTTCACTTAATTCAGGAATTAAGTTATCAAATTCTTCTCTAGTTAAAGACCCTTCTCTAAGTAAATCTATAAAGCCATTAATAGAGGAAAGGGAGTCTTTTAAATCGTGAGAGACTATAGAGAATAATTTGTCTTTTACATTATTAACATTTTCTAGATGTTTAGTTTGTTCTAAATATGCTACATTTTGTAATTCAATTTTAATGTTTTTTTCTTCTAATTCTTGAGTGTATTTTATATTGCTATTTCTTTTCAAATAAATAAGAACTAAAAATATCGAGACAATAGCTAATGCAGCTATTAATCCATAAAATATGAGTTTATATTTGTTAAAGAATTCTTGATTTTTAAAACTAACTGATTTTTCTTTAGGTTGTATTAATTCTTTTTTATCAAAATTAGAATCTAATTCTAGTTCATTAGAAACTTTTGTTTTTGTATCTAAAGTAACACTGTTTTTATCAAGGCTATTTTTTAAGTCGTAGTATTTACGTTGCCAAATAAAAGCTCTGTCAAATTTACGTTTGGTAGAATCTAAAGCTTTCATCAATTTATAATGCTTTAATAACTCTGTTTTGTTATCAATTTTTTCAGCAATAGCTCCAGCTTCTAGTAATTGTCTTTCTGCTAAAATTAATCGACTTTGTTGTAAATTTAAATCTCCAAGATTATTTAATGCAATTAGTAAATTGGGTTCGTTTTTAAAACGTGTATTCAAATTGTACCCCTCAATTAAATATTTAGAGGCTTTTTCATAATCGTTAAATTTTAAATATTCACCACCTAGTTTGGGAAAAACTTGAGCACGTATAGAATCATTTCCACGAGCATTCCCTTCAATAACTTTTTCGTAATATTCAATAGCTTTTCTATATTCTTTTTTAATTGAATACAATTCAGCAAGTTGGTTGTTAGATTGACTAATACCTATAGTGTCATTTAGTTGTTCTTGAACATCTAAAGCCTTTATATTATAATCTATAGCTTGGTCGTAGTCATTAATTTTATAATACGCTTTGGCTAGGTTGCTATAAGCTAAAGATAGTTCGTTTTTAAGACGTCTGCTTTCTAATTCTTTAATAGCAGATAATAAGTGTTTTAATCCTTTAGTATAGTTGCCGCGTTTAATTTCTATTAACCCGATACTATTATTTACATTAGCTATACCTAGAGTGTCATTTAACTGGGTGAATAATTCCTTTGCTTTATTGTAACCACTGGTAGCATTAATGTAATCGTCTTTTGCAGCGTAAATTAAGGCTTTGTAATACGTTATTTCAGCAATGCCTTTATTATAGTTTAAACTTGAAGAAAGTTTTTCACTTTGAACAATATATTTTAAGGCTCTGTCGTACTCTTTAATTTCGTAAAGTAATTGAATTAACTTTAAAGACGTTTCAACTTTTGTAGAATCTTGATTTTGAAACGCTAGTTGTATGGAAATGCTGTCTATCTCTTTAGTTTGAGAAAAACCAAAGAACATAGATAAACATACAATAATTAAAGTGATTATTTTCCTCATACAATTATTAGTATTACAGTATTTCAAACAAAATAATTAGTGTCTTTATTTGAGGGAAATAAAGAAGTTCTATTTTATCCTGTAATCCTGTTTATTAGTGTTTTTAATAAAACAAAAAAAATATTAATAGCTATTTACTCAACAAAAGTTGTAAAAAGGCTTATCAAAATCTAATTTATAGGTTTTAATGCCAAAAAATTAGATGAAAGGGGTAGGCTAATTTTTGAAAAAAATCGACGAATAGATGAACGGCAAAAATCACAGAAAAACAACACTTTTATCGATGAAATGCACACTGTTTTTTTCTCTGTTTTACATTTTGATTAACGATGAGTTGTTATGGTTTTAGAGTCATGTTAATTACCAATTGTATAAGCTTATTAAAACTAATTTTTACAATAAGGCATAAATAAAAGTTTTATCTTTGCTCACCTAAAAAAGTAACGAGCAATGAGTCTTCAAGAAACTTTATCAAACCAAGTAAAACAAGCTGTTTTTACAAGTTTTAACATAACATTAGAGTCTGTAGAATTTCAAGCTACTAGAAAAGAATTTGCTGGCGATATTACTGTTGTTATTTTTCCTATGTTGCGTTTTGTAAAAGGAAATCCTGTACAAATAGGAGAAGTCATTGGTAATTATTTGGTAGAATTTGTAGAAAATGTCAAAGCGTTTAACGTTGTAAAGGGCTTTTTAAACATTGAAATAAGTGACTCTTATTACATAAACTTTTTTAATGGCATAAAAGGAAAAGACACCTATGGTTTTGTTTCGCCTTGGGCGGAAGAGAAAGCTGTTATGGTTGAATATTCATCGCCTAACACTAATAAGCCACTTCATTTAGGGCATGTTAGAAATAACCTTTTAGGGTATAGTGTTGCCGAAATTTTAAAAGCATCAGGCAAAAAAGTTTATAAAACACAAATTATAAACGATCGTGGTATTCATATTTGTAAAAGTATGTTGGCTTGGGAGAAGTTTGGTAATGGAGAAACTCCAGAAAGTGCCGATTTAAAAGGAGATAAGTTAGTCGGAAATTATTATGTAAAGTTCGACCAAGAATATAAAAAGGAAATTCAAGATTTAATAGCGACAGGACAAACAGAAGAAGAAGCTAAAAAAAATGCACCATTATTATTAGAAGCACAAAATATGCTTTTAAAATGGGAAGCAGGCGATGAGCAAGTGGTTTCCCTTTGGAAGACAATGAACGGTTGGGTTTATGAAGGATTTGCTGAAAGTTATAAAAACTTAGGGGTAGATTTTGATACCTTATATTATGAAAGTAACACCTATTTATTAGGGAAAGAGTTTGTTGCCGAAGGATTAAAAAAGAATGTTTTTGTTAAAGAAGACGATGGTTCGGTTTGGTGTGATTTAACCGAAGATGGCCTTGATAAAAAGATAGTGCTTCGTGCCGATGGTACTGCCGTTTATATGACGCAAGATATTGGTACAGCGATACAACGTATTAAAGATTTTCCAGATGTGGGAGGTATGGTTTATACCGTTGGGAACGAACAAGATTACCATTTTCAAGTGTTATTTTTAATTCTGAAAAAATTAGGGTTTGAATGGGCTAAAAACTTATACCATTTAAGTTACGGTATGGTAGATTTGCCTAGCGGAAAAATGAAAAGTAGAGAAGGTACTGTTGTTGATGCTGACGATTTAGTTGAGGAAATGGCGAGTACTGCTGGTGAGATTTCAGAAGAATTAGGCAAGCTTGATGGGTATTCGGATGCTGAAAAACAAGACTTGTATAAAACCATTGGTTTAGGCGCTTTAAAATATTACATTTTAAAAGTAGACCCAAAAAAACGTATTTTGTTCGACCCTAAAGAATCTATAGATTTTCAAGGAAATACAGGGCCTTTCATTCAATACACGTATGCTAGAATTCAATCTATTTTACGAAAAGGAAATGTAGAAGAGGCTATTTCTAAAAATGTTGAAGATTTGCCTTTACATATTAAAGAGAAAGAACTTATTAAGCAATTACAATTGTTTCCAGAAGTGATACAAAATGCTGCTGAAAATCATAGTCCAGCTTTAGTCGCAAATTATACGTATGATTTGGTAAAAGAATTTAATTCTTTTTACCAAAATGTATCTATTCTAGGCGCTGATACCGACAATGAAAAACGACTTAGAGTGCAGCTTTCTAATACGGTAGCAAACACCATAAAAAATGCTTTTAGCGTTTTAGGAATTCAAGTTCCTGAAAGAATGTAGTTTTTTTTGTTTGTTTAACTGCTAGGATTAATGAGTTGTTCAGATTTCTCATTTAGTAAGTAGTAGGTTTGCACTAGCAATTAATTTATAAAGTTTTGTGTGCAGTTATTTTTCTTTGGTTATATTTTCTTTTAGTTTTTATTAAACGATATCTCAAATCATCATAAAATAAACTGATAAGTAAAATTAGAGCTCCAAAAATCAGCGTGTTTAATTTTAAATTAAATCTGGAATAAAAAAGTCCACCAATTAAACCACCAGCAAAAAAGAATAGAATAATATAAATCCGCAGTTTAATATTTTCTTTTAGTTTTTCTTTTTTTGGATGTGATTTAGGAAAGAACAATTGAGAAATGTCAATACCTAAATCTGTAAAAAGACCTGTTAGATGTGTCGTCCTTACTATAGCATTAGAAATTTTGGTTACAAAAGAGTTTTGAATACCCATTGCAAAAAGTAGTAAGCATATAATGAAATTGGGGTATTTTATTTCAATAATATTACTTAAAAGACCAATTGATATTAAAATGAGACATTCAATTATTGTTGGCAGAAAAAAAACATTGAGTTTCTTGTTTTCTCTATATTTCTCAATTAAAAAACTGGATAAAAATGAGCCAAAGAGAAACGAGAAAATGTAAAGGAAATAAATTGTGCCTTTCCAAAATTGAAAACCTGCAACATCATAAATGAATAAAGCAAAATGACCTGTCACATTTGTAGTTAATTGTTTAAAAGACAAATATCCTGTAACATTTACAATTCCAGCTACAAAAGATAAAATAGTAGCAATTCGTAGATTATGCTTTAGTGTTCTGCTTTTACCTTGGTGTCTAAACATTTTGTATTCATTTAGTTCGGTTTTTTAAATAGCACATAACTTAATGGTATACGTCCGTTTTAAAAGTAGTCAAAAAAATCCACAAAGTTAAGTTAGAAACTAACCCTATAACTCATATTAGGAGTAATACTTAAAGGCTGGTTTTTAACTTTATTAAGGAAACTCTCATCATCTAAAGTGTAGTAGGTGTTTATTAGATGTTTTTTGTTTAAAACAAACATAATAATTAAAAGCTATTAAACAAAGTAACTCATATTAAACTAAAACAAGCCATTTATTCTTCATAATATGGAGCTATTGCTGTTATCCAACCCTTTATAATTGTTGTTTGGGTTGAGATGAATGCCCCTGTTCTTTGATTAAAATGACTAATTTCATTAAAAGGGGTTACTGTTATTATTTCATTATTAGAAAGGGTTAGGCAATAAGTTCCTGTGCTTTCTGCTAGTGCAATTCTATTTTCTTTTTTATTAGATAAATTTAATTTTACTATAGGTTCATTTTCCGAATAACGTAAGTAATATAAGTTATTACCATCTATTGCTATATCAGGAATATTATATGAAGAGTTTTTTGTGGTTATTTCTTCAACAAGCGTTCCGTCTTTTGTTATTTTATTAATAATGTTGTTAGATGAATAATATAAATGTTCATCTAAGAAAGCGATGCCTTCAGTTCTAATATTTTTAATTTCAGAAATAATGGTACCATTTTCGGGGTTAAGTTGATAGATGGATTCGTTTTGGCCTTCTCCTCCAACCCATAAAGATTCTCCATCGTATGCTAAGGCGTGAGGTGATTCTAAATTTTCAGGTAAATCCAGTTTTAATTCAATTATTGAATCGGTTTCATTGTAAAGATATATTCCTGGGCTTTCATACTTTTTATGGGTTAATATCCACCATTTATACTCAATATCTACATCGTCGATAGGGTCTAAAACAATAGGGTCTGATATATCATCTAGATCTTTGTTACAGGAAGATAACGAGATTGTTAGCAAGAGTAAAGTCAGGATAGTTTTAGCTGCTTTCATAAATATTTTCAATTATTTATATCAATCTATATTTTAATAACCTTATGGATTTCTTTTGTACTTCTCGAAAGAATTTCAAAAAAATAAGTACCGCTACTAAAACCAAATAAATTGATAGTTACTTTGCCATCAATTAAAGGATCTGTTTTGTTTATTAATAAAATACCAGAAACATTATATATTCTATAAGTAATAGTTTCAACAGCGTCTATTCCAGAAATATTAACAGTATCTCTAAATGGATTTGGATATACTAACCAACGTTTCGTTTGATCTGAAGGATTGTTTGTGGTCGGTATACAGCCAGTTGATACATCAAATTCTCCTTTTATAAGATCTTCTATTTTTAAATTATTGAAACTATCATTCAAGGTGTGATTGAAAAATGTAGCATCAATAATAGTATTATCGGCACCAAGAAAATTTTGTAGTAAGGTTGCAAATGTTTGTCTGTAATCGTACTGAGCTGTTTGTATTTGGTAATTATTAGAATCTGTAGCCTCGGTTAAATCTGGGTTTGTACCCGAAACACCTCCAGCAACTGGTTTTCCGAAAACAAACATAGGAGCTATTTCGCCATGATCTGTACCAAAATTACCGTTTTCTCCAGCTTTTCTTCCAAATTCTGAAAAGGTAAGTCCAACAACATCATCTGCTAAATTTTGACTATCTAAATCATTTATAAAGGCTTCCATGCTTTCAGAAAGATCGGTAAGTAATTCGTGATGTGTTCCTATAACTTCGCCAGAACCTTGTACTTGCGCATTGTGCGTATCAAATCCAGAAATGCGTACCATATATACTTTAGAACCTAAATCGCCACTTATTAATCGTGCCACTGTTTTTAATTGATTTGAAAGATCGGAATCAGGATAGCTAACATCGTTTTTACCCGTATTAAAAGCTTTCGAAATAGATTCTGCATACGTGTTTGATAAGGAATCGGTATTTGTTATAAACTCTAATTCTTTTCCATAATCTGAATTTGGAATGTTTAATGGTGGTGCACCTCCTAATCCGTTTAGAACCGAGTAGAAACCAGCAGGGTCTTGGCCACTAATGTTTAATGATAATCCGTGAGCTTCTTCAGCATGAAATCCTAACGATGTTTTGTTAGAGCCAATCTCTACCGCAAGTGGATACGTTTCTATAATCAAATCTGAATAAAACAATTCCATAAAGCGCCCCATCCAACCAGTGTCTTCTCCGTTTAAAAGACTGTTTCCGTCATTTCCTGTTAAATATAAATCGGTCGATTTAAAATGACTTTTGTTTTGCGATGGATATCCCACAGATTGCATAATTCTTAACCAGCTTTTATCATATAATGATTTAAACCCAGTAAGTGCAGGATTTAAACCTATTTGTTGATCGTCTGGTAAAGTACTATCTAACTTAATATACTTATTTGCTCCAGAAATAGGAACTTTTATAGTAGGTCTTAAATTGCTATATATATCATATTGATTTAGCGGGATAATGGTGTTTAATCCATCATTTCCGCCGGCTAAATTTATAAGAACCAGTTTTCTGTTTGAAATATCTGGACACTCTAAATAAGGCATAAACGATTTTAATGCTGCTTGCAGTTGAAATGGCGTTAAACCAATTACTGAAGCTGATGCCGAAAGTTTTATAAAATTTCTTCTTTTCATTATTTACATTAATTGAAATTCTGCTGCATTAATCATAGCAATAACTAAAGCATCTAAACGTGTTCTTACTGTTGTGTCATCATTATCGTTTATATATTGATTCCATACACCTGTCCAATAATAGTCTGGAAAACCTTCATCAATTAAAAAAGATTTAAAATAATTTATTCTATCAGAATCAATAGATTCTGGGTACAATAAATCAGTCATTTCAGAAATAATTAAATTAGGGTCTGCTGCATTTACAATCTTATTTTTTACAAATAAAACAGTATCTAGTTTTGCATATATATCACCAGAACCAATGGTGTTTTTACCCTCAATCAAACTTTCAATAAGTTTATATCTTCCTATGAGTGTGTTTGAAGAAAACCAGTATCTATCAAAATTAGGTTGTTGGTAATATGCAGGGTAGCCCGCAACCTCGTCTGGGTTGTAAAATTCCATGCCAGCCGCTTTAAAATAATTATTGTGAATAAATCTACCGAAGAAATTATTATAATAATTTAAAGCATCAGTACTTGGGTCTGGATACTCTAATTCAAACATCGAGCAGATTTCTGAAAGCAATTGTAAAGGACTTTTTATAATACTTCCAATAATATTATCGGTAGCATCACTATCATCAGCATCATAAAAATGCTCACTACTAAGTAATGTTGTAACTACTGGTAATATCTCGTAGTTATTATCAATAAGTATTTGGGCAAGTGGCGTAATAATATCTGTTTCAACGTCTTCATTCCATTCACTTTTTACAAAATAACGATAGAGTTTTCGGCAATATGCTTTAGCTGTTTCTGGTTGTAAAAAAACCATTTCAACAAAGTCGTCTAATTCATCATATATTTCAGATTCACTACTTTTTCCCGTAATTGTTTGATTGTTAAAAGCACTACTAAATGTTTTATTGTTAGTATCATGTTGATCAATATTAACATATCCCATTGGTATATTTGTGTCAGCATCAATATCACTTCTGTCTTCACGTTTTTTGAAACCAGAAAATACTTTTGCAGCTTGTTGTATATCTATTTCGGTATAATTAGTGTAATTGCCTTCACCTATTTGTTCGCCTTTAAGAACCGTGAAAAGTTCTAAATATTCACGAGCATAATTTTCGTTTGGATTGTTTTTATTGTTTTGTGTATTATCCAAATAATCAAGCATGCCATTGTCTAGAGTAATCTTTTTAGCCAAGGTTTTAAGATTTCCTAAAGCATAAAAATCTAATAGATTTATATGATCAAAAAAATAAGTGGCTGAACCAACTCCAGAATCTTTACCAACTACGAAACATGTATGTAAAAAGAAAGAAAGTTTGTGCTTTAAGGTGGTTTGATGCATAGCATTATACCACCACCAAGCAGTAATTTGTGCTCGTTTTCTACCTTGACCATCAAACGAATTTGGAAGTTCTGATGAAGATGTCCAAAACCCATCAGGAGAATCCGTTGGTAATGGATCATATGGCTCTGATAAAGTATTGGTTGAAGCTGTTGTTAAACTATTAACGGCAGCAGTAGCTGACATACCAACAAAAGTATCTAGCTGCTCTTTTGTAAACTTAAAAGTGGAGCGCCTAAGTAGATGTTTTGCCTTTCGTAAATCTAAATTTGAATCAATTGGATTAAGTGATGCCATGCATTAATTTTTTTTTGAGAAAAATAGATAAAAAATTAATTGAAGTTCTTAAAACATCTTATTTTTCGACAAAGTAAGTTGTTTTGACTGGTTTAATTGTAGTTTTGTCTAAAATTGTATTCTAAAACTTACGTTTGGTGTAATGCCTAGCGACTGGTTTTCAACTTTATTAATCGTGTTTTCATCATCTAAAGTGTAGTAGGTGTTTATGATGTTTTTTTTGTTTAAAATATTCCAAATAGACGCTCCTATAGTAGCGCGTGCTGTATCTGAAATATGAAACCCGTAAGTAGCAGAGCAGTCGGCTCTTAAATAATCGCTTAAATTAGAGTTATTGGGGTTCTGGTAGACGATCTCTTCTTCATCTACAGGATTGGTAGTATCTGGTAATGTTGTAGGTTTTCCAGAATGCCAATTTAAACCTAAAGCTACTTTTAAATCTTTATAGGTGTAAGTTCCAGCAAAAGTAACGGCGTGTCTTATATCGGCATTATTAGGGAATCGTTGTCCTTCATTTAAAGTGTTAAATATATAATTATTGCTACTGTATGAGTAAGATATCCATGTGTTGACAATATTATTAAATTGTTTGTTAAGTAAAACATCAACGCCTTTAATTTTATAACTCCCAATACTGTTTACAAATTGATATTGGTTTTGAAATCCTTGACTTCTGGCGGTGATACCATCAACTTTTTTTATATAACCTTCGGCACTTATTAATAATTTATTTTTGTTGTAATGTATGCCTGCCGATGCTTGTTTGCTTTTTAAAATGGGTACAGGATAAATGGTTTTAGTATTGTTAATTTCGACTTCTTTGTTGTTATTGGCCAAAACCCAACGTCTGTTTTCTATACCTAAAAAATCGTTTTGTAAGTCGATAATTTGTGTAGTGGTCTGACTTTTGAATTCGCCTAAAAGTTCAAATCTAAAATAGTTTAAAAACCGTTGACTAAAGCTTAATCTTGGTTCTGCTAAAACCAGATCAAGTTTTCCAAAATAGTTTAAGCGGGTGCCTATAACTAATTTTGTTTTTGCATTGTTTGATAATAAGCTTGTTTCTGCATATATAGCATGACTTCTAATAACTTCTTTTATATAACTTCTAAAATCTGGATTACTAACATCTTCTAAATTGCTAATACCTACTTCACTAAATTGATAGCCGCCATTAATTTTAAACTGGCTATTTGGGGTGTAATTAATATCCATTTTAGCAGAGCCATCATATACTTCGTTTTCTTGAATAAGACGTTGGTTGTTTAAAATATCAAAATTGGTAGCGTCTAAATCATAGTTTGATATATAAATTTGTGAGGTTGTAGATAACGTGTTGCTCCAATCTCTCGTGTAAGTGACTCCAATAGCAGAGTTGCGTTGTGATAATTTACTATTTAAAGCTTCGCTTCTGTCATTAATAGTAGATTGTTCATCATATTTTAAATCGTTATAAATGTTTAAAAAGTGAAGTCTGATTTTATCTTTTTTAGTAATATCATATAAAAACTTAGCAGTAACATCATAAAAGAAAAAAGACTCATTTTGTGAAATAAAATTGTCATCGTTTTTAGCAGTGTTAAAATCAGAATCTTGAAAAATACGTTTTGAATACTGCTCAAAGGTTGAGGTGTTTATCAAGTCGGTTATAGAACGACGCGTAGATAATTGTAATTCGGTTTTTTTGGATAACGGAATTTTAGCAAAACCATCAGCATTAATTAAATTGAATCCTATGCCTGCTTTAAATTCGTTGTCAATATTATCAGATAGTTGCATGTCTATAATACTAGAAACGCCATCACCATATTTGGAATGCGTTCCGTTTTTATAAATATTTACATGTTTTGTAGTATAGGGGTTGAAAGCTGAAATAAGACCGAAAAAATGCCCAGATTGATACATTTTAATACCATCCCATAATAGTAGGTTTTGATCGTGTGTACCACCACGAACATTGATGTTTGATACGGTTTCATCGGCACTTAAAACGCCAGGAAGCGCTTGAATGGTTTGTAAAACATCGGGTTCTATTAACCCAGGAAGAATACCAAACGTTTCAGGTTTTATAGTAATTGAGCCGTCATTAAGTTTTGTAATGCCTGTAGTAAGATAATTACTTACTACAATTTCTTCTAGTCTTTGAGTTTTAAATACTCCGTTATTGGTATGTTGTGTTTTAATTACAACAAACCTATTGTCTAATAGCTCGAAATTTAGATTGGTGTCAAGCTTTAAAAATTCCAAAGCTTCTTCTAAAGTTAAATGATCTTTTAAAGGAGAGGCTTCTTTGTCTTTAACAGTTTCATCAGCATACGAAAAACTGATATTATATGTTTTTTCAAGTGTTTTTAATATGGTAATAAGCGGCTGCTTTTCTTCTTGAATGACTTGTGCTTTTAGATAAGCAATATTCAAAAAAAACAAGAAAATAAAAATAGAAAAACTAGAGTTTTTACTCACCTTTCAATATAATAGTATGGTTTGTTTTACTATATGTTAAATGTAAGGGTAAGGAAATGGATTTCAAAGCAACTTCTAAATTATTGTGCGTAAAACTACCTGTAAATAATTCGGTAGAATCAATATTTACTAAAGTAATATCTACATCATATTGTCTTTCAAATTCGGAAATAATCGTTTTGTATGGTAAGCTTTTAAAGGTGCTTTCGTTATTTAACCACGAAGGTGTCGAGCGGTTTTCTTTTTCTTTAGCAATTATTTTCCCATCTATAATTAAAAAACTGTCTCCAGGTTTTAATTTTGTTTCATGAGAATTGTGGATAACCCCAACTAAACCTTCGTAGCAAATAACCTCAAAATAATTGTCCCGTTGTTTTACATTAAATTGGGTACCATAAACGGTTACGGTTCCTAGTTTTGTAATAACGTTAAAAGAAGAGCCTTTGGCTACTTTAAAATAAGCTTCACCTTGAAGCTCTACTTCGCGTTCGTTTTTCCAATCTTTTTTATTAAAAGCTAATAGCGATTTAGCGTTGAGGGAAACACTAGATGCATCTGGTAACTCAATAGTTGTTTTTTGAGCTACTGTAGTTGTTATTGTAGTATCTATAGTTGTTGTGTAATAGTATAAGCTAAAGCATATGGCAAGTATAGCAGCAACACGCATAAAAGGTTTAAACCAATGTGTTGGTTCTTGCTTTTTACCTTTAATAGTAGATAATACGGTTTCTAATGCTGCAGATGTATCGTAATCATCTGCTTTAAAAGCTTGTAAACTGTTGTTTAACTTTACTAAATCATTATAGTCTTCAAGGTTTTTAAACGCTTCAAGTTCTAGATCATTTAGATCGTTATCTAACCATTTCGATATAAGTTTTTCTCTGTTCATCATTTGCTTATTCAATTATATAACAGTTATGTTTTATTTTTCCCTACCCTCACTTAAAATAAATTCAAAAATGTTACGCAGAGATTTATGGAGCTTTCACAGAGATTCACAGAGGAAAACTTTGCTTTGCGCGAAAATAAAAGTTTAATTTTAATAACTCATCGGTCTTCAGTCTTCGGTCGTTTTTTTTCTTTCACAACTCCTTAATATCCTTCCGTAATTTAGTCAAAGCACCATAAATTCGTTTTTCAACCGCTTTGGTTGAGATGTCTAAAATCTCCGCAATTTCTTTAAAACGTTTTCCTTCAACACGATTCATCATAAAGGCTTCACGTTGTGCATTGGTTAAATTACTTAGTGCTTTTTGTAATTTATCGTTATACTCACTTTCCTGCATTAAAAATTCAGGATTCTCGTTAGTATACATTTTAGGTTTTGTTTGTTGATGTTTTAAAACTACTTTTTGGTGGGCTACTTCATTTAGCATTAAATTATTAGCGGTGGTAAACACAAAACTCTTTGCTTTATCTGGCGAAATTTTCGCGCAGTTTTGCCATAGCTTAACAAAAGCTTCCTGTACTTTATCCTTTGGGTTTAATAAATCGCCAAACTTATAGTATAAAAAGTTATGTAAATCTTTAGAGTGCTTATTAAAAATAGAAGAAAATAGTCGTTCCTCACAAATATTTTCATGTAGTTGTTTAGCCATTATTATTGCTGGTTGGTCAACATCGTTAAATTAAATTTATTGTCAGTCTGAGCGCAGTCGAAGACCAATTGTGTTCTGTTTTTATTAGCATTTCGACTGCGCTCAATGTGACAAAGTGCTGATTTGTTAAGCACTTTAGTGCTCTAAAATAAGCTTTTTTAAATTTTAGTTTTTGAGATTTTTTAATTTTTTTTTAAAGTGAGGGTAGGGATTTTTAAAGTTATCCTGTTTTATATTCAAAAAGCTATGTTTAACCCAAATTCAAATATCATGAAAACTAAATTAAGAACATTGTTACTTTTACCTTTTTTTGCCCTTTTAATGGTTACTTCTTGTCAAGATGAAGTAACCGAAATTTCAACCCCAGCAGAGGCTGAAGCGTTAACTGCAACTTCAGAACTTACAACTTTAATGTCTTCTACGGCTAAATTGGACGGTTCTAAAGACAATATTATAGATAATGCGAGTTGTTTATCTATAGAGCTACCAGTTACTGTTATAGTAAGAGGTCTTGAAATTATTATTGATTCTGAAGAAGATTATAAAGTTATTAAAACCCTTTTTGATGAGTTTGATAACGACGATGATAATTTGGACATTGTATTTCCTATTACTATTGTCTTGTCAGATTTTGAAGAAATTGTTTTAGAAAATAGTCAAGCCTTCCAAGAGTTAGTTCAAGATTGCGTTGGTGAAAATGAAGAAGATGATGATATTGAGTGTATCGATTTTAAATATCCATTAGCATTTTCAGTATACAATACAGCCTTTCAAGTTATTGATGTTAAAACTATTGAAGATGATAGAGGATTATACCATTTTTTAAAGCGAGTAAAAAATGAAGGAGGATTTTTAGCAAGCATTAACTTCCCTGTAACGTTGGTTTTAGCAGACGGATCTGAAATTGTTGTAACTAATAATGAAGAATTACAAAATAATATTAGAGAACAAAAGAATGCTTGTGATGAAGATGATGATAACGATTATCATGATAACGATTTCGATAAAGAGCGTTTAGATGGTTTATTAATGACTTGCCCTTGGGTTGTTTATGAATTTGAAAGAAATCAAGATAATTTAATAGAACAGTATAATGAGTATGCCATACAATTTAAAGCAGATAATGTTGTAAAAATGCGTGCTAGAGGCGGCGATATGTTAACAGGTAAATGGTCAACTCGTGTAACAGATAATGGCGCTTTAATAAACTTAGAGTTCGATAATTTAGCAGATTTTACTTTAGAATGGTTTGTTTATGACTTAGGTCCAGGTAAAATAAAATTATATCAAGCCGGTGGTAATAGAATTATTTTAAAGAAAAATTGCGATGTCGTTATAGATATAACTAAGCAAAGAATAGAAAACTATTTACAAGAATGTTTTTGGAGAGTATCTCGTTTAAATGTAAACGGAGCAGATAATGAAAAAGAGTATATAGGTACACCACTTAAATTCTTACCAAATAACGTTGTTAAACTTAGAGTTAATGGAGAGTTGGTCGCAGGAACTTATGAAATAGGTGCTAGAAATGCTGGTTTTGTTTTACAAGTTAATTTAGAAGGGCGTCCAAACTTAAATCTAGAATGGTTAATTACATTCTTAGAGTCAGGATTAATTAAGTTAGAGAATGCTAATAATCAAATGGTTTTAAAAAGACATTGTCCAGATGCCGATGACGATTTAACATTCGTTGATAATGTATTAATTAATGGCGAGTGGGAAGTAGCTGCTTATCATAATGATGGTGTAAATAAACCAGAAGAATTTTTTATGTACACTTTAAACTTTATGGAAACAGGACGCGTTAAAGTTACAGATCCTAATGAAGGTGTTTTCAGTGGCTCTTGGTTAGCATACAGAAACGAAGGTTTATATCTTGGATTATTTTTTGGAAACAACGCACCGTTTGATGACTTAAACCACAGATGGAAAATTAAAGAAATCGCAGAAAATAGAATAGAATTAAAAGACTACAGTTCTACTGGAGCAATAGAACGCATATTAGTCCTTGAAAAGAAAATATAACATGTTTTGGTAAAAAAGGAGTCTCTTATCTTTTCGGTTTGTTAGGTTAATTTATAAGTTAAGTTTCCTTTATAAAGGTTGTCAATTTTATTTGGCAACCTTTTTTTATTAAAAATATTTTGGGCGTTACCTTTATCCTGAATTTAGTTCAGGAACAGGTCGGGCTTTTATTCGTGAAGTTTCCATAGTAAAGTTAGGAACTTGTTTTTTTAAGTCTGTTTTATTTTAAAAAAAAGGGTGTTGCTACAATCCCTAACCAAAAAACAGTCTAACTATAAACAATCATTTTTTTATAAAAACCAACTTTATTAATACACATCAAATCATTAACTTTGCAAATTCAATTTTAATCATAAAGCAGATAGTTAACACCATACTGTTTATAGAATATATAAAATTATGTTTAATAATTTAAGCGAGAAGTTAGATAAAGCCTTACACGTTCTTAAAGGACACGGAAGTATTACAGAAGTAAATGTTGCCGAAACTTTAAAAGAAGTAAGACGTGCTTTACTTGATGCCGATGTAAACTTTAAAATAGCTAAAGATTTTACTACCAGAGTAAAAGAAAAAGCTCTTGGACAAAATGTATTAACTACATTACAGCCAGGGCAATTAATGGTTAAAATCGTAAAAGACGAGTTAACCGAACTTATGGGAGGCGATGCCGAAGGTCTTAATCTTTCTGGTACACCAAGCATTATTTTAATGTCGGGTTTACAAGGTTCTGGTAAAACAACCTTTTCAGGTAAGTTAGCTAATTATCTTAAAAATAAAAAAACAAAGAAACCTTTATTAGTAGCTTGTGATGTGTATCGTCCTGCTGCAATAGACCAATTGCATGTGGTTGGAGGTCAAATTGGTGTAGAGGTTTTTAGTGATAAAGGAAATAATGATCCTGTTGCAATTTCTAAAGCAGGTATTGCTTACGCAAAAGCAAACGGATTTAATGTAGTTATTATAGATACAGCAGGTCGTTTAGCTGTAGATGAGGTTATGATGACCGAAATATCTAACATTCATAAAGCTATTCAACCTCAAGAGACCTTGTTTGTTGTAGATTCTATGACAGGGCAAGATGCTGTAAATACAGCGAAAGCCTTTAACGATGTCTTGAATTTTGATGGTGTTATTCTAACTAAATTAGATGGTGATACCCGTGGTGGAGCCGCTATTTCTATTAAATCGGTGGTTAATAAACCTATTAAGTTTATTGGTACAGGCGAGAAAATGGAAGCTATTGATGTGTTCTATCCATCGCGTATGGCAGATCGTATCTTAGGAATGGGAGATGTGGTGTCCTTAGTAGAACGTGCACAAGAACAATTTGATGAAGTAGAAGCACGTAAGCTTCAAAAGAAGATTGCGAAAAATCAATTTGGTTTTGACGATTTCTTAAAGCAAATTCAGCAAATAAAGAAAATGGGGAATATGAAAGACCTTATGGGTATGATCCCTGGAGCTGGAAAAATGATGAAAGATGTTGATATTGACGATGATGCTTTCAAGGGTATTGAAGCTATAATTCACTCTATGACACCTAAAGAAAGAACAAATCCTTCCATAATAAATGCGAGCAGAAAAGTTAGAATAGGAAAAGGTTCTGGTACTTCTGTACAGCAAGTTAATCAGCTTTTAAAACAGTTTAACCAAATGAGTAAAATGATGAAGATGATGCAAGGTGGTGGCGGTAAAAAGATGATGCAAATGATGAAGAATATGGGATAATTTAGTTTACAGTCTCAGTTTTCAGTTTAAACAGAAAAAAGAAACTTTATGGATTTCAAAAAATTATTAGCTTATCAAAAATCTTTTGAATTAGCTATGTTGATTTTTGAAATTTCTAAATCTTTTCCAAAAGAGGAAACATATTCTTTAACAGATCAAATAAGAAGAAGTTCGAGATCTGTATGTGCAAACATATCAGAAGCTTATAGAAAAAGAAGATATCCAAAACATTTTATAAGTAAACTTACTGATGCTGATGGTGAGAATTCTGAAACAAATACATGGTTAGAGTTTGTTTGCTTTAGCCTGTAAATATATAGATAAAGAAAAGTATTTAAAGTTAACCCAATTAGGAATTGAAGTTGGGAAACTTATAAATTATATGATTAATAATCCAAGCAAGTTCGGAGTTAATACAGGGGAAGACTAAGCAAACTGTGACTGCGACTGCAACTGAACACTATTTTTTATGACAATTTTAGACGGTAAAAAAGTAAGTAGCGATATAAAAGATGAAATCGCTGAGCATGTTAAGGCTATGGTTTCTAAAGGAGAAAAGGTGCCGCATCTTGCAGCAATTTTAGTAGGTACAGATGGTGCAAGTATGACCTATGTGAATGCTAAAGTAAAAGCTTGTGAGCGTATTGGCTTTAATTCTACACTTATAGATTTACCAGATTATACTAGTGAAGAAGAGTTATTAGGAAAAATAAATGACCTAAATAACAATGATGATATTGATGGGTTTATAGTGCAATTGCCTTTGCCAGATCATATTGATGAACAAAAGGTTTTAATGGCAGTAGATCCAGACAAAGATGTCGATGGGTTTCATCCAACAAATGTTGGAAAAATGGCTTTAGATTTACCTACTTTTTTACCTGCAACACCTTACGGGATACTTGAGTTGTTAGAAAGATATCAAGTAGAGACTTCTGGTAAAAATGTAGTAGTCATGGGAAGAAGTCATATTGTTGGTCGCCCAATGAGTATTTTAATGAGTCAGAAAAGACAAGCTGGTGACGCAACGGTAACAGTGGTTCATAGTCGTTCTAAAAACTTAACAGACATCACAAAAAATGCAGACATTATTGTGGCTGCTATTGGTATTTCTGAGTTTTTAACAGGCGATATGGTTAAAGAAGATGTTGTTATCATTGATGTTGGTATTACACGTGTTCCAGATGCGACCAAGAAAAACGGATACAGATTAGCAGGCGATGTAGAATTTGAAAGTGTAAGTAAAAAAGCGAGTTATATAACACCTGTTCCAGGTGGTGTAGGGCCAATGACAATTGCTATGTTACTTAAAAACACATTACTTGCTAGAGAAAGAAACTTGAAATAATATAAAGTATAATGTAATTAAAACGCCTTATAAATTAAAAATTATAAGGCGTTTTTATTTTTAGAGACTAATAGTGTCTATTCTTTTTTGGTAAAGTAGCTTTGTATTCTTTGGTAGAATCTTCTAAAAGTTTATTTAAATCAATAAATTCTGTTTCAGTAAGTTCTCTGTATTCTCCAATCGGCATATCTAGGTTAATATTCATAATACGAACCCGTTTTAGCGTTTCAACTTCATAAGTTAAGTATTCGCACATGCGTCTAATTTGCCTGTTTAAACCTTGGGTTAAAATAATACTAAAGGTATGTGAGTTTATTTTTTTAACAGCGCACTTTTTAGTTGTTTTTTTTAACTCTTCTAGCAGTATACCGTTACGCATACGTTCTAAAAAGGTTTGAGATATAGGTTTGTCTACCGTTACAATATATTCTTTCTCATGGTTATTGCTAGCACGAAGAATTTTGTTTACAATATCGCCATCATCCGTTAAAAGAATTAAACCTTCACTTGGTTTATCTAACCTTCCAATAGGAAAAATACGTTTTGGGTAATTTATAAAATCTATAATATTGTCTTTTTCAACACCTGTGTCGGTTGTACAAACAATACCAATAGGTTTGTTAAAAGCCAAATAAACAAAAGCTTCTTTTTTGTTTGCTATTTCTATATCATCAACATGTACCACATCATTAGGTGCAATTTTTGTTCCCATTTCAGGTATTACACCATTAATAGTTACACGTCCTGCTTCAATAAGTTTATCGGCTTCTCTACGTGAGCAGTAACCAGCTTCACTTAAAAATTTATTGATGCGTTTTAGCTTTTCTTCCATAGCGCAAAAGTACAATAATTTATGCCTTTAAAAAGTCTAAAATATGATTGTATACCTTTTCTGATTTCAAGCCATGGCCAAAGCCAGTTGTTCTTATGAGCTCAGAATTTTTGTAGTGTTTAGAATAGTCTAAAGCATCTCGGTATGAAATAATCCTGTCTTTTTTATCGTGAATGATAAGTCCTTTTGCTTTAATGTTTTTTGAGAAATTAGCAACAGAAAAATACTCAGGTAATTGCCCAAAATGTTTTAAATAATAGGCATTTATTGCTTTTGAGACCTTTTTATTATATGCCATCATTTTTATATAGTTGTTAACCAATCCGCGAAAGTTTGAAGGCGCTCCTAATGAAATTAGTTTTTTTGTAGATAACGCACTATAGTTACTTAAAGAAATGGCCGCGGCTGTACCTCCTATAGAATGTCCTATAATAATGTCTGTGTCAAATTTTTTAGCAACTAGATGGATGCATTCAGAATATAATACGGCATTAAATATTTCACTGCCCGAATTGCCATGTGCAGGCGCATCTATTGCAATGATATTATAGTCATGTTTTTTTAGTAGATCGATTAAATCTTTCCATCTATAAGCATTGCTTTCCCATCCATGAGCTAATAAAACAGTGTCTTTTTTTCCGCTCCAGCGATATGTTTTTATAGAAAAATCTTTATATGCAATATCTTCTTGAACAGCAGACTTAAGGTAGTCTGCTTCTTCATGACTTATTCTGCCTTTCTTGGGTGTTGAAAATATTTTAACAGCCAATTTTGCAGCATATTTAGATGAAAAATAGCTTGTAAAGTTTATGGTGTGTCCAATAATTTTGGGGATATATTTACTCATTTATGTTTTTTTAATCTACTAATTACCTTATTTTTTTTACTATTTATTTCATGGGTTTTTTCTTAATCATGCCGCCTTTTAAATCTTTAACAACGCCCATAATTATGAATGCATTTCTATCAATTTTATCAATTTCTGTTTGTAGTTTTGCGATTTCTAAACGAGTTACTACAGTGTAAATGATATCTTTATCATAGTGACCTTCTGGGTTTTCAAAACCACCTTTTCCTGCGTAAATAGTACAGGCGCGTCTTAGTTTTTCTGTAAGCATAATTCTTAAATCTTCGTGCTTGTTCGATATAATAGTTACACCAACATATTCTTCAACGCCATCTACTACAAAATCTACTGTTTTTGCAGCAGATAAATACGTTAGAATAGCATAAAGTGCTACTTCAATAGATAACACATAAGCGCCTACGGAAAATATTAAAATATTGATTAACAATAGCACATCACCAATAGTTAACGAAAGTTTTCTGCCTAAATAAATAGCTAAAACTTCAGTGCCATCTATAACGCTTCCACCTCGCATAGACATTCCAATTCCTAAACCTAAAAAGAAACCGCCAAAAACGGCAATTAATAGTTTGTCTTCTGTAATGATAGGATAATTAACAAAGTGAACAACAAAGGCTAAGAGTGTAATAGCTACAATACTTTTTAATGCAAACTTTATGCCAATGGTTCTTGATGCCAGAATTAAAAAAGGAATGTTTACTAATACTAAAAGCAATCCTAATTCTAACGATGTTATGTTTTTTAATAATAAGGAAATACCAGTAGCGCCACCATCTATAAAATTATTTGGCAATAAGAATCCTTTTAAACCAAAACCTGCTGAAAAAACGCCAATAATGATAAAAATAGCTTCTTTAATAGCATGAGATATTTCAACTTGAAATTTCCTTACTAAAGGCACTATTTGCTTTTTGCTTACAGGTTTACTTACTTGTTTTTTCTCAAGTCTTTTGCGAGCAACATCGATTAATATTTTTGAAAAAAGTGGGTTCATTTTTTCGGATTAGTTAGAGCTACTCCAATTTACGAAAAAATATTTCACTTTAGCGTTATCCGGAATATGAGTGGCTTCAATATTTAAATTCATGTCAAATCTAAGATTTGCAGGAAGTTCTTTTTTATCTATCGCAAAACTGGCATTTAATTCATTAACAGTTATAAGAACAGAGTTTATTAAATTACTAATTTTTGAAACTTTATAAGCACTAGAGATCTCTTTAAAAGTACTTAGTGTCGATATGTTTTTATCGGTTTTATAACGCGGGTCAATAATTTGAATATTTTCAATAACTGATGTAGAATCTAAGACATGTTTTGGTGTAACGACCAATAGTTTTTTGCCACCTTTTTCAAAAATTTCTATATTATTTCTACTTCCAGTAAATTCATCACCACCAATAAATTTCACAATCGAATCGTTGCTAAAAATAGTTTTTAAATCTTTTACTTGTGTAGAGTCTGTTAAAAGTCCGATGTGTTGTTTGCTGATTTTAAACGGATTTTGTTCTTGGTTACAACTTGCTACTAATAGGGTTATGGCTAAAATGCCTAAAAATGAATGACGCATTAAATGGGGCTGTTTATGGAGTTAATTAAATGTTGTGTTACCAACTTATTTTTTCATCACTTTGGTTAAGATACTAAAAACACTTCGTATAAATGTCGCACTGGTAAGTACTTTTACAATAGGATTCATCGCCGTGCTTTTTCTTGTTGTTGTATAACGTTCACGTTGTTTAGATTCGGCTTTTTCTTTAGCTTCTTCTGTTTCAGTTAATTCAATTTTTTCATTAAGCATTTCATAAGCACTTTCTCTATCAATAGTTTCATTGTATTTTTTTACAAGTTTAGAGTTTGAAAGTAAATTACTTAATTCCGTATCGGTTAAAACATCCATTCTACTCATAGGTGCTCGCATCATGGTAGCGGCTAATGGTGTTGGTCGGCCTTTTTCATCTAAAGCAGATACTAGAGCTTCTCCAATACCTAACGATGTTAATACTTCTGTAGTGTCATAATACTCAGAATCTGGATAGTTTTGTGCTGTTAATTTTATAGCTTTTCTATCTTTTGCGGTAAAGGCTCTTAAGGCATGTTGTATTTTTAAACCTAGTTGTCCTAAAACGCCCTCAGGAACATCGGTTGGATTTTGCGTTACAAAATATAAACCAACGCCTTTGCTTCGTATTAATTTTACAATACTTTCAATTTGATTTAGTAATGCTTTTGAAGCTTCGTTAAAAATTAAATGTGCTTCATCAATAAATATAATAAGTTCAGGTCTGTCACTATCACCTTGTTCAGGAAATGTTGAATAAATTTCAGCTAACAAGCTCAACATAAATGTTGAGAATAATTTTGGTCTGTCTTGAATATCGGTTAGCCTCATAATATTAATATAGCCACGACCTTCATTGTTAACCCTCAATAAATCATCAACATCAAAAGAGGTTTCGCCAAAAAACAAATCGGCTCCTTGTTGTTCAAGTTCTACAATTTTTCTTAAAATAGCACCTGTTGATGCTGTTGAGATTCTTCCGTAAGCTTCCGTAAACTCATCTTTACCTTCTTGAGTGGCATATTGTAAAATCTTTTTAAAATCTTTTAAATCGAGAACAGGCATTTTATTATCATCACAATACTGAAAAATGACAGCAACAACACCAGATTGCGTTTCGCTTAAATCTAAAATTCTTGAAAGTAACACCGGTCCAAATTCACTAACGGTAGCTCTTAAACGCACGCCGTCTTGTTCCGATAAGGTTAAAATTTCAACAGGAAACGATTTAGCTTCAAAAGGAAGTCCAATTTTTTCATGGCGTTCATCAATTTTTGCATGCCCAGGACTTGGTTGTGCTAAACCACTTAAATCGCCTTTAATGTCCATAAGTAATACAGGAATACCTTTGTCGCTTAAATTTTCAGATAAAACCTGTAACGATTTTGTTTTACCTGTTCCGGTAGCACCAGCAATTAAACCATGTCGGTTCATGGTTTTTAACGGAATTTTTACATGAGCACCTGTTATAGTTTCACCGTTTAACATAGCAGCTCCAACAGATATAAAATCACCTTTTGTAGTATTGCCTTCCGTTATGTATTTAAAAAAAGTGTCCTTGTCGCTCATGTTAAATAAATTTGGGTAAAAATACAGGAAAAACAAAGAAGAAAAAAATAGACTTTTAATTCTTATATCTGTTTTCAATAGTGTCAAGTGTTTTTAGAATTGAAACTTAAAATAACTAAAATAATTTAAGTTATATGTATCTTTGCAAACGATGAATAAAGAGATACAAGAGTTAGTAGATAAAGGCGAAATGTTACCCTTAATGGAAGAGTTTTATACCATACAAGGAGAAGGATTTCATAAAGGAACAGCTGCTTATTTTATACGTGTTGGTGGATGCGATGTGGGATGCCATTGGTGTGATGTGAAAGAAAGTTGGAATGCCGATTTACACCCGCCTACAGGCATTGCAAAAATTGTAGAAAACGCCAAAAAGTACAGTGATACTATTGTAATTACAGGCGGCGAACCCTTAACTTGGGACATGACGGCTTTAACAACACAATTAAAAGCGGAAGGTTTACAAGTGCATATTGAAACATCTGGAGCTTATAAGCTAACTGGTATTTGGGATTGGATTTGTTTATCGCCTAAAAAAATGAAGCTTCCTACTAAAGAAGTTTATGATAATGCCCATGAGTTAAAAGTGATTGTTTATAATAAAGACGATTTTCGCTTCGCGGAAGAACAAGCTGCCAAGGTTAATAAAGATTGCATTTTATATTTACAACCCGAATGGAGTAAACGCGATAAAGTAGTGCCAGAAATTGTAGATTATGTCATGGCGAATCCTAAATGGAAAATCTCGCTTCAAACACATAAATATTTGAATATACCTTAAATTCAGTATTCAGTATTCAGTATTCAGTATTCAGTATTCAG
>TARA_R110002050_G_scaffold207326_3_pt1 | contig 32959 bp, 34 predicted proteins | sample TARA_R110002050 | Tara Oceans TARA_R110002050 (sample SAMEA4396988) | marine metagenome | biome: Polar Biome; feature: [DCM] deep chlorophyll maximum layer (ENVO:01000326); material: water (ENVO:00002006), including particulate matter (ENVO:01000060) such as... | depth 25 m
GCTAATACTAGGTGGATTACTAACAGTAAATATTCTAGGACTTGTATCATTACAAGGCAAATTTAATGAAGTTGGTAAAAGTTCAAAAGTTGGTGTTTTATTTATGGGTATGTGTTGAGATTCCCACTCTGCTCCTGGCGAATTGTTTTGTTTCAGTAGAGCTGATAAATAATTACCATTTCCAAAATCAATTTCTGATGCTTGAATAGGAAAATTATAATTGTTAGAAGCACCTGTAATAAATTGACTTTCAGAAACGTCAGATATGTAGTGATCTGTTCTTCCTCCAGAACTATTAAAGACACTAATCCAAACTTTACTTGGTCCTATTGAATAAGATGCCAATTTTGATAAATCCACTCTAAATATTACATTTACAGATGAACTTGTTCCCATTTCTATAGTTGCTGTGTTTGATTGACCAACTCCATTTACTGTTACATTTTCAATTGAAACAGTTACATTTTGACCATAAATAATTGTTGATAAGACCAAAACAGATTATGGTTATTATCTTTTTCATAATTTTAAATTTTAATTAATTATTATCTTCTTTCTAAATGTATTTGAACTCCAAAGCCCAAAAGAAGGGTGTTTTCGCCTACAAAGGTATTATTTGCATTTGAGTTCAAATATTCGAGAGCAATCTCAAACGCTACACTACTATTCAAAAAAATTGCCGCACCTCCTTTTATCGAAAATTCTGTAGAGTTATTTTCATTTAATACTGCAAACCTATATGAGCTTTCTAAAAAGACGTTAGTAGGTTTTTCGGTTTCTAAAAAATAATATCTAACAAAAGGAGATACCAAAAGACGATCAAAATCTGAATCGCCTGAATTAGACCTATAACGAGATATCGTATAGTTTACTTTTGTACCAAAAGCTAACTTATCCCAAAAGAAATAACCAATATTTGGAGAAATATCCATATTAAATGTTCTAGCTTCAACAATAGACTTCGGTTTAGTCTTTGAATATGAAAATGCTATATCTCCCCCAACCATCCAATTTCCTTTGGTAATTTGAGCATTTACAGTTATTGTAAAAAATAAAAATGTAAAAAAAAGCAACTTAATTGTTTTCATAATTTATCAAATTTTAAATGTTGTTAATAACAAATACTATGAGTTAAATTTATTAAAATTAAATGTAACAACATTACGGTAAAACCGTAAAATATGTAAGGTTTTTCTTATGATAAAAGCATAATGATTTATCAGTAAAACATTTATCATTTTAATGTTAATTTAAATTAATCTCTCTTAAAATATCAATCATTGAATTTGCAATTTCTGTCGAGCTATTTTTGGTAACTATAGTGATATGAAATCGTTTTAATGTTTTATATCAGACGTTAAACGAAATTAGTAAAAAAATCTTACAAAATCAATCTTTTGCTTAGTAAGACTTGAAAGTGAATTTAAGTTAAAAGTGCTTTATTGTTGCTGTTGTTGAAAAATGATTTCCAAATTATTTTGATAGTCAATTTTCTGATACTGAACTGGTTTAAACTTTTTTCAATTGGCTGCAAAATGATATTTTTCATTCACTTTTTGTCTTTTTTTTCTCCGTAACGATGCTATGCAGTTCAAAAAAGCCTTCAATTGATCAAAAAATCTCTATTTTTCGCTTCAATCAAAAAAGTTTAAACCAGTTCATTAAATAATCAATGTATAATTTAGGGTTAAAATATTTTTTAACCTTTAGGCAACCATTTCAATTTTATTTGCGTCTATATAATTAGAAGACTAAATGAAACATCTTTTGAAAGTTATCCAACTTTATAAAAACGAAAACACGCTTTTAGATAAAGCCATAAAAAACAATCGTGAAGCGCAACAGGTATTATTTGAGTTACATGCACCAAAAATGTTAAGTGTTTGCCGTTATTATATTAAAGATTTGCAACATGCTGAAGAAGCTATGCTTAATGGATTTTTCAAAGTGTTTACTAATTTAAAAAATTTTAAGGCTGAAGGGAGTTTTGAAGGATGGATACGGCGCATCATGATAAGAGAATCTATTTCATTTTTAAGACTACAAAAACATATTGAGTTCCCAATGGAAACGGCGGAACATCAAAATGATTATAACAATAATATTAATACCAATATAGAAGTTGAGCAAATTCAACAATTGATAGATGAGCTTCCTGAAGGTTACAAAATAGTATTTATTATGTATGCCATTGAAGGCTATAAGCATCATGAAATTGCAAGTATGCTAAATATAACAGAAGGCACATCAAAATCGCAGTTATTTAAAGCAAGACACTTGCTGCAACAAAAAATCAATGATATAAATACGATGAGTTATGGAATCAAATAAGTTTGAGGAAAGTTTAAAAAACACTCTTGAAAAAAGAACTGTTCAGCCATCATCAGATGCTTGGGAGAGATTGGAAGTAAGATTAGAGGCTTCAAAACAAAAGAAAGTTAAATCATTTTTTTGGCTAGGAATGGCGGCTAGTATTGTAGGCGTTTTGTTGGTAGTATCTCAATTTTTAAATAACGAAAAGATTCAAACAATAACACCTGTTATTGTTGAAACTCCAAGCGTAATTAATAATGATAAGGGTATGAAAGTTATAGCGGAAGAATCAACGGATAATGACACTTTAAACAACATTAAAACCAACAAGGTTGAATTGAAAACGTATCCGCAAAAAGCTCAACAAGTCGTTAAGGCATCAACTAAAATACAAATAGGGAAAATCATTTCTAATAATGTTGCTTCGGTAGAAGATAAAAGTGTTAACCAAGAAGGCATTCCGGCTTTTCCAATAAAACAAGAAGCATTAAGTATTGAGGACCAAGAAATTAATCATGTAGTCGCACAGGTTAAAATCTTAAAGGAAAACAATTCAACTATTACAGATGAAGCAATTGAATCTTTATTACAAGAAGCGTTAAAAGACATAAGAAAACAACAATTGTATAATGAAAAAACAGGTGTTGTTGATGCCAGATTACTTCTGGAAAATGTGGAAGCAGATTTAGAAAAATCTTTTCGAGATAAAGTATTTGAAGCCTTAAAATCTAATTTCAATTTTGTAAAAACGGCCGTTGCACAACGTAATGACTAAATATTCATCAATTAATTAAATCACAAAAAACGAACAGTTATGCAAACAATTACTAAGTATTATGTGTTTTTAACACTATTGCTATGTGTGCACGTCATCAATGCACAAGACACCATTTCAAATCCTGTTATCAAGGAAAAAATAGAATCGTTGGAGACTATTAAAGAACGAATAAAAACAGAAGAACGCGATTTTTTAAAAGCTGAAGTTGAAGCCGTTAATATTAGGCTGGATAAAGGAGAAATTACCGCTACTGAAGCTGAGGATTTAAAAATGCAAGCAGCAAAAAAACGAGCCTTAAACATTGAAAACAGAATCGCTATTATTGACAACAAAATTGCACTTTTAAAACGTAATGAAGATGATTATAAACATGATGAAAACCCTGATGATTCTAAAATTGGAATAAGTATTGGAGGAGAAGAAGGAAGTTTTGCAGGATTCAAAATTAATGCTAAAAACAAACCCAAAAAATATGATAAACGCACCTCAAGTGATATGGTTTTGGCTTTTGGTTTAAACAATGCTATTGTTGATGGCGAAAACCTTAATGATTCGCCATACAAATTTGGGGGTTCCAGGTTTTTTGAAATCGGTTGGGCTTGGAAAACCCGTGTGTTTGAAAATTCTAATTTTTTAAGATTAAAATATGGGTATTCATTTCAAATTAATGGATTAAAACCAACCAATAATCAATATTTTGTACAAGATGCAAATAGAACATATTTAGAAGCATTTCCTTCTGATTTAAAAAAGGCAAAACTATCTATTACCAATTTAGTGTTTCCGGTACATTTTGAATTTGGTCCTTCAAAGAAAATAGAAAAAGACACTTATTTTAGATATTCCACGCATAATCAATTTAAAATTGGTCTTGGTGGTTATGCGGGTTTTAATATTGGTACGCGCCAGAAATTAAAATATACTATTGATGGTGAAACGGTTAAAGACAAGCAAAAACGTGATTTTAATACCAGTAATTTGGTTTATGGTTTGAGCGGTTATATAGCTTTTGACAATACAGCCCTCTATGTTAAATATGATTTGTCACCTATATTTAAAGATCAAGCAATCAATCAACGTAACGTTTCCATTGGTGTTAGGTTTGATATGGATTAGTATTAAGAAAGCATCTTTAATTATAGAAGTATTTTTTGTTCAGTAACTCTAGGATGTAGTCATTGTAGTTGTCTATATTTACAGTTAAACGACTTAGTTTGTTTTTCGATTAAGTTCAAATTTGAAATCGCTTTGGTAAATAAAATCAATAGTTTTATATTACATTTACGTCATCATTTCTGTAAAGGCAGAAATCCATTAATGTATAACAGTTCCAATTTAAAAGTCTCCTGCTTTCACAGGAATGATAGAACAATTTGATATCACCTGCATCCATAGACCAAGTATTTGAAGCCGCCCGGGTTGAGGAGGTTATTGGAGATTTTGTCAATCTTAAAAAAGCCGGAAGTAACTTTAAAGGTTTAAGTCCGTTTAGTGATGAACGTTCTCCAAGTTTTATGGTATCGCCTGTAAAACAAATATGGAAAGATTTTAGTAGTGGCAAGGGAGGTAATGTGGTGGCCTTTTTAATGGAACATGAGCATTTTACTTATCCGGAAGCTATAAAATATCTAGCTAAAAAATATAATATAGAAATTGACGAAACAGAACAAACAAATGAACAGAAAGAGCAGCAGGATGAGCGTGAAAGTTTGTATTTGGTGAGTGAATTTGCCAGTAAATATTTCCAAAACATACTTCATAAAACAGATCAAGGAAAATCAATCGGATTAAGTTATTTTAAAGAACGTGGTTTTACCGAAGAAACCATAAAAAAGTTTGATTTAGGTTATTCCCTGGATGCATGGCAAGCTTTTACTGATGATGCTTTAAAACAAGGTTATAAAATTGATTTTTTAGAAAAAACAGGACTTACCATTGTAAAAGATGAGAAGCGTTTTGATAGATTTAAAGGGCGAGTCATGTTCCCAATAAAAAGCATGAGCGGACGTGTTTTAGGGTTTGGAGGACGTATTTTAGGTAATGATAAAAAAGCGGCTAAATATGTAAACTCACCAGAGAGTGATATTTACCATAAAAGTAAGGTCTTGTATGGTATTTTTCATGCCAAACAAAGTATAGCTAAAGAAGATAATTGTTATTTGGTTGAAGGGTATACAGACGTCATACAGTTTCACCAAACGGGAATAAAAAATGTGGTGTCATCCTCTGGAACCGCTTTAACTTCTGAACAAATCAGGTTAATAAACCGCTTAACAAAAAACATAACCGTATTGTTTGATGGTGATGCTGCCGGATTGAGAGCATCTTTGCGCGGTATTGACCTTATTTTAGAACAAGGGATGAACGTGAAAGTATGTACGTTCCCTGAAGGCGAAGATCCTGATAGTTTTGCAAAGCAAAACACCCTGGAAGAGCTATCATTATATCTAGTGGATAATGCTAAGGATTTTATTCAATTTAAGGCTTCCATTCTATTTGAAGAATCTAAAAATGATCCTATAAAAAAGGCCGAAACCGTTAGGGATATTGTTAACAGTATCGCTAAAATCCCGGATAGAATCAAGAAGGAAATCTATATCCAGGAGTGTTCAAAAATTATGGATATTCGTGAGGAGGTGTTGTTTAGTACCTTGGCACAAATCAATAAAAAGGAATTTCAAGAAACCAATAAACAATACAAAACTGAAAAACAGGCTTTTGAAGTTATTAAACATCTACAACCTATAAAGAAAGTGGATGTTCAATATATTCTGGAACGAAAAATTATTGAAGTATTGTTGCTTTATGGTAATAAAACAGAAGATTTTGAAGATTTGGTTTTAAAGGAAAATGAGAAAGGGCAATTAGTTTTAGAACCAGTAATTAATCAAGCAAAAGTTTTTGAAAAGATATTTTTGGACTTACAGGATGATGAAATGGAATTTTCAAATGAACAATTTAAATCCCTGTATTACACCATTATTGATACCTTAAACCAAAATCCCGATTTTCAACTTAAGAATTTCATCAATGTTGTTGATTCAGAAATGGCGAATGAAATTTCCACTATTTTAATGGAAGATGAACGCTATTCATTGGATGATTGGGAACGTATGAACATTTTTCCGAAGGAAAAAACAAAAAATATTGCGCAACTGGTTAGTGAAACAATTTTAAGTTTAAGATGCTTTTTAATTGACCAAAAAGTCATAGAGTTTCAACAAAAAACTTTACAAAATAAAACCGAAGTCAATAAAAATATACTGGAAGAAGTTAAAGATTATTCAGGATTGAAAATGTTGTTATCTAGAAAATTAAACAGAGCCTTATGATTCTGTTATTTTAGCTTGATTTACCAAATCAATTAAATTAGTAACTTTTAATTTCCGCATTAATCTGGCTTTGTAGGTACTTATGGTTTTTTCGTTAACATTTAGTTCTTTGGCTACTTCTTTATTTTTCTTACCAACACATAAAAGTCTCAAAACTTCAGCTTCTCTGGTTGATAATTTTTTATAATAAGCTCCAGTTTTATTAACCTTTTTACCAAGATTTATTTGTTGGTTTATAGCATCACTTAAATAAATGCCACCTTCATTAACTTTTAAAACAGCTTCATTTATAGAAATGATATTGACTGTTTTTGATATGTATCCGGAAGCACCTGCTTTAATAGCATTGATGGCATAAACTTCTTCTGGCTGACCACTAAAAATAATAGTTTTAATATCTGGATGGTTGTTTTTTAAAATTCTTAATAGCGTTAAACCGTTAAGTTTTGGTAAATCAATTTCAGATAAAATAATATCTATGGGTACTTTTTTAACAAAATCAATCACGGCTTCTCCATTATCAACACTTCCCATAACTTGTATGTTTGATGACGACGAGAAGAGAAGTTCTAATCCTTTTCTTACAATCGGGTGATTATCGGCTATTAATAATTTAATCATAACGGTTGGGTTTTAAATTATGAAGTTTTAGGGAAACCATCATAATTAAGAGTCATTATAAGTGTAAATATATGAAAATTTTAAAAATATAACAATTATTTTAGTATTTCATTAGGAATTTCACAAATGGGTATAGGACTCATTTTGTGTTTGTTAGCTGTATTATATCTTTTGTAAATTTTAAACACCTCTTGTTCTCTCCCAGAAAAATCTTCAAAAGTTTTTCCTTTTCCATCCATTTTCATAGCCCATTCAAGCTCCGGATAGGATGCGCCTATTTGATCTTCGTCAGTTCTGTCATCTCCCCAAAGGCCATCAGTTGGTGCTGCATCAATGATCTCTTTATTAATACCTAAATATTTTGCAATGGTATAAACTTCAGTTTTGAGTAAATCGGCAATTGGACTTAAATCTACACCACCATCTCCATATTTTGTATAAAAACCTACCCCAAAATCCTCCACCTTATTACCGGTTCCTGCAACCAAATATTTATTTATTGCGGCGAAATAATACAAAGTGGTCATACGTAAACGCGCTCTTGTATTTGCTAATGACATAAAACGGTCTTCCTCTTTCGCAACGGGGGGTAAAGAGGATATTAAGCTGTCAAAAACTGGTGTTAAATTTATTTGGGTTACATAAACTGCATTATAATTAGCTTTAAGCCAGTTGATATGGTTTAAGGCTCTGTCAACTTGAGGTTTTGCTTGATGTATTGGCATTTCCAGGCAAAGTAGCGGTAAGCCGGTTTTTGCGCAAAGTGCTGATGTTACTGCAGAATCTATACCGCCTGACACCCCAATAACGAACCCGTTCATGTTAGCTTTTAAGGCATAATCCTTTAGCCAATTTACAATATAATCAACAACTTTTTCTGTCTGCATTTTAAATGATTTTAAATCAAAGAATAGTACATTTGTAACAAAAATAAGGCAAACCCTTCAATTAATAAAAATTTAGAACCTTTAAGTTTTATATGAAAAATGTAATAGTTATTTTCTTGTTTTTTTTCATGGTTTTTTCCTGTAAAAGAGATAATCAATCGGAAGAGGAGATTGAAAAAACCCCTATGAATGTCAAGATTGAGCGATTTGATAAAATGTTCAGCGAAGCAAATCTGGAAAATTTGCCCAAACTCAAACAGGAATATCCGTTTATGTTTTCAAAAAAATATACGGATTCATTTTGGATGGCAAGAACTCAAGATACCCTTCAAATTGAATTACTTAAAGAAGTTTTAAAAGTTTTTCCTGAAATGAATAAGGAAGAGCAGGATATAAATTCCTTATTTAAGCATATAAAATTTTATTTTCCTGAGTTTTCGCCTCCAAGAGTTATAACCACAACGTCTTTTGTTGATTATAGAAATAGAATTATTGTAACGGATACCATTGCCTTAATATCTATTGACAGTTATTTGGGAAGTGATCATGAATTTTATGAGGGCATTCAAAAATATATAAAAGAGGATTTTAATAGAGATCATATCGTGGTTGATTTAGCAACGGAATATGCCAATAAATATATTTATCAAAAACAAAACAAAACCTTGTTGGATGAAATGATTTATTTTGGAAAGCAATTGTATTTTAAAGATAAGGTGATACCATTTAAAACCAAAGCTGAGCGAATTGGATATACGGAAGCGCAATTAGATTGGGCCCATGTAAATGAAAGTTACATTTGGCGCTATTTTGTTGAACGTGAATTGTTGTTTAGTACAGACTCTAAATTACCAAGCAGATTTATTAATCCTGCGCCATTTACCAAATTTTACTTGGAAGAAATTGACAGTGAATCACCAGGTAGATTGGGGCAATATATGGGTTGGCAAATTATGAAGGCTTATATGCAAAACAATAAAATATCCTTAAAGGAAATGCTAATAACTTCGCCTGAAGAAATTTTTAATAATTCAAAATTTAAACCGAATAAATAATGCCTGATAAAAAAACATCCAGAATTGAGTTGAAAGTAGAACTTGATGCCAATAAAGTTCCAGAAAAATTATTTTGGACTGCACAAGATGGTGGTATTACCAATGAAGAAGCAAAGGCCATCATGCTTTCAGTTTGGGATGCAAAAACAAAAGAAACATTGCGAATAGATTTATGGACAAAAGAAATGCCTGTAGATGAAATGAAAGTATTTTTTCATCAAACGTTGGTAGCTATGAGTGATACCTTTAACAGAGCAACTCAAGATGAAAAGATGACGGCCACCATGAAAGATTTTTGTGATTATTTTGCTGAAAAGTTAGAAATAAAAAAATAATCTAATTACTTTTTTGAGCATCCATTATTTCTTTCTTAAGATGATCTAAATAAAGGATGCCATTTAGATGATCAATTTCATGTTGAAAAATGACTGCGGTGAAACCTTCAACCATTTCTGTTTTATGTGCACCGTTTATCATGTCATATTCAATTAAAATAGCATAGGCTCTGTCCTTTACAATATCACTTCGATTTGGAATTGATAAACAACCTTCTCTATAGGTTTGTTTTTTTAAGGAATATTGAATAATGGTTGGATTTAGATACACTTCAAACTGAAAATTTTCCTTATCAAAACGCTGCACCCATATAATATTTTTTAAGATACCTACTTGTGGTGCTGCTATCCCTACACCCAATGACAAACTATCAGTAACCGTTCTATAAAGTCTTTTAACAAAGGTTTGAAGCAAGAGGTTTTGAGCATCTGGTTTTATATAGCTGCTTTTTGTTCTAAGCAGTAAAGAATCACTATTGCTGGTTATTTTATAAACCCTCATAGGTGATAAAGTATCTGAAGATTTTATTAATTGCATTTCTTCTGCAGAAAATGTATTTACAAAAACCTTTTTTTGTTCATTTAACTTTACACTTGAACAGCTAAATAAAACAACAAATAGTATTGCTGAAATAAATATTTCTTTAAAATAATTAGAAAAGATTTTACCACTCATTAATTCTATTGGAATCTAATTTAATAAAAATAAAAAGTAAAATAGTGAAACCCCATAAGCCTGAACCACCATAACTAAATAACGGTAAAGGAATGCCAATGGTAGGTATTAAACCCATTACCATGCCTATATTTATCATAAAATGCATAAAAATGATGGCCGCTACAGAATACCCATAAACACGACTAAATTGTGTTTTTTGCAACTCAGCCAAATGAAGGATCCTTATTAATAATAGCGCAAAAAGAATGACTACAAAGGCACTTCCAACAAAGCCCCATTCTTCACCAACGGTACTAAATATATAGTCAGTATGTTGTTCAGGCACAAATTTACCAGTGGTTCTGGTTCCTTCCAAAAACCCTTTTCCTGAAAAACCACCAGAACTTATGGCCTTTTCAGATTCATTTAAGTTATAGGCAAAAGTTTTTTGCATTTTATCAAGCTTAACCGGATCTTTTTCTAATCTTAACCAAAGGCTTATACGGTCTTGTTGATGTGGTTGTAACACATGTTGATAAAAGAATTTTATGCCTGATGATAAAACTATGCTTACCAATAGCACCAATATGGGTTGTAATAATGGAGGTTTTTTTTTGGTTATAAAATGATTTGCAAAAATTAGTACCGCTGCTGTTATTGAAGTTATTAAGGTGCCAAATTTTAATGAAAGAAGGCCTAAAATAACAAGGCCAATACCAAGAATTAAATATAATTTTGGTAGTCCTTCTCTATACAATACAAAAAAGAACGCCGCATATACAATAGTACTTCCGGCATCATTTTGCAACAGTACTAATATGGCTGGTAAGGCAATGATTATAAAAATTTGTATTTGATTTTTAAATTTATTTATGTCTGTATTCATGTCACTTAAATACTTGGCAACTGCCAATGCTGTGGCTGCTTTGGCAAATTCACTGGGTTGAAATGTCATGCCGCCAATGGCATACCATGAGGTGGCGCCATTCACGTTTTTACCAAATAAAAAAAGACCAACAAGAGATAACATGGAAATTATATAAATAATGCTGGAAAAGCGTTCATAAAACTTAGAATCTATAGATAGAATGATGACTATTAACCCAAAGGTTAAAAGGATAAACATAAGCTGTTTTCCATAGGGTTCAGTAAAATCCAAATAATCCAGTGTTTCTCCGGTATGCGAAGCAGATAATATATTTAACCATCCAAAACCAACTAAAATAAGGAACAGGATAATGGTTATCCAATCAAATTTAAAATATCTATGTGTTGTTCTTACCATGATATTATTATTTGAAATTGGGTTGTTTTTTAGATCGTAATGATTCATCTAATGGAATAACTTCTAAAGTGGTTTGGTTATTGATTCCAAAGGGTTCACCTGAATATGGTTTTTCATATTCATGCTCTAGGCTATGGGTTAAAATCCAATCTTCTAAATCAGTTCTGGTTATATAGCCTTTTATATATTTTTCAATCATTAAACTGGCAATTTTTCCAGCAAAACGACTTCCCCAATATCCGTTTTCCACAAATACAGCTATGGCAATTTTAGGGTTGTCTTTAGGGGCAAAAGCGACAAAAATGGAATGGTCAGTCAATTGTGTTTTTACGCCATTTATTTTGACAAAATTTTCGGCCGTTCCTGTTTTTCCACAAATTTCAATACCTGATACTTGCAAGCCAGCTGCTGTACCTTTATTAAAAACATCAAACATGCCTTGTACAACAGGTTCAAAATTTTCTTTATCAATAGTGGTGTGTTTTGGCGTTGTAAAATTTTTATCAATGGTTTCCCCTTCAATTTTTTTAATAATATGTGGTGTGTAGAAAAACCCTCTATTGCCAATGGCAGCTACCATATTTGCCAATTGAATTGGTGTAGCTTCCACTTCGCCTTGACCAATGGCGTTTGAAATGTTGTATGTAGAAACCCATCTGTTTTTACCATACCATTTATCATAAAAATCACCATCTGGAATTCGGCCTTTACTTCCAATTTTTAAATCGTATCCTAAATAATTTCCTAAGCCAAAACTTTTAACATGGTTACTCCACACATCCATTCCTTCATGAGGGTCCTTATATTTATCAATGATGCGTCTATAAACATTTGCAAAGTAAGAATTACAGGATTGTGCAATACCATCATTCATACTTAACGGCCCATAATGACTATGGCAACCAAGTAATTTTCGGCTACCTAAATAATAACCCATTCTACAAGAAAATTTATCTTGAGTGGTTACTACTTTTTCTTGTAAACCAATCAGTGCATTTAATACTTTAAAGGGTGATCCTGGTGCATATTGTGCTAGTAAACTTCTGTCATACAAAGGTTTTGCAATGGTATCATAATGCATTTTTGAGTAGTTTTTGGAACGATTTCTGCCTACCAATAAATTAGGGTTGAAACTGGGTGCCGATATCATTGCCAAAATTTCCCCGGTACTTGGCTCAATGGCAATAATACCACCTCGCTTGTTTTGCATTAATAATTCCCCGTATTCTTGTAATTTGGCATCAATAGTTATGGTTATGTCTTCACCAGGCGTAGGTAAGGTGTCATAAATACCTTCTTTATAGGGCCCAATATCTCTATTGAACCGGTCTTTTTGAATAAATTTAATTCCTTTTTTTCCACGGAGTTCATTTTCATATGAAGCCTCAACCCCTTGTTTACCAATAAGGTCACCCATTTTGTAATAAGGGTCTTTATCAATAATGGCATCATTTACTTCCCCAATATCTCCTAAAACATTAGCGCCAATACTTGTTTGATAAAGCCTTAAGGAGCGTTTTTGAATATAAAAACCTTCAAATTTTCTCATTTTTTCCTGCAACACGGCATAATCTTCCTTTGAAAGATGTGGAATAAATACCGATGGAAGCCATGGAGAATAGCGATAGGCTTTATTAAAAATTTGAGTGAATTGCTCTTTATCAATTTTTAATAAAGAACAAAATTCAAGGGTGTCTAAAGGTTTTACCTCTCGTGGAATAAACATAACATCATAGGACGGTTGATTGGCAACTAATAGCGCCCCATTTCTGTCATAAACAAAACCGCGTTTTGGGTAGTCATAAACCTTTCTTATGGCATTATCTTCAATTAAATCATGATTTTTATCAGAATATACCTGAAGATAAAAAAGCCTAAAAATAAAGATAAGACTTACTAGAATGATGAATAAAAAAAGTAAAATTTTTCTCATTTAGTTTTTCTACTAAAAATAATGGTTACCAAAACACAGAGTATGATAGTAAATATACTTGAGAAGAACGTTTTTTGAAGGATAAAAATTACTTTTGAAATGTTAAATGTTTCTAATGAAAATAATATGAAATGGTGAATTACGGTTAGTATGGTAATATATAATACTTTTGAGCTAAACGCAACAGTATCAAATTTTACAGTTTGAAATTCGTAAACCGTTCCAAAGCAAAACTTTAAGATTACAGGTCTAATATATGCAATACTTACACTAGCAGCTGCATGAATGCCACCAGAATCTAAAAAAAAATCCATGGTTAACCCCAAAATGAAACTTAAAAAAATAAACAACATTCGATTATTTTTTACAGGGAATAATATGATGAACAGAATATAAAGGTATGGGTTTATGTACCCTAAAAAATTTATATGGTTGAGCACCAAGGCTTGTACTAAAATAAGCAGGATAAAACGTGTAGTATTTGCAGATACAACTCTATTCATTTAAATTGTTATTTAACAGATTGGTTATTTCTTCAACATCTACATTTTCTATAATATATACATGTTCAATACTGGTCATGTCATTAAATAACTTAACATTTATCTCATAATAATTTTCTGCAGCATCAAGTTTGAAATCATGAATGGTGCCTATAGGAATACCTTTAGGAAAAATGGCAGAACGACCTGAAGTAACTATAGTGTCTCCAGCTTTAACCGGGGCAATTTTAGGAATATCAAATAATTGCGTAAAAAATGGCGATTTTGAATTCCATGTTAGTGTTCCAAAATGATTTGTTTTTTTTAACTGTGCACTAATTTTACTGGTAGGATTTAATATAGAAATTACCGTTGCATAATGTTTGCTGGTATTATCAATAATTCCAACGATGCCTTTTGAGGTAATAACACCAAAATCCTGTTTAATACTATCTTTAGAGCCTTTATTTATAAGCAATACGTTTTTGACAGACGAATAGCTGTTTTTTAATACACTGGCAATTGTAAAACGGTACGAATTAACATAGGTCAAGCTATCAATATAATTAAAATCCGGATTGCTATTTCTGTTGTATAAAAGTGATTTTAGTTTATTGTTTTCTTCAATTAAGAGTTTATTTTGAGTATTAAGATCAAAATATTTATTAATATCATTTACAGAATTATAAACGCCTCCAGTTATAAAATTAGCTGAGTTAATAAACTTGCTTTTATGGTAAGAATGTGTTTGAATGGTAAATATTACTGATATAGAAAACAGCAACAAGAACAACAAAAATGTTTTGTTCCGTATTATAAAATTTATAATCTGTTGCATGGTAAATTAATAAGGCTATTTAATCAATACACTTTTGTATTTAATTAAGTTTTTAAGGGTAATGCCCGTACCTCTAACTACAGCACGCAACGGATCTTCAGCAATATAAACAGGAAGATCGGTTTTTTGTGATAAGCGTTTATCTAAGCCTCTTAACATAGAGCCACCACCTGCCAAATAAATACCGGTATTATAAATATCTGCGGCTAATTCAGGAGGCGTTTGGGATAAGGTTTCCATGACGGCATCTTCAATTCTTAAAATAGATTTGTCCAATGCTTTTGCAATTTCCCTATATGTTATTTGAACTTGTTTTGGTTTTCCTGTTAATAAATCTCTTCCTTGCACACTCATATCTTCTGGAGGTAGATCCAAATCTTCAGTGGCAGCACCAATTTGAATTTTAATTTTTTCAGCAGTACGTTCACCCACATATAAGTTATGTTGAGTTCTCATGTAATACACAATATCATTGGTGAATACATCTCCGGCAATTTTAACAGACTTATCACAAACAATTCCACCCAAAGCTATGACTGCAATTTCTGTAGTTCCACCACCTATATCAACAATCATATTACCCTTTGGTTGCATAATATCTACACCAATACCTATAGCGGCTGCCATAGGCTCATGAATTAAATAAACTTCTTTACCATTCACCCGTTCTGCACTTTCCTTAACGGCACGCATTTCAACTTCAGTAATTCCGGAAGGGATACATACAACCATTCGAAGCGCAGGTGTGAAAAATTTCTTTTTTAATGCTGGTATGTTTTTAATAAACATGCTTATCATTTGTTCTGAAGCATCAAAATCTGCAATTACACCGTCTTTAAGTGGTCTTATGGTTTTAATATTTTCATGAGTTTTCCCTTGCATTAAACTGGCTTCTTGGCCAACAGCAATTATTTTACCAGAAATTCTATCGCGTGCAACTATGGAAGGTGCGTCAACAACCACTTTGTCATTATGAATAATAAGAGTGTTTGCGGTTCCTAAATCGATTGCAATTTCTTCAGTTAAGAAGTCAAAAAAGCCCATGTGTGATTAGTGATTTTAGAGGGTTAAAAAACGTATTCCGTAAATGTAATAAAAGTTAGTAAATATATTAAGTTTTAATGATATTCAAATACAATCAGAATTTAATGTTTACTACTTATACGCGGTTTAACGGTTTTTAGATTAAAAAATTGATTTACTGTTCAGTTAATGCTATTTCTTCGGACTTCAAAGTAATTTTAATGTTTAAAGTGACGCGTGCCAGTTAATACCATAGCTACCTCGTTTTCATTACAATAGTCAATGCTCAATTGATCTTTTATGGAGCCTCCTGGTTGAATGACGCTTCTGATGCCCGCATTTTTTGCAATTTCAACACAATCAGGAAACGGGAAAAAAGCATCACTGGCCATGGCTGAATTATTTAAATCAAACCCAAAAGTTTGTGCCTTGTGTATGGCTTGGTTTAAGGCGTCTACACGACTGGTTTGTCCAGTTCCACTCGCTAACAATTGTTTGTTTTTTGCCAATACAATGGTGTTTGATTTGGTGTGTTTGCAAATTTTTGAAGCAAAAAGCAAATCTTCTATTTCGGTAGTTGTTGGTTTATTGTTTGTAACATAAGTTAAATGATCAACAGTATCTGTAATATTATCTTTTTCCTGCACCAACGTGCCATTTAAACAACTTCTAACACTGGTTTTAGGAAGTTCAATATCCTTCAAAATTAAAATGATTCGATTCTTTTTTCCTTGTAAAATTTCCAAAGCATCCTGAGTATATGAAGGTGCAATAACAACTTCACAAAATAAGGTATGAATTTCCTCGGCAGTAGCTTTGTCAATTTCAGAATTACTTATTAAAACACCACCAAATGCAGATACAGGATCACCTGCTAAAGCATCTGTATAGGCTTGTTTTAAAGTAGCTCTTTGCGCTAAACCACAAGCGTTATTATGTTTTAAAATAGCAAACGTAGGCGCGTCCTTCTTGAATTCATTCATGAGGTTTACGGCCGCATCAACGTCAAGCAAGTTGTTATAGCTTAATTCCTTACCATGAAGTTTTGTAAATACGTCATCAAAATTCCCAAAGAAAAACCCTTTTTGATGCGGGTTTTCACCATAGCGCAATACCTTACCATTGGTCTCACTAATTTTTAAAACCGCTTCTTCATGATTTTTGTTGAAGTAATTAAAAATAGCTGTGTCGTAATGAGAAGAGACATTAAATGCTTTTGAAGCAAATCGTTTTCTGTCACTTTCAGAAAGTGTGCCGTTTTTTTCGGTTATTAAATTTAAGAATTCTGAATAATCTTCCATGGAAGCAACACAAATTACATCAGCATAATTTTTAGCGGCGGCTCTAATCAATGAAATGCCACCAATATCTATTTTTTCAATAATATCCTGTTCACTGGCACCGGAAGCAACCGTTTTTTCAAACGGATATAAGTCAACAATCACCACATCAATTTGTGGGATTTCAAACTCAGCTAATTCGGCCATATCAGTATCATTATTTTGCCGGTTTAAAATACCTCCAAAAACCTTTGGATGTAAGGTTTTTACGCGACCGCCAAGAATGGATGGGTATGAAGTGATCTCTTCTACAGGAATGACGTTGATGCCTAAATCATTTATAAATTTTTGTGTTCCACCAGTAGAGTATATGGTCACACCTTGTTCGTTAAGTTTTTTTACAATGGGTTCTAATCCATCTTTACTGAATACGGATATCAGTGCAGATTTTATAGTTTTTAGGTTGCTCATTTGTGTTGTGTTGTTAATGTTTTTTTAGTGTTTGAGATAGCAATTTTTAAATGATATTCTTCTTAATTATTGATGGATAGCATATTAAAATGCAAAAGTAATTATTTAAAGCAAAAATGTACTGTACAAATGTTTTTTGTTTTCATTTTTTTGTAACGAATATTTTATTAAAACGTCATACCTTTATAACGCCAGAATGATTCAATAAAAATCTATGTATGCTTCTTTATATTCGCCTTTTTAAAGAAAGTTTTTCTTTTGCAATAAATGCCTTAAGAACCAACAAACTACGTACTTTTTTATCTCTTATTGGGGTTACAGTAGGCATATTTTCGATTATTGCTGTTTTGGCTGCTGTGGATTCACTGGACCAAAGTATTAAAAGCCAATTGTCTGGTATTGATAAAAACACCATGTATATTACCAGGTTCTCATTTGGCCCAACAACGGTTCCACGTTGGCAACGCGATAATTTTCCACAAACAGGTTATGATGATTATGAATTTATAAGACGAAATGTAGCCGATATTGATGCCAGTGCTTTTGCAATTTTAGGGAGTTTCCAAACTATAAAATTTCAGGACAGGACGGTTACAAATGTAGAAATTACCCCAGTTTCCAATGAAATTTATGAAATTGATAATTTGAAATTATACAAGGGCAGGTTTTATAATGAGACCGAATCAAATACTGGTGCCCCTGTTGCAGTACTGGGTTATTCTCTTGCTGAAAATTTGTTCAAAAACACTGAGCCTGTTGGCAAAGAAGTTAGGATTTTTGGAAGAAAATTAACGGTTATTGGTGTTTTGGATAAGTTTGGTGGCCTTAATATGGATTCGCCTGATGAAAAGGGTTTTGTGCCTGCAAATTTTGCTAGGAGGTTTATGAACACCGGTTCAAAAGGAACTTTGACCATGATCATAATCAAACCAAGAAAAGGAGTTGATATGGGTGCTTTTGAAGAAGTTTTAAAGCAAAAATACCGAAGGTTCAGAGGGTTGAAATATGGTGAACCCGATAATTTCTTTATCAATAAATTATCTGGTTTTACCGATTTAATAGATGGTATTATTAGCTCTATGAACCTTATTGGATGGATTATAAGCGGATTTTCACTCCTTGTTGGGGGCTTCGGAATTGCAAATATTATGTTTGTAAGTGTTAAGGAACGAACCAACTTAATTGGGATAGAAAAAGCGATGGGTGCCAAAAACCGATTTATATTATTTCAATTTTTATTTGAAGCCGTTATTCTGGCAGTAATTGGTGGCGTTGTAGGATTGTTTTTAGTTTGGATAGGCACTCTTATTGGCACGTATTTAGCAGACGATTTTAAATTTATCTTATCCTTTAAAAACATGTTTTTAGGCTTTTCAGTATCCACGATAATCGGATTGGTGTCTGGGATATTACCAGCAACTTCAGCTGCAAAACTGGATCCTGTAGAAGCTATAAGAAGCGGTATGTAATTTTAATAATTACGATTTGCTAAAGGATTGTTGCCACATTTTCACAAACAAATTCTAAAAAGCGCTCATCAGCTTCTGTAAAAGGGTTTGGTGTATTGGAGTCAATATCTATCTGACCCATATTTTTACCATCAACAAAAACAGGAATCACAATTTCGGCTTTCACCGTGATGCTACAGGCAATATAATTATCTTGAGCCGATACATCTGGAACTACAAAATTTTTGTTACTTACCGCTACTTGACCACAAATGCCTTTTCCGAAGGGAATGATAGTATGGTCAGTTGGTGCACCAACATATGGGCCTAAAATCAATTCTTCTTTATTGCCATTTCTAAAATAGAAACCAACCCAATTATAATAGGAAATGTTTTTTTCAAGCAACTTGCAGATATCCAGTAATCGTTCATCCACGGTATTTTCTTTACTGGAAACTATCTGTAATATTTGTGGTTTTAAAGATTCAAAAATCATCATTCAAAAGTTTTGGTAAAAGTATTGAAAAAGACGTAACTTCGATATTCCTTAATCACGATCAAGCAATTTTTTTTGAAATGAGCTCAAAATAATTTTTAATTCTGAAAAAATGGTTAATATGCGAGTTGGATATAACCAATGAAAAGCAATAGATGAAAGCACTCATCATAAAATATAAATCGGTCCTGAAATTCATACTTACTTTTTTGGTAGTATATATTTCATTATCCATTTGCTATAAATTTTATTTAGATTATTCAAAAGACTCTAAATATTATCCTGATTATATCACTAATTTAGTAGCTCGTCAGAGCGTAGATTTAATTGATTTTATGGGATATAACGCTAAAATAATACCCCATCCAGATGAAGCTTCCATGAAACTCATCATTAATGATAAATATCTGGCCAGAATAATTGAAGGTTGCAATTCAATAAGTGTTATCATTTTGTTTGTGTCTTTTATTATGGCTTTCTCCGGAAAACCAAAAACAACATTCATGTACTTGCTTGCAGGAAGTGTATTGATTTATACAGCAAATTTACTGCGAATTGTTATTTTGTCTATTGGCCTATATCATTATCCCTGGCGAAAAGAAATTTTGCATACGGTTATATTTCCGGGAATAATTTATGGGATGGTATTTTTGTTATGGGTAGTTTGGGTAAATCGGTTTTCAAATATGATCAAAAAAAATGAGTAAACGCATTAAATACATCTGGCTTTTTGTTTTGTTTGGATTACTTGTTTTAATTCGGGTATTTGAAAACCAATTGTTTTATGATCCATATCTTTTATTTTTTCAAAATGATTATTTATACATTGATAATCCTAGGCGCGAAATTTTTAAATTAACCATGTTTACAACGTTAAGGTATGCTTTAAACACCATAGTGTCATTGGGTATTTTATATGTGGTTTTTAAAGATAAAAGCATTATTAAATTCTCGGTACTTATTTACGTAGTTTCTTTCTTGATATTAATATTGATATATTTATACTTTGTAGTAAACCCAAAACAAGAGCAATATTACTTGTTCTTTAATGTGCGCCGATTTTTAATTCAACCTATTATCTTAATGGTTTTGTTACCAGCTTTTTATTATTTTAAGCTCAAACATTAAGTGACCCCGACCTGAAATATGTATACACTAAATCAAAAAGTATATGTATAAAAACGATGCAAAAAAGACAGATTCAAATGAAATGTGCAAGTAATGGGAGCGAATCATGATGGCGATGGATCTCACAATCATCCATCTATGAATCATGAATCGGCGACCACGATAGAAACTTAGACGCTTCAAATCAAAAAAAATCAAGCAACAACGTCAATTATTGACGCCTAACAAATAACATCAACATGTTCTTAAAAATTCTTGTTACTATTGCCATAGCAACCATACTAATTATACATGGTATAGTAAAGTTTAGCCAATAAGTTGGTTTTTAGCACTTCATTAAAAGAAGGAAAAAAAGAGTTGAATTTTAGTGATTTGGGAAGTTACTCTAAACGTAAATAAAAAAGTAAACTTAAGGCAATTATGAATCAAATTAAAGACGGTAAAATGCCACTTTATTCATATGTTTTAATACTTGGTAATGCCAAACTCACAGGTGAAAATAAAGAGAAAATAATTAATTGGTTTATTAAATCAAGAGATCATCAGTAATGTTTATATGTAACTTTTGTTACATGTTATATTCCTTTTATTCCCTAATTTTGACTATTAATATTTGTATGATAAACACTTCTTTTTAAGCAAATTAATGAAAAAAACAGTTTCTAACATAGCCGTCTTTTTTTTAACAGCATTGTTGCTGTTTTTGTCTGCGTCATTTACCATTGAAAAACACTTCTGTGAAGGTCAGGTTTTTTCTGAATCCTTTTTTGGAAACGCAGATAAATGCGTAATGGATGTGGCATGTTGTAAAGCAGAAAACAACAACCCTTCTATTTCAAAAAAATCGTGTTGCGAAGATGAAATTCAATTCATAAGGGGTTCAGTTTTTAAAAAAGAAACAGCTATAAAAATAGAAAGAAAACAACAACAAGATTTACCTGTTTTAGTTTTGCTTGATGTTAATTCAATTTTTAATAAACCAAACAGAATAGCACTTTACAAAAATTACTTTCCGCCACCAATAACCCCTAACTTCAATATTTTATATCAAGTTTTTCGAATTTAATATTTTTCTGGTTCTTTTAATCGAGCATCTTAAGAATTAAAATGTTCAAACTACCGCACATAAAATTATAAGTATTCAAACTTAAAAAAAAATGAAAACTAATTTTAAAATACACAAAAAATGAAAACTCTTAAATATTTTATTGTTACACTATTAGTAATGGTTGTAGCAAGTTGTTCTAACGATACCACAGAACCAACAGAACCAACAGGGACTCTTTCAGTTAAGCTTACTGATGCACCCATGCATTATGATCAGTTCATGTCTGCAAGCGTAACCATTGATAAAATAGAAATTGGTAATGGTGCCAATGTTAATTCTATGATAACAATTATGAATGCCCCTATGAAATTTAATTTACTGGAATTGGTAAATGGAATTACTACAACCATGGCAAATGCCGAAATGCCAGTAGGAAATTATGATTTGATGCGCTTGTATATTTCTTCAACCGAAATGGTCATGAAAAATGGTGATTCGTTTACTTATAATATGAATCGGGATGGTTATTCTGGAAATGGAATGATGCAAAATGGAATGATGTTAAATTCAAACAATAGAAGTGTTGATATTACTCTAAATAACGCCTTAATTATTTCAGAAGGTGGTATGAGCGAGTTTTTGCTGGATATGGATGTTGATCAGTCTTTTATGCTAGAGGGTGTAAACTTTACTGGATCTGGACCTAATATGATGATGAGTATGACTGGTTTTACCTTTATGCCAACCATGCGTTTTGTAGATATGTCAACCTCTGGAACCATTCACGGAAATGTACATGATACAGTTGGGAATTTACCAAATGCAACCATTTCCTTGATGCAAAATGGCATCATTTATACGAGCACTCATTCAGATGCAAACGGAGATTATGCTTTAATAGGTATTCCTGAGGGGACCTATACTATAAAAGTTGAGTTAGACAGTTATATCATGGATCCTGTAGGGAATGAACAAAATATGGGTGAACTTAATATGATGTCAAATGACACAATGAGTATAAATTTTAATATGATGCCGTCTAATTAATTCTTCAGGCAGAAATAGAATTAACAACTAAAAGAGGTTGTTTTAAGTATTGAAAAAAATCATTCTGAATTCTTTTCAGATTGACAATAATTCAATTTTAAAACGACCTCTTTATTTTTAAAGGTTGATAGATTAAATAATCAGATATTCACTTAAACCTTAATAAAATGGCCAGAGCTAATATAATTTGCAAAAGCAAATTATATGCAGTTAACCAATGAAATATAATGATCCAATAGAAAATTTAAACATAAAAGGCCTACATAAAAAACGCTTGATTGTTTCATATTTTACTTGAATATGATCCCAGAAAGCTGTATTAATTGAGAACTGTATTTTTAATAAACATTTAACACCGTTTTTAATAAACATTTAACGCCTGTATTCATTTTAACATCTTAAATTTAGATAAATTTTAAATTAATATAAAAATGAAAAAATTAAATTATTTTTTGTTCGGCGTGTTTTTATCTTTTGGGATTATAGGTTGTTCTGTGATTCAACCAGGACAACAGGCCATGAGATGGAACCCATATGGCAAAGGGTTAGTGACTGAAAAAGTTTACAAAGACGGTATTGTTTGGACTTGGCCGTGGAACGGGGTGGTAACGTATAATACAAAATGGCAAACCTATAGTGAAAATGTAGATATACTTACTAAAGATGAACTACATATAAGGTTAACGGTATCTGTTACAATGAGGCCTATTGAGCCCGAGTTGCCAAAACTGGAATTGGAAGTAGGTCAAAATTACTACAATGAGGTAGTTAGACCAGAGTTTATTAGTATAACAAGGAATGTGTTTTCAAATTATGATTATACCTTGGTCTCTCCTAAAAGCCCAGAGATAGAAATGGCCATTTTTAATGAATTGATTGTAAAAACAAAGGGGAAACATCTTGAATTTGACAATATAACGGTAGATCATATAGACTACCCACAAGTTGTAACGGCGGCAGTCAATAGAAAGTTAGCGGTTCAACAAAATATTGAACAAAAGGACTATGAGATTGAAATTGCTGAAAGAGATGCTGAGATACAAAGAATTAGGGCAAAAGGACAACAAGATTCCCAAAAGATTATAGACTCGGGGTTATCAAGGACCTATCTTCAATATAAAGCCCTTGAAGTTCAAGAAAAATTATCTACCAGCAATAATGCTAAGTTTTATTTTGTTCCTTTAGGAAAGGATGGATTACCTATAATAGTTGATTCTAAATGATAATCAGTAAAAAATCCAATAGGTTTTTTGTGTTGTGTCAAGCAAACATAAAACAATAGCAGTCAAAGTTTAAGCTGAAAGGTTATTTAAATGCAGTAACTTTTGAGACGTTTGAAACCTAGGTATTTTATACTTGACTGTTAACCTAACAAATCGAAAAACAAAAAACGCTTCAAACTAAATGAAAGCGTTTTTTTGTTTTTTATTGTCACCAATAATTGGGGGTTTTCGCCATGGTTTTTAGTTCGGTTTCTGTAATTATAAATGTCTTGGATCTTTGTAATTTTGACATTGAATACATTCTGTGAAACAGAACCAAAACCAACTCCAAATGAAAATAAAATATTACATTGAAACGCTCTTTTATTTAAATTCAAAAAATTATCTATCATTCAATTAAAACACCATTATATGTATATTATCAAATTGATTTTCAATTCAAAAATTAGATTGAAAACAGTATTCGTTTTTACCCTATTAAGCTTATTATCCTTCCAGATTTTTTCACAAAGAGGTAATATAAAATGGTCTAGCGAAGGCAATTCTTATTATAGGATCCAGAGTGATGGCATCGTTCAATACACATTGCCGTCAAATAATCCTGAAGTTATAATTTCGAGAGAGCAATTAACACCTTCGGAGAGCGAATTTCCACTTAATGTTAGTCATTTCACCTTTTCAAAGGACGAACAAAAAGTGTTACTGTTTACAAATACCAAACGTGTATGGCGCATCAATACTAAAGGTGATTATTGGATTTTAAATATTGCGACTGGTAAGTTGCAACAAATTGGTAAAAGCATGCCAGAATCATCCCTTATGTTTGCAAAAATTTCGCCTGACGGAAAGCAAGTGGCCTATGTAAGTGAGAATAATATTTATGTAGAAAATTTAGCAACTTCAGAAGTTAAAGCACTTACAACAGATGGCACCATAACATTGATTAATGGAACATTCGATTGGGTATATGAAGAAGAATTTTACTGTCGCGACGGTTTTCGCTGGAGCCCGGATAGTAAATCGATAGCCTATTGGCAAATTGATGCGAGTGATACCAAGAAATTCTACATGATTAATAATACAGATTCTATTTATTCTACAATCATCCCCATTGAATATCCAAAGGTAGGTGAAACACCCTCTTCGTCTAAAGTAGGCGTGGTATCAATTGATGATGCCAAAACCACTTGGATGGATATTCCTGGTGATCCGCGCCAGCATTATTTAGTGCGTTTGGAATTTATCCCATCCACTGAAAAATTATTAATTCAACAGTTAAACAGAAAGCAAAATCAAAGCAAACTTTTTATTGCGGACCCAATTTCTGGAAAGGCAAAAGTTATACAAGAAGAAACTGATGCTGCTTGGGTTGATATTTATAGAACAGGAAACAAATACGAAGTTGATTTTACCAATAATTTTATTTGGTATAATAAGGGTAAAAACATATTGTGGACGTCAGAAAAAGATGGTTGGAGACATTTATACGATGTGTCTTTAGAAGGAAAAGGAGAGAAGCTAATAACTAATGGTGCTTATGATTTTATTGATTTATCATATATAGACAACAAAAACGGATACGTTTATTTTATGGCATCCCCAACCAATGCAACACAGAGTTATCTGTATAAAACCAAATTAAATGGTAAAGGTAAGCTGGAATTGATGAGTCCAAAATCTGAACAAGGCACACATGGTTATAATGTATCAACAACTGGAACCTATGCGGTTCATACATTTTCAAATCATTTTACAAGACCTGCAGCGGAAATAATTTCGTTTGTAAACCATAAACCTTTAAATGTTGAAACAAGTATAGAAGCTAACTTATCTAGACTTCAGGAAGCACCAAAATCAGAATTTTTTAAAGTGACTACTGCCGAAGGTGTTGAAATGGATGGATGGATGGTAAAGCCAACTAATTTTGACATTTCAAAAAAATATCCAGTAGTATTTTATGTCTATTCTGAACCAGGCAGGGCTACCGTTACAGATACTTACGGAATTGATGGAAACAGAAATTATATAGGTGATATGGCTGATGATGGCTATATTTATATCTCACTTGATAACCGTGGAACACCAGCGCCAAAAGGCAGTGCATGGCGTAAAAGTATTTACAGAAAAATTGGTAATATAAATATCAACGACCAAGCCATGGCAGCAAAAGAAATCTTGAAATGGAATTTTGTTGATCCTGACCGTGTGGCTGTTTGGGGATGGAGTGGTGGTGGTTCTGCAACCTTAAATTTATTGTTTAAACATCCTGAAATTTATAAAACAGGAATTTCAATAGCAGCAGTTGCCAATCAGCTTACTTATGATAATATTTATCAAGAGCGTTATATGGGCTTACCACAAGAAAATATGGAGGATTTTGTGAATGGGTCACCAATAACTTACGCAAAAAATCTAGAAGGAAACCTATTGTATATTCATGGAACGGGCGATGATAATGTGCATTACCAAAATGCTGAAATGTTGGTAAATGAATTGGTAAAATACAATAAACAGTTTCAGTTTATGCCGTATCCTAACCGGTCACATAGTTTAAGAGAAGGCGAAGGAACAACGCAACATTTAAAAACCTTGTATACTAACTATTTAAGGACTTACTGTCCTCCAGGAGGCAGATAAAAACGGTTGTTACTTCTGTAAAGGTTAACTAATTCGAGGACAGAATTAAATGTTATATTTTAAAATCCGTAGTTTGTGCTTCGGATTTTTTATGGGCTTATTGATTTTGTCAGAAAAATTGACTAACTTCGTTTAACTGTTGATATAGGTAATTAAAAAAGTCTATATCAAAACATTACCCAACATATGAAAATCGAGATGCCAACAAAAATTTATCTGTATTTGAGAATTAAATAAACCAACATTATTAAATGAAATTAACTCCTGAACAGTTATACAATAAACTAACTAAAGAATACAAAATAATAGGCGAAAAAGGAAGTATAAAGTTTACTTTGAAAGACCTAACGATTACTGTTAAGACTAAAGATACGGTTGGCAATTTAATTCAGGAATGGTTAGTAGCTTGGCTAAACACAAATGATATTGATTTCTTTCTAAAATCAAATTCACAAGTTTTTCCCGACTTAAATTTAGATATTGAAAATCCGGAAAAAGGACTAGTTGAAATAAAATCTTTTGATTATGACAAGGCTGCAAATTTTGACGTTGCTAACTTTATGGCTTACCGAAGGTCAATTATTGATTTTCCTTACAGGCTGGATTCCGATTATTTGATTTTTGGTTATAGAATGGTTGATGGAGCAATAGAAATTGCTGATGTTTGGTTAAAGAAAATTTGGGAAATTACTGGGCCTAGTGGAGACTGGCCATTAAAATGTCAGGTAAAACAAGGGGATTTAGTAAATATTCGTCCAATTAAATGGTATAACAACGCTGGAACTACGTATAAACCATTCAATTCGGCTTTAGAATTTTTGACCGCTTTTCAAGAAAACCAATATAAATATGGTAAAACAAGGCACGACAAAGGAACTGCTTTGTTTTTAGATAAAATTAAAAAGGGTTATACTGTTTCGACAGGCAAATCCTTGAAGTGATAGTTTGCTTTGAAGATTTCAGCGACTTGATTAGCTACGTGTTCTACAACAGGAACAGCAACTGTATTTCCTAATAAATCAAAAGCTTCGGTTTCTTTAACTGGAATTTCATACCATTCTGGATAACCGAATAAGCGTAATCCTTCACGTATTGTCAATCTTCTTAAACCACCATTATCTGGAACAGCCAAACGCGAAACATCCGTAGCAACAAGCGTTGGTGCGATACCGTTTGGATCCAATATTTTATTTATTTCAAAACTCAATTTTCCAGTTACAATATTGTAACCTTTTGGCATTGTCTCATCATAAACACGAAACTTTTTTTCTCCATTTTCCGTTTTCTCTCGGACCAACTTTTTAGGATGCTCAAATCTTAAATATCCCTTTTTAACCAAATCGTCCAATAATTCTTTGAGATTGTCATTTTTATGAAACGTTGAGATTTGCTTTAAAGTCAATGACATTCCATCCATCCAGTCAATACCAATTTTTTCAGCCCAATGCTTTTTGCGTCTTTCCTTAAAAAGTTTATTAAGTAGAATTATTTGCTCATCTGAAACTTCCCCTTTAATTCCAATATCCCAACTATGAATATTGTTATCTCCTCCTCTTTTATCTTTAATGGATTTTCCATACAAATCTTCCATTTCAAAATGACGAAAAAGCTTTTCTGTAAAGTCAGATTTAATTGTTTCTAAACCGTTTTCTAAAATAGTTTTTAAAGGCTTAAATTCTTTGTCTGAAAAAGTAAGATTTGGTTTTTCATCTTTCGTTCCAACTATAAAAATTCTTTTGCGAGATTGTGGTAAGCCAAATTCAATAGAATCTAAAACTTTCCAAGAAACCTTGTAACCTAATTCATTTTTAAGTTTATTTAGAATAATCGATAAAGTCTTCCCGATTTTGTCGTGCGTATTCTCTAAATCGTGTTTGACAAGACCTTCAACATTTTCCAATATAAAACCATAAGGATTTTTATCCTTTATAATTCTTTCAATTTCAAAAAACAATGTTCCTCTTGTTTCAGAAAATCCGTGACGATTTCCTGCTGCACTAAATGATTGGCAAGGAAAACCGCCTAATAAAAAATCAAAATCTGGAATTTGTTCATTTTCGACTTGGAAAATATCTCCTACAAAATAATCGTGACTGAAATTCTTTGCTAAAGTTTCAACCGCATATGGTTTAATCTCGGAAGTCATTACACATTCCGTTTCAAAACCTAATTCGTTAAAAGATTTTTCAAAACCTAATCTTATTCCTCCAAGTCCAGCAAATAAGTCTATAAATTTAACTTTTGGCATTTTTATTATTTTTTTAGGTTATAATCTACTTGTGGTTCAGCAGCGATTGATAATTGATTTTCGTATTCTTCAATTTCTATTTTTTCGCAACCAATAACAGTTAAACATTGTAAAAAGAAAGATGCACTAAAAGTACCTCGACTGATTTTACTATCGATACTCGATTTGGTTTCTTCAATTCCAATTTGCTCAAGCATATTAGCCAAGTCTGAATTTGAAATTCCTCTACGAACCAATTCTGACTTTAATAAACGTTTGACTTTATCATTCCAATCTGACATAATTATGGATTTGATTTATTGCAAATTTGAATAATTATTTGTAAATATGCAAATAAAAAGGCAAAAATAAAAATACGTTGGGTAACACCGTATATAAGCAATAAGGGCTTTGTTTCTTAACCCAAAGTTACTATCTTTCTGCAAAGTTCAGTTTATGGCAGAAAATAATCGCAAACTTTTCCCCTTACTGCTCATATACATAGCCGTTAAACGAACCTTTGAAAAACAAAAAAACGCTTCAAATCAAATTGAAGCGTTTTTTAAAAACTTATCTATGGCGATTCGCCATTACATCATTCCTGGCATACCGCCACCCATACCACCTGGCATAGCTGGAGCATCTTCTTTAATATCTACCAAAGCACACTCGGTTGTTAAAATCATTCCGGCAACAGAAGCCGCATTTTCTAAAGCGATACGTGTTACTTTTTTAGGATCAATAATACCAGCTTTCAACATATCAACATACGTTTCAGTTTTAGCATCATAACCAAAAGATCCTTTGCCTTCCATCACTTTTGAGACAACCACGCTTCCTTCACCACCTGCATTTTCAACAATAATGCGTAAAGGTGCTTCAATGGCACGTGCCACAATTTGAATACCGGTTACTTCATCCAAGTTTTCAGTAGTTATTTTCTCTAATACTGCTTTAGCTCTAATAAAAGCTACACCACCACCAGCAACAATGCCTTCTTCCACGGCAGCTCTGGTTGCATGTAATGCATCATCAACACGATCTTTTTTCTCTTTCATCTCCACTTCACTGGCTGCACCTACATAAAGTACTGCAACACCTCCAGCTAATTTAGCTAAGCGCTCTTGAAGTTTTTCTTTATCGTAATCACTTGTAGTCGTTTCAATTTGAGCTTTAATCTGATTAACTCTTGCTTTTATGTCAGCTGCTTTACCTGCACCGTTAACAATGGTAGTGTTGTCTTTATCAACAGTGACTGTTTCAGCAGTACCCAACATGGTTAAATCGGCATTCTCTAAAGTGAAACCTCTTTCTTCAGAAATCACAGTACCACCAGTTAAGATTGCAATGTCTTCTAACATCGCTTTCCGTCTGTCACCAAAACCTGGTGCTTTTACGGCAGCAATTTTCAATCCGCCTCTTAATTTGTTTACTACTAAAGTTGCTAAGGCTTGACCGTCAACATCTTCAGCAACAATCAATAAAGGTCTTCCGGATTGCGCTACAGGCTCTAGAATTGGAAGTATTTCCTGTAAGTTTGATATCTTTTTATCGAACAATAAAATGTAAGGATTTTCTAAATCGGCAATCATTTTATCAGCATCTGTTACAAAATAAGGTGATAAATACCCTCTGTCAAATTGCATGCCTTCAACAACATCTACATAGGTTTCCATACCTTTTGCTTCTTCAACAGTAATAACACCTTCTTTTCCAACTTTATTAAATGCTTTAGCGATTAAATCACCAATAGACTCATCATTATTTGCTGAAATAGAAGCGACTTGTTTAATCATTTCAGAAGAGTTGCCTACTTTTTTTGATTGTTTTTCTAAATCTTTAGAAATCGCAGCAACTGCTTTATCAATACCACGTTTTAAATCCATAGGATTTGCACCTGCAGCAACATTTTTCAATCCTTCTTTTACAATGGCTTGTGCTAAAACGGTTGCAGTTGTTGTTCCATCTCCAGCTAAATCATTGGTTCTTGAAGCCACTTCTTTTACCATTTGAGCTCCCATATTTTCAAGAGCATCTTTTAACTCAATTTCTTTTGCAACAGTAACACCATCTTTGGTAACTTGAGGTGCACCAAATGATTTACTGATTATAACATTTCTACCTTTTGGTCCTAAGGTTACTTTTACTGCATTGGCCAATGCATCTACACCACGTTTTAATCCGTCACGTGCGTCAATATCAAATTTTATATCTTTTGCCATAGTTGTTTGCTTTATGCCTTAGGCTTTATGCTTTAGGCGTTATTTTAATTTTTGTTTTAATTGATGTGTTTTTCTTTTAATTATGTTCACTTTTTCAATGAGAATATTAGCTTGATTATCTTCTATGTAAGTTAAATCTTTTGCCAAAATGATTAAATATTCAGTTTCGCTTGCAGATCCTAAAGCTATAGTTAGAAATCTATTAAATTCTAAATCTGAATCTCTACCGCAACCTTCGGAAATATTTGTAGGTATAGAGGAAGAAGATCTTCTAATTTGAGAGGTTAATCCATAAATTTCTTCTTTTGGGAATGAATTAGTTATCAAGTAGATTTCCAATGTCAATTCATGACTCAATTTCCAAATATCATACTTTTTAAAGTCTCTCATTGGTTTATAGCTTATTGCCTAAAGCATATAGCTTTAAATTATAGCAAGAATGTCGCTTTCACGCATGATTAGATAATCTTTACCTTCAAGTTTAAGCTCCGTGCCAGCATACTTACCATATAAAACAGTATCGCCAACTTTCACGGTTATAGGCTCGTCCTTGGTGCCTTTTCCAGCTGCAATAACTTTTCCTCTTTGTGGTTTTTCTTTAGCATTATCTGGAATAATAATTCCCGATGCTGTTTTGGTTTCAGCTTCAGCAGGTTCAATAAGAACTCGGTCTGCTAATGGTTTAATGTTTAAGCTCATGTGAGTATTTTGTTTTTTATTAGAATTATGTTTAATGATATTGGATTGTTCTAAAATTGTGCCAATAGCAGATTACTGACAAACTTGCAGTAATAAAAAATGCCAACTTATTCAAGTTGGCATTCAATTGTTTTTATTTATTGCAAATTAATTTACTGAGTCTTTTATTGTTGCAGTATTGGCTGCAGGTTGTACAGGAATTACAGGTAATGTAGTTGTGCTTTCATCAGCGTCTAAGGCTTTAGAATCTGTGTCACTAGTGCCTCTGTTAATGGCAACATTTGATAATAAAATCAAAGCCAAAAGCAAGGTTGCTAATGTCCATGTGCTTTTATCTAAAAAATCAGTTGTTTTTTTAACGCCCCCAAGTTGTTGGGTTCCGCCGCCGCCAAAAGAAGAGGATAATCCGCCGCCTTTTGGGTTTTGCACCATAATTACTACTATTAATAAAAATGCTACTACAACAATTAATGCTAAAAATATGGTAAACGTATTCATTATTCTTTATTGTTTTGTTCTTGTAATTGTTCTACTGCTTTAATTTGGACTGCAAAGGAACTACTTTTTTCTGGATATTTCAAACTTAATATTTTATAAGATTGAATTGCTTTTTTATAGTTTTTTTGTTCTACATAAATACGGGCTAAAGTTTCTGTCATTAACTCTTCTGGTTGAATTAATTGGGCTTTGGCCATATTATGTGTAGGTGTTGCTGATTTGTGTGGATTGATTTTTGGGTTTTTTGCAATGAACTCATCTATCAATTCAAATTTTTTATCTCTTTCTAATTGGGAAGCATCTTCTACAATAGGGTCATGTTTAGCTAGAGCTTCATCTCTTTTTATAGTTTTAAACCTTGCGATTTTTAACCATTCGTTAAATGAATGGTTTTCTCTTTTGGCAAATTGAAGTGGTTTGCCTAAATTTAAGATATCAGCCACTGAGGCTTCTTGTGTTTTGGTTTCAGGGGTTACCTGCTCGATTAATTCAGATTCATCCAATCCAAAACTCGTTATTTTTGGCCGTTCAAATTTTGGTTGAAAAAGAGAAGGGTCTAATACATCCAACCTGTTTTTAATGTCTTGTGCTGTTGGCGCATCAATAACGACTTTTTTGTTAATTGAAATGTCTTCAATAATAACATCTATATCATTTACATGTTCACTATTTATTTTAATGAATTGTGAAATTTCATTTTGGAGAAATACTTCTGATGTAATAAAATCAAATAAAATGCTTCTGTCTGTGGTAAAGGCAGCCGTTTTTTTTAGCTCTTGATTGTAATTGAAACTTTCCTGGTTTTTTAAGCCTTTAAGATATAAGGCCCTGGCAGACTGAAAGTATGGAAATTGATTAATAATAGATTTCACTGTTTCGGTTTGTTTTGGTGTGACCGCTTCAGGATGTTGAAGTATGTATGTGAAATTGGTGTTATTCAAAGTTTCAGAGTTTCAGGGTTTCAGAGTTTCAAAGTTTCAGGGTTTCAGGGTTTC
>TARA_R110002050_G_scaffold270114_2_pt1 | contig 32934 bp, 33 predicted proteins | sample TARA_R110002050 | Tara Oceans TARA_R110002050 (sample SAMEA4396988) | marine metagenome | biome: Polar Biome; feature: [DCM] deep chlorophyll maximum layer (ENVO:01000326); material: water (ENVO:00002006), including particulate matter (ENVO:01000060) such as... | depth 25 m
AGTGGGCGAGCTCATTTCAATCGCTTTGTTACAAACAGCTTATTTATTTTTTATTGGAGTTTGTGGGCTCATCGCTACGCTCTTCGGCTCCCATTTCACTAAGCCTTTCATTTTATTTTTTGGCGTTCGTAATTGAGGCCGGAAAACCTACTAATAGTGATTTCGTTAGATTGATGTGGGGGCTTCGGATGCATTTTTCAGGGTAGCTGTTTTTAAATATACTTGGCTTTAATAATTAAAACTTTTTTCGCAGCATGAAGATAGAATGGGTTTTGAGAATCCCAAAGGGATGCCAGTATTGTAGAAATCTGTTTAACGGTTTAAACAAAACCCAGAAAGGGTGAAACTTATTCGGTTTTACAAGTGCTTTTTAGATAAAGGAAATAATAGCTATACAAGGTACTATTTCACCTTGTTATTTAGAGGCTTTCCAAGCTAGTAGGTAGATTTTGGTGGGTACTTTTGCAATAGCAAACTAGCTTGATGCAGGGTTGTAGTTTTTTATGTTAACAAAGAAATAATCTGTTAAAACTTGCTCAGTTGGAATTAGTTCCTACTTTTGTCTTTGAGTAGAAAAAATACTCAATATCTGAAAGCTTAGGTTGTGCAGGTTTCTATATCTGTGACTGACCAAGCGAAGCTTTGAAAACTTAGCCCTTAGAGGAGGTTAAGCGAGTAAAAAAAGTGAATCAAGAAAATTAGGAGGAAGGGGAGCATAGGTGATGGAATTATCGGTGCTGAATTCTCTTGTATTCAATAAAGCATATGCTAGACACATTAATTTCATCAAAGACCAGAGTTAAACTATTACTCAAATTTTTCTTAAACGCTAATGCGCGGGGTTATTTACGTAGCTTGGAGGCAGAGTTTGGGGAGAGCACGAATGCCATTCGATTGGAGCTTAATAAGTTTGAGGAGGCGGGGATGTTGCAATCGGAAATGGAAGGCAATAAAAAGGTTTTTAAAGCCAATAAACGTCATCCTTTATTTGAGAACTTGCATAATTTAATGTTGAAGCATGTGGGTTTAGACAAGATAGTAGAAGGCATAACGCTGAAATTAGGGGATATACAGAAAGTATATTTGGTAGGCGATTACGCCGAAGGGCGCGATAGTGGGATTATGGATCTTTTAATTATAGCGACAAGGCTCGATTTAGAATATCTGGTGAAACTAGTAGCCCGCGCGGAAGAAGAGATTAAACGAAAAATTAGGTATATTCACTACCCCAGCGAAAATGATATACCGTCCACTATTGAAGGGCAGGCACATCTTTTATTGTGGGAAAAGTAAATACTATGAAAGTAAAGAATATTTGTTGCATCGGAGCTGGATACGTAGGGGGACCTACCATGTCGGTGATTGCACAGAAGTGTCCAGATATATCAGTTAATGTAGTTGATTTGAATACTGAACGCATAGCGGCTTGGAATGATCCTGACGTTAACAATATACCCATTTATGAGCCAGGGCTGAGTGAAGTAGTGGCAGAAGCGAGAGGAAGAAATTTATTTTTCTCAACGAAAGTGGATGAAGCTATTGCAGCGGCGGATATGATCTTTATTTCGGTGAATACGCCTACCAAGACTTATGGTATTGGTAAAGGAATGGCAGCGGATTTAAAGTTTATTGAATTAGCAGCGCGGCAGATTGCGAGAATTAGCACCAGTGATAAAATAGTGGTGGAGAAATCTACTTTGCCGGTGAGAACGGCAGAGGCTTTAAAAAGCATCTTGCATAATACGGGTAATGGGGTGAATTTTCAAATCCTATCTAACCCTGAGTTTTTAGCGGAGGGCACGGCCGTAGAGGATTTACATGCTCCAGACCGTATTTTAATTGGCGGTGAAGAGAGCGAGGCGGGCCAAGAGGCGATGCAAGCGCTAGTGAATGTGTATGCTAATTGGGTGCCTCGGGAAAATATAATTACTTCTAATGTCTGGTCTTCGGAACTTTCAAAACTGACCGCTAATGCCTTTTTAGCGCAACGTGTGAGTTCTATTAACGCCATTTCCGAATTGTGTGAACATACGGGAGCAGATGTAAATGAGGTGGCAGGAGCCATAGGACGCGATAGCCGCATTGGGCCGAAGTTTTTAAAGGCTTCGGTTGGTTTTGGCGGAAGCTGCTTTCAAAAAGATATACTAAATCTAGTTTATATAGCACGTAGCTATGGCTTACAAGCAGTTGCGGATTATTGGGAGCAGGTGATTATTATGAATGATCACCAAAAGAAACGTTTCGCGCAGAATATTGTGAGTACGCTATTCAATACGGTGAGCGGTAAGAAGATCGCCTTTTTGGGTTGGGCCTTTAAGAAAGATACCAATGATACGCGTGAATCAGCGGCAATCTACGTTGCAGACGAATTATTAGCAGAAAGAGCGGAGGTTACCGTATATGACCCCAAGGTGAAACGTGCACAAATGTTAGGTGATTTGAATTATCTAAATACACGTGAGCCAGTGGAAAACGAAGCACTTTTAAGTTCAGCTGAAGATGCGTATCAAGCTTGTTCAGGCGCGCATGCCATTGCGGTATTAACCGAATGGGATGAATTTAAGGACTTAGACTGGCAAAAAATCTATCAGCAAATGGCTAAACCAGCTTTTGTTTTTGATGGCAGAGCGATATTAAAAAAGGCAGACTTGGAGAAAATTGGTTTCCAAGTTTACCGTATTGGAAAACACTAAATATTTAAGGAATTGAAAGCATTAAAAGATTCAAAAATAGCCCTAATTGGACTAGGTTACGTAGGTCTGCCCTTAGCAGTAGAATTTGCTAAGAAATATCCCACTGTAGGCTTTGATATCAATAAAAAGCGTATCCAAGAATTAGTTGAGGCAAATGATCGTACTTTGGAGGTAGCCAATCAGGAATTAAAGGCAGTTAATGTTGCTAATCCTCTCCTATTCAAAGAAGGGTGTAAAGGATTATATTGCTCTGATGCCATCATCGATATTAGTGATTGTAATATTTACATAGTTACCGTACCCACCCCAACAGATGAGTATAATCGGCCTGTACTTACCCCTTTAACTAAGTCAAGTGAGACTGTTGGGCAGGTATTAAGTAAAGGGGATGTGGTGATTTATGAATCTACCGTATATCCAGGAGTAACGGAAGATCATTGCGTACCGATATTAGAAAAAGTTTCAGGCTTAAAGTATAACGAAGACTTCTTTGTAGGATATTCGCCCGAGCGGATTAATCCAGGTGATAAGAAACATACGGTTACTAAGATTTTAAAAGTTACTAGTGGTTCAACCCCCGAAGTGGCTGATTACGTGGATCAATTGTATAAGTCGGTCATTACAGCGGGTACTTTTAAGGCTTCAGGCTTGAAAGTAGCAGAAGCGGCCAAGGTGATTGAAAATTCACAGCGAGACATTAATATCGCTTTTGTTAATGAATTGGCTAAGATTTTCAATTTGATGGGTATTGATACTAAAGAAGTATTGGAGGCTGCAGGGACAAAGTGGAACTTTTTACCTTTCCAACCAGGATTGGTGGGAGGACATTGCATTGGTGTAGATCCCTATTATTTAGCGCAGAAAGCGCAAGAAGTTGGTTATCATCCAGAAATTATTTTGGCGGGTCGCCGCTTGAATGATAGTATGGGACAATATGTAGCATCACAAATCATCAAATTGATGATCAAAAAGGAGCAAAAGATTCTTGGAGCTAAGGTCTTAATGCTAGGAATAACTTTTAAGGAAGACTGTCCTGACATACGAAATACCAGAGCGATAGATATTTACAACGAATTAAGAACCTATGACATTGAGGTCGATATTTATGATCCTTGGGCGGATGCAATGGAAGTTGAGCATGAGTATAAGTTGACCTTAAGCGAAAGTCCGGCTGAAGATTATGATGCCATTGTGTTAGCCGTAGCTCATAAAGAATTTTTGAATATGGATTTAAGGGGACTTTTAAAAAGTGAAGGTCTACTTTATGACGTGAAAGGAGTGTTGCCTAAAACTATGGTAGATGCAAGACTATAGAAGAAAGAAAAAAGCTGCGCAATGAATAAAAAAGTCTTAGTAACAGGTTCCGCGGGATTTATTGGTATGCATACTGTATTAGCCTTGACTAAAGCAGGTTTTGAAGTCACCGGTATTGATAACCTGAATACTTATTATAGTGTTGATTTAAAACTAGCCCGCCTCAGGGAGCAAGGAATAAAGACTAATGAAATAGAATACAATAAGACTCTAGAGGGTACTAAAAATATTGAGTTTGTGCAACTAGATTTAGCAGATGCACATTATATAGATGATTTATTTAAAGCAAAAGGTTTTAAATACGTTGTCCACCTGGCCGCTCAAGCTGGTGTGCGTTATTCAATTGAAAATCCACATGCCTATATTGATGCAAATGTTAAGGGTTTTCTAGACATTCTAGAGTCTGCAAGAAAGTATAAAGTCGAGCATTTAGTTTACGCCTCCAGTTCTTCGGTTTACGGTTTGAATAAAGAGGTGCCTTTTCTAGAAAGCCATCAGACAGAAAATCAAGTAAGCCTTTATGCGGCTACCAAAAAGGCGAATGAATCCATGGCCAATAGTTATGCAGCAGTGCATGGTTTGAAGCTTAGTGGTTTACGATTCTTTACGGTATATGGTCCTTATGGTCGCCCCGATATGGCTCCCTTCAAATTTACCAAGGCTATTTTAAAGGGCGAGGCAATTGAAGTTTATAATAATGGTGACTTAAGCCGTGACTTCACCTATGTAGAAGACATCGTGGAAGGTATCTGTAAGATTATGGAGAACCCTCCGAAGGAAGATGAAAATGGAAACCAAATTTATAATATCGGTCGAGGTGAACCAGTTGGCTTAATGGATTTTATAAAAAGTGTGGAGAAGGCTTGTGAGACAGAAGCAGTATTGAAAAATATGCCGATGCAGAAAGGCGATGTATATCAAACCTATGCTAGTACTGAAAAGTTAGCAAATAGAGTGGGCTATAAACCTAAGACAGGTTTGGATGAAGGGTTGCAAGCTTTTGTTGATTGGTATAGGGGGTTTTATGGAGTTTAGGGTCTAAGAGGTTTGTGTGTTTGGAGGTTTGTGACACATCCGAATAAATTAAGTTCTAGTCATGCGAGAGTATTCTTTCGAAAAACTAAGAGTTTGGCAGGAGTCAAGGGAATTAGTTAAACTAATTTATCAAGTTTCCGCAGGCTTTCCATTGGAAGAAAGATTTGGTCTCACCTCACAAATAAGATCAGCTGTAATCTCGATAAGTTCTAATATAGCAGAAGGGTCGGGACGAAAGCATAGTAAAGAATAAAAGCAATTTTATAGCATAGCTTATGCTAGCTTAATGGAGGTTTTAAATCAATTGATTTTAGCAAGTGATTTAGGATTTACTGAAGAGCAAATAGTAAATGAAAAATACAGGCCTTTAATAGAAGAGATAAGCCTAAAATTATATAAAATGAAAGCTTAGAGGCTTTGGTGAAACTAGCTCCAAACTACCTAACCACCGAACCTCAAACAAATCATAAATCTGATATTAGAATGACAGAAAATAAACCCATTAACTTACTTATCACCGGTGGTGCGGGCTTTATCGGCTCGAACTTGGTAGAGCATTTCCTTAAGGATGAGCGAGTGGGGCTAGTAAGAGTATTAGATGACCTATCGAATGGTTATTACGAGAATATTGAGGAATTTATAGGGCATCCCCGTTTTGAGTTTATGGAAGGGGATATATGTGACTATGATACTTGTCTGAAGGCCTGTGAGGGAATTCACAAGATAAGTCATCAGGCGGCTTTGGGTTCGGTGCCGAGAAGTATTGAGAACCCGATGTTAACCAATAAGGTGAATGTTGGCGGAACGGTAAATGTTTTAAATGCAGCGAAGACGCAAGGAGTAGAGCGAGTGATTTTAGCATTTTCCAGCAGTACTTACGGCGATCACCCAGGTTTACCTAAGGTGGAAGGCAAAGAAGGTAAGCCCCTTTCACCTTATGCGGTGAGTAAGGCAGCGATAGAGCAATATGCGGATGTGTTTGGCAAGACTTATGGCTTAAACTGGATTGGTTTGCGTTATTTCAACATTTTCGGACCCAAGCAAAATCCTGATAATCCTTATGCGGCAGTAATTCCCATTTTTTGCAAGGCATTTTTAGAGGATGGTGAAATAATTATCAATGGTGACGGAGAGACCAGCCGGGACTTTACCTTTGTGGCCAATGCCGTTTTAGCTAATGATTTGGCTTTATTCACGGAAAATGAAGAAGCAATTAATCAGGTATATAATACCGCCTGTGGGGACCAAGTGACTTTAAATGAAATGGTAGAAATGCTAAAAGGTATTTCTGAGAAGAAGGTTAAAGTTACTTATGGGCCAGAGCGGGCTGGTGATGTGAAACACAGCCGAGCCGATATTAGTAAAATTAAAAAATTTCTATTATACCAACCAAAGAAGAGGTTTGAAGAAGGTTTAGGAGAAGTTTTTAATTGGTATGAATCAAGAGTACGTAATTAAAAAAGAAAAACCATGAAAGGAATTATTCTTGCTGGGGGATCTGGAACTAGACTCTATCCTTTAACTAAAACAGTAAGTAAGCAGTTACTACCTGTTTACGATAAACCAATGATCTATTACCCTTTATCGGTTTTAATGTTATCAGGGATTCGTGAAATCTTAATTATTTCAACTCCATTTGATCTACCCAATTTTAAGAGGCTTCTAGGAGACGGTAGTGACTATGGTCTAACGTTACATTATGCAGAACAGCCAACACCAGATGGTTTAGCCCAAGCATTTATAATTGGTGAAGAGTTTATAGGAGAGGAAGACGTATGTTTAGTGCTTGGTGATAATATATTTTATGGTGCAGGATTGCAGGCACTATTATCTTCTGCGGTTGAAACGGTTAGAAATGAAAAAAAATCAGTTGTTTTTGGTTATTATGTAGATGATCCAGAACGATATGGTGTTGCAGATTTTGATAAAGATGGCAATGTACTTAGCATTGAAGAGAAGCCTGAAGCGCCTAAGTCTAGCTATGCTGTAGTAGGTTTGTACTTCTATCCTAATTCAGTAATCAAAGTAGCTAAAGATGTAAAACCATCTGAAAGAGGAGAATTGGAAATAACCTCAGTAAATCAAGTCTATTTGGAAAAGAAGGAACTTAAACTACAACAGTTAAGTAGAGGCTTTGCATGGCTTGATACAGGGACACATGAAGCTATGACGGAAGCCACTGAATTTGTCAAAGCGGTAGAAAAAAGAACAAGTTTAAAAATTGCTTGTATAGAGGAAATTGCTTACCGAAAAGGCTTTATTTCTAAATCTCAAGTACAAAAAATAGCGAGTTTATATGGTAAAAGCTCCTATGGGGAATATTTAAAAAGCATAGTATGAAAATACAAATACTAGAATTCTCAAAAATTCAAGATCCACGGGGAAACCTAACCTTTTTACAAAAGGGAGCACCTGTTCCTTTTAAAATTCAGAGGGTATTTTGGACATATGATGTGCCTGGTGGTGAAAGTAGAGGAGGCCATGCGTATGAATCGCAGCATGAAATAATAGTTGCACTCTCTGGTGCTTTTGATGTAGTTACCATGGATTCAGAAGGTAATAAGACTAAATTCCATTTAAATCGTTCATATTTTGGATTATATCTACCACCAAAAACTTGGAGACACATGGAAAATTTCAGTACGAATGCACTAAGTCTTCATTTAAGTAGTGAAAAATATAGTGAAGCAGATTACATAAGAAATGTCAATAGCATTTAACTCGCCCATATGAATAGAAAATCAGTATATCAATGTGAACTCATCGGGTTGCCTAAGATTGGAGATAGAAATGGCCATATAACTGCTATTAATAATTTTGAAGAGGTTCCTTTTGAGATAAAAAGGTTGTTTTATTTGTATGACATCCCGGGTGGTGAATCGAGAGGTGCTCACGCGCACAAAGAGTGTCACCAGTTTTTAATAGCAGCAAGTGGCGCTTTTGAGGTGTTACTAAATGACGGTAAAATTGAAAGAAGCATTCAACTAAATCGGCCAGATTTAGGCCTACATATTCCACCGGGCATATGGGCCTCTGAAGTTAATTTTTCATCCGGGTCAATTTGCCTTGTTTTAGCTTCTCATGAGTATTCTGAGGAAGACTACATAAGGCAGTATTCGGAATTTTTAAATTACACTAAATGATACATCCATTGGCAGATTGCCAAAGCAGTAAAATTGGAGAGAACACCTCTGTCTGGCAATATGCAGTGATTCTTTCAGGGGCTAAATTAGGCTCGAATTGCAATATAAATTGTCATTCATTTATTGAAAATGACGTTATAATAGGCGATAATGTAACGGTGAAAAGTGGCGTTTATATTTGGGACGGTTTACGCATTGGTGATAATGTATTCATAGGCCCATCCGTAACTTTTACTAATGATTTAATGCCTCGCTCTAAACAGAGAGTCGAATTTGTCAGAACAACTTTGGAGGAGGGGTGCTCACTGGGAGCAAACAGCTCAATATTAGCAGGCGTAACTATTGGTAAATTTTCAATGGTTGGGATGGCATCAGTAGTTGTTAAAGATGTTCCAGCTTACGCTATTGTTTATGGAAACCCAGCTAAAATAATGGGCTGGATAGATTTTAAAGGAAATAGACTTAAGCCTGTAGATAATGAAAGGTGGTTATCTGTTGAAGGGGATAGTTTTATAGTTGAAAATAATGTACTTAGAAAAGTTTGACCAATGGATAAAATACCTTTTTTCTCTTTTGATAAGAGAAATTCAGACCTGCGAAGTGAGACCTTAAAAGTTTTTGAGGAATTTTTTGATAGCAAGTGGTACGTTCTCGGGAAATCGACTGATGATTTTGAGAAATCCTTTGCTATTTTTAATGAGGTCAAATATGCAGTGGGTGTAGGAAGTGGTTTGGATGCATTACATTTAGCGTTAAAAGCCCTTGGTATCAAAGAAGGGGATGAAGTAATTGTCCCTTCTAATACTTACATTGCTTCAGTTTTATCTATTTCTTTTACAGGAGCAAAACCTGTTTTTGTGGAACCTAGATTTGAAACTGCAAACATTAACCCAGAACTAATTAGAGCAGCCGTTACAACCAAGACCAAAGCGATTATGCCCGTGCATTTGTATGGTCAAGCTTGTGAGATGAATGAAATAATGGCTATAGCAAAAGAGTTTAATCTATATGTTATAGAGGACAACGCCCAATCACAAGGAGCGAGGCATAATGGGAAAATCACAGGTTCCTTTGGGGAAATTAATGCTACAAGTTTCTACCCTACCAAGAATCTTGGGGCTCTCGGTGAGGCAGGAGCAGTTACCACGAATAATGAAGATTTAGCGCAAACTGTAAAGAGCCTAAGGAATTATGGATCTTCCCAGCGCTATTACAACGAAATCATAGGTTACAATAATCGAATTGATGAGTTTGAAGCGGCTTTCCTGAATCTTGCTCTAAAGCGACTTGATTCTTGGAATGAAGAGCGTGCAAAACTAGCGGAGGAGTATAAAAAAAGGCTTAAGGATATTAAAAGAGTTGAGCTCTTTGAGTGCGCTCAAGGCTCCACCACCGTAAATCACTTATTTGTAGTTAAAGCTTCAAACCGGGATAAATTACGCAATGAACTTGCCGAATTAGGTATTGGCACACAAATACATTACCCAGTGCCTCCTCACTTGCAAAAGGCTTATCATGAACTAGGCTTTAAGGAAGGGGATTTTAAATTAGCCGAAAAGCTATCTCAGGAAGTATTGAGTTTGCCAATTTGGCTGGGAATGGAAATAGACATGGTAGATAAAGTCTGTCAAGCGATAGCAAGCTCAAAATCATGAATAAACCCAATTTATTCATAGCTGGCTTCCCCAAATGTGGCTCTAGTGCCTTACACAAAATGATTAGCCAACATTCGGAGATATATGGTGAATCGTTCAAAGAAACTCAAACATATACATTGGATCGAAAATATAGAGATCGATTTAATCCAAGTTTTAAGTTTTCCTATCCAAATCTTTATTCATCGGCTAAGGGCGAAAAGTATCTTCTAGATTCAAGTACCAGTTATTCAGTCAACCTAAAAGCAATACGAAGAATAAACAAGGATTCACCTCAAGCTAAATTTATCTACGTGGTAAGGGATCCCTTGGATCGATTAATTTCACACTATCGCTGGATGGCAAGTTTGGGTTTCGTTGAAAAAAGGTTTCAAGATGAGATTATGTCAGACTTAAAGTATCAGTATAATGATCAGGTTCAGTATTGGGGAAATTATAAAAACTATGTTTATCATGGAAGTTATGGTTTTCACCTTGAAAATTTATTTTCAGTTGTCGATCGATCTAGGGTTTACATTGTAAACTATAAATCGCTTAAGGACAATTATCTAGATGTTGTTAAGGGTATTTTTACTTTTCTAGATCTTGAACAAGAATCTGTCACTCAGGTAATTTCAAACTCAACCAAAAAGAGCTTTTCACCAAAACAAAGAAGTATTGTAGATAGGTTAAAATACCGCGCATCTAGGTTGAAAGCGCAAATAAAAAGTCAGCCAGTTTCACCAAAAATCAAACGCCCTTTAAAGGATGTTTCTTCAATTAACCTAGATGAGACCTTCTTTTTAAAAGACATCTTGACAAAAGAAATTTCAAAGTGCGAAAGTCTTGGTATTTCAACTGAGTCTTGGGCAAATACCCGTGCAGTCGCTTCCGGTTCTTTTGGAATTGTTTAGCATCAAAATTGTTCAATGAATTCTAATAAGGATTTAAGAAGTCAGGCCATTGGAGGTATTAAATGGAATGGTCTATCCCAAGGTTTAACTCAGTTTTCATCTTTTGGCTTAGCCATAGTATTGATGAACTTACTAAATCCGGAGGACTTTGGACTGGTCGCTATGGTGACTGTTATATCTAACTTTTTTGGTGTATTGACAAAATCTGGCCTCGGGGTTTCTCTAATTCACAAGGATGAAATTGATGCCAAGGATCATAGTACAGTGTTTTTTGCTAGCTTGACGTTCGGCTTAGTCTTAGCTGCGATACTTTTTTTTAGTGGATCTTTTTTGGCAGACTTTTATGGGGAGCCAGAAGTGGATGCGATTGCCAAATGGTTAAGCTTACCAATAATTTTTATTTCAGTAGGTACAATTCCAGGCAATTTGCTAGTTAGGAACATGGAATATGATAAGTCTTTTTACGTAACCTTGGCGGCTATTGTAACTTCTTATCCATTGGCTTTTATTTTGGCTTTCAAAGGTTTTGGACTTTACAGTTTAGTGATTCAAAGGGTGGTGGAGTCTTTTGTTTACGCGGTTGGCAATTTTATTGTATCAAAAGTAAAACTAGTTTATTTTTTTTCACCTAAGTTACTTAGAGAGCATTTAAGTTTTGGACTACCCTTATTAGGATCTAAAACTTCTATATATTGGGTAAACAGTTTTGATAATTTTATAATTGGCTCAATAATGGGGCCAGCGAGTTTGGGTATATATAGCCGAGGTTTTGCGTTGGCAGTAATACCATCACAGAAAATTGGCTTTACGCTTTCAACGGTTATCCTGTCCTCCTTTGCTAGGATTAAAAAGGAGAAAATCCGAGTCGAAAAAAATTATGTATTGCTAATAAATCTCATACTATTTGTTATAGTACCTTTTTTTATAATTATTGCAGCAAGTTCTTCAGAAATCATTACGATCATCGCAAACGAAGAAAAATGGAAGGAAACGGGCCCCATTTTGAGTGCACTAACCATGGTGGGCTTTGCAAAACTATTACTACAGGTAACTCATAATTTCTTGAATTCTCAAGGTTTATCTAAATTTGATTTCAACCTAAATTTGGGATATTCAATCATAATTATTATTTGCTTTGTTTCCTTGGCTAATTATAACCTTTTGACTTTTTCAGTTGGCTATGGTGTAGTTTCAATTCTTGGTGCTGTGATATGGATGATTTTAGCTTTAAAGCATTTAAAGTTCAATTCCTTGCAAGTAATTTTTAATTTAATTTTCAAAATCTTCTTGGCTATTGTAATTAGTTTCGTTTTACATTATTTTAAGGGACTTGCAGCTTTTAATGTGTATTTGAGTTTTATATTGACTATTATATCAGTATGTATTTTATGGTTTTCTTTAAATATTTTAATAATACAAAATGACCGGGTCTTAGTGAAAATGATTATTGATTCAGTCTTGTTAAAATGGAAAAAGTTGTAATTAATATTGGTGGATGTATCAGGAGTGGAACTACGCTTTTAAACCTGATCTTGGGAAATCAATCTAATGTTTTAGCTTTAGGAGAAATTAAAGCTTTCTTTTATCCTAACCGAAAGCAACATCTCTTCGATAGGAAAAATTTGATTGCGTCCGATGATCGCTGGCAGAAGATTTATGATGGGGGGCTAGAGAATTTTTACGACAATCTTTTTCAATATTTTAAGGAGTACGATGTCTTTATTGATAGCTCCAAGGATCCTCTATGGTATTCGAGAATGGAAGCAGCCAATCCCGAGGTAAGCTTCAAGAGTGTTCTCATTTACAAACATCCAAAAGATATGGTGCGCTCCCTGCAAAAACGAGGAGTGAGTAACTATAAGAAGCTGGTAAAGAATTACTACAGCGATTATTTCCAGATTTACCAGGGTACATTCTTCGTAATTTCATTATACGAATTGTTACAGGATGATTCGGTATTAAAAGCTTTATGTGAATACACCGGATTGGAGTACAGAGAAGATCGACGCTGTTATTGGCTCAATAAGAATTCTGTGAATTTTCATGGCAGCGATACAGCACGTTCCAACACAAAGCTTCTTCCAGAAGGCACGCCTTTTAGTCAGGAGGACTTAAAAAGCCTGCGTGATTCAGACTTAAAAGGCTGGTACAGATTGTATAAGACTCTATCGTCTAATCGAATAATTGATAATCAAAAGCTGGATGGCTTGCAAATCCTAAATCGTTTCCTTTGCATTGCGCAAAAAGAACTCAGTGAAAGGGTGTTTAAGTTGAGATTATGGATACGAGATTACATCATGGATCGCAAATGGATAAAAGCTTATGAAAGGTAGACCTTACTTTACAATTTTCACCCCCTGTTATAATTCGGAGCAATTTATTCAGAGAGTCTATGAAAGCTTATGTGAGCAAGAGTTTAAGGACTTCGAATGGCTTTTAGTAGAGGATTGTTCGACTGATGATACTCTAGAAATCCTTAAAGGGTTTCAGGGAAAAGGCAATTTAAATGTTACAATTATTAAAAATGAAACTAACCAGTTTCTTAGTGAAAATTTCAATATAGCTGTTGCACAAGCTCAAGGGGAATTTTTCATTCCCTTGGGGCACGATGATCGTTTTCATGATGAGAAAGGCCTACAATTGATTTGGGAAGAATGCGAGAAAATCGTGGATAATGAAAAAGTAGCTGGCGTTTGGACCAAATGTATAACTCAGAGCGGAAAGCTAGTGGGAAAGGATGGTCCGGCGGATTATGAGATCGCCAATTTCTTTGACGTATTCGAAAAGTATGTATGGCAAGTAGAATGGTTCCCATGTTACAAAACGGACATCTTAAAAGATTATCCATTTTATACGGATCAACTGCGTTACTACCCTGAAGGATTAGTTTGGGGACGTATTGCCAAAAAGTATGAACTCTTATTTAGCAGCAAGGTAACTCGCACTTACTTTGTGAATGAAAATGCTAATGCCCTTACAAAGCGTTCAAGAAGCCAAGTGGCACAGGCTGTTGTGGAGCAGCAGAAAGTGTGGATTAATGATTTTCTTCAAGAAGCTGATTTTTCGTTCAAGTTCAGGGTTCGTATGGTACTCAGCTATACATTACATTCTGTAATTTTAAAAATTAAGTATTCAAATGTTGTTTTAGATCTTAAGCCACTGAAGTACAGGGTTGCTGCGTCTGTGTTATTTCCTTTAGTAGTATTAGCTTCCCGGTTAAAGTTGGTAAAGACTTAATGGGAACCGCTGAATGAATAATTATAATAAAACTCAAGGATTTTTAGAAGGATTACTTTATATAATTGCCCCCTTTTTAGGCTTCTATAAATTTATTGTAAAGTTAAGGATGCCATCCAAGTTAGGATTTATAGTATTAGCAGTTCATCTTGGAGCCTCATTCTACCACTTTTCTGACACAGCAGATTTTAACACCTCTTTTCAAAGACTTGATCGTTTTGATGGCTCATTTTTAGGCATAGTTCTAGGTTTGTTAAGTGGTAGCGATGTCGATATATTAGAAAACCTGATTTATTTATTTGTTAGTGTAACTGGAGGAGATCATCAATTTTTAGTTTTGGTATTCATTGTCATTAATGCCCTTCTCTTCTACAATTTATGTAAATGGGTACTTCCTAATGTTAGTTATGGAGTTTGGTGGACCTATGTATTATTGTTACTTTTTCTTTTTAGTATTCATCCCTTAATGTACGTAAATCAGTTTAGGTTCTACACAGGGTCAATGTTACTGGTTTATGGTACTTATCAATATTTAAAAAGTGGAAGAGTTAGAGACCTTTGGTTGTTTATATTTTTAGCCGGACTAACTCACTTTTCTTTATTCATTTTTGTTTTTGTCCCAATCTTTAACAAGTTAATAAGGCAGCGAAATAGTTTAGCCTATGTAATCGTTTTGACTTGTTTAATTTTAGGACAAAGTTTTGAGTCAATTGTGTCATTAATAGACTTGGGGCATGCAGGATTGAATGAAAGAATTTCCGACTATACCGGGGAGATAGGAGTGAACTTACGAGAGAGCTTGACTAATAGAGTTTGGTATGCAGTGTGGTTAAAAAAGATCATCTTGTTGATGCTTACATGGATTGGTCTCAGGTCACTTAATAGTCATAAAGAGATTAAGTTGAAATTAGTACTTTCTCTGGCAATAGCATTTGCATCTGTAATTTTCTTAGCTTTTGAGTTTTCTATGTCTTTTAGGTTTGATCATTTTGGTATTTTCTTGCTGTCATTTTTACTGATTCAAATAAATTTGAATCACAAGTTTAAAGTATGGAAACTGGCTTTACTACCTTTAATCGTAATATTCTTAGGGATACAGATTAAATCATTCCTAGGCATGTTAGATACTTATTGGTTTTTCTCGAATCCTATATACGAGTTATTGATCCCTAAGGATGGTACTTTAAGTGACTTAATTAACAGAACTTAAGAATCTCGATGTCTGTCCTTAATCCAGCGAAGAATTTGCTTCCTCTTAATCTCAAGTTTAACTCAATAAATCCGGTGGTTGTTATTCATTCAGATGATTGGGGGTCGATAAGAATGCCATCCAATAAAGTTAGGCAAGCATTGCAGAGGCAGAATGGTATCTCAGCCGAGAGTCCCTACGCCCTTTATGATAGCTTGGCGACTAAAAAAGATTTGGAACGTTTATTCGAAACGTTATCGGCTAATAGGGACGCTAACAACAGACCTGCTATTATTACAGCCAATGTAATCATGGCAAATCCAGATTTTGAAAAAATTAAAGCTTCTAATTTTAAGGAATACCATTATAAAGGCCTAGACGATACTTTTTCTGAATACAATAATTCTGAGGCACTTGAATATTGGAAATACGGAATGGAGGAGCGGGTATTTCAACCACAGTACCATGGCCGAGAGCATGTAAATGTTCCCTATTGGCTACAAAAATTGCAGGAGGGACATAAAGGAGTTAGAGCAGCCTTCGAGGCTAAAGTTTTTGGTGTGGATTATACGGATCTTAAGCTTCGAAAAACTAATTTTCAAGCAGCCTGGGATTTTGATAGTCAAGATCAAGAGAGCTATCTGTTAGAATCCATAAAAGAGGGATATCAAGCTTTTACAGAATATTTTGGCTTCAAGTCTTTAACGGCCATTGCGCCGTCTTACACATGGTCTCTAGCTATGGAGAAAATGTTGCGAAATGAAGGCGTTAGATCTATGCAGAGTATCATTATGCACAAAGTACCGAATGGAAGGAGTGATGTTTACAGACGGAAAAGACATTTGGTTTATACCAAAAAATATCAAGTGCGGATGAGCTTTTTTGAACCTTCTCTCATGGTGCCTGATTTTGACAATGTTGGATTTGCTATGGAAAGAATAAGGCATCAAATTTCAAAAGGAAAGCCAGCATTTGTAAGTAGTCATCGACTCAATTTTGTTGGTACATTGGATGAGTCCAATCGAGAAAGGAACCTAACTCAATTAGCTAAACTCCTAGCTGCGATTCGGAAAGAGTATCCTAATGTATTGTTTAAATCAGCGGATGAGCTCTTGCAATCTTAAATGGAATTGCTTGATTTCTCGACTATAGAAATTCGGAATGCCTGAATTGATGAATACGGATAACAAAGGGAAATCACTTAGTTTGGTCATAGCCTCATTAAGCTCCGGGGGAGCAGAAAGAGTCATCTCCTTATTGGCGAATAACCTGGTGGATCAAGTGGAACAAATCAATTTAATTGTTTTAACCCAGGGGCTGAGGTTTTATAAGCTTGATCCCCGTGTAAAGGTCTACGAACCGGATTTTAAAATTGAAGATTTAGGCAGGCTCAAGTTTACCATTCGCAATTTTCTGTGGCTACGTTCCTTGTGGAAGAAGTTAAATGTCAGTGCTGCTCTTTCTTTCGGAGGGAAATACAATGCCTTTGTGTTGCTAAGTGCTCTTGGTAAGGGGCAAAAAATATTTGTATCTGATCGCAGTAGACCCACCATTAGCTATGGAAAATTCCTCGATAAAGTAAATCCAATAATTTACCGTCGCGCTGCAGGAATCGTTGCTCAAACCGAAAGAGCCAAAACCCTGATGGCACGAGCAACCGGCCACAAGAACATTAAAGTAATTCCTAACCCTGTACTACAGATTCCAGCAGGAACTGAAATGCGCGAGAAGGTAATTTTAAATACAGGGCGATTTATAGGCTCGAAGCATCAAGATTGGCTGATTCAATATTTCGAGCTAATCGAGGATGAAGCTTGGACCTTACGATTTTTGGGTGAAGGACCGCTCTGGGATGAGGTAAAAACCATTGCAGCTCAAAGTCCCAAGAAGGAGCAAATAGAGTTCTTGGGCAATGTAAATCCTATTGTACCTTTTTATCAAAAGGCAGGGATTTTCGCCTTTACTTCTACGTCGGAGGGTTTTCCCAACGCACTTGGTGAAGCTATGAGTGCTGGATGCCCAGTCATAAGCTTTGATTGCGAAGCCGGACCAGCAGACCTAATTGAGAATGAGGTTAGCGGCTACTTGATTGAAGAGGGAAATCATGAAGATTATATAAATAAACTAAAACTGTTGGTTGCGGAATTTAATAAGCGTAAAGCACTTGGAGCTGCGGCTCGGGAACATATGAAGCGCTTTGATGAGACCAAAATCTGCATGAGCTACCTTAATTTTATGCTAGCCTAATGAAATTGATGATTAATACTGCGCATCAGCGATTTGGTGGAGCCGTTCAAGTGGCTCTTTCTTTTATCAATGAATGTTGTGCCTTTCCCGAACATGAGTACTTTGTAATGCTTGGTCCGGGCTTGCAAAAGTCAGTAAACGAAGAAGAGTTTCCTGATAATTTTCATTTCGAAAAATTCGATTTCGGTGCCATCAACTTTCGTAAGTCTTTTGCTATTCATAAGGCCATGAAAGCAATGGAAATGAAGTACAAGCCTGATGTAATCATTTCCACCACCGGGCCAACATATTTTCATTCCAAGGCACCTCAAATTATCGGCTTTAACCTACCGCTCTATATTTATCCGGAGTCGCCCTACGTGCAGACTTACACCGGGATGCGAAGGCTTAAATTTGCCTTCAAAAAGAAGCTTCATTATTATTTCTTCAAGCGAGATGCCTCAGCCTTCGTTTCCCAAACTGACGATGTAAATCAAAGAGTCCGTAAAGAATTAGGTTTGGATAAGGTTTATACGGTTACCAATACAGCCAGTGCCTATTACAATCAACCAGAGAGCTTCCCTAATAAGTTAAAACCAAAGACAGATTCGCTGTATCGTTTCGTAACCATCTCCGCTTTTTACCAGCACAAAAACCTGGAGCTAATTGGAGATGTGGCTAAGGTTTTGGAACAAAGAGGTCGTAAGAACTTTGAATTTGTTTTAACCATTAAGCCAGAGGAATTAAAGCGGGTTTTTAAGGGACAAGCACATATCACTACTGTTGGCTCGGTTCCTCCTAAAGAATGTCCATCTCTTTACCGTGAGTGTGATGCCATGTTTCTCCCTACCCTTGCGGAGTGTTTTTCGGCCTCTTATCCTGAAGCGATGATTATGGATAAGCCGATTATCACGACTGACCTCGGTTTTGCCCGCAGTATTTGCGGAGAGGCGGCCCTGTATTTCAAAGCTAAAGATGCTGAAGCTGCCGCCGATCAAATTGAGCGATTATTGGACGATAAGCAATTGGAAGCAAACTTAATTAAGCAAGGACATCAAGAATTAAAAAAGTTCGACAGTCCTCAGGAACGTGCTAGAAAATATATCGATCTTTGTATATTAGTTATGAAGGCACAAGCATAATTTATAGAAGTCAAATTTATGAAAATATATATTGCCGGACACCGAGGAATGGTTGGATCAGCCATCTGGCGGCATTTTGAAAATAGTGACAAAAGTAGCGATTTAATTGGCAGAAGTAGTAAAGAACTGGATTTACGCAATCAAGAGGCTGTTTCAGATTTTATTGCTAGAGAAAAGCCAGATGTTATTATTGATGCAGCGGCTAGAGTAGGAGGTATCTTGGCAAACAACGACTATCCCTACCAGTTTTTAATGGAGAATATGCAAATTCAGAACAATCTGATGAGTGCCTCCATCACCAATCAAATTCAAAAATTTGTATTTTTGGGTAGCTCATGCATTTATCCCAAAATGGCGCCTCAGCCATTAAAAGAGGAATACCTCTTAATGGGTCCTCTAGAAGCTACCAACGAATGGTATGCGATTGCTAAAATTAGTGGGGTAAAAGCGACTGAGTCTATTCGTAAGCAATTTGGATACGATTACGTAAGCTTAATGCCCACCAATTTATACGGCCCTTTTGATAACTTTGACTTACAAACCTCTCACGTACTTCCAGCTATGATACGCAAGTTCCATGAGGCGAAGGAAAATGGCCACGCTCCGGTTGGCTTGTGGGGTAGTGGTTCTCCAATGCGAGAGTTTTTACATGTTGACGATTTAGCCAAGGCAGTAGGTTTTGCTGTACGAAATCGATTAGAGCATAATCTCTATAATGTGGGCAGTGGAACTGACCTGTCTATTAAGGAATTGGCCGAAATCATTCAGAAAGTAGTAGGTCACAAAGGCGAAATTCATTGGGACATAAAAAAGCCCGATGGTACACCTCGTAAATGGATGGATAGTTCCCTTTTAAGGGCAATGGGTTGGTCTCCTGAGGTTGAATTAGACGAAGGCATTCGCGATACTTATCAGTGGTTTCTACAAAATATTAATAAAATTAAGGAAGTTAAACTTAGCTAATTATGAAAACAGCTTTAATAACTGGAATTACTGGACAAGATGGTTCATATCTCGCTGAGTTATTGTTAGAAAAAGGCTATGTAGTCCATGGAATCAAGAGAAGATCATCTCTATTTAATACCGATAGAATCGATCATCTGTATCAAGATCCGCATGATCCTAAACAAAGACTTAAGCTTCATTATGGCGATTTAACAGACTCCATGAATCTAACCCGGATTATACAAGAGGTTCAACCCGATGAAATTTACAATTTAGGAGCGATGTCCCATGTGAAGGTTTCCTTTGAGTCTCCGGAATATGTTGGTAATGTTGATGGCCTAGGAACACTAAGGATACTTGAAGCAGTTCGCTTACTCGGATTGACTGAAAAAACTAAAATTTATCAGGCCTCTACATCTGAACTTTACGGAGGTATGCCAGAAAACAAAAATGAGAAAGGTTTTTATGATGAAAACTCTCCTTTTTATCCAAGGTCTCCTTATGGCGTGGCAAAAATTTATGGTTTTTGGATAACTAAAAATTACCGCGAGGCATACGATATGTATGCCTGCAATGGAATTTTATTCAATCATGAGTCTCCCCGAAGAGGAGAGACTTTTGTAACAAGAAAAATTACTAGAGCAGTAGCAAAAATTGCTCTTGGACTTCAGGGGAAAATATTCCTAGGGAATCTAGATGCTAAACGAGACTGGGGACATGCCAAGGATTACGTACGTATGATGTGGATGATTTTACAGGCCGATAAAGCCGAGGACTGGGTCATCGCTACAGGAGTTACCACGACGGTTCGCGACTTTGTGAAAATGGCCTTTGCAGAGGTTGGTATTAGCTTGCGTTTTGAGGGTACTGGAGTAGATGAAAAAGCTTTTGTTTTGGCATGCAACAATCCGGCTTACCAGCTAGAAGTAGGTAAAGAAGTACTTTCCGTGGATCCTTCTTATTTCAGACCAACAGAGGTAGACTTATTGATTGGCGACCCCACAAAAGCCAAAGAAAAATTAGGTTGGGTTCCCGAGTATGACCTTAAAAGTTTGGTTAAAGATATGATGGAAGGAGATATTAAATTAATGAAGAAAGACATTGATTTATTAAAAGCAGGTCACGAAGTATTAAAGCAAGAAGAATAAGTCATTTATGTCTTCTAAACGAAAATTAGTGATACTCAATCAAGCTTCAAATTACCTTACCATCGGCTTTGCCAATGCGTTTAAAAAGGAGTTCGATGAGGTAGTTTTAATTACTGGTAGTGTCCACGTTCAAGGCGAGGAGCTCGACAGACAGATAAAAATTCAATCCATTAATCGTTGGTATGAGAGCCCGGCTTCCAAAAAAATGAAGTCCTATCTCTTAGCCATGTTTAAGATGTGGTGGCTTTTAATGACTAAGTACCGCAAGCATGAAGTGTATTTTGTATCGGTACCGCCAATGGGTTACCTTTTGAATATTTTCTTACCCCACCGCTTTAGTATGGTCATTTGGGATGTTTATCCCGATATTTTCAAAATTACTGGGATGCAAGAAAGCCATCCTGTCTATCGAATTTGGTCATGGTTAAACCGTAAGTCATTTAAAAAGGCCTTTCGGATTTTTACAATTAGTGAAAAAATGGCTGAACTGCTCTATCAGTATGCAAGCCCTTCTAAAGTACTGGTTCAACCCATTTGGTCAATTTTCCAAGATAATAAGAAAGTTTCCAAATCAGAGAATCCCTTTATCCAAGAACATAAGCTTCAAGGCAAATTTATAATTCAGTACTCAGGAAACATAGGATTAACTCATAATGTAGAAGCCTTGGTTGACATAGCTGAGCTTTTACAAAATGAGACTAAGATCTTGTTTCAGATAATTGGTAGAGGCCCACGCAAGGCAGTTTTGGAAAGAGTGGTTCAAGAACGTCTGCTACCGAATTGCCAGTTTTTACCTTTTCAATCCGATGATATGTTTCCTTATTCATTAGGGGCTGCAGATATGGGGGTGGTAATTCTAGATGAGTCTACCAGTAAAGGAAGTGTACCCAGCAAATCTTATAATTTGATGTCTTATGGCATCCCCTCTTTATATATTGCCTCAGAAGACTCTCAATTAGCTCTCTATGCAGCTAAATATAAACATGGGAAATGCTTCAAGAAATCGGATTTGCGCGCTATTTCAAATTGGATTTTAGAAGTAGCGAGTAGCCCCGAAGAGATGAGGCAGATGGGGGAAAATGCGGTGGCAGCCAGTTCTGATTTTAAAAGGGCGAATGCTGACAAATTTGTTGCAGCATATTGCAAAGAATCCAACTAAGATGAAGGCCTTAATTAGTAATCATATCAAGAATATAGGGGGATGGACAAGCACTCGTAAAATCTTGGTGATTTCCGTAGATGACTATGGAAATGTTAGGTTAAATTCCAAGGCAGATCGCGATGCTTTGTTGGCTGATGGAATGAAGCCCAAATCGCGTTTTGATTTATACGATAGCCTAGAGTCTAAACAGGACCTAGAGGCACTTTGCGAAGTTTTGAGCAGCGTAAAGGATAAAGATGGCAAGGCAGCAGTATTTACTCCTTTTGCGGTTTGTGCCAATATGAATTTTGAAAAGCTGATCGAAAGTAATTTTACAGAGCTTGAGATTGAAAATTTAACTACAACCTATTCTAAGCTAGCGCAACTCATGCCTGCTTCGTATGAAGGTGCCTGGGATGCTTGGAAGTTTGGAATTGCTGAAGGTTTATTGCAGCCTCAGTATCATGGTAGAGAACACTTCAATCAGTATTTTCTAAAGTCTGAATTAGCTAAGTCTAATCCAGATGTTCAGAAGGTTATTGCTCGACGCAGTTATTCCTTTCAAAATGACAAAGATTACCCTACTATTTCCTATACCGCCACTTTTGATTTTTCAGATAAAGATCAACTAGCCAATCTTAAAGAGATTGCGGAGGATGGAGTAAATCGCTTTGAAGCTATTTATGGGTACAGACCAATTCATTTTATGGCACCTACCTCTAAAGCACATCCAATTGTGTTGGAGGCCCTTAAAAATGAAGGCATCGATTTTGTTGATCAAGGGAGAGTACAGATACAGCATCAAGGAAACGGTTTGTATAGCAAGGATCGAAATGTAACTGGTAAGAAGAATCCGCAGGGTCAAACTGTTTTAGTTCGTAACGTGGTGTTTGAACCTAATGCCAATTCGAGTGCAGTGACAATAGCCATGAAACAGGTCGAAGCCGCATTTCGCATGAAGAAGCCTGCAATTATCAGTTCTCACCGGGTTAATTTCTGTGGCCATATTGAAGAGTCTAATCGAAGTCAAAGTTTGGCCGATTTGAAGAGTCTATTGAAACAGGTCGTTCAAAAGTATCCGGAGGTAGAGTTTATGGGTACAAGTGATTTATGTAAGACAATCACAAATTCATAAGAGGGTGGTAAGTATTGTACTTTTTAAAGCAGAGAAGGTAGATCTTAAAAATGATGAGCTCCCACCAGAATTTGCTTTTAGATACTGGCGACCTGGAATTTTTAATTGGAAGCCCAAAGGAAAGCCCCTTAAATATTACCTATATACAGTTTTTCATTTTACGGGAATATTTAAAAATAAATCCTACGCTTATCTAGAGCTAATGGATTTAGATACTGGTATACCTGCGGCCTCACTCTTGATTGTTCCGGCTCATTTTAAGTATCCCTTCATGAAGAAGAATGATATTCAATTCACCTATGTAATGACAAAACAGGAATATCGAGGAAAGAGACTTGCAATTTTATTATTGGAAGAGGCTTGGGGCCAAAGAAAAGATAAATCCGGAATGGCTTGGTATGTTACCAACACAGATAATACTGCATCAATCCGAGTAGCTGAAAAAGCAGGTTTTGCTTTGGAAGGATATGGAAAAAGAGAAAGAGGAATGTTAAACCGATTATTAAAAACTGATAGTTAGGCCCATGAAAAAAGCTGTAATGAGAATCGTTTACTTAGGGTATTATTTCAAGGAATTAGACTGGGAAAAATATCGCCACTTCATTAGGCATGTCAATAAGGAAACAAATATCTCAGAACCTGCATTATTGTGGAAGTCAATCTCGAATTCCTTGCTTTATAATATTTCCCTCTTAGAATATTTTCAGTTTCATTTTTATCGCAAAACGAAAGAAGAAAAAGAGAAGTGGGCGGGTACTGGCTATATGTACGAGTTTCAGCGGGTTATGAACCCTATTTTTTCTCGGGATATTTTGGATGATAAGCGCCTTTTTTTCCAGCGATATCGCAAGTTCTTTGTACATGAGGTGTATTCAGACAAGGAGTTTTACGAGGATCCTCAAATTTTTGAAAAGCTTAAAAATGCTGTATCCGGTAAAATTGTTATTAAAGCCTCTGATGGAAAATGCGGTGCCCAAGTGAAAATATTAAAGACTGAAGATTTAACTCATGAAAAGGTTATTTCTCAGTTGAAGGAAGATAAATATGATATGGTAGAGGAGTTCATCATTCAGCATCCTGAATTATCCAGATTGGCACCGAAAGGAGTTAATACAGTTCGAATTTTCACTCAGCTAAATGAAAAGGATCAGGTTGAAATTTTGGGCTGTCGTCAAAGGCTCTCTGTTTTTTCGAATGTCGATAATTTAGCCGCAGGTAACATCGCCGCTTCAGTTGATGAGAGTACGGGCAAAATAAACGGTCCTGGTGTTTACAGTGATATCAGTAAAGAACCAGAAACCATACATCCAGTGAGTGGGGTGAAAATTATCGATTTTCAAATTCCGTTCTGGAAGGAATGCCTAGCTTTGGCTAAAGAAGCGGCATTATTTGATAAGACTAATCGCTCTATCGGTTGGGATATAGTAGTAACTGAATCTGGTCCCGGACTAATAGAAGGAAACCACGATTGGTGCAAATTGGTTTGGCAGTTACCGGTAGATAAAGGCATGAAAAGTCGGCTTCAAGCATATTGGGATCAATTTCAAAAAGCAGGCTAGAGATGTATAAGCTGTTTGTTAAGCGTGTTGTTGATATTCTTGTTTCCTTTGTTCTATTGGTTATTCTCTCACCAGTGTTAATACTTTCGGCAATATTAATCGTTGTTACCTCTAGAGGTCCAGTTTTTTTTCGTCAACGTCGGGTGGGAAAGGACCTTAAGGCTTTTAGCATTTTGAAGTTTAGGACCATGACTCACGAAAAGCGTGAGGTTGGTGATAAACCTCTTATTGGCAAAGCAGCTGGAGTGACTCCGATAGGCTATTTCTTGAGAAGACTGAAAATTGATGAGCTTCCGCAGTTAATCCACGTATTTAGCGGCCAAATGAGTTTGGTAGGGCCTCGTCCCAGCATTCCGTCTCAATTGGAGGCTATGAATGAGAAGCAAAAGCGCCGTTATTTGATTCGTCCTGGTTTGACTGGGTTGGCACAAGTTTCTGGAAATATCCATTTGTCTTGGCCCGAGCGCTATGAGTTCGATCTTAAATATATTCACAACATAAGTCTTCCAAATGACATTAGAATACTGGTAAGGACTGCATTTTTGATTGTTAAGGGCGAAGAGTACTATTTAAACAAACCATTAAGAATTCATGCCAATGCCTAATCTTTCTCTCCCCAATAATCCGCGGATTGCTATTGCAGGAAGCGTAAACAGTAGTGCGCGAGTTTTACGAAAACTTATTGAGCACGAGATGAATGTTCAGTGGGTATTGGGACTTGATCCATCTGTTTCAAAGAATGTTAGCGGATTCAATGATTTGGGTCCAATTGCGAATTCAGCATCTTTGGATTTTAGTTATTTTCAAAAGTTGAATGACGATTGGATTCTTCAGGGAATCAAGGACCGCGAAATAGACTTATTTTTCGTGGTAGGACTTTCTCAGTTGGTTCGCCAAGACCTCCTTTCCGCTCCTAAAGTATCATGTATCGGCTATCACCCGACTCATTTACCTAAGGGCAGAGGAAGAGCGGCAATTGCTTGGATTATCATGGAGAAGGTAAATGCCGCGGCATCCTTCTTTTTATTGGATGAAGGAACGGATAGCGGGCATATCATTGCTCAAAAGCCGACAAAATTGGATGGCACTGAATATCCGCAGGAAGTGATCGATAAAATCATGATTTCTATAGATGAAGCCATGGATGAAGTGCTTCCTAATATGAAGTTGGGTGTTCTATCGTATAGGGAACAAGATGAAAGTAAAGCAAGTTACCTCGGTAAACGTGCGCCCAGTGATGGTTACCTTGATTGGGAGCTGCCAGCGCTAGATCTACAACGCTTGATTCGAGCGGTATCTCATCCCTTACCGGGAGGCATAACTTTTTTAGGGGAGAAAGAGATAAGAGTTTGGAAAAGTGAAGTTTGGAATGAACAAGATATTGTAGGAGTTCCAGGACGAATTGTGAAGATCAATTCGGTATCTTTTATTGTAGGTACAGGTAGCGGTTTGTTAGAAGTTACTGACTGGGAGGGGATAGAGCTTTCGGAGATGATAGAGGGTCAAAAATTAGGGATTAACTGGTTATTATTATATAGAAAAATATTTGTAAATGGCTAAAGTATTAGTGGTAGCGCCGCACTGTGACGATGAGGTGCTTGGATGTGGTGGGGTGATAAAAAAAAGAGCAGAGGCAGGTGATGAGGTTTATGTATTAATGATTACCAATGGACACATTGGTGCCCCAGAGCTGTTTAAAGCAGAAGATACTGCTCAAAACAGAGTAGAGGCACAGAGGGCCAATTCATTGCTAGGGGTGAAAAATGTTATCTTTTTTGATTTTCCAGCTCCTCGGCTAGATAGCATACCTTCGTATAAACTATCAATCGCAATTAGTAAAGTTATAAAAGAAAATAAAATTGAAATAATGTATATTCCACACCGTGGTGATATTCATCGTGACCATTTTGTAACATTTGAATGCAGTTTGGTAGCTGCAAGACCGATTAACAATTGCACTGTTAAAACGATTTACTCTTATGAAACCTTATCAGAAACAGAGTGGGCCATGCCTTTTCAAAATGAGGCTTTTATACCTACAGTATTTGAAGATATAACTGAGCAAATCGATGATAAGATTAATAGCTTTAGTAAATATGAGGGGCAGGTTAAAGCATTCCCGCACTCTCGTTCAATTGAATCGATCAAAGCATTAGCGATGCACCGTGGAGCTACTGTTGGCTGTAATTATGCGGAGGCCTTTATGTTAATTAGAGAAATACGTAATTAATGAATATTTTAATTTTAGGAGTTGGCGGACCAACTCCCCGTTCAATTGCCTTAAGGCTTAAAACTATTTACCCTGATGCTAGGCTTATTGGGACTGATATACAGCCTAAAGCTATCGGTTTTCACTTAAAAGGACTTTTAAATAAGAGTTATTTAATTCCTAGGGCAAATCATCCTAATTATTTTGTAGAAATAAATGGCATTATCAAAAAAGAGAATATCGATTTAGCTTTTGTTCAGCCTGAACAAGAGGTAAAAACTTGGGGGGAATATTATAATCGTGAAGGTAGGTACCCCTGTCCGACCTTGATACCTCCAGTTGAGCATGTAAATGCTTTAATGGATAAGGCTGCAATGGCAGACTTATTTAAAGGTACTGGCTTTATTCCTGATACCATAAGGATTAGCCCATCAAATCCAAAATTTGAAGAAGTGGCAGAACAGATAGGTTATCCCTGTTGGATTCGCGCTTCAATTGGATCTGGCGGCCTAGGCTCTCTGAAGTTAAACCGTCGAGAAGAACTAGAAGCATGGTTATTTATCCACAAAGATGTGCCAGAATTTACAATCAGTAAATTTCTAACGGGTAGACATTTAGCAAATCAGATGCTTTATATCGATGGGAAATGCGTCGCCAATGCAGGTTTACATTGCGCTGAGTATGTGATGGCTGATATTGCTCCTTCCAAAGTCACAGGAAATACTTCTTATGGCTTATTGATAAACGAGAAGTCACTATTAGAGCGTTGCGAAGAAGTGATGGAAACAGTTCAAGCAAAGACAGGGGTTAAAGCTAACGGTGTTTATAGTTTTGACTTTAAAGAAGACGACAAAGGTGAAATTTTGGTAACCGAGATTAATATCAGGCACATGGCTTATACTGGGATCCTAGCAACCTGCGGATTTGACCTGATAAGGTATACAGTAGAAATTCTCCGTAATGAATTTCAAGCACCTGCAAAGGCACACTTTTATTTTGACAAGGAATATGTTTTTATCAGAGATGTTGATGTGGAGCCGATTATACTTACTAATAAATTTTAATTTCGTTTTGAATTTAGCAATTACTTAATAGTCTAAGCTAAAAGAAAGTTTGATAAAATTCAAAGGGGTGGCCAACGGACCACCCCTTTTTATTAGATAAATATTTGGTCGAGGACGGCAAAGATACGGTCGAAATCTCGATCGGAGAGATTTGAGCCGGAGGGAAGGCAGAGACCTTGCTCGAATAAGGTATTGGAGATGTTACTGCCATAGTATTGGCAATCCGCAAATACCGGTTGTAGGTGCATGGGCTTCCATAAAGGGCGCGCTTCTATGTTTTCTTCAGCTAGGGCAAGCCGTATTTTTTCTCGGTCTAAGCCATTATTACGAGTGGGATCGACCAAAATAGAACTGAGCCAGCGATTGGAAAAGGAATGCACATTTTCTTCTTGGAAGCCAATATAGTAACCAGTGGCATTTTTAGCGGCGAAATAGTTTTGATAGCGAGTGAAGTTAGCGCGTCTTTGGGCGATGCGTTCGTTAAGCACCGCCATTTGTCCGCGGCCGATGCCGGCTAGCACATTGCTTAGTCGGTAATTATAACCAATACGGCTATGTTGGTAATGAGGCGCTTCATCGCGTGCTTGAGTCGCTAAAAAGCGTGCTTGGTCGATTAAGTCTTTGTCGTTGGAGGCAAGGGCTCCACCGCCTGAGGTAGTAATAATTTTATTGCCATTGAAAGAATATACTCCCATTTTACCGATGCTACCGGTGAATTTCTTATTGTATGTAGAGCCAAGGCTTTCAGCCGCATCTTCAATTACAGGAATATTATATTCTTGAGCTACGGCCATGATAGCATCCATTTGGGCAGGCATACCATAGAGGTGTACGGGCATGATGGCCTTTACCTTGGTAATTTCACCTTTGGCGGAAAGGTCAGCTAAAGCATGCTTTAGCTCTACCGGGTCCATATTCCAGGTTTCTGGCTCGGAATCAATAAAAATGGGTTGAGCTCCTCGGTAGGTAATAGGGTTGGCGGAGCCGCAGAAAGTAAAAGATTGCACTAATACATAGTCTCCTGGTCCCACACCTAATAGATCGAGAGCGATATGAATGGCAGCGGTACCAGCACTGAGAGCAGCTACATGGCCCACTTTATTGTAGTTCTGTAAATCCGCTTCGAAGCCATTAACATGGGGCCCAAGGGGGGCAATCCAATTGGTAGCAAAAGCTTCTTGTACGTATTGTTCCTCCAAATTCCCCATGTGGGGGGAAGAAAGCCAGATTTTAGGCTGATCCATAAATTCTATTTTTTTAGAAGGGGTAAAAATAGGCATATGACCGAGCTTATGTCCACAACAAATCAAAAAAAAATATGGGTGGGGATTTCGATAATTAAATTCCAAGGTTCCTAGCATAAAAGTTATCTTTGCCGCTAAATTTTTACGACTCAGCATGAAGAAAATCATCGGTCTCTTATGTTTTGCCCTTTTAATAGGGTCTTGTGTTCCCCTAAAAAGGCTAACCTATTTGCAAGAAGGAGAAGAAATGCCAGATTATAAGTTACAGCGCTCTGCTTATTTGTTACAACCGAATGACATTTTAAGTATTACCATTCGTTCTTATGACATAGAGACAAGTCAGTATTTCAATATTTCTAACAACAGCAGTAATCAGGCCTTACAAGCAGGAGATATTTTATTCTACCTTCAAGGTTACTCGGTAGATTTAGAGGGTAAAATTAATTTACCCATTTTGGGCCAAGTTGATGTGGCAGGAAAAACGATTGCTGAAATACAAGTCTTAGTGGAAACGGCTTTAAAGCCGTATTTCACCGAAGAAGCCGTTAATGTAACGGTGCAATTAGCGGGAATACGTTATGCGGTGGTGGGTGAAGTTAATAGGCCAGGGAAATATGTGATCTATCAAAATCAGGTTAATATTTTTGAAGCACTTGCTAATGCAGGAGATATAAGTATGGTGGGCGATCGTAAAGAGGTGATGATTGTGCGACAAATGCCCGAGAAGGTAGAAACATTTTATTTGGATTTAACTGATAGTCGGGTGATTAATGATCCGCATTATTTTATCCAGCCGAATGATATTATTAATGTACAGCCTCTGCGGCAGAAGTCGTTAGGAATTGGTACAACTGGTTTTCAAACCTTCTCGCAGTTATTTAGTCTACTTGCGAGCACTATTACTTTAATTATTGCCATTAATAGCTTGAACTAAAGATGAAAGAGAATAACCAGAACATACAAGAGGGCTACCCGCAACAGATGCTGCAGCCGCAGCAGGATAGTAGGCAAGATTTTGATGTAAAACGACTAATCGTTCGGATTTTAGGGGCTTGGCCAATAATCCTTAGCTCCATTGTTGTCGCTTTAAGCCTAGCATTTTTGATTAATCGATACGCAACTCGTATTTATGCGGTAAAAGCTGTGATTATGGTGAGTTCCGAGCAGCAAGGGAGCATGGAGTCTCTAATGTCGGCTGTAGGATATTATAACCCGCGCTTGGAATTTGAAAATGAAGTAGTTGTTTTAGGGTCTCGTACTATGGTTAATCGCACTTTAAAGCAATTACCCTTTGAAATTGAGTATTTTGGGGAGGGGCGGATAAAAAGTGCCGAGATTTATCCAAATCCAGGCTGGCGAATTGATTACGATAGCAGTCATGTGCAAACCTTGGGGGAATGGGAGGTGGAAATGCTTCCCGAAGATCAATTTATCCTAAAGTCACCTTCCAGTGCAGAACAAGAAATTATACACCACCATTTCCTTGGTGAAAAAATTGATCTAGATAAGGAAGAGTATAAGACTTTTGAAAAATCTGTTACTTTGGGAGAATGGTGGAGCACACCCTTTTTTAGACTTAGGTTAGTTAAGGATAACGATATTAGAGTTAATCAAGGCATTGTCAAAGTAAATTTTAAATCAAAGGAAAGCTTAGAGGAATCATATTTCGAAAAGGTTAAAATTGAGCCCACATCCGAAGGAAGTGCGGCAATTGATCTAAGCATGCAAGGAGCTGTAGCGGAAAAGGTACAAGATTATTTAGATGAACTGATTATACAATATCAGGCATTTAATTTAGAAACTAAGAATAAGACAACGGAAGGTGCTTTGGCATTCATTTCAGAAGAGTTAAAAGCTTTACAAGATAGTTTAGATCAGGTAGAAAGAATATTAGAGAAATTTCAGTCGGATAATGCGGCGATCGATTTAAGTGAAAAAGGGACCCAGCTGTTTGAAGAAATATTCAGTTTGGAAAAAGAGCTGACGATTTTAAAATCGCAATCTAAGTATTTTGAGTATTTAGAAGACTATATAGCAAACCGAAGTGCGGTGGAAAGCGTAGTGGCGCCGGTAGCAATGGGGATGGAGAATACTGGTCTAGAGCCCTTAATAGAGCTTTTAAATCAACTGCAGGCAGAACGCAGTTCCTTACTCATCGGGCAAAAAGTTGATAATCCACGTATAAGAGGGGTTGATAACAGGATTCGATCTGCCCGAGAAGCTTTAGCTGAGAATTTAAATGGTATAAGTAAGGGTGTTAATTTTCAGATTAAGGAATTGAGTGCAAAACGCAATCAGTTAGAAGCAGAAATACGCACCTTGCCGAAAACGCAAATGGAGCTGATTAATATCCGCAGGAAGTATGGAATTAGTGAGAACCTATTTTTGTTTTTAATGCAAAAGAAAGCAGAAACAGCAATTATTTTAGCAGGGAACACACCCGATTCTCAGGTGATTGATCCAGCAACAATCGATAAGGAACCCGTATCCCCTAATAGCAAACGTACCTTTGCTATTGCTTTAATGCTGGGTTTGGTTATTCCAATTGGAGTTATTTTTATTACTGATTTATTAGATACAAAAATCCGTAATAAGGAAGATGTTGAATCAATTACCGCAATGCCGGTTGTGGCGATGATAGGACATAGTGATCGCAATACCAACCTAGTAGTGGCACAATATCCTAAATCGAGTTTAGCGGAGTCTTTTCGGGCCTTGCGTTCGAATATTAGTTTTTTAAGTCAGGAGAAGCCTATACAAACCATGCTTTTTACTTCGTCTATTGGGGGAGAGGGTAAGACCTTTATTTCCATAAACATGGCTAGTATTTTGGCGGCCAGTGGAAAAAAGACGGTGCTGGTAGGTTTAGACTTAAGAAAGCCTAAGATTTACAATGACTTTAATTTGACCAATGATTTTGGAGCGAGTACTGTATTGTCGGCGCAAATGCAAACCAAAGATGCTATTCAGAAAACAAAGTATAATAATTTATCCATTATTTCCGCTGGTCCTATTCCCCCAAACCCGAGTGAACTTTTATTAAGCCCCGAGTTTGATATTATGCACGAGGAGCTGAAAAAGGAGTTTGATTATATCGTTTTTGATACCCCCCCCGTAGGTTTAGTAGCGGATACCTTTGAGTTAATGAAAAAGGTGGATTACTCGTTTTATGTGATTCGCCAGGGTTATACTGATAAGCAGTTATTAACCTTTATTAACGATCGATATGAGAATCGTTCGGTAGGGAATATTGCGATAGCGATTAATGACTTTACAGTTTCTAAGGCGTATGGTTATGGATATGGTTATGGCTATGGTTACGGATACGGCTACGGTTATGGTTATGGCTACGGTTATGGATCTGCTTATTATGGGGAGGAAGAATCCGAGAAGAATCGATTCTCTCTTTTTAAGAAAAAGAAAAAATAGAGATTGTTGAGACCTAACGTGCTAGGTCTGTACGGGATACAGATTAATAATGTTATTTAAGCCTCCGGAAGGGGGCTTTTTTTTTGGAGAAACGAGAGCCGGGAGACGAGAAACGAGATGGATTTGGGTAGAGTGGGGATTAGCGTGTTTGTAAGGCAGCGGGGAGGTGGTTTAGAGGTTTAGGAGTTTAGATGTTTAGCCAGGGTGTGGATTTGTAACGCAACGAGCGCGACGGTTTACGCGGCGAACGCAGCGGGCAGGAGACAGTATAGTGGTTTAGGTGTTTAGCGATAAAGTTATGACTCGCGAACATTAAATATGTTCTTTTTTTAGGGAAAAGCATATCAAGCAAGAGTTTGAGCAAGAGTAGGGAGAGGGATTTCGGTAGAGTTGAGATTTGGGATTTGGAACGCAGGGAGCGCAGCGGGGATAGGTTTAGAGTTTAGTGAGTTTGCTAAGCACGGCGGATTTATCCCAGGGAGGGTTGGATGTTTGGTATTTGAGTTAGCCTGAAATATTGAGCTAAGCGGTAA
>TARA_R110002050_G_scaffold75215_2_pt1 | contig 32930 bp, 56 predicted proteins | sample TARA_R110002050 | Tara Oceans TARA_R110002050 (sample SAMEA4396988) | marine metagenome | biome: Polar Biome; feature: [DCM] deep chlorophyll maximum layer (ENVO:01000326); material: water (ENVO:00002006), including particulate matter (ENVO:01000060) such as... | depth 25 m
CCCTCAAATGCTATATTTCTTGGATTCAAGTCGCTTTGTTCTCCACCATAATTATTCAGTGTTTGAATAATACCTTCTAATTGTTTCATCTCTGATGGCTTAAATTTAGGTTTCTTTGCCAAACTCGCTAAGAACTTTAATTCCTTCCCAATTCCGGGAGTTTCTTTAGGGCCAGAATTACCCATTATTCTTCCTGTTATTCCGTGTTCGGCTAACATTTCATATAAACTCCCCTTAAATCTACTAATTCCCATATCACCTGCTGAAATACCTCTGGCGGTAGTTTGCCATTCATTCCATAAGGACACAAATGACTCTCCTTTGTATTCAACGCGAGAGGTTCCTTTACCCATAGTAATTTTAGGTTGTCTTTTTGTTACACTTTTTACATCTTTCTTTGCCACAAATACACCTCCCCATTACTGATTGATTATTGAATAGATTACTTGTTCCTGCAGAAGTTGTTGTTACTGCACCGGACATTTTTAATTGATTAAACCAAGTCATTGTAACTTCTCCTGTAATTTCTCCCATGACTCAAGTATTTGCATATCTGCTAAAACCAATGTATTAATTTCTTCTAATCCTTTCTTACTGGGGAAGTTAGTCATCAAGAAGTCTACTTCATCACGAATTTTTAGTAGGGCATTTTTAGCGTAGGGAGTATGCCTATCATAACCTTCATTATAACCTGCAATTTCTCCATCCAACATATCTAAAAATAATTCCCATTCTTCTGAATCCCTCAAATTATGTTTTTCTAAAACCCTCAATATATTACTTATCAACTGAAATAAGGTTTCAAATGTGTATTCTTCTCCGCTTTTTAGGACTTCAAACCAATTCATCTCCCAAACCACCCTACCATTTTAACCCAATGTTTATTTAGCGATTGATTTGTTTCTATTTGCCATGCAGTATTTAGTTTATCTAATGCTGCCTTTACCTCATTTTGATAATGTTCTTTAGCATTTTCGTCTATATCTCCAACTTTACTTATTTCCTGATGCATCAAAGATGCTAGATACTTAAATTTAGTAGGAGTATATTTCATTGTAGATAATTTTTGTAATGTAATTAATAGTTTCTTATACGGATTTGATTGAAATAGTTTTTTACCGGCTTCATAATCCCATCTACGGAGTTTATCAAAAGTAGTAGGTTTAACTACATCTTTGTATTTAAGTATATCAAACCAATTCATTTCTTATTCCTCACTTAGTATATTCCTAGCAGTTTGACAACAGAATCTAATCTTCTGTGTTGATTGTAATGTCCAAAAGGAATTAGGCTTTAATCCGAACTTATTTTCAATATGACAACATAAATCATATCTGCCCATTGCTTCAAAATCATCATCTATGACTAATCCTAATATTGGGCCTAATTCGTGAGTTTGCCTCTTATCTAACCATACATAGGATTTACCCATGAAAGAAATTAAATTACGAATCAACCACTGTTTCATATTAGCCCTGCCTGTCTTTGAATATCTTTATTCTGAATCATATTTTTGAATATTATTACTTGCACATTATACATTGCAATCCTATTAATCATAGTTTCAGTGTTTGCTATTTCATAATATACTTCTCTGTTGCTGCCCATATATTTATTGTCCGGCAATTCTATTACTTGATACCCGTCTGGTAATTTAATTGGCTCTAAAGCGTCCGGTAATTTTTCATTATACTTTTCAACTAATTTAATTAAATATTTTTTATGATTATCTAATTGGTCATGAATATGGGCTATTAATTTCTGTTCTGAACTTTCTGTATATTGATTCATTAACTTAACGCGCGCCACTATTTCCTTAAATGGAAGTGCATCAACATCTTCTTTAAAAACATTAAACCACTTCATACTTAATCCCCCATGTAAATGTAAATCCACCAATTTAAATAATCATTCGCCACTATTCCAATACCATTCATAAAGCGCATCAATAATTTCTTTAGTCTCATTCCGGTAATCACGCCAAATCTTCTTCTTTTTCTTTAATTGTTTAAATCCTTCTAATTGCGCTTGCCAATATTCATCCATCTGGCTAGTCATACTTCCCAATTCCGTTCACTATCCAAATTAATGGCTTAGGTAACAGTAATAGAAATGTCCGACTTATCATTAAATACCCCATATAATTTTTATTGTTGAATTTGAAGAAAAAGTCTCAAAAAATGGGCTGTAATTTATTTGGCACTTGCGAAATTTTTATTTTTAGTTTAATTGCATTACCAGAATAAAAATAGTCTTTATGTTTTATACACTCAATAACACCATAATAGAATCATATTAATCGAAAAAAACAAGTTTTTTTCTTTGGCTTATTTACATTTAATTAAGATATTTAAGTAGTCTATATGAGCCAATAATACATACCTACAGCCGTCTAATCGTGGGATATATTAGAGGAACATAAAGTTAATCTTCAAGGGGATTAAATTTTATACCCACAACACATAAAAAGAAATTAATTCAATTGATTTAATAAATCAAATAAAAAAAATTTGTTCCCTGCCATGCACCCATTCCCCAGTTACTCCCATATGATAGGATAATTGTATTATCACACCATATGGTTGGTGCTTTGCTACCGCCCCATATTAAATAGATGAAATTTCGTGAGCAGGGGCGATAAGTATACTAAAAGCCTACTGGCGGCCGACTTCGCGCCTATTTCACTTATCATCTTACTCAGTCATTTCCGTATGGTGGCATACCATGCTTCATATTGGAATCTTATTTTTCTTCTTGTGTGGGTTGCCCATCTTTATCAACTATCTCTATATCCATAATCTCTTCAACACCATCATACATAGTATCTATCACATCTATCCAGTCAATATCAAATTCAGGATGTTCTAAATCTTCAATAGTTAATTCAAGCGGGTTCTTATCAGTCTTTACAACTACAAGTCGCTTATTCCATACTATTTGCTTTTCCCAGAAAGTTAAGTTATATTCTTTCATTATATTAACCTCACATTACCGTCATTATCAATAGAATGTATATTATCGAAGTGGTATTCATAATCACCACAATCTAAATACCACACCCAATTCATCTGATACACATAGAACCCATTTGGTAAGTATCTATTTAATCTCTCCTTTGTGGTGACTGTTTTCCAACCACCGTCTAATGGTATAATGCAATCTTTACGAATAATCATAATTACATTACCATGTAATCTAATTTCATAGTTATTATCATGTCTTTCATATAACCGTGTATTGTTTGCTATGGGCTTACCTTTAGTCTTATTTCTTGCGGTTTCCATTAGCGTTTGTGCTTCGTTCCAATTCATCTTTCTCATCCTCTTTTCTGCATTGTTTTAAATGTTCTCTCCAGATAGCCATTTCATTATGAATACTCATCTCATCACTATCCATTGACAACAATCTCCACTTCTAATTCTTAAATCGTTAATTTCCATGCCACATTCAGGGCATTGTTCTTTTTCCATATTATTCGCCTCTTAATTCCACATAATGTGGGGTTTCATAGTATTGTTTAATTAAATACTGCCAATAGCAGTTAATACACATATCTTTATGATAAACTTCTTTATCACATTTACACTGCATCAAATACACGCCCCAAATAATTATCACTAAAACAATTATCACATACGGGGGTGTCATATTCTGGCCATGCTGGATTGGCCCCATTCCAATTATCAACATAAATTAATTTATTACATTGGCCACATCTAAATCTAACTCTATCATTCATAATAGTTAGACATTGAGTAATATAAAACTTAGCAGGGGCATAATTTCTAACATCAATTAGAAAATAGCCCTGCTCTGAATCATCAGGAACCTTCAAAAGATACATTCCTATCTTATATCCTCCTGTATCATCTTTATCTAATAAATTAAACATACCATATTTAGCCATCAAACCATCTCCGGCAAATTAAGTTGTTTTATGAGTGGTTCAATATCACGCATTACAATAAGCGTTGCGTCATTTAACTCATCTGTGCAATCTGCTCGTATTTTAACACTCTTAACAATCCAGACATGATAAGAGCCAGACTTTGATTGCCCGAATTCAACTGTATATCTAAAATTATCTTCTTTAACTTCTATATTGTTCATTCCATTGCCTCCGTTATTCTAAATAGTGTAGCGTCTGCAATATCTTGAGAACAAGCCTGAGATGTATGATTTATACATTCAAATTTACAATTTAATACAGGCTCATTAACTATAATGTCATGTTCTAACAATGAATCAACAAGAACCTGCTGAATATGTGCTATCTCAGAAATGAAATAATCATTCATTCTGCTTTCTATTTCTTTAGGTGCTCTTTTCTCACCAGTAGTCCATTCAACCTTATAAACAATAGTGAGTTCATTACGCCAAGAGTAATTAGTTAAATATATGTCAAGGTTCATATCCTCCCCTTCTATAGTAGAGGTTGTAACTTTTTCATTATCTGTAAGATACAATGAAGCCAAAGAAGGGATTTCATTTTCTTTAGCAATATCAACTTCCTCAATCTTTTCTACCATTTCATGAATATAACCATTAGCAGTTAATTGATTAGATATTCTCATTGATTCATATTGAAATTCTGATGTAAACATCTCCTGATTATTAGCATCAGTAAAAACAAATGCAGAATTATGACTTACTTCAGTATAAGGAACATAGTAATCCTTTGTGGTGCAATGCTTAAAATCACCCAAAAAGAAATCTTGTTTTTGCATTTCAATAAAGAAATCTCTTAATTTCTCTTGGCTATTTATCGGGAATTCAATTGATATTGCTCTTTCGTATCTCAAACTCATATACTACTCCGATGGAGATAGGGGTTATCAAGGGTAATAGCAAAGCATTACCATATGGTTGGATAATGGAACTTTGTGAATGCTTAAACCCCAATATGGCCCAGAAGGGCCAATTGAGGCGTAGGCGGGGAAATCACGCTTACTCGGAATCCTCCGAGTCTGCCGATGGTTGGGTTAGAACAACGGGTAGTTCTCCATCCCACCAATACTCGGCTTCTGTGTCGTTTGCGACCATACTTGCGTAGGCCTTTTTGAGTCTTGCATTTACAGGCTTTGAAACTGCTTCGCCATATTCGGAAGCATCTTCGTAAAGACCGCCACCACTGCGCCCATGTCGGGTCATCAGTTGAGCGACTATCTCATTATCTGCCATTATTGATGCGTATAGTGCATTCAAGTCTTGAGTCACACTGTCTGCATTTGCTACAACTTGCGCCGGTAGGCTTGAAGTCTTACCCTTTCGGAAAGGTGCGCCTTCAACATCCTTAAAACACGCTCTAATTGCATCATACATTGACTGTGCCGAATCGTCACCTGCTCGGCCTATTGCTATCAGTTGAGCCAATGGAGCCAAGTTAGGGTATTCTGTCGCGTAGTCTGGATTAACATTCATCCATGCTTCGATTTCTTCTGCCTTATTATCAAATTTTACTCTAATATCTGTCATTTCTTTCTATCTCCTTAATTCCCGTAGGTTATCCCCGCCTACATCTAATGGCAAGGTATAGGGGTTATAGGGTGACTACCCAAAGTTTCACACCATATGGTAGTAATTGATTTAATTAGATTAATTTAATTGTTATGTCTAACTTCTTTAGCATAGCGGTCGGGCAGGAAGCAGGGAGGGCATAACAACAGGAGATTACAATGTTGCTATTGGTTATGGTGCTTGAATTACATATATCTTTAGTGCAGAATTTGCACTAAGAATAATAACTTGGATTTTCAATATGTTAGCAGCATCCACCGATGAAAAACGCTACTTTCTCTTGAATACCACTTTTCCACTTTTCCAATGTTTCCAACCCTATCATATGGTTCGACTTTGTTCCGAACCCTTCATATAGGCTTGCTCGATGGGATATATTGCCCCTACAAGGCGACAGATAACTCAGTTATCAGAGGTAATTATTATGGCAGAAAGTTGGAATGACACACTATTAAAGGCACAACAAATGATTGACGCAGATGAGGCTGGAAACATCACTAATGATGTTAGACAGGCTTTTGAGATGCTAAGTAATGTTGGTAATCAACAGTATGAAGCAACAGGAGAAACACCTGAAAGCATCCAGAAGGCAATAAAGGAAACATTACGGAATTATCCCGGATATCCTTGGAGAAAGGGCGGAGGCGGCGTATTGCCAGCAACCGCACTTAGCGTTGTTGATTCACTCAGCACAGATGCCGCCAATTCATTTGGTCGCGCATTCGATGAGTGTGGGGAGGGTATTCGTGCTTTCCTTACACCACACGGCCGTAGCAGCAAACAGTCTTATTCAGACGGTGCTGACTATGGAGCATATATTGGCAAGTCTATCAAGAAGACTGCTACAAGCCTATACAAGGCTGGAACATGGGATGGAACATTAGACGGTCTATCCTCCGCTATTATGGAGGATGACGAACAAGAGTGATTCTGTTGACCTTGTAGGGGCAACACACTCTTTTATTCAATTCACAATACCTCCTTTGGTTATGTGGTTAGGTTTTAACTTAGTTAAGTAATTAGTAAGATTTAAGGTTCTCACTAAGGGGTAATACCACCCTTACTTCTTATTCCCTAATTATCATAATCAAAGTATGGGGTATTTATATTTCAAAGCAATATAACACCATATGATTGTATTTGCTTAAAATTAACATTAGGTCGGAGTCGCGGGAGCATCTTTTATAACCCCCTTCGTGAATCCTGTATTGTTAATCAATACCAACCAATTCCAAGAGAAGGTTTAATCAGAACATATCTTATAAGGTATCTTAATTATGTTACTAAATTTCTCTTCCAAATTAACAGGTATTTCTAACATCTTCATTAGTAAATGAATATCTATAAGATATCAATATTTATACCAATATCCAATATTGTATATCCTATATACTATACTATAAGAGTAATCAAATGTAGGTCAAAATGCAACACTTCCAGTTTTCCAGTATCGTTGGAAAAGATAAAGTGAAGCAAAATGAACCACATATAAAAGATATCTTATACAATATAATCATTATTCTAATTTCCAATTATTACAATACTATTTACCCCCCTCCTTCTCTCTCCCTTCTCTCTCCCTATTATCTAAGGGGTGGGCTGGAAAAGTCGGAATAGTGGAATAGACGAGAATCATGCTTAAAATGAACCACATAGCACACTATATGTATAGCAAAATGAAATTTCTAACCGATTGGAAGAATGGTAGAAAAGACGAGATGGCTAAAATGACGGATAAAATTAAAAGGCAATCATATGGACAAGAAAACTGTATGGTCTGCAATAAGGTTTTTATTAAATATCACAATTGCAGCAAGATTTGTTCTGATGAATGTAAGATTATTCGCCAAAGAGAATATGAACACGAATGGCGAAAAAGAAATAGTAACTATACCAAAAAAAATCGTAAAAGAATAAATGCAACTCAACGCAGAAGTTACTATAAAAGTAAAAAAGACCCTGAATGGGTTAAGATAAAGAATAAGCGTCAAAAAGAGTGGCACAAAAAAAAGACGGAAAAAGAAAAAGAGATGATTAAAATGACAGACAAAAAATACAACCTAACATTAGAAGAATTAGAAACTATTAAGCAACGATTAGCCAAAGGCACCTCTTGGGCTGCTATTAGAGATGATATGTTTTACTCATATACAGACGGATATTTGATTACTACTACAGCCTTATCAAAGCAATTCTATGTGTGGAAATATAAGCAAAATGACCCACCCAACCCAACAACCGGCCTATGGCGTGAACCTGAAACTAAAGCACTTATTGGTATGTGGAATACTGGACTGCCCCGAACACTTATGATGCCGGTGGTTAATAGAACCTATCAACAAATAGCATCTAAACTTACTAACCTTAAGAAAGGGACTAAATTAGTCCAACCAAACATAAGAGAAAGGAATGTTAAGCAAGTAAACGCATTATCTCCATCATTAATACAACAAAGAATAATGAAGTTTCATGGCCCATATTCAACAGTTCCTACTTTAGAAGAAAAATCTGAACAGGTTATAGCAGATGTAAAAGAATTACTTAAAGAAACACCCATTCCTGAAACAGATGTTCCTCTAGAATTGATAGGTAATCTAAGTAACGAAAATGCAAGACTTAAGAAAGCAAATGAAAGTCTTTCGGCTGCATTAAAAGCATTGGAAGAAGCGACAGTAGGTGATATACGTGCTATTGTGCAAGCAGAAGAAGAATTTATTGAAATTCAGAAACAAGCAAAGGAAATTCACAATAGTAATTTAAAAACTAAACAAGGTAATCCTGCAATTATAGATGATGACGGTAATCAACTGGATAAGACTTCTCAAAATATTGTAACTCAATGTCAATATATCTGCGACTTATTATTAGCAAAGAATAAACAGTATGGGGATTCTGTATCGAAGCCTCTAAGGATATTTTCAAAAGCAGACAGTAGCGAACAAATCAAAGTTAGAATTGATGATAAGATTAGTAGATTAGTTAGGGGAGATGATTCCCTAGAATCCGATGAAGACATAATTGATGATTTAATCGGATATTTAATCTTATTAAAAATTCAAATGAACAAGTAATATTCACATGGTTTTATCTAAGCCAAGACGGTGTAAAGTGTAAAAGTTTGACACCAAAAATGTGGAATTGTGGGTTTTCGACATAAAAAGATACCAAGATATTAAAAATGAGAATAACTGCTGGCCAGCATATTCAATGTGAAAGCGTTGAAGGATAATAAAAAGGTGAAGACCTTAAACTAACCCCTATGCAAATAGGGTATGGCTTAAGATAGGTTACTTAAAAAATATCCATTCTCTAATCCAGAAAAGGGCACAGAACCTGTATCTTCCTACACACAACTTTAGTGGTTTTATCAAGTAATAAATGCAAACTCTCCTGATATTGTCTTCGTCGTCAATAAAGATAATTGGACTTCTTTCTCCAATGCATTTCCCACATCACACTCAAAATACCACACGGGATTAATTTCCACGCGGGTATACTGAGTAGAGTTTGCCAAATAAAAAGAATAAACAGATTAGACGGGAGAATACGGTAAAAACAACGGTTCTTTGGGAGATAATTTTATCTCCTTGTTGTTGTCATTAGATATCACCCGTTCCATTGCAGCCGTATGCGTAATTGGTGTTTCTAATCTGTTTCGGTTAATTTTCTTCTCTATTCAATTAATAATGCGAGATACCCTAGTTTGGTCAAAGGGGCAGGACTTAAGATTCTGTGCGTAGTGCTTCGTGGGTTCAAATCCCACTCTCGCAACCAATTCAAAACAAAAGTGATAAAATGAATATATTTGTATTAAGCGAATGCCCTAAACAAAGTGCTAAATGGATGTTAGATAAACATGTAGTAAAAATGCCTACTGAAAGTATGCAGATGTTATCTACTATCCTTACTAATTTAAACATTGACGCACCATATAAACCAGTGATGTTAAATCATCCCTGCACTATTTGGGCTAGAGAATCCAAACATAACTTTTTATGGCTAATGGAACACACTATGGCTTTATGTAAAGAATATACTGTAAGGTATGGTAGAAAACATAAAGTGGAAGAAACCTATAATGAATATGAGGATAAGTTATATAACGCATCCCTTCTTTTACCTGACATAGGATTAACAGAATTTGCACAGGCAATGCCTGATGAATGTAAAAGAGAAACAATTACGAAATCATATCAAACTTACTATCTAGAAAAGAAATGGGAATTTGCAACATGGAAAACTAAAGAGCCAATTTGGTGGCCAAAAGCACATTATGTAAATATGTATGCTGCAAGACAAAAACAATTTGAAGAATTAAAAATAAAAATGAGGAAGAAATATGCCAACAAGAGAATGTAATCATTTAGATGAAAAAACAGGACATAAATGTAGAAAGTCATTTAAAGTCCCAAGTAATAATTATAGAAAGTATAGATGTGCAGAACATGAACATCATCAATCTAATCGAGGAAACCTTCGTGCAGCCGGTGCGAACTTAAACAAACAGAAGCGAGATTTACGAGAGTTTGTTCAAGGTTTTAAAGATGATACCTTACCTGCAATTCAAGTTAAATTATTAGAGGGCATTCACGAAAGGGAAGAACTATCAAAAAGATTAGATGCAATTAAAATACCTTCTAAGGAAGAATGGCAAGGTTCACTAGCACCAACATCATTAGAAGATATTATTCGTAATTCGCCAGAACTGACCCTAGACATTTCTGCGTATAAATTACAAATAAATGAGTTTTATGAAGAAATGAGTAAAATACATAATGCTTATATTAAAAGAACAAAAACAGCACATTCTGATTCTTTATCAGACTTTAGGGCATTAAAGAAGGAAATTGAAAATGAAATGCATGGAAAGTTAGATTCATTTTCATTAGAGGCAGAGATAACAACTAGATTTGCTAATCAAATAAATACTATTAATAATCGTAATGTTAGTTATGAGAAGCGAATTGCCGCATTAGAAAAGAAACTAAATGGTCGTTGGCCATCAAATTAAAAAGGTCTGTGGCGCAGTCAGGTAGCGCGACGGGCTTTTAACCCGTTGGTCGCGAGTTCAAATCTTGCCAGACCTACCAATTCAAGAGGAATAAATATGATAAAAATATGTATAGTATGTAAAAAGAAATATGAAGGTTATGGGCACAATGCCTCTCCATTTGCAATAGGAAGATGTTGTGATATATGTAATATTAAAATTATTATCCCCTTTAGACATAGAGGGAGTTATGGTATATCATGAGAAATAGACTACTATGTAGATGGTGCGGTAATAGTGTTACCTACAAAATTGATAGAAGATATAAATGTGGTGCATGTAAATGAAATGTAAAAAGTGTATCAAGGGAGTAATAATGAAACAAATTAGTATTGGTGAATATACTCCAATAGAATGTGATTGTTCTGTTGCTCATTGGTTTAAGGGATTGAAGAAATGAAAGATAAAAAATTACCACTTGATAGAACTACATTAAATGATTTAGCCAGCATATTAAATGCTACAAGTAGTGATTCCTTTTTAGATATCTGTCCTATTTTTCTACGAGATAAAATCATAAATAAAGAACTCTCTATATGTGAAACTTGTGATACATTTTTCAAATACATCCCTCAGAAAAAATTCTGTGCCGAATGTGCTCGTAAGAGGAATAATGCTAGTAGTGCGGCGGGTAATAGAAAGTATTACGAGAAGAATAAAGAAAAGATATTAGCGCAAAACCGCAAATATCTCCAAGAGAATCCTGAAAAGATAAAAGCGATAAGACGCAAGTATCGTGAAAAGAATCCTGAAAAGATAAAAGAGATAAGACGCAAGTATCTCGAAGAGAATCGTGAGAAGATAAATGCGAGAGAACGCGCACGATATCACGCAAAGAAAAAACTAGAGAGGGATAAAAATGAGTAAAGAAACAATTAAGAAATTCGAAGAAATAAAATTCCACTTTAATAGAATGGTGGAAGCATATGAAGAATTACCTATGTTGGCAAGTAATGTTCAACGGGTAGTTCTAGAAGATGCAATGACTGCAATAGCCGCAGTATTTGAAGGTATCAACCAACAGATATTAGATGTTATTGAAATAATAGATATAGAGGTGAATGAAGAATGATGAGTAAAGAATATTATGAATTGAAGACAGACAGTGGCCTAACAATGATTAGGTTAAGTGATATATCAGCCATAACTACAGAAAGTTATGGTGGAGTATTATCAAAAGAGCGATTTAAGGTTGCTATACATTTAGTTAGTGGAACTATATTCACTGGAACAATGACTAGCGAAGATAAAGAATCCTTTATGAAGAAATGGACAGAGGTATGGAAATATGTTTTATGATGTAGAAATAGGTATTGCAATATTATTAGTAGGAATGATTATTGAATATAAACTAGGAATATTATTTAGAATAATGTTAACTTTTAAAGTTCATAAGATGTTAAGAGAATCAGGTGAATTTGCATTTAATGTAAAAGAAAGGTTTGAGTTTCAAGAACAATTAGAGGAATCAGAAGAACCAGATGACTTAGATTTAAGTGAAGAAAATAAAGTAGTAATAGATGATTGGGATAGAGGCGGTGATTATAAATGAAAGGGATATTAGATATGAATAATGATGGTCAAGTAGATTACAAAGACTTTAGACATATGCTTATGCGATATGAATGGATTGTAGTAACTGGATTAGCACTAACAATTATTCCATTAGGCAATGTATTAGGTTATACTGATATTGATTCTGATTTCTTTTGGGCTTTGGCCGGACTGTGTTTAACAGTTGAAGGAATAATCGAATTGTATTACGAGCAGAAATATTGGGATAAGCAGAAGAAAGAGGAAGAAAAATGACACAACTTAATAAGTGTAAAGACCCTAATTCTCATGGTAGAATTAAGGGTGAAGATTATTGTAGACTCTGTAAAAAGGAGGAAGAAGAATGAATATAATTTGTAAAACCTGTTTAGAAAAAACAGAAACAACTCGCTCAAAGCGAGGTAATATAATCTGCACAAGATGTAATGGAATAGTGATGTAAATGATGGAATTACCGAAGAAAGAAATTGAATTAAGAATAGTTAGAGATGAAGAATTACCGCCAATTGTAATCACAATGGATGAGAATGATGAGATTAAGGTTATGATAAATGAAATGCATAAGACTTGGTTAGCAATTCATAGGAAAACAATTGGGGGATTATCACCTGTAATTTATGAGAAGATAGATGAAATTCTATTGGCTACCTTAAAAGAAGCAAGAGCATTTGAGAGGTTGGAATAATGGATGAAGAATGGAAAAGAGAATTAGGAAATGGAAGATGGGATAAAATCCTAAAAAGAAAAATGACAGAATTATCTGTATCAGATGATTACAATGAGGCTAAACATGAATGGGTAGCAACAGGTAATGTTTGGTGGAGAGGTTGTGGTGAAACAAGGCCTCATTGGGCTATGGAACACCCCGACCAATGCTTATGCTCACATAATATTGTATATCATTTTGAAATTCATAATACTGAAAATCATATTAGAGAGTGTGTCGGTTCAGACCACATCAATTCTTATTTGATTATTAGGGCTATTGAAGAAGAGCAGAATATTTCTAGAGATGCAATTACTGAAGAAATGATTGAAGAGTGGGTTAAGGTTAATGTTTCTACTATGAAGAAGAATGCTTGGTGGAATAATAACGGTAAGCGATTTGAGTCAATGTTTAATGAAGTAAAAGACTTAGATTTAAGAGTTAATGTTAGGGCAAAGGGAAATTATTATGACCCTAAAGTTAAAAAACACATTCCTAAAACAGTAATTAGAAAATCTAGTTCTGGTCAATATGGAAGTGCGTTGTATAAAATGGGTTCAATTGTTTGGAGATGGAATCATCCTGATAACCCTAAAGCGCAAATTCATTCAAGAGGTTATCCTACTGAGAAACTGATGAATGATTTAAGTTTATTCTTTGCGCTTCTTCAACAACATAAAGACAAAACCGAAGCAGAAGACAAAGAATATCAAGATAGAGTTATTGAGGTTCAAGAACAAGTTGCTTTACTTAAAGAGCAAAATGTGGCTAACCAAAGAAGAATAGCAGAGAACCGCGTATTGGCTGAAGATATGAGGACTAATACGGAAGATGCTGAATTTGTAGAGAATTGTAAAATGCATGGTTTATTGCCTTTTAGTGAAGAAAGTGCCTCTAATGATTGGGAACGAAAGTTCTTAAGGTCGGTTCGGAATTGGATTCTTACCGGCAAAGAGCCTACTGCGGCACAAGTCGCTACCCTTGAGAAAATTATCAATAGCGAAAGAGATTTTGTTAGTGCAACAGATAAACAATGTGCATTTTTATTAAAGTTAGGATTTGATGGCGATATATCAAAACTATCTAAACGACAAGCATCAACTGAAATTGATAATTTATTAAAAGAAAGGGAGGATTAATATGAAAGCAATGGAATATTTAGGATATGCTGCCGCAGTAGTTGTTATAGCAACTCTATGGCCAATTGGATTATTCGGAGATGAGTAAAATGGTAAAAGACAAAAAAACAGATAAACAGAACGATGAAAAGCCTAAACTAACTAAGGCCGAACTAGAAGAATTAGTAGCAGAAATGAACGGACAGTTGATGAATGCTCAATCTATAGTCAATGATTTGGTTAGTCAAGTAAATGCACATAAAGCATTGTGTGCTCATTATGAGAAAACAATGAATGTGCTAACAGGGCGTTTACTTGGATTAGAACAAGAATTACAACAACAACAAGAGGTGCAATAATATGAAATTAAAGATATTAAATGAAACAGGACATACTGAATTAGAAGTAACACAAAAAGAAGTCATTGACCAGATTAATGAACATCCAACACACTGGGTATTCTTAGATGGTGAAATGGTTTCTCGTCAGGAAATCACACAGGTTTCTTGGGATGATGTAGAAGTCGTCACACTAACTCAGGCTATTGTCGGTGGACAATAAACAATATTAAATTGAAAGGCTTGGGGGGCATTGCCCGATGCTCCCCTCCTTTCTTTTTTTTTGGGGGAATAGCAATGCTATTAGACAATAATAATTTTATACCAATCAATACAATAGGAGTAGTTCTAAATGCGTTTGGTTGGTCACATTCAGAATCAAAAAACTATACTACTAATGAACAATTAGTAACAATAGTTAAGCCCGACTTTTATCCTAATGGTCATGTATTGGCCGTTAGTAAAAAAGCAGTCATTATTTGCGATGGTGAAAGTCATTTTGAATATCAAGGTAAAGAATATACTGATGTTCAAGAAATAATAGGAGAATTTGGAATACAAATAATAGAAACATTCCCAGAATGGAATTTCACCATTGAAAAGGAATGGACAATAATGAGGAATGGACAATATGTTCATTCATTTAGTTCTCTTAAAGAACTAAGGCATAGAAAGAAATTAAGGTGTTAAACATGGAGAAAGGAATCAAGGCATTAGGAGATTTAGTAAAATTTACTAAATATTCTAAGTGGATAGAAGAAGAAAAGAGAAGAGAAACATGGGAAGAACTGTGTTTCAGAAACATGAATATGCATTTAAAGAAATTTAAATATGTAGATGACAATGATGCATTTGCTGATGAAATTAGAAGTGTATATGAGAATTTTGTTATACCAATGAAGGTATTGCCTTCAATGCGTTCAATGCAATTCGCAGGTAAGCCAGTAGAGTTATCACCTAATCGGTTGTATAATTGTGCTTACTTGCCTCTTGATTCTATTGATGCTTTTTCAGAATCAATGTTCTTATCGTTAGGTGGAACAGGTGTGGGTTTTTCTGTTCAAAAGCATCATGTTAATAATTTACCAGAAATACTAAAACCAAAGACTAATAAATATAGAAGAATTTTAATTAACGATTCCATCGAAGGATGGGCAGATGCAGTTAAAGTATTATTCGAGTCATATACAGGCAAAAGAACATCAACCCCAAGATTTGATTATGGTGATATTAGGCCAAAAGGTTCTAGGTTAACGACTAGTGGTGGTAAAGCACCCGGCCCTGCACCATTAAGAGAGTGTTTAGTTAAAATAGAAAATATGCTCTTAGAGAAAGAAGATGGAGTTCAACTATCTCCATTAGAGTGTCACGATATGATGTGTCATATTGGTGATGCAGTTATATCTGGAGGTATTAGAAGGTCAGCAATGATTTCACTGTTTAGTGTAGATGATATGGAAATGCTTACTGCTAAATCTGGTGCATGGTATGAAAAAGCACCTTATAGAGCAAGAGCAAATAATTCTGCTTTAATTTTAAGGCATAGAATAACAAAGCCATTTTTCAAACAACTATGGGACAGAATAAAAATAGGTGGTGAAGGAGAACCCGGAATTTACTTATCTAATGACAAGGAATGGGGAACGAACCCCTGCTGCGAGATAGCATTACGGGCTTTTCAGTTCTGTAATCTTTGCGAAGTAAATGTTTCCGACATTATTTCTCAAGAGGATTTTGAAGAGAGAGTAAAAGCAGCAAGTTTCTTAGGAACATTGCAAGCCGCCTACACAGATTTTCATTATTTGCGTGAGATTTGGTCAAAAACTACTGAGAAAGAAGCACTAATTGGTGTATCAATGACTGGTATTGCGAGTAATAAAGTAATGATGATGGACATTGAACACGCGGCTGGAAAAGTAAAGGCAGAAAATTCTAGAGTTTCTAAGTTATTAGGAATTAATGAGGCTGCAAGAACAACTTGTATCAAGCCATCAGGAACAACAAGTCTTGTTTTAGGAACATCATCAGGTATTCATGCTTGGTGGTCTGAATACTATATCCGCAGAGTAAGGATTTCTAAATTAGAACCTGTGTATAGATTCCTAGTAGAAAATGCCCCAGAATTTATTGAGGATGATTACACCAATATTAATGATGCTGTATTTTCTATCCCTGTTAAATCTCCAAAAGAAGAAGGAGAGTTCAAACCAATAACACGAAGCGAATCGGCATTAGATATTCTAAATAGAGTTAAGAGATTTTCTATTCGTTGGGTTCAACGAGGACACAGAAAAGGAACAAATACACATAATGTATCTGCTACAATTAACATTCGTGATAATGAATGGGATGGAGTAGGAGAATGGATGTGGATGAATAGGCATTATTACAATGGATTAGCAGTGTTGCCCTTTGCCGGAGGCTCATATACTCAAGCACCCCATGAAGCAATTGATGAAGCAACCTATCATAAATTGGAAAAAGCATTTCCTAAGTTAGATTTTACAACTATTATTGAAGATGATGATTTTACAGACTTTACAGGTGAGGTTGCTTGTGCAGGTGGAATTTGTGAGATATAAAAAATACACAACTAAAACTTTATTAAATATTGAAGAAGGCGTTTATGCCTCTTTCGTTAATATTAAGGTAAAGGCTTCTGTTAATAAAAGATATAAATTGCTTAAGGAAGATAAAATGTCAAATGCTGTTTTTACTCACTTTTTGGTGAGAAGTTTTATGACAATAAATAATTTGTCAAAAGATAGTGCATTTAATTATTTAGATGATTTAGTAAAATTCGAAGTCTACAAAGAAACCAATAAAATAGGTGATAAATATGAAAATAAAAATACAGATATCATCCCCAGATGATAGTTCAGACCATTACGAAACAAGTTTCTTATTTCGCACAAATTCCCCTTCGTCAAGGCGTAGGGATTATGGGCAAATGAATCGTTTTGGTGAAATTGTTTTGCGTTGTTCCCCAAGAATGACAGACGCAAAATCAATTGACCCAGTTATTCATTCTTTACAGGGAATTATTGAACTCCAACTTCTTAAGAAAAAAAGCGGTAGGCCATTTCAACGGGTTAATTATAGATATAATGACAAGCCACCTAAATCTAAAAATACCATAAACGTATTTACTTGGAAATTTAAAGATGGCAATTTTTCAATAGTTTATCAAACATCAAAGTCTCAGTTTTACATTAATGGGATTAAACTAAATAAAGCAGACATAATGACAATTATATCAAAATTAGTATATAAAACCTGCTTTACTAGAAATAGCACAGATTTATATAAATACTTAAACCAACTAATTATTCTTCCCCCCAATGTAATGTATTGTGTAGAAAACAGAACGCCCTATTCTTTTTGGGATGTTCGCCCAGACCATATGCAAACTAATTCTGTAAGGGGTAAGAAGTATTCTGTCACATTAAACACACAAATCATTTCAGAAACAGAATGTGCATTAGAAATTTCTGAAAACATATGGGCAACAATTAAAATTAAGGACTTAAATCAGTTTATCAATTATCATAAGTTTGATAAACAGCGTTCAAAGAAATGGGCCTTAATGCCTGAAAACTTGTGGTGTGCTTTATTTGGAAGTATGCCTTCATATTCTCAAATGAATCTAATGTATTCTTTCCTTCAACAAAATAGAACTCAAGATAGGATTGAAGAAAGAGCGCAACAATTACTTGTAGATTTAACTAAAGAACATCCTAATAAAATCTATAAATTTAAGAATAAAACTGCTAGTATGTTTAATAAGAAAGGGTCTTCTAATTGTTTATTTGTTAAAGGTGTTTTATGTGATTGGGTATTAATTCCAAATCACAGCAGAACTATGCACCAAAAAGTAAACGCATATAAGATAGAAGGTGTATTTAAGACATTAAGTGAAACTAAAAGCAAATCTAAAAGAGTTACTTTATTGTCTATTGTTAACCCAAGAAAAGAACTGCCGATTGCGATTATGGCTTTAACTGGGCCCATATGTATAGACACCTTACATGGTAATTCAAGTGAAGGTGACCAAATGGCTTCAAGGGCATTAGCCTTAATGAACGATGAATTAACTAGTAAGTATATTAAAACGCTACGCCCGTATTTGATAGAGGAAAGTGCGATGATTGCAGATACCCCATTTAGACAGAATATTTGTAGTAGGGTTTCAGATAACACTCCAGATATGGTGCCTATACTGGAAAGTTTATTAAAATTTGGCGCAACAACAGACCCGATAAAGGAGGGTGATTAGTAATGGAAATTTGTTTTGAATGTGAAAGTAAAGATATAGAATACTCAGATAGATTAGGAGAAATAGTTTGTAATGCTTGTGGGCTAGTATTAGTTCAACAGTTGTTAGAAGAAACAACTTATTCTTTAGACCATGAGATAACAGGGTCAGAATTAGGAAGCACGATAAAATCTTCTGATGCGGCTAAATATGGAAGAAAGGGATTTACTCTTTTTAGAGCGCAAAAATACGGCCAACCAAATTCTATTTATTATGTTAGAATGGTAAGGCTATCAAATGTGTATTTAACTAAATATAGTATAAGCCCAGACATAAGGAAAAGAATAACTAAATACTATAAATCTTTCGTTGCTAAACAAAAAGTAGCAACTATTTCTATGGAAATACGAGCGGCAGGATTAACCTATTTCATATTAAAAGAACTAAATCTTGCTGTTTCCCCCCAAGAACACGCAAAATTAGCAGGTGTTGAGGTAAAATATATGTTAAGGTTTGCTAAAAGATTGGGTAGTGTTTTAGGAAAACCATATGTATTTAGTAATATAAACATAAATGGTATGGTAGATAAGGCAGCATCAAGATTAATTAATCCCTCTCCAGAATATATTGGAGATGTTCAAACATTTTCTAAATATATGGAACAAAAATACCATTTAGTAAATAAAAGGTTTAGTCGGGCTACATTAGCCGCATCTTTCTATATTGTATCTCTAGTTAGGAGAGAACATTATACACAAGAAAGAATAAGTGAAATTGCTCAGGTATCAGAAGTGGGCCTGAGAAACCATGTTAAAATAATATTGGAATTACTTAACATAAAGAAATCTAATTTAGATTACATGACATTGAATGAATTAATGAGGTAATTAAAATGAATAAGAAAATATTAATAATAGGAGCAGGTGGAATAGGTAGTTATTTAATTCCACTATTAGATAGATTAGGTTGTTATACACTTACCGTGTATGATAATGATACTATTGAAAAGAAAAATCTACTGTATCAAAATTATCAAGAAGAAGATATTTCTCTAAATAAAGCAGAAGTAATGATGCAACGCTATTCTTCCGTTTTCGGGCAACCATATCCTGTATTGACAGTAAATCAGATTCAAGGGTATGATTTAGTTATTTGTTGCGCTGACAATTTAACTGTTAGGCGGTTGATTTATATGTCTAATCAAGGTAGACTTGGTAGGATAGAGTGGCTAGATTTGCGAGCGCAAGGCAGAAACGGCGCATTAATATCATTCAAAATAAATGATAAAATGGCAGACACATTATTAGAAGGCCCAGATGGTTCTTATTCATGTCAAGCAGGAGATTGGGCAGGAAAAGCAACTGGTGTTAATTTAACACATGCTATTATTGCTGGCATGGGGGCGCAATGGACACATAGGCATCTTAATGGGGATAAGGTAACCGAATACATGATGGTGAGTATATGAATGAAAAAATAAAAATAACAGACAGAGTAGCAGAACATAAGAAAAGACATCCTAATGATAATAACATAAGAAAAGAAAGTAGCGGAGTAAGTTATTCTAAGAAAGAAGTATCTACCGTAGATGTTATGATGATAAGGAAAATAATGAAAGAACACAACAGGGTAATCTACAGAGATTTAAATCTTGAAGATAATTGTCCTGAGTGTGATGGAAAAGTAAATTGGTTTGGGTCAACTAAACATAACCCTAACCATTTTAGATGCAATAAAGGTTGCATACTATGAAGGTGATTTAATATGGCAAAATATAATTTAAGATGGACAGATGATGAATTAACAGTAATGGGAAAATGTGTGGCTGACGGTTGCACATTAAAAGAAACCCTTGAAAGGTTTGAAGGCACAACAAGAACTAAAAGTGCTATCTCTTCTAAAAGGCGTCAACTTATTAAGGCGGGAGTTTCTGACAGTATGCGGGAATACACAAAGCCAAAATTAGATGATTTAGGTAAAGAAGAAGTAGTTGAATATGTAAAGTTAGCAGATAAAATAAAAAATCATGCAAACAGAGTAACAGTTTTGGAACATGAAGCAAGAATTAGAAGGTTTATAGTTGCCTCTATTGCAGCAGTTATAGGATTGTATTTATTAACGGAAGGGAATTACATTGATTGGAGTTAATCGTATGGAAAATAAATGGAAAGACGAAATTAGAGAATATTGGGATATGGTTAAAGAAGATGTTAAATGGGATTTTCCCAATGTTGATGCTGAACTATTCCTTGCCTCTATTTGGAAGGCTTCTAGTAAAGACTTAGAGGGTATGGAAGTGCAGGTTGTTATTGATAATAATAACAATATATTTGTTAGCAGTGGCACACCTTCTTTTGTATCATTTATGAATCATGAAGAAGAATTAAATGAACAGAAGATGCGCTTACCGATTAAGTGCTGGATTCATACTCATCCCTTTGGTGAAGCATATTTTAGTAGCACCGACTGGGGAACTATTAATACTTGGAAGACTGTAATGGAATATGCCGTTGTATTAGGCAATTTACAATATTACGCATATAAGATATCTGAGGACATGGGTAAGAAAATATACTTTGATGAAAATGGGGAAATTAGAGATGTGTTCTTTTATACGGGGGAAGAAGAATGAGCATAGAATTAAACAAGAAAAAGATAGAGTCACTAAGAGATGCATTAGTTCTTATGGAGTATACTGAAGAAGTATGCATAGTTGATAGTCTGATAAGTAAAAGCCAGAAAATAAACCCTCCCATGACCGAAGATAAGTATTGGGAAAAAATATGGTTTGTTTGTAAGAACATGGCGAGTGGTTATGATATTAGGATTTCAAGAAGCACAGGTGAACTTATGGATAAAGAAGAGTGGGTGAAGAAAAATGAGTAGAGAAACACTGAGAAACACTATAACATATCTAAAAATTATTAAAGATATGGAAAAGACCAATCCTGATTGGTATCTTAATGAATTTAGGAAGCATGAAGATTGGAACATAGGGTTGACCTTTACTATTTCTCAAATAGAAGAGTGGTTAAAAGAAGGTGAAGAAGAATGAGTATGTATGATGATATGGTAAAAAACAGAGAATCAATGGTTGAATATTTCAAGAAGGCTAAAGATAATGGGTTTCTCCCCGCATTTTATTCTTTTGATGATTATTTAATACTTGAACTTATGCGCTCAAATTATTTTAAGGATGATTTACAAGTGAAACTATTAGATTTTTATGAGGAAGGGGCAGCATGAGTAACGAGGTAGCAATCCTTTTAACCCATGAACGCTGGCTTGAAATTCAAGAGATGGCCGAAAGTATGGGGCTTGGGGTTGAAGAATTTGTTAATGTATTATTCGATATAGGTAAGCAAATTAGTGATGCTGGTATGGAAGATAATTTAGAAGCAATGCAACAAAAAATAATAGAATGGCAACAAAGTATAAAAGAAGGTGGATATGATGAGTAAAATGAATAACAAGAAAATGATAGCGTTAGTGATGGTATGTAGTTTTATGGCGGGTTGTGCAGATGGAATCCCCGAACCAGATGCTTGGTTTGATGATGATGAAATAACTGAGCCTGATTGGATAACAGAAGTTGGAGAATTTACAATTATGTTTAATGCAACAACAACTGTTGAAGTGATTACTGAGGTAGCAGGAGAAAATAATACTACTACTAATGAAACTACTACAATGGAAGTAGCAGTTCCTAATCCAGTAATATGGATTAATACTAATACTACCTATGGTTGGATAGAAGTGATGGCAGTAAATTATACAGCAACCCATCTTAGTTTTGAGATTATTGATAACACAGTAATATTCAATAATTATAGTTTTGATGTTGGTGGTTATTTAGTTCAAGATGGCTTTATGTGGAATAGTGGGTATGCGCCTAATTTAGGCAATGCCACCTTATATGTTTCGACTTTCCCTTTTGATATTAGTGTCAATTATACAGTCACATATAGGGTATGGAATGGGAGATGAAGCCTACAGTCACAATAAGATTCCCTGCTCCATTACCTGCAGAAATTTCTTGTCCAATTTGTGTGGATGAGCAAACTAATAAAGGAACAGGCTGTCTAGTTTGTAAGAGAACAGGAAAACTACATATTACTGTAGATGCTAAGGTTCCAATTCAACGGGCTTTAATAATTAAATATGTTGCAGAAAATATGCGTGAGGTTGCTCAGTCTCTTTCTAAGAAGTATGGATTAATACCAGAAATAGAAACAGAAGAAGTGGTTGATGTTAGCAACGGCCAATATGAAGTTGTTAGAATAAGTAGTGTAGGCGGCGTAGTTTGGGTAGTTAATAGAATAGATGAATTAGAGAACCCAAGATATTTCAAATCTTACAAAGAATTACAGATGTTTAGGAGTGGTTGGATTGAAGAATGAAAGAATTGTATTAAGAATACCAAGAAACGCCACAACCGAGTTAATGGTTGTTGAAGCGGAATTTTGGAACATACCTATAATTGATATTAGATGGTATGAGAATGGAAAGCATACTAGAAAAGGTGTGCGTTTCAATAAAGAAGAAGGGCAGAAAGTCCTTCAAGCGTTAAAGAGGATTTTAAATGATAATATCTATGAGAACATTGAAGAAACAAATGAAGAATAATCTAGAAAGAGGAACATATGTTAATTCTGATACCTATGTAGAAATAGAAAAGTATATGGCACATAGATTAGAGGAAGTTATTAATATGACAATCAGAGAATTTAAAAACACTGATGATAAAAAGTTAAAAAAGCAACATGCTCAAAGGGCAATAATTAGTTTATTTTATAATGGTGGTAAGGATGAGTCTTCAACAGATTTCTAATCTTTGTCAAATCATTGAAGATAAGACCCCAACAGAAACAGTTAAAATAATTTCAGAGAACCTTTCTTCTTTTGAAGATAAGCCATCTATAATTAAGATTCTATCTTTAGAGTATGCTAACAATAATATGGGTTCTAAGAAATCTATAAAATGGATTTCTGGAGCATTAGGTTTATTTGAAGATGAAATAGAATATGAAATGAATTGTTGGGGAGATATGGGAGAAGCCCTATATGTAATGTATGAGGGTGAAAACAAATCTTCTGGTATTACTATTTCAGAATTTATATCATTACTTGAAATGGATTGTGCATCACAATCAAGCCCATCCTATGTTAGGTTTAGTGAAGCATTAAATAAAATGAGTGCTTTAGAAAAGAAATGGTTTGTTAGGTATTGGCTTAGAAAGCCTAGAAATGGTATTAATAATAAGATACCATTAAAAGTCTTAGCGAAGTATTATACTAATTCAAATATCATGGAATACTATAAATATAATTGTGCAACTGATATTTGTTTAAATTTAGAAGCAGGAACTGAACCTGAATGTAAATTAGTTCATGGGCAGTTTATTAATCCTATGTTAGCGAAAGCAAGAAAAGGAAAGGAAAAACCTTCTAAGTATATTATTGATATTAAATATGATGGTAATAGATATCAAATACATAAAGCAACTTTTAATCATGGTTCTTCTAACGATAGCACTTCTATTATTATTTTTAATAGAAAAGGTAAAGTTGTAACAAACCAATTCCCTGATGTTGTTGAACAAGTGGCTTATTGGGATTACGATTTAATTCTTGATACTGAAATTTATCCTATTAATATAGATGGCTCACCTGCTGAACATAAGTTAATGGCAAAAAGAGTTCATAAATTAAATAAAGCAGAAGCAGTCCAACAATGTCCTGTTAAGATGGTAGTATTTGATTTACTATCTATTAATAATACTCCTCTTATTAATCAACAATTAAGAGAAAGAGTAAGACAACTTCGTGAGTTTGTTCCTAAAGATAGTCAAGCAATTATCTTTGATGAAGATACAACAATTGAAGCCGCATACAATATTGCTATTAATGAAGGGTTTGAAGGTGTTATGATTAAAGATGCTAGTTTAGCATATGAACCCGGAAAAAGAAGCAAAGGTTGGTTAAAGTATAAACCACCTAGAGTATCTCTTGATGTGGTTATTACTTCTGGAAAATATGGCGAAGGTAAAAGAAGCGGTGTATTTGGGACATTAGGAATTTCTGTATTAGACGGGGATGAATATGTATCAGTAGGTTCTGTCGGAACAGGATTATCAGAAGCACAATTGTTTTCATTAACCACTACCCTTAAGAAGAATGTTGATTCATATGAAGGAGATACATTTCATTTCTTACCTAGAGTAGTATTAGAAGTTTCTGCTGATTTAGTAAGTCAAGATGAGCAAGGTAATTACGGCCTACGCTTTCCAAGAGTAAAAAGAATTAGAGAGGATAAGTTCCCTAAAGAAGTAGATAACTTAACCACCGTTATGGAGATGATATGATGATAGAGATTGGTAAAATGACCCTAATAGATAATTGGCCTTATCAGTGTGTTAAAATCGAGGATGGATATGCATATTTGAAGAAGGTCGCGGAGGAAAGTAGGGGGCGTTTGCGAAAGTATCGTGTGGATTTGTGTCCTTATTTTGATGAAAAAGGACAAATTATCATTCCAATCCCGCAAAGGACACCTAAACGCAAGGCTAAGATTTTGAATCTATCTAAGATAATCAAAGATGAAGTTCACGAATTGTCAGTTTCTAATGATTTGATTTACTTTGTGAAAGACCAGATAGAAGGTCTTGTTAGAGAGTTAGCGCACTACGCTGAACAAAATGCAATCAAAAATGGTAAAAGAAGAATTATGCCTAGTCATTGGTATGTTGTAAATCTTTCGCCTAATCAAGGACATGGGGTTTGGCCCGACCATAATACCGAAGCCAAAATGTGTAAGGAGATGTATGAATAATGTATACAAAAGAACAACTAGAAGGAATACTGATATCAGGTGCTAAATGTGAAATTAATGTTTCTAGAGATTTAACTGCCAGTATAGGTTATCGAGTTAGATTAAGAGTTAATTTTCGAGGAAAGAAAGACTATTTATTAGCAATAAGAAGAACATTAAAACAACATAATATCATAGCAAAGTTTAAGGATAAAGAACATAAATCAAGGCCCAGACCAATTCTTACTGTAACTGGTAAAGCCGAACTATATGGTTTATGCAATCTTGTTCCAGATAATATTCCACATAATAATAATTGGAATATATTTAAAGAGGCGAGACATATTGTTCATGAAGAAAAAGGCCATCAAGATTCAGAAGGCTTAGATAGAATACTAGAACTTAAGGGTTTAATTTGAGGTAATCTGATGGGACTTATTAATAATAATAATGAAAGACCAATAATAATAGTAGGTAAGTCAGAAAAGAAATGTATGGAAAAAGCACTAGAGTTCTTACCAAATAATCCTATTGTTAAATACGCTAATGAATATGACATAGAGGATAATTACAGCCTTCCTATTAGTAGGGGCATCTTGATTAAAGAAGCAAACTATAAACCAAAGGCTGACTTAATCATAAATACTCTTACTGAGTATAGAGGAAAAGTAGCATTAATTTCTTCTAATCAAAAAGATGTTCCTAAGTCTTTATTCAATATGTTAAAATTGAAAAGGGCGATTGGCGAAGACTATTCCACAATAGAAGAAATTGCACCTAGAAGCGACCCTCCTATATCATATGATTTAGATATATTTAAACTGCTAATGGATTATTGTAAGAATTCAAATAGAGAAGAAGTTTTAACAAAATTAAATTACAACTTAAAAAGCAATCAACAATCAATATTTTTAACTTGGCTTTCTAAGAATATCAAAACTGATGAGTTAATTTTTATTGATTCTAAAGTTAAATATCAATGGGATAGTTCATATTTCAATGAATTGTTGGCGTATGCTCATGATGGTAAATTAGCCGGTAGGCTAAATATGCCTAAAAGAAATGCACGAACAGAACTCCCTACAATCTGTAGGAAGTTAAAACTAAGAATGGAAGAACAACATTTATTGAAATTATTATTAGAAGATTTAGATTTCCAATTATATGCAAAGACTAAATTAACTAATAAACAATATCGAATACTTGGCTTAGGTGAAAAAAGCCAAAGAAGAATCAAAGCACCTAAAGAAGAAGTTATTACATTAGATAGGTGGTTGTAATGGCTAGAGGAAAAAAGAAGGCTTGGCTGTTAAATACTAATTCAAGAAGATGGAAACAATTAGAATTTGTATTAGATAAAATGGAAGATAATTTCACTGTAAATGATATGAGAAATTGGTTTTCTTTCCATTGGGAAACCGATGGACAATTAGGAAGGCATGGAAAAAGAAGAAAGATGTTTGATTATCATTCTAATCATATTTCTAAATTTCTGCGTTATCACAACAATGTAGTTATTGTTACTAAGATGCAATGTGGAACTAATATATATAGACATAGGAGGGATAAAAATGGAAAAAATAAAACATTACCATAAAAAGAAAGCCTTATTAGAATTTCATAAAGGCAAAAGAAAATTCACCACTCAAGAAGCAGTAGATTTCTTGAATAGTTATCCAAGTAAATATGGATTGGGTAATCATAGATATACACAAACAACGTATTCGCAGTTAAGTGCGATATTATCAGGTGATGCAAACTATAAACATTCTAACTTAAATGTAGGTAAGAACGTCGCTGCCCTTTGGGTATATATAGGAGAGGAAGAATAATGTTATGGACAGAAAAGTATAGACCTTATTATCTAAGTGAAGTTATAGGGCAATATGGTTTTATTATGGATGCAGAGAAGTGGGTAGAAAATAAAACTATGACTAATACATTATTATTTGGTATAGCAGGGACAGGCAAAACTGCAGCCGCAGGTGCTTTAGCAAATGAAATGTTGGGTGAATATAAACAGTCTAATTTTGTTGAGTTAAATGCATCAGACGATAGGAAGTTAGAAACTGTTAGAACACAAATTAAAGAAATAGCATCAACATCTAAAATAGGCGATGTGCCGTTTAAGATTATTCTTTTAGATGAAGTAGATGGTATGACTAAAGATGCACAAAATGCATTGAAGCGCATTATGGAACGCTATGCAGATAACTGTAGATTTATCTTAACTTGCAATGATAGGTCTAAAGTTATCTATCCTTTGCAATCAAGGTGCGCTAATTATCAATTTACAAGATTATCCGATGAAAACATTAGGTTAATTTTAGAGAGAATATTAGAGCAGGAAAACCATAAACTACCCGATAACGAGAATATCGAGGCGTTTATAGGGGGTCTGCATGGTGATATTCGTAGGGGCATTACTGAGTTACAAGCGTCAATCTCTAGTAATAGTCCATTATCAAAGGTCACAAAACAAAGTCTTGAACCTTATTCAGAAATAATAAAAATGATATTAGAGAATAAATATGAGAATGCTCTGGATAAGTTACACTCAAGAATATATCAAGTGACTGATATGAACACAGTATGTATCAATTTGCATGATGCAATTTTAGATACTAATATGACGCAAGCAAAGAAATTCCAATTGTTAAAAATTATAGGAGAAGCAGAATGGCGTAGTCGTTCTACAACCCCTAAATTATTATGCAGTTGGTTAATTGGAAAAACAATGTAAAAAGGTGAAAAAAATGGAAAATGAAAATATAGAAAGACTGAATGAAGAAGTAACCGCTTCTGCTGAAATGCTCGGATTGAGCATGGAGGAAGCAAAAGAGAAGATTGCTGAAATATGCAATCAAAACGGTTTAGATGTGTCTAATAATGATGATGCATTAATCGTTCTTAATTTGTGGAGACATTACTTCGCAAGCGTAAAAATGGCTCAGAAAAATACTGACTCAGAAACACCACAACAAGCAACAACAACTGCTTCATGGTATAAGAAGGCATTTGGAATGTTTGTCTATCTTGAAGAATCAAGAGATATGATGGCTTTACAGCGTGACCGCCTAAAGAAAGAGTTTTGGATGGATGCAGAAACAACAGTTAAGTCTGGAAAGGCAGCATTAGCAACAATGAATGATGATGAAACATATACAATTATTAGGTATTTTAACGCAGAACGACAAGAAAGAGCAGTAGACTCGCTACCAGAAAGCGCAATGCCAACTGAAAGAGAAGACAATCAATGGATTGTTCCTCTTGATTCAATGGCTAGTTATAGCAGTGGCCCTAATTCTAATTATGGTAAGCCATTATCTAAAGAAGAATACAGGCGAGGCGGAGTATTTATTGGTGAAGTTGATGGAGTATTCGGAAGATACTTCTTTAATTACAAAGGAACGGCTAGTCAAACATTCGCTCCTAAGACTTTTGAATGGGTGCATTTTGTGTGTATCATTAATAGTGGAGATTCCTCCAAGATTCATGGTGTCAAAGAAACCACTCTCAATTCATTAGTGTATAATGATACTCTTACTGAAGAAGATGCGGAGTATAAGGATATGTCAGATGTAAATAAGAAACAAATATTAATGAAGTATTGTGAAGACCACTATGCTCCTATTGTAGATTTAGAGCGAGTTCATGGTATGAATGCATCTAAGCCCTATAACGAGAAGTTTGTATTTGTTGATGGTAATGTTGGTAATATGAATCTTAATGGGGAGCGTAAGAGGCTAAGTATTTCAGATTTACACAGTTCATTTGACCCAGATGCAAATGAATACTTTGGAACAACCTGTTGGATTCCTCCACATATTGATGTTGATTTTGGTATATCTTCTGATATTATCGTAGTCGGTAGGACTTCTCAACAGACAATGGATGATGGAACATTAGGCTCATGTAGCATAAATGTATTTGGTATCTATGTTGAAAAGAATCGAGGAAAGATAGTCGAGCAGACTATTGAGATTGTTGAATCAGAAGATTGGTGGTGATTACATACAGTTTAGCATTACTAATTCTGTAATTCACGGTAATAGTTTTGCTGTAGGTTTTCAGCAGGTGGAGTTCATTACATGGAGAATGAATGATGAAACCGGCCAATACTGGCTTAAACTACATACTGCTTCTTCTAAAGAAGTTAGGGTTAAAGTAGGTTTATCTGAATTAAATATGATTTTATCTGAATGGTCAAAATATAAATTTGGAGCGATAACAGAAGATAATCCTCCGCATTACAATGGTGATAAAAATGTCTTGGAATACAAGTGAAAATAAAGATGAAGAAATAACATTTGAACAAAGAAAGCAATTAATACTGAATCAAGTTCAGAAGAGAAACCAAAGGGATTCTCACTTCTTATGCTGTTCTATAACGGGCAACCCAAAGGTCGGTAAGACTGGATTAGCCTTAGATTGTAGGACTGAAAAAGAAATAGAAGATGGATATAAAATAGCCGTTTTAGATTTCGATAAGGGGGCTGAACCCACATGGAGTTCTTGTTGGAACAAAGACGAGAATATAATTATATTTGAGCCTGTTGAACTTAATCGAGATGGTTCTACTAATTGGGAAGATTCAATGAACAATGCTTTAGCATTTGTTACTTTTGTTGAAGAAATGATTGAATCAGGTGAAAAGATTAAGGCTTTCGTTCTTGATGGGGTAGATAAATTATATGAGGGTGCGGGTGACTTATTGAGAAGTCATCTAGCAAAATCAAATAAGCGAACAGGGCAAATTATTCTTGAAACTGATTCTATTAAAGTTAACCCATTAGATTGGAAAATTAGAAATAGAATCAACGATAGAGTGTTAGATATGGTTTGTAATTTAGAAACAAATAGATTCTTTATTACACATATGAAACCTATTTATGGTGATATCTATAATCCTGTTCCGGTGGGAGAAGTTCCAGATTGGCATAAAAGCACCCCCGCAAGATTTAATCAAATGTTGCATATTGTTAAAATAAAAGATAAAGGCGTAACAACATATAGTGCTACATTAGAAGCGAGTAAAACTAATTCTAAATTAGTCGGAACTGCGTGGACTATATTTTCCACTAATGGAGATAATCAATGGTATGGTGTTCCCGAATTACGGGAAGGGAAAATATGAAAATAGTTATAAATAATAAAACTTTAATAGATGGATTGACTGCAGTATTATTAAAAGGTAGATACCCAAGCGGTGCTTCAACTAAAAGTAGGAGCATATCAGATTATGCTCTATTGGAAGTTTTAGATAATAGGATTGAAATATACAATGCAGACGCAACAACTGGTTGTTCGTATTCTATAACTACTAATAATGAAACTGTGTCAATAGATACAGGACATTGTATTCTTGATATTCCTAAAACGCTTAAATATTTAAAGGCGTTTAAGGGAAATGTTACAATAGAAGTAGATGATTTAGTAAGGCTTAATTGTAGCGGTAAAAATGCTACAATACCTCTTACATTACTACACCCCCATCTTGATATGATAAACATGATTAGGGAAATAAAATTGCCTACTGATGATACTATGCCTACATTTGGTAAACAACAAACACCATTTGAATGTAAAGTATTAGTGCAATCTGCTTTATTGGTAGACGCAACTAATGCTTGTGATGTAACTAATACAGGGCTATATAATTTAGATGTTTCTGATGACGGTTTATGTATCACTAGTCCATCAGATAATAATGAATCAGTAGCAGTTAATATTGATACTATTCAAGTGGAGGGAGATGAAGCAGGTGTTTCAATTGCAGGGCCGTTTGCTAACTTTTTGAATTCAGTTGTAATTATCTATATGAAAGATGATTTTCCAATACTAATGATAAGTCCAAATAGGCTTTTATTAAAAGCACCAAGATTTAGCCCAAGATAGTGATTATATGATAATATCAAATACAAATAAAGGAATATATTTTGCATGGCGAAATGAAGATAAAGAAAGGAAATCTGAGTTAATACCGTTTTCAGATAACCCTCCTTATTTTTATATTAAAGAATCTGCATTTAGGCCAGACCAAATATTTAAAAATGATAGATGGAAAAACAGTAAAGTATATTCTATACGATATGAAGAAGGCGAGTGGTATAATTTAGAGGGTGAAAAACTGACAAAGGTAATTTGTAATCATCCATCTGAAATAAAAGTTGTTTCTAAAGAAATGTCTGAAAATTATGATACTCAAACATATGAAGCAGATGTTCAATATCATTATAGAGCCTCAATTGATAGGTTCAAAGATGATGTTCCTTATTATGAATATGATATGCGTAAATGGTATTGGGATATGGAATGGCAACAAGGCGGAGAACATAATGGTAAAATTACTTGCATTGTTTGTTATGACACCCATGATGATGAATACATAATCTATAGTTGGTTTCCTTCCGATGAATTATATGAGAGAGATACTCCTGTAATTGATACTGATTCTCAAATAACAATGATTACTTTTCAAAATGAAGAAGAATTATTAAGAACATTCATAAATTATTGTGCCGCAAAAGACCCTGATATGTTAATTGCTTGGTTTGGTAATAGATTCGACCTACCTAAGTTATTAGAAAGATGTGCATTTTACAACATTGATGCAAGGATATTATCTCCTGTATTAGAAGTTTCTAATTATGTATATAGCGTTAGAGACAGTAAATTCAAAAGGGATTTCTTTGGCCCTAAAGAACAGCCAATTAAAGGTAGGATTGTTGTTAGTTTAGATTTAGCATTTGAACGGCAATGGATTGATTCTCAAAGAGGAACACTACCAACCTTATCGCTTGATTATGTTTCAGAAACTATATTAGGCAATAAGAAACTTGTTAGTGAAAAGTTCCCAGAGAAAAATGAATTCTTTAGGCGAGCATGGGAAGAAGACACCGATACATATTTAGAGTATGCTTTAACGGATGTTGACTTAATAAGAAAGATTGATGAAAACAATAACTTAACTGAGGCAATAACTTCATTACAACGAATATTGAAAGCACCATTTGAAGCGTGTTTTCATGCTACACATATGGCTTCTATATATTTTATGCGGAATGCTTCTTGGAAAGCACCTACGGGTGGTAAAAGAGACGGTCAAGATTATGAAGGGGCATTAATTTATAACCCAACTTCCGAAGGAACAAATGGATTACATCTTAATGTAGCCGCCTTTGATTTCGCAGGGCTATATCCTAGCATGATGATTGCTAGAAATATATCATGGGAAACTAAATCTGATGAACCAACTGAATTTGCTGTGAATATAGCAACACCAAGAGATTTTTCTCCTGTTGAGAAACATGAAATGTTATATTACAAAACAGATAAATTAGGATTACTTCCTCGTTCTGTTATGGAACTGAAAACATTAAGGAATCAATATAAAACAAACATGAAAAATTCTTCTACTAAAGAAGAATACAATAAGTGGAATAATAATCAAATGGCCGTTAAACGGTTAATGGCTTCGTTTTATGGAATTGTTGGTAATCAAGGATTTGGTTGGGCTGATATAGATTTAGCCGCTAGTATTACTGCTAGTTCAAGAGAAGCAATTAGAGAAGCGGCATT
>TARA_R110002050_G_scaffold271181_2_pt1 | contig 32848 bp, 34 predicted proteins | sample TARA_R110002050 | Tara Oceans TARA_R110002050 (sample SAMEA4396988) | marine metagenome | biome: Polar Biome; feature: [DCM] deep chlorophyll maximum layer (ENVO:01000326); material: water (ENVO:00002006), including particulate matter (ENVO:01000060) such as... | depth 25 m
CCGCCTGTGTCCAATGGCGCAACGTCGCAGATCAGGCCGAAGGTGCCGAAATTTGCCAATCTCATGGACATCGCCAAACAGGATGTGCTGGCCTACATAAGCTTTCCCAAGCCGCACTGGACAAAGTTGCACAGTACCAACCCTATTGAACGTCTGAACGGCGAAATCACGCAGCGCACCGACGGCGTCGTCGTCTTCCCCAACGACGATGCCGTCGTCCGTCTCGCGGGTGCGTTGCTACTTGAGCAAAATGACGAATGGGCGGTCCAGCGCTCCCGCTACATGAACCCTGAGACCACCGCCACAATGAGCGATGATTCGCTCATCAGCATGCCCGCCGTAGCAAGCTGACACGTTCCCGGCCAATTACGGAAAGCACGGCCATAGCCGAAGCTACACCCCGTGCACGGACACGATCAGGTGCAGGTGTTTCAAGACAGGTGTGAAGATCGATTAACAGAATTGACAGATGACCTGCTTCGGGCATGCAAACCGAACCTGCGACGCACCATCCGTTGATATGCGGTGCGTGTTTCCTTCGTTCCAGCCCAAGCTTCGAACACGGCCAGCGTAAGCCCGAACCAATTAGCTCTGCACCTCAACGCCGAATTCCCCATGCTGCAACAGTTCTGCAGTTGCAGCATTGTTGCAACTTATGTTGACAATGTTGCACGGCGCTCCAAAATTCAGGAGTAGCTGTCAACCAATTTTGATTATTGTTTTCAAATTGTTATGGCGGAGGGGGTGGGATTCGAACCCACGGTACGGTCTCCCGCACGCCGGTTTTCAAGACCGGTGCCTTAAACCGCTCGGCCACCCCTCCGGGCAAATTGGAACTGTCCTGCGCAACACCAACCTGCTCCGGTTCGGGGCTGGGGGTGGCTTGGTCCCAATGCGGTTGGCGCGCTTTTAGCGCTGCAGCCCGCGTGCCGTCAACTTGTTTCGAAACCCGCGGGCGTTGGCGCCGCGTGCGTCGGCCAATTGGCTCATTTCCCGGCCGTCCTGCGCGGGCAGCCCGAACAAAATCCGAAGCCAAATGAAACCGATCGGCACGCGCCGGCAGATTGACCCCATATGACGACCATTCGGCGATCTGAAGTGTCCGGCAGACTTGCAATCTTGCCGGCGCGGCCGTGCCTGTCATGGGCTTCAGTGCCGATTGAAGCTGACCAATTTCCCGGCACTGCGCTGAAGCTGATCGTCAATGGCAAACCGGCTTATCCCGTCACCCGGTCCGGTGGTAAGTTTTTGCTCAATAACCGGCGGCCCGACATTGCTGCCGGTCAAGCCACGGCGCCTGGCCCGGGAAAAATTCTTCAATCCAGGGAAAGTGAACGCTGGAGGGGGCAAAGACAGAGCCCGTGCCGGCAATGACCCACCTGGTAAGATGATCAGCCGGTTTGGCTTGCGAATCAGGCAAACCGGTGAACGCCCGTTCAACAGGATCGATGGCGACGGCGCAGCGGAAACGCCAGGGCCGAAGGCCGAACATTTACACATTTTTCACCATATTGTCGGGTTGGCTGCCTGATTAGGGCGCCCAATCGCATTTTGGCCATTTTGCAAGGTGATTTAAACCTCAGTTTAGGACATCAAACGCATAGATCGAAGGGGACGGCTTTGCAGGGGACAGACTGCCAAGCCACATTGGCGACCGCCAGAGCATCGAGTGGCAGTGTGGGACATAAATCAAACAAACCGACCGGGGCAGGGTTGCACCTTGTGGTGAAACTGTCTTTCGTGGTGGTCTTTGCACTGGGACTGGCCGGATGCGGATCCACGTCCAAAACCAGCGGCAAATCAAGTTCGTCCCATATCAACACCAAGACCAAGTTCTCCGTCTCCGAATACGGGGTTGCCGCAAGCCCGCGATTGACAACCGCCAAACGTCCGAAAAAGGGCGGCGGACGGGAAATGGTCGGCAAGCCCTACCGGGTTCGCGGCAAGTGGTACACGCCAAAGGAAGACAAGAATTACGACAAGGCGGGACTTGCGTCCTGGTACGGCCCCAATTTTCATGGCCGTCTGACCGCCAATGGCGAGATCTACGACCAGTACCATCTTTCCGCAGCACATCCGACCTTCCCGCTGCCGAGTTATGCCCGGGTGACCAACAAGAAAAACGGAAATACCGTGGTTGTGCGGGTCAACGACCGTGGACCTTTCGCCCATGGCCGTATCATCGATCTGTCAAATCAGGCCGCCACCTTGCTCGACATGAAGCAGGAAGGCGTGGCCGCTGTCCGGGTCGAGTATATCGGGCGGGCGCCGGTCGAAGGTGATGACACCAAATACCTCATGGCAAGTTACCGGCCCGGCGGCTCTAAGGAACCTGCCGGCGGTGTGATCGCCACCGGCGTGATGATGGCCATGAATGCCGTGGAAACCGCGTTGCCGGGGGTGAATTCCGCCCAGGCGGGGCTTTCGCCACCCGCCGCGGTCGGTGCGGCTACGGCTTTCACAAATTCCGCATCGGGTTCGATGTCTGACATCCCGCCCGGCTTTGCACTGCCCGAGATCGGGCCGGTGTTGCTTGACCGTCCTTCATTCGGCACCCCGGTGGCGTCCATCGAGGAGGTCGCGGAACGCGATGTCGGACTGGCATACTGGGGTGACAGGGTCACCGGTGCGACGACCTTTGAAGCTGTTCTCGTGACGCGTGCCGCGCGCCGGTAGTTCGTTGTCATACCGCCGTCGACAGCCTGTTTGCACGGACTGTCGCCGCCGGCTCATTGTTCAATTCTCTCAAGGCATTGATCCCGCCCGGCTAGATTGCTAGGTTCGCGGAAACTCCGGTATTTTCCGTGAAATGGATCGCATCTATGTTCCGGTTGGTTCTCGCCCGCCTGTCTATCATTCTGACGCTCCTGGTTTGCGGCACAACTGGCCCCGCCTGGGCGCAACTTTTTGAAACCCGCGCCGAACAGGCCTATCTGGTTGATGCCGACACCGGCACGGTTTTGTTTGCCAAGAACGAAAACGATCTGGTGCCTCCGGCTTCGCTCGCCAAACTGATGACCATGGAGGTGGTGTTCAACGCTATCCACACCGGCCGTTTGAGCCTGGACGACACGTTTCAGGTCTCGGAAAACGCCTGGCGCACCGGCGGCGCGATGTCGCGAACCTCAACCATGTTTGCCGAACTCAAGTCCTCCATCCGGCTCGAAGACCTGATTCAGGGCGTGATCGTGCAATCGGCCAATGATGGCTGCATCATCATTGCCGAAGGGATGGCGGGCTCGGAGGACAATTTTGCCCGGCTGATGACCGAGCGCGCCCGCGAGATCGGCCTGACCCAGTCAGTGTTTGGCAATTCCAATGGATTGCCGCATCCTGATTCCAAGGTGACCATGAAGGATCTGGTCACGCTTGCCCGCCACATTCAGTCGACCTATCCGGAGTTTTACCGCTACTATTCGCAGAGGGATTTCACTTGGAACAAGATCCTGCAGCGCAACCGCAACCCTCTGCTCGGCCTTGATATCGGCGTTGACGGGTTGAAGACCGGGTTCACCGAGGAATCGGGCTACGCCATCGTCGCCTCGATCAAGCGCGACGGACGGCGGCTGTTCCTGGCGATGGGCGGAATGTCCAGCGAACGCGAGCGCGCCGAGGAATCACGCAAGATACTCGAATGGGGCATTCGCGCATTCGAGCGCAAGACCCTGTTCGCCAAGGATGAAACCATTGGCGAGTTGAGCGTCTACGGCGGCGCTGCCAGCGCTATCGTCAAGGCCAGCGACGCAATCGACATCTTCATCCCGATTACCAATCCCGACAGGTTGACGGCGCGAATCACCTATGGCTGGCCGCTGCGCGCGCCGCTCGAGGCAGGAGCCCAGGTCGGCGTTCTCAAGGTCTACATTGGCGATACGCTGTCGCAGGAAACGCCGCTCCACGTCGTTGACGCGGTCGACAAGGGGCCGTTGTACAGCCAGGCGATCGATGCTTTGCTGGAACTTGCGCAATTCTGGCTATAACTTCCCGCGCAAGCGTTCATTTGTCATCTGAAATGGTCTAGTTAGAGAAAAACCGGTACCTCCGGATAAACTCACAACAGGGCCGGGGCGCAATGTGCGTCCGCAAACGCCGGGAAAGCAAAGCGTGACGAAAACCACAGGGCGCTTCATAACATTCGAGGGCGGGGAGGGGGTCGGCAAATCCACCCAGATCCATCGGCTCGCCGGTGTTTTGCGGCGCCGCGGCCATGATGTGCTGGTGACCCGCGAACCCGGCGGTTCGCAGGGTGCTGAAGCGGTGCGGCATGTGCTGCTTTCGGGTGCCGCGGAAGAATTCGGCGTTCGCATGGAAGCGGTGTTGTTTGCCGCTGCGCGCAGTGACCATGTCGAAGAAGTGATCCGTCCCGCGGTATTGGAAGGCGCCATCGTTTTGTGCGACCGGTTCATGGATTCAAGCCGGGTCTATCAAGGCGTCACCGGCAACCTGGAACCGCAATTCGTGCGCAATCTCGAACGCATTGCCGTCAATGGCATGATCCCGGACCGGACGCTGGTGCTCGATCTTCCCGCCGAGGCGGGTCTGCGGCGCGCCAAGGCGCGCGAAGGCGACAACGCCGAACCTGACCGGTTTGAAAAGGAAGAGCACGCCACCCATGAAAAACGCCGTGAGGCTTTCCTCGACCTGACCCGTATGGAACCTGACCGGTGCTTGCTCATTGACGCCAGCCAGTCCGAGGAAGCCGTGGCGCTGGCAATCCTGACCGCCGTGGAGCCATTGTTGGAGGACAAGGCTGCCGGCGGCTCCGCGCGGGACAAAAAGGCATGAATGGAGAGCAGCCGGGTTTGCTGGAAGGTGCAATCCCGCCCGAAACCAACACCGCGCTTTTTGGCCATGACACGGCCCAGAACTTCCTGGCCAATGCCTATCGGTCCGGCCGCATGCACCATGCGATCCTGATTGAAGGCGCGGAAGGGATCGGCAAAGCGACCCTGGCTTACCGGTTCGCCCATCATGTGCTGTCTCATCCCGATCCATTGAACGCCCCGGACCATATCGCCGATCCGGATCCGTCCGACACGGTCAGCCGTCAGATCGCCGGCGGCGCTTCGCACAATGTGCTGCATCTGGCCCGGCCGGTGGATGAGAAGACCGGCAAGGTCAAATCGGTCATCACCGTTGACGAGGTGCGCCGTGCCGGCAAGTTTTTCACCCAGACTTCCGGCACCGGCAACTGGCGCATCGCCATTATCGATCCTGCCGACGATCTCAACCGCAACGCGGCCAACGCCATCCTCAAGATCCTGGAGGAGCCGCCGAAGCGCTCCCTGTTCCTGGTGCTGTCGCATACGCCTGGCAGGCTATTGCCGACCATCCGGTCGCGCTGCCTGTCATTGCGGCTGCATCCGCTTTCGCCGGCGGATCTGGATCGTGCGCTGGCTCATCTTGGCGCTGCTGCAGGCGAGACCGATTCAATCGTCGAATTGAGCGAAGGCAGCGTCGCGCGGGCTCTGCTTCTGAGAAATTACGGCGGGGTCGATATTGCCGAGGCCTTTGTCGACATTCTGGAACGCGGTCGTTTGAATGATCGTGAACCGATTTACAAGCTGGCCGAAACACTGGCCGCCCGTGACCGCGATGTGGCTTACCAGTTCTTCACCGAACTGGCGGTTGATCGTACCCAGGCAATGGCCAGGGACGCCGGAGCAACGGGCGATCTGATCGAGGCAGACCGGCTGGCCCGGCTTGCGAGCGCGCTCAAGGAACATTTCGCCACCGCTGCGGCCTATAACCTGGATCGCAAGCAGACGGTCCTGCATGCTTTTTCGCTGTTTTTTGGCTAGCTCAAGGCATGGCATCGCAAGGCTTTATCGCTTATGACGGCAGCGGGCATGGATCAGATTGTCGGTCCGGACCGCGATATTGCAGTTGAAGGCGACCATGAGCACCGAACGTTTCTATATCACCACACCGATCTTCTACCCCAACGGGGTGCCGCATATCGGTCACGCCTACACGGCGATCGCGACCGATGTGCTGGCGCGGTTTCAGCGGCTTGACGGAAAGGACGTGTTCTTCCTGTCCGGCACCGATGAGCATGGCCAGAAGATGCAGCAGACCGCCGAGAAGGAAGGCATCAAGCCGATTGAGCTCGCGGACAAGAACTCCGCCGTGTTCCGCGACATGCTGGCTCAGCTCAACTGCTCCAATGATGATTTCATCCGCACCACCGAGGAACGTCACAAACGTTCCGTGCAGGAGTTGTGGCGCCGAATGGAGGCCAATGGCGATATCTATCTGGGCAATTATGGCGGCTGGTATTCGGTTCGCCAGGAAGCCTATTTCGACGAGGATGAAACCAGCGTCGGCGAAGATGGCGTCCGCCGTGAACCGCTTGGTTCTCCGGTCGAATGGGTGGAGGAGGAAAGCTACTATTTCCGGCTGTCTGCCTATGAAGACAGGCTGCTGGACCTGTTCGAGAAAAACCCGGAATTCGTGGCGCCGGCAGAACGGCGCAATGAAGTGGCGAGCTTCGTCAAATCCGGCCTGAGAGACCTGTCGATCTCGCGCACGACCTTTGACTGGGGCGTGCCGGTGCCCGGCAATGACAAGCATGTCATGTATGTCTGGGTTGACGCCCTGACCAATTACATCACCGCCGCAGGCTTTCCTGATGAGACCGCTGACAAGTGGAATTACTGGCCGGCCGTCCACATGATCGGCAAGGATATTGTCCGGTTCCATGCGGTCTACTGGCCTGCCTTCCTGATGTCGGCCGGCCTGGCGCTTCCGGCCAAGGTGTTCGCGCACGGCTTCTTGCTGGTCAAGGGCGAGAAAATGTCAAAGTCGATCGGCAATGTGGTCGATCCGTTCGCCCTGATCGAGGCTTACGGGCTTGATCAGGTGCGCTATTTCTTCATGCGCGAAGTGCCGTTCGGGCAGGATGGCAGCTACAGCCCTGAATCCATTGCCATGCGGATCAATTCAGACCTTGCCAATGGCATTGGCAATCTGGCCAGCCGGTCCCTGTCGATGATCAACAAGAACTGCGACGGCAAAATGCCCGCCTGCGGAGTTCTGACCGACGAAGACAAGGCGCTTTTGAACACCATCGACACGGTGATCGAAAGCGTGCGGGCCGATATGGCCAATTTCCAGATCCACAAGGCTTTGGCCTCGATCATCGACGTGGTGGCTGATGGTGACCGCTATTTTGCCAGCCATGAGCCCTGGGCGCTGAAAAAGACAGATCCGGCGCGGATGGAAACCGTGCTGTATGTCACGGCGGAAACCGTGCGCCAGATCTCGATCCTGCTTTTGCCATTCATGCCGGAATCGGCGGGCAAGCTGCTCGACCTGGTCTCTGCGCCTGCTGACAAGCGTGATTTCAGCGCGCTTGGTGAGGTCGGGCGTCTGCTGGCTGGAACGCCGATCGACAAGCCTGCGCCGATCTTTCCGCGCTATGTCGCGCCCGAGGAGGGGTGAGGCGAATGCTGATTGACAGCCATTGCCATCTCGACTTCGCCGATTTCGACGCTGAGCGCGACGAGTTGATCGACCGCGCCCACGCGTCGGGCGTCAAGCAGATGGTGACCATCTCGACCCGGGTGCGCAAGCTCGACAGGCTGCTGGCGCTGACCGAGCGCTATCCGAGCGTGTTCTGTTCGGTGGGAACCCATCCCAACAATGCCGATGAAGAGCTTGATGTGACGGCGGATGATCTGGTTCGCCTCGCCGAGGCCAACGCCAAGGTGGTGGCGATAGGCGAATGCGGTCTGGATTATTTCTATGATACGCAAAAGCCCGAAGATCAGAAAACCGGATTTGTTCGCCACATTGAAGCCGCGCGCCGGACGCAGCTGCCGCTGGTCATTCACAGCCGCAGCGCCGACGAAGACATGGCGGCGATCCTGACAGAGGAAACAGGGAAGGGCGCCTTCCCCTTCATCCTGCACTGCTTTTCATCCGGTCAGGCACTGGCCGATACCGGTGTCAAGCTCGGCGGCTATGTGTCGTTTTCGGGCATTCTGACTTTCCCGAAATCCACCGAGCTGCGTGACATCGCCAGGACCGTGCCGATGGACCGGCTGCTGGTCGAAACCGACGCGCCGTATCTGGCGCCCAAACGCTGGCGCGGCAAACGCAACGAACCGTCCTATGTGGTCAACACAGCCGAAGTGCTGGCCGAAGTCAAAGGCGTCTCCTACGAGGAGATGGCCGAAACCACGACCGCCAATGCGTTTCGTTGCTTTTCGAAGATGCCATCGCTGTGACCGGTTCTGTTCGTCGCCAGTTTACCATTCTGGGCTGCGCCTCCTCGCCGGGCGTGCCGCGGGTCACTGGCGACTGGGGCGCTTGCGATCCGGCGAACCCGAAAAACCGCCGGACCCGCGCGGCATTTCTGATCCGCCAGATCGGCGCAGATGGCGGCGAAACCACCATTGTGGTTGATACCGGCCCGGATTTTCGCGAGCAGATGATCGCCAACAAGGTGCATGCGATTGATGCGGTGCTCTACACCCATTCTCACGCCGACCATGTGCATGGGATCGATGATTTGCGTGGCTTCGCTCTGTCGCAACGCCAGCGGATTCCGATCCACGCCGATCCCGAAACCATGACGCGGATCCGTGCCGGCTTTGGATATTGCCTGGAAACACCAGCCGGCAGCGACTATCCGCCCATCACGCAGCCGATCCTGATCAACTCGCTGGATGAACCGATCAGCATCACAGGCGCGGGCGGAACCGTAGAAGTCCAGCCGCTCGACCAGGTGCATGGTTCGATCCGGTCGCTGGGTTTCAGGATTGGCAATCTGGCCTATTGCTGCGATGTCAGTGATTTTCCGCGCGCCACCATCGACAGACTCCAGAATCTCGACGTGCTGATCATCGACTCGCTGCAATACAAGCCGCACCCGAGCCATTTGTCGATCGATCAGGCTTTGTGGTGGATTGAGAAGCTGCGTCCCAAACGCGCCATTCTGACCCACATGCATGTGCCGCTCGACTATGAAACCGTGCTTGCCGAAACGCCGGATCATGTCGAGCCGGGCTATGACGGACTGACCTTTGATGTGAAGGTGGGATCATGAGCGAAACTGCCACAGAGATGACCCCGGACCTTATTCCGTCCGGCTCCAGCATGGCGCGGGTGGCAAGCGCTGCGCGGCAAGCCGGCCTATCGATCAGAATCCTGAAAATGGTCCAGTCGACCCGGACCGCGCAGCAAGCCGCCGATGCCGCCAGCTGCGACGTCAGCCAGATCGTCAAGTCGCTGGTGTTCGAAAACCTCGCGACAAACAAGCTCAATCTGATGCTGGTGTCGGGCGCTCACAACGCCGATATGGATTACATATCAGCCAGTTACAACCTTACCTTCACGCGTTGCGAGGTGCGCCGGGTGCGCGACGAGACCGGCTTCGCCATTGGTGGCGTCGCGCCGATCGGCCATCTCAATCCGATCACGGTCTATATGGACCGGACGCTGTTTGATCACAGCGAAGTCTGGGCCGCAGCGGGGCGGCCTGACAGTGTTTTCAGCGTGGAGCCGCGGGCCTTGGCCACAGCCATTCAGGCAAAAATCATCGACGTGCGCGCACCGGATTGAGAGACATAATTGCACCCGGCACAGTGTCATCCGAAGTCACCCGGGCGGCATTCGATCATATCTCTGCAGCAAGGGATCAATCACGTCCCATGCATGCGCCCCGATGGCATAGGTGACCGCCTGCGGATCAAATTGGTCCGGATCGTCAAGGCTGGTCGCGGCCACTGCAATCAGGTCCGGCATTGCAACGAATGTCACATAGACCGGCGTTCCACAGGTCGGGCAGAAGGCGTGGAGCTTTTCGGTGCCGCTGTCACCAGCTAGCCGCCAGGTGTTTGCATCGCCGGTAATGGCTACCTCGGCGCGGTTGGGAAATGTCAGATAGGATCCATGCCCCGTACCACTTCGCCTTTGGCAATCACGGCACTGGCAATGGTTCTCAAAGATCGGTTGGCTGCGCGTTTCATAGCGGAGCGCACCGCATGCGCATCCGCCGGTATAGATCTTCGTCATCATCACTCTCCCGCTTGTCGTTGTGGTGATTGGCTCGGCACGGGATCTGCTGTTTTAGGCTTGGCGAAAACATCAATGCCGCTACCGGTTTCCAGGAGAGATTTCAGGCTGGAAAGGACGACCGGCCATCCCTTGCTGATGCCTGTTGCCATGCCGCTGCCGGCTTCAAGTTCATCATGGGTAACAGTCAACCGCACCATGTCGTCGTATTCCGAGATCTCGAACGTCACTCGGCTGTAACTGTCGGGGTCATCGGCCTGCGAAGCGTTCGCCCAGGTAAGGACGAGACGGTTTGGAGGGGAGATCTCGACAACGTTGCCGACGAGTTCGACAGCCCGCTCGTCGTCAGCGCGGACATGCTGCCATTTCGATCCGGGTTTCCAGTCAGAGACATTCTCGTGGCCCCAGTAGCGCCTGGCGATGTCGGGTTTTGTGATGGCCTCGAACACTTTTTCCGGGGTCGAGCGAATGTAGGTCGTGTAGATAAAACTGGTTGTATCTTTTGTCATTTTCATTCTCCTTCGAGTTCCGCCTTGAGGTCGTGCAACAGGCTGAGCCGCTGCTGTTCGAATTTTCTCACCCAGCGTTCGTAGACTTCGTGAAGCGGTACAGGGTTGATGAAATGCAGCTTTTCCCGCCCACGCCTGACGACGGACAACAGATTGGCGGCCTCCAGTATCCCGAGGTGTTGGGTGGTGGATTGCCTGGCCATGTCGAGGCTTTCGCAAAGCTCGCCGAGCGTCTGCCCGTTCTTCTCGCAGAGAAGATCAAGCAGTTTTCTGCGGGTCGGGTCGCCCAGCGCCTTGAAAACCTTGTCAGTGTCCATTGGTCTCCCTCGTATATGAGGATATTTATGCAGGTATTTACCTGCATGTCAAGTCACCACCTTGTCTGCGGTCTTGCCGTTCAATTCTAATGACTGATATTCCGAGTGCAATTGCCTGTGTTTTTACAGGCACTTATTCCGTTTTCAACCAGTCCAGAATTGCGTCCGTGTGCGCACCGCGCGCTGGTATCTTACGTGCGGTGGTTTGCGGTCGGGTCGAAAACCGTGGCGCCGGTGCAGCCTGAAGCACGCCATCGATATCTTGCCAGACGCCGCGAGCAGTCATGTGCGGTTCAGCCATGGATTCCAGCGGATTTAGGGTAGGGGCCACGCAGGCGTCCGAGCCTTCAAACAGCGCCTGCCAGTGGGCGCGCGGCTCACGCGCAATAATCCCGGCAAGCAGCGCGGTCTGCCGCGGCCATGCACTTCGCTCAAACTGGGATGCAAAATCGGGGTCGTCGCCAAGCCCGAGACGCGCAAGAAATTCGGCGTAAAATTTCGGCTCCAGGCATTGCACCGAAATATAACCGCCGTCCGAACAGGCGTAGCAGCGGCTCCAGTGCGGACCATCAAGCAGGCTTTGCCCGCGTGTCATCGACAGCCCGCCGGTTTGCGCCAGCGCCATCAGCAGGTTCATCATATGCGCCGATCCATCGACGATTGCCGCATCCACGACAGTGCCGCCACGTCCGGCGCGCGCGGCCATCACTCCGGCCAGAATACCTGTGACCAGATACAGCGCGCCGCCGCCGATATCGCCGACAAGCGTTGGCGGCGTGAAAGGCGGTTCGCCCGGATTGCCGGAATACCAGGCCGCACCCGACAGCGACAGATAATTGAGATCGTGACCGGCTGTTTGCGCGCGCGGACCGCTTTGGCCCCAGCCGGTCATGCGGCCATAAACCAGATCCGGATTGACGGCCGAGAGATCCTCCGGGCCCAAACCCAGCCGCTCCATGACACCTGGGCGGAAACCTTCGATCAGCGCTTCCGAACGGCTGACGAGTTTCCTGAGAATGGCGATGTCTTCGGCCGATTTGAGATCCAGCTCGATCGAGCGTTTGCCACGATCGATAATCGAGCGATCCGGCATGCCAGGCGCCGGGCGACCATTCTTGCGGTGAATCACAATGACATCTGCGCCAAGATCGGCCAGCATCATGCACGCGAACGGCGCCGGGCCGAGACCTTCGATTTCAAGAACCCGCAAACCTTCGAGCATGTCGTCCTCACTTGTCGTTTGCCAATGTGGCCGTCGCTCAAAGTTCTGTTTTCGTGTCGCGACCGAATAAATCATACTCCGTGTTGTCATACACTTGCCAGACAACAATCGACCGTCCATTCTCGCACTGCGTCGTCAAAAACACTCGCAGCCACATGATTTTCTTGTTGTTTTCAAGGCTCGCGGAACCTCAGGCATATCGACGGGTTCATCTGGAATAGTTCCATAATCCATCTTATGCGATCTTTGTTTGTATCAAACAGGAGTGCCATCTTGACGGTGTCGTCGTCACGCACATGGCTTTGCTCTTGCGGCACCCTGCCGCTTGTCCTATTGCCGAAACGATTACCCATTCCCCGGAGTTTCCCCGCATGTCCTTTGCCAAGCTTGACGATCACTGCCGCGCTCTCGGCGCGCTTGATCACGCGCTCTCCATTTTGGGAACAGATGAAGCGGTCAACATGGCGCCGGGTGGCGGCGAAGCGCGCGCCGAGGCCATGGCGACCCTGTCGGGCATGTATCACCGTCAGGCAACCGATCCCCGGGTTCGCGAATGGATCGAAACCGCGAGATCCGAGGATCTGGCTCCGGAGCAAGTGATCGCCGTCAGCGAACTTGAGCGCAGCTATATCAACATGACCTGCCTGCCCTCCGACTTTGTCGAGAGCAAGATGCGGACCAGCATGCGGTCCGAACAATTGTGGCGTAAGGCAAGGCCGACCGGTGATTGGGCCGCTTTCCAGCCGGCGCTTGAAGGTGTCGTCACCCTGATGCGCGAGGAAGCGGCGATGCGCGCGGAAGTGCTCGGGCTTGAGCCCTATGACGCGCTGATGGAACAGTATGACCCGGGCAATCGCACCGCAAGCATCACGCCAGTCTTCGCCGAACTCAAGGCTTTCCTGGTGGAATTCCTGCCCAGAGTGCTCGCTGTCCAGGAAGAGCGCTTGTCCACGCGCCCGCTCAAGCCGCTGTCCGGCGACTATCCGGTCGAGCGCCAGAAAGCGCTCGGGCTCGAGATGATGAAGGCGGTCGGTTTCGACATGAACCATGGCAGCCTTTCGGTTTCCGATCATCCGTTCTGCGGCGGCGTGCCCAGCGACGTGCGCATGACCACGCGCTACCGTACCGACGAGTTCCTGCCCGCACTGATGGGCATCCTGCACGAGACCGGCCACGGGCTTTATGAGCAGAACCTGCCCAAGGACTGGAGCCATTGGCCATCGGGCAAGGCGCGCGGCATGTCGCTTCACGAAAGCCAGAGCCTGTTCGTCGAAAAGCAGATCGGGCGCAACCCGGCGTTCTGGCGCTTTGCCCTGCCCCTGGTTGATCAGTTTCTGACCGAATCCTGGACCATGGAGGATCTGCTTCCGCATGTGCATCAGGTCAAGCGCGGCAAGATCCGGGTCGACGCGGATGAGGTCACATACCCGCTGCATGTCATCCTGCGTTATGAACTCGAGCAGGACCTGCTTTCCGGCCGGCTGGAGGTCAAGGATCTGCCGGAAGCCTGGGACGCCAAGATGCAGGCTTCGCTCGGCATCTCCACCCTGGATGACCCGAAAAACGGTCCGATGCAGGATGTACACTGGCCGTCGGGTGCGTTCGGCTATTTCCCGTCCTATACGCTCGGCGCGGTGATGGCGGCCCAACAATGGGCGGCGATCCTGAAGCTCAATCCGGATGTCGACGCGCAGATTTCCGTTGGTGATTTCGAAATGGTCAACGCCTGGCGGCGCGACAACATCTGGTCAAGGGCCTCGACCGGATCGACGCCGGAGATCCTGCGCGATGCCACCGGCGAAGAGCTCAACCCGGCCCGGTTCATTGCCCATCTTCAAGCCCGTTACGGACAGTGAGGATAAGCGGCGCGGGATATCCACGCCCTGCTCTTTTTTAAACCGTCGTTTCGACCGAAGCCACGGCTCTCGCCTGGGCGGCTTGCTCGCGACGGCGTTTGCGCTCGCGCATGATGGTGTAAAGCCCGGTGGCGATGATGATACAGGCACCGGCGAGGGTGTAGAGATCGGGAAACTCGCCGAACACCAGCATTCCGACAATCATCGAAAAAACCAGCCGCGAATAGCGGAACGGCGTCACCACCGAGATCTCGCCAATGCGGGTGGCCTCGGTCAACGCCCAGTAGGCCAGCACGCCGACCGCCAGCGCGCCGGCCAGATATGTTGTCTCCCGAACCGTCGGCATCACCGCGCCTCCGTCGATGGCCAGCAGCGCGATGCCTGAAACGCCGACGGAAAAGAAACCCCAGGCCGACAATTGCAGCGACGAAATCGATTTCGGAACCTTCCGGCTTGCCAGATCGCGGATCGCCAGACCGGCAACGCCTGCCACAGCCCATAACACTTCCGGCTCGAAGCCTTCGAAACCTGGCCGGATGACCAGCAGAACGCCGAGAAACCCGACCAGAATGGCAGTCCAGCGCCGCCAGCCGACAGCTTCTCCCAACACCAGCGCCGCGCCCATGGTCACCAGAAGCGGCGTCGCCTGCAAAATCGTGGTGGCGGTCGCTAGCGGGATCAGGGTCAGTGCGGTGACAAAACAGACGCCACCAACCATTTCGGTGAGATTTCTCAGCAGCACCGCCGGATGAAAAAAACCCTTCGATAACAAGTTCGTGCCATTGAAACGGGCAAATATGGAAAAAATCAGGGCGCCAACGAAGCCGAGAACCAGCAGGATCTGGCCCACCGGCAGTCCGGAAGCGGCCAGCTTGATGAACATGTCCTCTGCCGCAAACCCGAGCATCCCCAAAACCATCAGCATGATGCCGCGCATATTGTCCATGAAACCCGGTCCTGGTTGGCTGGTGTTTGAAACGTCGGCCGATACGGTCGCTTGGCGTCCCTACTCCGTTTAATCGGCACGGGAAACCCTTTGATGACGCCAGGACTGGAAATTACCCCGGTTGCTTCCCGTCGCGGTGCCGCATTCCCGAAACAGCTCGCCCCAGCATGCTCAGGAACAGCTCCCGTTCCGCAAGCGGCAACCCCTCCAGAACAGTTTGGTTTACCTCGACCGCAACGGCAACTGCCCGGTCTTCGAGTTGGCGGGCGGTGTCTGTCAAAACCACAATCTGGGACCGCCGGTCATCAGGGTGCGGGGTACGCGCAACCAGGTGATCGCGCTCCATCCGCGCCAGCGTGTTGGCCATGGTCGCCTGTTCGACGCCAAGCCGTCCGGTGAGCTGGCGCTGGGTCTGTCCGCCTTCGCCCCACAATTCACTCAGGACCAGAAACTGCGCCGGCGAAAGACCCAACGGCGCCAGACGACGCTGCAGCTCCGCGCCGTAATGCCGCGCCAATTCACTGGCCAGAACGCCAGCCGAACGGGTTTTGTCAAAAGTCATGCTGCAGTCTATCAATATATAGCCCGCTATGCAATATTATATAGCGTGCTATTTAATAAGAAAAAAGAGGACTGATGCATGGCTATAAGTGTTTGATAATGCTATACAATATGTCATGATCTCTGTCATGGTCAGGTCGGCATGAGCGAGAATCGTGCCCGGAAGCCTCAATCTGCCTGTCGAGATATCGCATTGCCGGAGCTGATTGTCGCCACGCTACGCATTCTTGAAACGGTGTTCCCTTCCTGGGCCGGGAGTTGTAGGCAGGATCGGCGCGACATTGCGGCGCCGTTGGACAAGAGGCTCCGGGACATGACCGATCTTGCCGCCTATGGCAGCCTGTTTGTTGCGGCGCTGCTGGCCGCCACACTGATCCCCGCGCAATCCGAGAGCGTTCTGACCGGGCTGATCCTTGCCGGGGGCCAGCCGCTGGTGGCTCTGGTTGTGGTGGCGAGCCTGGGCAACATATTGGGCTCCGTACTCAATTGGCTGATCGGTCGCGGCGTCGAGCAGTTGCGAACCCGGCGCTGGTTTCCTGCGTCGGAGGCGCAATTGCAACGCGCTCAGCGCCAGTATTCCCGGTTTGGCTATTGGTCGCTGCTGCTGGCCTGGGTTCCGGTCATCGGAGATCCGCTGACGCTGGCTGCCGGCATCATGCGCGAACCGCTGTGGCGGTTCCTGCTGTTGGTATCCATCGGCAAGATCGGGCGTTACGCCATTCTGGCCGCCGGGGTGACCGCGTTGTCATAATCGGGCTGGGGAAAAGCCCGGGAATCTGCCAGTATCCGCCCTGCCCTTCATTACCTGACGACAGGTTTCCGCCCATGCTGTCCGCCCTCACGCTCATTCTCACCTGCCAGTTGGCCGGCGAACTCATCACCCGCTTTCTCGGACTGCCGGTTCCCGGGCCGGTTGCCGGCATGGTGATCCTGTTTGCCCTGCTTGCCATCAAGGGCACGGTGCCGGACGCTATTGGCGCGGTCGCGGACGGTTTGTTGAAAAATCTCGCGCTTTTGTTCGTACCCGCCGGTGTGGGAGTGATGGCGCATTTTGGCTTGCTCGGACAGGACTGGCTGCCGATTTCGGTGGCGCTGATCGGCTCGACGCTCATGACCATCGCGGTCACCGCTCTGGTGATGAGCCGGCTTGCCCGCGCCAGCGCAGCCGACCACGGGAAAACGTCCAATGACTGACATCACCGAAGTCTGGGTCTATCTCAGCGCCAGTCCCTTGCTGTTTCTCACTGCGACGCTGGCGGCGTTCCAGGCCGGCACATGGCTTTATGACCGCTCCGGCCACAAGCCGTTTCTCAATCCGGTGCTGACAGCGGTGATCCTTGTGGTGGGCCTGCTCACCCTGAGCGGCACGACTTACGAGACCTATTTCGAAGGTGCGCAGTTTGTGCATTTCCTGTTAGGCCCCGCCACCGTGGCGCTGGCGATCCCGCTTTACCGGCAGTTTGACCGCGTCCGCCGCTCGGCGCTTGCTTTGATGACCAGTCTGTTGTGCGGCTCGCTCACAGCTATAGGAACCGCGGTTGGTCTCGGCTGGCTGTTCGGCGCAAGTCGCCAAACAATGATGTCGCTGGCGCCGAAATCTGTCACCGCGCCCGTAGCCATGGGCATCACCGAACAACTGGGTGGATTGCCCTCGCTGACGGCGGTGCTGGTGATCCTCACCGGAATCTTGGGCGCCGTCCTCGGCCCGCCGCTTCTCAATCTGATCGGGGTCAGGGACTGGCGAGCGCGTGGCCTTGCGCTCGGCACCGCCAGCCACGGCATCGGCACGGCGCGCGCGCTGCAAGCCAATGAGCTTGCCGGCGCTTTCTCCGGCCTTGCCATGGGACTCAATGCGCTGGCAACAGCAATCCTGCTGCCGCTCCTGTGGCAGCTGTTTTTCTGAGAGGAATTGGCATGGAACACAGCTTTTGGCATGACCGCTGGGAAAGCGGGCGCATCGGCTTTCACGAGCGCGAACCCAATCCGCTGCTGGTCACGCACTTCCCCGATCTGTCGGTGCCGGACAACGGGCGTGTCTTTGTTCCGCTGTGCGGCAAGACACTCGATATCGCCTGGCTGCTCTCCAAAGGCCGCCGGGTCGTGGGTGCGGAACTCAGCGAAATGGCAATTCGGCAATTGTTTGGAGATCTTGGCGTTGAACCGACGATAACGGATCTGGGAGAATTGAAACGCTTCAGCGCTGACAGCATCGACATATTCGTAGGCGATGTTTTCGATCTTACCGCCACCGTTCTCGGAGCTGTCGACGCCGTCTTTGACCGGGCGGCCTTTGTCGCCCTGCCTGAACACATGCGGATGGACTACGCGCCGCACATTGCCGATATCGCCAAAACTGCTCCGCAGTTGCTGATCACCTTCGAATACGATGCATCACAGCTGGAGGGGCCGCCATTTTCCATTCCGAGCGACGAAGTTGTGCAGCGCTACCGCGACCGTTACCATATTTCAACCTTGGCCACGAAAGGTGTAGCCGGCGGATTCAAAGGCTTTGATGTCAAGGAGCACGTGTGGTTGCTGCGCCCAGTGTGATCAGGAAAAACAGCAATGACTACATCCGGTTGCGAGCCGGACGGTCGCAGCGGGGAAATGCCATGCTTCAGCCCGCAGCCTCTACCGGCACTGGCCTATTCACTTTCTCAAGTGCCGCCACCACCATTGGCTTGAATCCCTCCGTGCTCTGATCGGAAATCTCGAACAGTTTCGTGCGCATGCGCGGATCCCAGAATTTGTTGATGTGATCGGCAACGCCTTCGACCTGTTCATGCTCCGGCTGGGAAGCGAAGAAGGTGGCAATCTGGTTGGCCTGGTACCGCATCTTGTCAGGCGACATCGCTTGCAACTCCTTGTGTTATCCGGCTTGACCGTGTGAAAATTTCGAAATCCGCTCCGCGCGCAATGCCGACCAGCGTCAAGCCGGCCGCTTCCGCCGTACGCACGGCCAGTGCGGTTGGTGCCGACACCGCGATCAGCAGACCGGCTCCGGCGATCACCGCTTTTTGCACCATGTCCACCGAAACGCGGCTGGTGATGATGATCGCGCCCTCGGCTGCCCGGAGACCGGAGCCCGCCATGGCGCCGATCAGCTTGTCGAGCGCATTGTGGCGGCCGACATCCTCGCGAACACATGCAATACCCTCGCCGGGCTGGTAAAATCCGGCAGCGTGCACCGCGCCGGTCTCTGCCCTGAGTTTTTGATGCATCGACAGCGAACGGACCGCTTCGCGCACATCTTCAGCGCTGAATTCAAGCGTCACATCCTCGCGGTCGGGCAAGGCCCTCAGCGCTTCTTCGATCGATTCAATGCCGCACAGGCCGCACCCGACCGGACCGGCCATTTTGCGCCGCCGCGCCGCAAATGCTGACTGGATGTCGTCTGCGAGTTGCATCTGCACATCAAAACCTTGATCCACCTCGATAATTTCAAGCGAGACGATGTCCGATGGCGAACGGATGATGGCTTCGGACAGGGCGAATCCGACGCCGAAATCGTGCAGGTCCGCAGGCGTCGCCATCATCACCGCCTGGGTGGTGCCGCCAAAGGACAGAGCCACCGGCACTTCCTCAGGCAAGGCCCGGTGTCCGGGCGTTGAGACCCCTGCCCTGACAGCAATCCGGGCGGCGACTGCCGTGCTGGATGGTTCACCCGCCATGTCGAACTCCTTCCGGTCGCCCGAACCACGCCTATTCGGCCGGCTCGAGCGCCTCTTCAGTGACAATGCGGCGCGATTGCGTTGCTTGCGCCTCGTATTCCCGCTGCCAGGTCGTCGGCCCGTTCGAGGGCATCACCTGCACTGCCGTCACCTTGTATTCCGGACAACTCGTCGCCCAGTCGGTGTAATCGGTTGTGATCACATTGGCCTGGGTGCCGGGATGGTGGAACGTGGTGTAGACCACGCCGGGCGCGACACGTTCCGTGACATCGGCGCGCAGCGATGTTTCACCCGAGCGGCTGGCCAGCTTGACCAGATCGCCATCGCGAATCCCGCGCTGTTCGGCATCGTGCGGATGGATCTCGAGCAGGTCTTCAGCATGCCAGGCGACGTTCTCGGTGCGTCTGGTCTGCGCGCCGACATTGTACTGGCTCAGAATCCGCCCGGTGGTCAGGAGCAGCGGGAAGCGCGGGCCTGAACGTTCGTCTGTCGCCACATACTCGGTGCGGATGAACTTGCCCTTGCCGCGGACGAAGCCATCAATGTGCATCACCGGCGTGCCTTCCGGGTTGGCATCATTGCACGGCCACTGCACCGAGCCTTTTTGGTCCAGAAGTTGATAGGTCACATTGGAAAAGCTCGGTGTGGTGGCTGCGATTTCATCCATGATCTCAGACGGATGATTGTAGGTCCAGTCAAGCCCCATGGCTTGCGCAAGCTTCAGCGTCACTTCCCAGTCGGCCAAGCCGTTCTTCGGTGTCATCACCTTGCGCACCCGGTTGATGCGGCGTTCGGCATTGGTGAATGTGCCGTCCTTTTCCAGGAACGTCGACCCGGGCAGAAACACATGGGCGTAATTGGCGGTCTCATTAAGGAAGAGGTCGTGAACCACAACACATTCCATCGCTTCCAGCCCGGCCTTGACGTGCTTGGTGTCAGGATCGGACTGCAGGATATCCTCGCCCTGGATGTAGATGCCGCGGAAGGTCCCATCAACAGCAGCGTCGAGCATGTTGTTGATCCTGAGCCCTGGTTCCGGATCAAGCTCGACACCCCAGAGTTTCTCGAACACATCGCGGACCTCGCCGCCCGAAATATGCCGGTAGCCCGGCAATTCGTGCGGGAACGAGCCCATGTCGCAGGCGCCCTGCACGTTGTTCTGGCCCCGCAGCGGGTTCACTCCGACGCCGGGACGGCCGATATTGCCTGTCGCCATGGCCAGATTGGCGATCGCCATCACCGTGGTCGAACCCTGGCTGTGCTCGGTGACGCCGAGGCCGTAATAGATCGCGCCATTGCCACCACGCGCATAGAGCCGCGCCGCGCCGCGCACTTCTTCCGCGGGTACACCGGTAGAGGCTGCTGTTGCCTCGGGAGAATTGGCGGGCTCGGCGACAAAGCTCGCCCAGTCCTCGAATTCCGACCAGTCACAACGCTCGCGGATGAAGCCCTCGTCGAACAAGCCTTCGGTGACGATCACATGCGCCAGCGCGGTCAGGACCGCGACATTGGTGCCGGGCTTCAAGGGCAGATGATGGCTGGCCTCGACATGGGCCGAGCGCACCAGATCGATGCGGCGCGGGTCGATGACAATGAGCTTCGCTCCAGCCCGCAACCGCTTCTTCAGCCTCGAGGCAAATACCGGATGTCCGTCGGTCGGGTTGGCGCCAATCAGAATGACGACGTCAGTGTGCTCGACGGAATCGAAATCCTGGGTTCCGGCCGACGTGCCGAAGGCTTTGCCGAGACCGTAGCCGGTCGGCGAATGGCAAACACGGGCGCAGGTGTCGACATTGTTGTTGCCAAAACCGGCGCGCACCAGCTTTTGCACCAGGAAAGTCTCCTCATTGGTGCAACGCGACGAGGTGATGCCGCCAATTGCGCCGCGCCCGTGCTGGAACTGCAGACGACGGAATTCCTTGGCGACATGGACAAAAACCTCGTCCCAGCTGACTTCGCGCCATGGATCGGTAATCTTCTCGCGCACCATCGGGTTGAGGATCCGGTCCTGGTGGGTGGTATAGCCCCAGGCGAAACGGCCCTTGACGCAGGAATGGCCGCGATTGGCCTTGCCGTCTTTCCACGGCACCATGCGCACCACTTCCTCGCCGCGCATTTCGGCCTTGAACGAGCAGCCGACGCCGCAATAGGCGCAAGTGGTGACCACCGAATGCTCGGGCTGGCCGATTTCGATGACGGATTTTTCCTGCAACGTCGCTGTCGGGCAAGCCTGCACGCAGGCGCCGCAGGAGACGCATTCGGAATTCATGAAGCTCTCGTGCATGCCCGCCGAGACACGGCTTTCAAAGCCCCTGCCCTCGATGGTCAGCGCAAACGTGCCCTGCACTTCCTCGCAGGCCCGCACGCAGCGCGAACAGACAATGCACTTGGCCGGATCATAGGTGAAATACGGATTGCTCTCGTCTTTCGCCATGTAGCGCGGATTGGCTTCGCCGTTCTGCCGCACCTTCACATGATTTTCACCGTCATAGCCGTAGCGCACATCGCGCAAACCCACGGCGCCGGCCATATCCTGCAACTCGCAATCGCCATTGGCGGCGCATATCAGGCAGTCGAGCGGATGGTCGGAGATATAAAGTTCCATCACGCCGCGGCGGATATCCTTGAGCCGCCCGGTCTGGGTGTGAACCACCATGCCTTCGCTGACCGGTGTGGTGCACGACGCAGGTGTGCCGTTGCGCCCCTCGATCTCGACCAGGCAGAGCCGGCAGGAACCAAAGGCATCAACCATGTCGGTGGCGCAGAGTTTGGGCACCTGGATACCGGCTTCCATCGAAGCCCGCATCACCGAGGTTCCTTCGGGCACTTCGATGGTGGTGCCGTCTATGGTCAGTGTGATTGTCTTTTCAGCCTGGGAGGCCGGTGTGCCATAGTCGATTTCCTGGATCAGTGCCATCTTCATTCACTCCGCAGCCTGGGACATCGGAACCGGATGAAAATCCTCCGGAAAATGTGTCAGCGCACTCATCACCGGGTACGGCGTAAAGCCGCCCAGCGCGCAGAGCGAGCCGAATTTCATGGTGTTGCAGAGATCGCTGACCAGTTCTTTCTGCTTGTCAGGCTCGATACCGGCGGCGATGCGGTCGATGACTTCGACCCCGCGTGTCGAACCGATGCGGCAGGGCGTGCACTTGCCGCAACTTTCAATGGCGCAGAACTCGAAGGCGAAGCGCGCCTGCTTGAGCATGTCGGCGGTGTCGTCAAACACTGTAATGCCGGCATGTCCGATCAGCCCGTTCTTTGCGGCAAAGGCCTCGTAGTCGAACGGGGTGTCGAACAGGTCCCGAGGAAAATAGGCGCCCAGCGGTCCGCCGACCTGCACCGCCTTGACTGGGCGCCCGGTGGCGGTACCATTGGCTATGTCATCAACCAGCTCGCCCAGCGTCATGCCGAAGGCTGCTTCGAAAAGCCCGCCATGCCTGACATTGCCTGCGATCTGAATCGGGATCGTGCCGCGCGACCGGCCCATGCCGAAATCGCGGTAATAATCCGCGCCCTTGTCCATGATCACCGGCACGGAGGCGAGCGAGATCACATTGTTGACCACTGTCGGGCGGCCGAGAAAGCCCTTGTGCGCCGGCAGCGGAGGCTTGGCCCGCACCACGCCGCGGCGACCTTCCAGGCTTTCAAGAAGTGCCGTTTCCTCGCCGCAGACATAAGCGCCCGCGCCAACCCGGACTTCCATGTCGAAAGCCGGCCCTGACCCAAGAACGGATGTCCCCAGAATATTGTTTTCCCTGGCGATTTCGATGGCGCGATTCATCACCCTGATGGCATGGGGATACTCGGAGCGGGTATAGAGGTAACCCTTGGTGGCGCCCGTTGCGATGCCTGCAATCGCCATGCCCTCGATCAGCACGAAGGGGTCGCCCTCCATGATCATGCGGTCGGCGAAGGTGCCTGAATCGCCCTCATCAGCGTTGCAGACGATGTATTTCTGCTCACCGTCAGCCTCCAGCACGGTGTTCCACTTGATCCCGGTCGGAAAGCCCGCGCCGCCACGGCCGCGCAGACCGGAATCGGTAACCTGTTTGACGATGGCGGCAGGCGCCATGGCGACGGCGTTCGTCAACCCGGTCAGTCCGCCATGATTGCGGTAATCTTCAAGCGACAGCGGATCGGTGATGCCGCAGCGGGCAAAGGTAAGCCGGGTCTGACGTTTCAGGAACGGGATATCTTCCGGCGTACCGAGACAAAGTCGATGATCGCCGCCCTCGACCATCCCCGCATCAAGCAGTCCATCGAGATCAGACGGCCTGACCGGACCGTAGGCAATCCTGCCCTTGTCCGTCTTGACCTCGATCATCGGTTCCAGCCAGTACAGCCCGCGCGAGCCGTTGCGGATGATTTCCACATCAAGATCGCGCGCCTTGACCGCTTCCGCCATGTGGATCGCCAGCCTGTCAGCGCCCAGGGCGACGGCGCCGGAATCGCCTGGAATATAGATTTTCACGCTCATGTCCGCACCACCTCCGCCAGAGCCTTGACCGAATCTTCGTCGAGCCGGCCAATGACATCGCCATCCACCATCGCGGCAGGCGCGCAGGCGCAAAGACCCAGGCAATAGACCGGTTCTATCGTCACCATGCCGTCGGTACTGGTTTCGTGCCAGTCGAGCCCGAGCAGCCCGAGCAGCCGGTCCGCCAGCTCATCGCCGCCCATCGACTGACAGGCTTCGGCGCGGCACAACTTGATGACATGTCGGCCCGCAGGCGCTTCACGGTAATCGTGATAAAAACTGACCACACCATGGACTTCGGCGCGCGAAAGGTTGAGCCCCTGCGCAATCACCGGAACGGAGGCCCGCGGAACATAGCCAAACTCCGCCTGAACATCGTGGAGTATCGGCAGAAGCGGTCCTTCGAGCGGCTTCAGCCGACCGACTATAGCTTCGGTTCGCACTACGATATCCGCATCCAATTGGCGTGATTCCATGCCAAACCCCTCCCGATAGTGTAACAGGATGTCCACTACGCCGTGAACAACCCCTTGAATCAAGTCATCATATTCGTTGTGCGATAGAAAATTTCTATCGCTGCGAAAGAGTCCGGGCGAAAACCCTCGCCTCGTGAAGCAGCGCCGAGACGATCGGAGTATGCGGCTCGCGGGGCGCAGCGATCATGCCAACCACATGGTGTGCGTCGGGCTCGACGATCGGAATCGACTTGATATCGTCGCCAAACCCAAGGGTATCAGCCAGATTGACAGGCATGATCGATGCCCATTTGCCGGTTCTGATGTGGGAGAACAAGACGATCATCGAATTTGATTCCAGCGTCGGCTTGGCGGTCGCGCCGGCCTCGGTGAGGTGCTGGTTGATGATCCGCCGGTTCTGCATGTCCGGCGTCAGCAGGCACAGCGGCAGCGTTGCCACCTCCGACCATGTCACTTTGTCACAGTCTGCATACTGCTGTCCGGCGGAGGTGATGAGCTGATAGCGCTCTGCGTAAAGCGGGATTGTGGCAACCCGTCCCGTGGGTTCGTTTTCCAGATAGCTTATGCCGACGTCGATCTCGAAGTTTTCCAGCCGCGAGAGCACCTGATAACTGGTGCAGGACGTGACCGAAAGCGTCACTGCCGGGTGCTTTTTGGTGAAGGCGACGGTGAGGTCGGTGACCATATAGGTCGCGGTGGGAATAACCGCGATCCGGGCATGGCCCGACAGCCCCCGGCGCGCGGCTTTCATTTCCTCGCGCATGGTGCGGGTGTCACCGACGATGCGTCTGGCCCATTCCAGCACGCGCTGGCCTTCGGGCGTCAGCCCCTGAAAGCGCGACCCGCGCTGCACCAGGGTTACGCCCAACTGTTCTTCAAGTTGCTTGAGAGACGCCGACAATGTCGGCTGGGTGACGCCGCATTCTTCCGCGGCCCGGCCGAAATGCCGCTCCCTTGCGAGCACGATAAAGAATTCGAGCTTGTCGATCATGAAACGCAAACTCGCATGAGGAGTTCGCATCGCGCAAGCAGCACAAACGACGCCGCCATGTCGGAATTGCGCCCATGGCGAAACCGCTCAGGCCGCCACCCGGTCTCCGTCTTCCGTGCCTGGCGCCAACGTCACCTCAAGCCCGTCAAGCTCTTCACTCATCAGCAACTGGCAGGACAGCCGCGAATTGTCACGCACGTCGAAAGCCTGGTCGAGCATATCCTCTTCCTCGGCATCGATCGGATGAAGCTTGCCGGTCCATACCGGTGCGACATGGACGTGGCAGGTGGCGCAGGCACAGGCGCCGCCGCATTCGGCCTTGATGTCGAGACCCCAGTCGCGAATGATTTCCATCACGCGGAAACCTTCCAGTGCTTCCAGTGTATGGCGGGCCCCGCTCTGGTCGGTAACGTGAATTTGCATGGTCTGGTCTCCCCGATCAGGCGCTGGCTATGCGACGCCAGCTGTAGCTTTGCCCGGCCTGCGTGGCGTCGGCTGATGGCTGATAGTGCAGATCAATGCCCGGCAGACGTTTTTCCACCAGTCGTCTCTGCGTCGGCTCGTGCGAAATCTCGAAACTGTCAAACCCGGTGCGCAGCATCAGCGGCACCTGGTCAAGCAGCACATTGCCAACTGCCCGCAACTCCCCGGTATAGCCCAGTCGTTGCCTCAGCAGCATGGCTTGTGAAAAGGCCCGCCCGTCACTGAATGCAGGGAAATTCAGCGCGATGATTGCCACCCGGTCGAGCAACGGTGCCAGCGCACCCACATTTTCGGCTGGCTGCACCATCACACCAAAGGCGGCATTGTCCCGCACGTGCTCCAGCGCGTCGGCAAGCGCAAGCAGTTTCGAACCGTCGCCGGTATCGCTTGCTGCCCAGGGATCGTTCTCGACAATCCCGTTCTGTGTCCAAATGACAGTCATGATAAGTCTCCGGATCTTGTCCTAAGCCGCCTGGACCTGGCCGCCGTAAAGCGCTGCCTTGAAGGGATCGGCGCCAATGCGGCGATAGCAGTCGATGAACGGTTCATCTGCGCTCCTCCGGTTGGCCAGATAGGTCTCGACAATGGTCTCGATGGCGTCGGTCAACTGTTCGGGGCCGAAGCCACGGCCGGTGATCTGGCCGATGGAGGCATTCTCGTCTCCAGAACCGCCGAGCGAAATCTGGTAAAGCTCCTCACCCTTCTTCTCGACGCCGAGAATACCGATATGTCCGACATGGTGATGCCCGCAGGCATTGATGCAGCCGGAAATCTTGATCTTCAGATCGCCGATTTCAGCCTGTCGCTTGGGGTCGGCAAAACGACTTGAAATCGCCTGCGCCACCGGGATCGAGCGTGCATTGGCAAGCGCGCAATAATCCAGCCCCGGGCAGGCGATGATGTCGGTGATCAGGCCGGCATTGGCCGTTGCCAGCCCGTCGGCCAGCAGCGCGCGGTACAATGGTTCCAGATCGGCAAGCGCCACATGCGGCAGCACCAGGTTCTGCTCGTGCGTCACGCGGATTTCATCATGGCCGAACTCTTCAGCCAGACGCGCCACCGCATCCATCTGGTCAGCCGACGCGTCACCGGGAATACCGCCAATCGGTTTGAGCGATATCGTCACCATGCCGTAATCGGGATGCCGGTGCGGCGCCACATTGCGGCCGACCCAGGCGGCAAAGCCGGGGTCGGATTTCTTCCATGCGGCCAGTTCGGCCCAGCCCTCGGCGCGGTCGCCAAGCTTTGGGGGCGCGAAATAGGCATTGATCGCGGCAATATCGGCGTCGGGCAGTTTCAGCTCGCCATCCTTGATATGCGCCCATTCTGCATCGATCACTCGGGTCAGTTCTTCCACCCCGGTTTCATGCACCAGGATCTTGATCCGCGCCTTGTACTTGTTGTCGCGTCGGCCGTGCATATTGTAGACCCGCACGATTGCGGTGGTGTAGGACAAAAGATCGGCTTCCGGCAGGAAGTCCTTGATCTTCTTGGCCAATAGCGGCGTACGCCCCTGCCCGCCACCGATCCAGACAGCAAAACCCAGGCGGCCCTGATCGTCGGTCTTGAGCTGCAGGCCGATGTCGTGGGTCTGGATCGCGGCGCGGTCTTGCTCGGATGCGATCACCGCGATCTTGAACTTGCGTGGCAGAAACGAGAACTCCGGATGCACCGACGACCACTGCCTCAGGATCTCCGCATAGGGCCGCGGATCGGCAACTTCGTCAGCGGCAGCACCGGCGAATTGATCGGAGGTGACATTGCGGATGCAATTGCCCGAAGTCTGGATCGAATGCATCTCGACGTCCGCCAGTTCCTCAAGGATTGCCGGGACGTCGGACAGCGCGGGCCAGTTGTACTGGATGTTTTGCCGCGTGGTGAAATGGCCGTAGCCACGGTCATAGGTGCGGGCAATGTGCGCCAGCTTGCGCATCTGGCGCGGGTTGAGCGTGCCATAGGGGACGGCCACGCGCAGCATATAGGCATGCAGTTGCAGATAGACGCCATTCATCAGCCTGAGCGGCTTGAAGGCATCCTCGGAAATCTCACCTGAAAGCCGGCGCTCGACCTGGTCGCGAAACTGGCTGACACGCGCGGCCACAAAGGCATGGTCGAATTCATCATAGCGATACATCGTATGGTCCTTATGCGGCTTGGGAGGCCTGCGCGGCGGAAACCGGCGCATAATCGATTGTCGGTCCGTCGGCGCGGATGCGTTCGCGCAGCCGGAACGGACGCAGCCCGGCGGGCGTTTCCTCGATCTCGATGACATTGACATCGACCACGCGGTTGTCGGCGAGGGCCTGGTCGCCTGCTGCAGTGATCGCCGCCACGGCATCGTCGTGGCGGGCGACAAAGGCATCCTTGAGTGAGAATACCCATTCGCCATTGGCGCCAAGCCAGACGGAGATGCCGTCGCTCAGACGGTTTGCGGTGAGAACCTTGGTCTTGATCGGTACGGTTTTCATCGTGACCTCCTCAGGCGGCTTGGGTTTGGCTGGCCGGGGCAGAGCTTTGCTGTCCGGCTGCAATGGAAGTTGAATGCTCGAAATTGGCGCCCGCGACGGCATCGCCGATCACCACCATCACCGGCCCGGCAAGCTCGGTGCGGTGCTCAAGTGCCGGCAGGTCGGCGAGCGTGCCGTGAAACAGGCGGCGATCGCGGCGTGAAGCGTTTTCGACGATTGCCACGGTCATGTCGGCGGGCAGTCCCGCATCGATCAATCGCGCGGCGACACTGGCGGCAACCGTGCGGCCCATGTAAACGCAGAGCGTGGCACCCGAAACCGCCAGCCGCGCCCAGTCCGGCAATGCCGCGCCGGTGAGATCATGCCCGGTGGTGAACACCAGCGACGACGCCACGCCGCGCAATGTCAGCGGAAGCTGGAAATCTGCAGCGGCCGCAAGCGCAGAGGTGATGCCCGGCACGATCTCGAACGAGACGCCGGCATCGCGCAGCGCCGCCATTTCCTCGCCGACACGGCCGAAAATCAGTGGATCGCCGGATTTGAGCCGCACCACGCGCTTGCCCTCGCGGCCCAAACGAACCAGCAACTCATTGATCTGGTTCTGGCTTTTGGAGTGACAGCCTTTGCGCTTGCCCACGGAGATCCGTTCGGCATCGCGCCGGCCGAGCGCCACCACGGTTTCGGGCACCAGTGCGTCATAAACGATCGCATCGGCTTCCATCATGGCGCGCTGGGCGCGAAGCGTCAGCAAATCCTCTGCGCCCGGTCCGGCGCCGACCAGCCAGATATGCCCCGGCGCAGGCTCTCGACCGCGCAGCATCCGGGTTGCGATGCGCCGGGCCTCGGAAATATCGCCATTGTCGACATGGGTCGCGACATCGGCCTCGAAGAACCGGCGCCAGAACACGCGCCGCGCCACGCCGCGCGGCAGCAACCGGTCAACAGCGGCGCGGTAGTCCTGGGCAAGCCGCGCCAGTGTTCCCAGCGAGGGCGAAAGCATCTGGTCGATGCGCGCACGGATCATCTGGGCCAGAACCGGGCCTGCGCCTTCGGTTCCGATGGCGATCGCCACCGGCGCGCGGTTGACCAGCGCCGGGGTCAGGAAATCGCAATAATCCGGCTGATCAACCGCATTGACGGGAATATGGCGTGACCGTGCGTCAGCCACGATCTTGCGGTCGAGCGCTGCGTCGCCGGTGGCGGCAAATACCAGTGTCGCGCCATCCATCTGGGAGGCTGCATAGGCGGCTGGCACCGGCTCGAGCCCAAGACGGGCAAGGCTGTCGATGAGTTCAGCTTCGGGCGCATCGGCATAGATCGATATATTGGCCGATGTGTTGGCGACAAGCCGCGCCTTGGCGGCGGCTTCCGCGCCATTGCCGAAGATTGCCACCTTGCGGGCATCGACCCGCATGAAGGCGGGGAATGTCGTCAAGCGTGCTGATTGCGTCGCCATGTCCGGTTAACTCCTGATTTGACGCCATTTTCAGGAGAAAGACGAAACAAATGAAGGAACAAAGATTTGCCAAACGGGGCGAACAGATATTCTTTTACCCTTTAAAGCCGGTTATGGAGAATGGGTGACCGCGACGCTTCACGCTCATGCGGTGGGACTGCAAACAGTTGGAATCTCAGATGGAGATCAAGGAAAACGCGGAACTGGTCCGCAAACTGCTCGACGTGATAGAACACGATATCCTGCCACTCACCGAAAAAGGCGTTGCTGATGGCAACAAGGTGTTTGGCGGCGCGCTGCTGCGCAAATCCGATTTGTCTCTGGTCATGGCTCAAACCAACAACGAGACAGAGAACCCGCTGTGGCACGGCGAAGTCCATCTGCTCAAGTGCTTCTATGAAAGCCCGATATCAAAGAATGAACCGACCCGGGACATGATATTCCTGTCGACGCACGAGCCCTGCACCATGTGCATGTCGGCGATCGCCTGGGCCGGGTTCGACAATTTCTTCTATTTCTTCAGCCATCAGGATTCACGCGACAGCTTTGCCATCCCGCATGATCTGAAGATGCTCAAGGAAGTCTTCGGACTGGAGCCGGGGGGGTACAATCACGACAACGCCTTCTGGCGCGGCCGTGGCCTGTTCGATATTATAGCCACCCTGCCCGACGATCAGGCTCAGCCGCTGCTTGACCAGGCCAACCGCATCCGCGCGCGTTACGCCGAGCTGTCGAACGCCTACCAATCGAGCAAGGATGACAACGCCATCCCGCTCAACTGAACTGCAGGATACGAGATGACCACTACAAGTCGCGGTAATTGCCTGTGCGGCGCCGTCAGTTTCGAGATGTCGGGCAGCATTGACGGTTTCTTTCTGTGTCACTGCCGGCGCTGTCGAAAGGACACAGGATCCGCCCATGCAGCCAACATGTTTTCGGCCAACGCCACAATCATCTGGAAGACAGGCAAGGATCTGGTCAAAACCTTCCGGCTTGCGGGAACGCGGCACCAGAAAAGCTTTTGCGGCACCTGTGGGTCAGCAGTTCCGAGTATTGACGCCGACAGCGGAATGATGACGATCCCGGCCGGCTGCCTCGACAGCCCTGTCACCGTTCGGCCGGATGCGCATATCTGCTGTGCGGACCGGGCGGAATGGGACAGGCAATTGGAGCAAGTCCCTGCGTTCGCCGGGCTCCCCGGGCCGTCACAATAGCCCGACAGGGGGATCTGGCAGACCGCGTAACGGATACCGCACCGCCTCGGACGGGCGACTGATCTGTGGACAACACCGGTGCAGGCAGCAGAACGGTCGCGGCTGTGACGCGGCTCGGCTAGTCTCGCTTGAGCAGGCCGCAGTCTCTGGATCTTACCGAGATCTGCGCACGTGACCTGCAATCGACCGCTGCCTCACCATCCTCGGTGAACACTTTGATCTTTCCTAACCGCGGCACGCTCTGAATGAAACCATCACGCGACATTTCCGGACTACTCGAAATCATGGCAGCGCTCCGGGACCCCGAAACCGGCTGCCCGTGGGACATCAAGCAGGATTTCGCCTCGATCAAGCCGTACACGATCGAGGAGGCCTACGAGGTCGCCGATGCGATCGAGCGCAACGATCCCGAGGATCTGTGCGACGAACTGGGTGATCTGTTGCTGCAGGTGGTGTTTCACGCCCGTATGGCAGAGGAAGAAAAGCTGTTCTCGTTCGCGGATGTGGTCGAGGCGATCACGGCGAAGATGATCCGCCGCCATCCGCACGTGTTCGAACGCTCGGAAGCCGACACGCCCGACAAGGTCAAGGCGCAATGGGCCGAGATCAAAGCCGAGGAAAAGGCCGAACGGCGGGAGCGCCGTGCCGCCCGGGGATTGCCGCAAGTTGAAACACCGGGGCAACTGACCAGCGTGCCGCGCGCCCTGCCCGCTCTGATGGAGGCGCTGAAACTTCAGCAATCTGCCAGCCAGGTCGGCTTCGACTGGGGTGAAGCGGGGCCGGTGCTCGACAAGATCGAGGAAGAGATCGGCGAGTTGCGCGCCGAAATCGAAAGCGGGCATACCGAGAAGGCGGCAGGCGAACTGGGTGACGTCATCTTCGCTGTCGCCAATCTGGCCCGGCATCTGAAAACCGATCCCGAGGACGCGCTTAGAACCACCAACACCAAGTTCCGCACCCGTTTTGCCCAGGTCGAGGCCGGATTGCTAAAACAGGGCAAGACACCGAAAGATGCCACGCTCGAGGAGATGGAAGCGCTGTGGCAGATGGCGAAACAACACCCGCTTCCCTGATACAGAAGGTCGGGTTAGTGAAACCGGCTACCAGACAAGCGCATCCAGTCCGATGATGAGCGGATGCAGCCTGATCAGTACCGCCAGCAGCACAAGAGCCGAGACCACGCGAACAATCGTGCCGAGATCCGGTTTGAGGCTTCGTCCGGACCTGGCCGCCCCGACCAGTCTCGACCACTCCTCGGCGCCCATCTCGCGCCGCCGCCGCCGGTCTATCAACTTCATCCCGAGCACGGCAAACAGCGTAAATCCGCCAAACAGCAGCACGTGGGCGAGATCGCCGTTTGGCACGAGGTGGCCCAGCGCCCACAAGGCCAGTACAGTGAGAAACGGATGCCGCAGCCACCCGGCAATCCCCGGACGGGTTGGATCGAACTCCGCGTTTTTCCAGCCTCCGAACGAAAACGGATTGGGCCGGAATGCGGCCAGTGCGAAGATCACACACGCCGTCATCATCGCCGCAAGCGTCACGTGTTCCTGGCCCGGCGCGCGTGGCCAGACTTCGAGATAGGGCGCACGGCCAGCCGCGATGATCAGCCATACCAGCACAGCGGTCGACAGGATCGAGTAGACCAGCGAGAATCCGCCCCGGCCCAGCCGGGCAATCAGCCAGGGTTTGACCGGGGGACGAATCGGGATGGCGTGGGAGGCAAAAAAAGCGCCGTAAGCGGCGGCAAATTCGCCCCAGCCGTTCATCGCGCCGTTTCCCTGCCGCCGCTCGGCGCCTTTTTGGCGAGTTTCGGCCTCGCCAGGATCGGCAGGTAGACCACGGCAAAACCGCCGAATGCGAGGATCCAGCCGCCGGCGGCAACATGCAGCAACCAGTCCTGCCCGGGCGCCAGGCCGGCGATGAAGCGGGCTGCGACCGAAACCATCAGCGCGAGATAAAGCCCGGTTATCGCCGGAGTCGCCCGCAGCGGCCGTCCGGCGTGGCCGAGGCTTGCCCGGGTCATCACCGCCAATGTCATCAGACCGACGGCGCCGGCCATCCACACATGTTGCGCCGCCGCCGCCGAGTACGGCAGGAAAGCCGCGCCCGCGATGGCGAGAAATCCCAACGGGATGAAAGCGTAAGCCACGTGCAGCACCCAGACCAGCGGCTCGG
>TARA_R110002050_G_scaffold109796_6_pt1 | contig 32833 bp, 29 predicted proteins | sample TARA_R110002050 | Tara Oceans TARA_R110002050 (sample SAMEA4396988) | marine metagenome | biome: Polar Biome; feature: [DCM] deep chlorophyll maximum layer (ENVO:01000326); material: water (ENVO:00002006), including particulate matter (ENVO:01000060) such as... | depth 25 m
AACGTCATGTAAATCAGCGTTAAGAGCTGCACGCTCGTGTTGAAGGGTAGGCGGTTAGAGCTTTTGGGTAACTAAAAGTCTAGATAAATGATAAGGAGATCTTGGAATAAATTCAGGATACACAGAATCCGGCTTATGACCTGCTTTTTATATTATTAAAAATAGAATTTTAACCCCTTCGTCGTTCTAATAAAATCATCATCATTAGACCTAAAAGTATTCTTTGTTCATCATCAGCTTCGATATCTGTTAACTTTGATACTTCAAATTTTCTACCAAAGAATGAAGCTTCTTTTTTTAGACGAGCGATAGTTTCTCCTTTTAAGTTGGTTACTATATAAGAAGGATTAAACAAGTATCCCGTAAAAATATTTAAAATAGGAACTTGGCCTAAAACACCATCAAGAACCTTTACCCAAGCATTTTCTTCTCGAATGTGATATTGCAATTGTTTATGCTGGTCAATGAGTTCATAATTTGCTTTCCAAAGCGATGTCCATCCTTTTCGAGCAACTTTTCCAAGTTCTGTGTTTTCGGCATCTGTAAAACTATAAGCCGCTGAAAAATCAATCCATTGGTCTGCTTTTATCTTAAAGTTTAATTTATGCTTACTTTCATTTTCAAAAATTGAAATATCCTCTTTAAGTTTAAATAGCTTTTGTTTAACGTATGCTACTGTTTGACCAGAAGAATCTGTTGCTGTAAAATCATTTGTGAATGTTGATATTTGGAAAACAAATTTTAAAGGAAAATTTAAATTTTTCATGAATTGATTACTTTAAAAGGAGAAAAAGAAAGAGTTTATTACGAATTAAGCTTCAAAAAAACTGAATATACTTCCTCCATATTTACGCTGTTTGGAAAAATTTGGTAATGCTGATAAATCGGTATGTTTTGAATGCTCAACAATTAAAATACCTTCTTCTAAAAGTAATTTATTAGTGAAGACCAAAGCTGGGATCTTGCTAAAATCTTCAAAACTTAAATCATAAGGTGGATCAGCAAAGATGATGTTCACTTGAGTCTTTACTTTTTCAAGATAACTAAAAACGTCACTTTTTAAAGCTGTAATATTGAGTTCTAGAGTTTCTGCAGTTTTCGTAATAAATTTAACGCACCCTTGATCGGCATCCACACTGGTAATCGTATTACAACCTCTTGAGCCAAATTCATAAGCCACATTTCCAGTACCAGAAAATAAATCTAAAACAGTGATATCTCCAAAATAGTAACTATTATTCAAGATATTGAACAAGCCTTCTTTTGCCATATCTGTCGTTGGTCTAACAGGTAGTTTTTTTGGTGCCGTAATTTTTCTTCCTCTGTGTTTTCCTGATATGATTCTCATTAAAGAGCGCTTAAAGTGGTGAAGTCAATAAATTTGTTGCTATTGGTTTCTGTGTGATAAGAGAGATTTGTTGGAATATACACATCCACATTTCTCACATATTTGTGCGTAATATGGTATAGGTCATCACCTTCTTCAATGGTGCCAAAGAGTCTTAATTTTAACGTTTCGGTATCTAATTTTAACTGTTCAATGGTAAAAAGAAGGTAGTAAATGAAATCTTCTTTAGTGTGAAAGTTAAAGCTATTGTACAATAGTAGCTTTTTATTAGAAATAACAGTAACATCCATTTGTTGTTCTAAAACATGTACATAACATATGGGTTCTTTGCCTCCATTAAAGTTATTTAACAGACTTTGTATTAAAACGGTACCGTTATGTTTGTACTCAAATTCACCGAAAAGTTCATAAATGTAGTTGTTGATATTTACGAATGGCACATAAACAGTAATCAAATCATAGTTCGAAATTTCATCAAATGAAATATGATCATTGGCTAAAATTTTAGCGTTGAACTTTAAGTAATTGGCCAATTCCTTTTCGTTAAAAAGTGCTTTAGGGACTAGGCTAAATAAGGTATTTCTATGAATTACGGTAACATCCGAAAAAGACATTTTAGTAATATCGTTTTTCTCTAAAAGTTCTTGTAAGTTTTTAAGAACCTGAAACGGAATTAATTCTTCAGAAAACCTAATACTTTCTTGGAACACAATAGTGTTACCTATTGAGTCTAGGACACAAAAAGAAAGTCCATTCAAACTAATCTGAATGGACAATTTTTTATAACTCAAATCGGAGTTGTTTTTAGCTTTAATTTTATTGCTTTTTGTCATATATAGGTGGCCAGTTACCATTGGTACTTACCTCTTCCATTGATCCAACTCTAATATCTGGACCATTAACTTCCTCTACATTTATGTATGTTTTCTCTCTTGCAACTAAGTCCTTTGGTTGATCATATAAAACAACTTCCTTTGCAACTTTCGCCTCGAAAACAGCTGCTTTGTAACCACTTTTATCAATTGTGCCAGCATTTAGAGTGAATTTTTCGCCGTTTGCAGCATAAGGGACATTCATTAATGTTTTATAACGATCATCTTTTTTAAATAAAGAATCTTTTACAGAAACAAATCCTAAAGTGTCTATTATTTTTTTCTCAACTAGCATGTCAATACCAAAATCTTTATTGAACTCTAAATAAGAAGTATCTCTTTGTTGTGTAATTGTATATTTTCCAGTTTCAACAAAATTAATTAGATTATTGAAATCTTTAGCATAGACCCCTTTGGCACTTTTATAGGCTTCTTGAGAATTCCTAATATCTTTTAAAGTATTAATTACTTTTTGGTAACGCTCTTGCTTCACATTTGCAAACTCAATTGGAGCATTTACTGATTGATAGATTAAGTATGCAAAACCAATACATGCAATCCAAAGTATAATTTGTAAAACGGTCTTCATTTTTTTTCTTGTTATTTAATTATGTGGTTAACACAAATCTACAATTTTTTTTTAATCACAAAAGTATTTGTGCTTAAAAATCATTATTATCTTTGAGGTTATATGAAAGCTCTAAGTATTGCTTCTTTTTCCAAGTTATTAAAAGAAAAATTTCCACATGAACCAACCTTCAAACAAAATCTTGCTTTAGAAGATATTGCAACCTTTGTTTTATCTACTGAAAAGGAAAATGTTTTTTTATTAAAGGGATTTGCGGGAACTGGAAAAACGACCATAATTGGGACCATAGTTTCTAACCTTTGGAATACTACAATGAAAACTGTTTTAATGGCTCCTACAGGTAGAGCAGCTAAAGTAATGTCTAATTATTCCAATACGCAAGCATTTACGATACATCGAAAAATATATTTTCCGAAAAAACAAAGTGGTGGAGGAGTGCAGTTTGTTTTAGCTCCAAATAAACACAGGAATACCATCTTTATAGTAGATGAAGCTTCTATGATACCCGATACACCAGCTGATTCTAAATTGTTTGAAAATGGGTCCCTATTAGATGACCTGATACAATTTGTTTATACAGGTCATGGATGTAAGCTTATTTTAATAGGAGACACCGCTCAATTACCACCAGTAAAATTAGATTTGAGTCCCGCTTTAGATGCTAATAAATTAGCATTGAATTATAATAAAGAGGTACATGTATTGGAATTAGATGAAGTGGTTCGTCAGGCGCAAGATTCTGGAATATTATACAATGCGACTAATTTAAGAGAGCAATTGCAAAGTGAGTTTTTCGATGATTTTAAATTTGATGTAGGCTCATTTAAGGATATTGTACGATTAATTGAGGGGAATGAAATTTTAGAAGCTATAGAAGATTCGTATGCCACCAATGGTAAAGAAGAAACTGCTTTTATAGTACGCTCCAATAAAAGAGCAAATTTGTATAATGAAAATATAAGGCAACGGATATTATATCTTGAAAATGAAATTTCCGTTGGCGATTATATGATGGTCGTTAAGAATAATTACTTTTGGCTCAAGCCAACTTCAGAAGCTGGATTTATCGCCAACGGTGATATTATTGAAGTTCTAGAAATTTTTGCAATAAAAGAATTGTATAGCTTCAAATTTGCAGAAGTAAAGGTGAAAATGGTCGATTATCCAAATCAGCAACCTTTCGAAACGGTACTTCTTTTAGATACAATTACTGCTGAAGCTCCATCATTACCTTATGAAGATGGAAATCGTTTGTACCAAGAGGTTATGAAAGATTATGAGCATGAAACTTCGAAATATAAGAAATTCTTAGCGGTAAAAAACAATAAGTATTTTAATGCATTACAAGTAAAGTTTTCATATGCTATAACCTGTCATAAATCGCAAGGTGGCCAGTGGGATACTGTTTTTGTTGAGCAACCTTATATGCCCAACGGTTTAGATAAGGAGCATATGCGTTGGTTGTATACTGCTGTTACAAGAGCAAAAAATAAGCTTTACCTAATAGGTTTTAAGAACGATTTTTTTCTTGGTTCAGAATAGATTAATTTAGTTCAATAATATAGTACAATGACATCAGAAACGATTATTAGTATTTTTTTAGGTATTGGATTGGCAGCTTCTGTTGGCTTCCGTGTTTTTTTACCACTTTTTGCACTTAGTTTAGCTTCTTATTTTAATATTTGGGAACTTAATAATAGTTGGCAATGGATCGGAAGTTTAGCGGCAGTTATTACACTTGGAGTGGCTACTATAATTGAGATTTTTGCATATTTTATTCCTTGGGTAGATAATGTTTTAGATAGTTTTGCGGTGCCGCTAGCTGCAATTGCAGGTACTGCGGTAATGGTTTCTACTGTTGCCAATTTAGACCCTGTAGTTACATGGTCGTTGGCAATTATAGCTGGTGGAGGTACTGCCACAGCCATTAAAGGGGCATCCGCAACGAGTAGATTAGCTTCCACAGCTTCAACAGGTGGCTTAGCAAACCCAATAGTATCAACTGTGGAAACAGGAACAGCAATAGTAGTGACAACTGCATCCATATTTGCGCCTATTTTAGCTGCCGTTTTGGTGGTTATTATCTTATCTTTTATTTTTTGGATCTACCGAAAAATTAGACCAAGAAGAACTTAATATTAAATTCAGTTAGAATAAATGAAGAGAATTGCAATGATTCCCGCACGTTATGCGGCATCTCGTTTTCCTGCAAAATTAATGCAGGACTTAGGAGGCAAACCTGTTATTTTAAGAACCTATGAGGCAACTATAAACACACAATTATTTGATGATGTCTTTGTTGTTACAGATAGTAAAATAATTTTTGATGTTGTGACTAATGCTGGTGGTAAAGCCATAATGAGTATAAAAGATCACGAATGTGGTAGTGACCGTATAGCTGAAGCTGTTGCGAAGATGGATGTAGATATTATTGTAAATGTACAGGGAGACGAACCGTTTACTGAGAAAGAAAGTCTTGCCAGTGTTCTTAATGTATTTGATCAAGACCCCAATCAAGAGATTGATTTAGCATCCTTGATGGTAGAAATTACCGATTGGGATGAAATTAGCAATCCGAACACTGTTAAAGTAATTGTAGATACCAATAATTTTGCTTTATACTTTTCGCGTTCGCCAATTCCGTATCCTAGAGCAAAAGATGCGAATAGCATTTATTACAAGCATAAGGGTATTTATGCGTTTCGAAAGCGAGCTTTGATGGATTTTCAGCGGTTACCTATGTTGCAGTTGGAGGCCACAGAAAAAATTGAGGCTATTCGCTATTTAGAATACGGTAAAAAATTAAAAATGGTAGAAACCAGTGTTACTGGAATAGAAATAGATACCCCAGAAGACCTAGAAAGAGCTAAAAAAGCATGGAAATAGATTATAAAAATATAAAAGTTATTGGCTTTGATGCTGATGATACACTTTGGGTGAATGAAACCTACTTTAGAGATGCAGAAGAAGCGTTTGCTAGTTTGTTGGACGGTTATGAAACCAAAAACAAAATAGATCAGGAGCTTTTTAAAATGGAAATGAAAAATTTAGCCCTTTATGGTTATGGTATCAAAGGATTTGTGCTATCCATGATAGAATCTGCTTTGGATTTATCTAATAATAAAGTACCACCTAAAACATTAACCGATATCTTAAATATCGGAAAAGACATGATTTCACATCCTGTTGAATTATTAGAAGACGTGGAAGAGGTGCTTAAAGCACTTTCGAAAAAGTACCGGTTAATAGTTTTGACGAAAGGCGATCTATTAGATCAAGAGCGGAAATTAGAGCGTTCCAATTTGTCTGATTATTTTCATCATGTTGAAGTGTTAAGTGATAAAAAAGAACAAAATTACCAAAATTTATTGGACCATTTAGAGGTTGATGTGAATGAGTTTTTAATGGTAGGAAATTCATTAAAATCTGATGTTTTACCTCTTGTGAACATTGGAGCAAAAGCAATACACGTACCATTTCATACAACATGGCAACATGAAGAGGTGAATGATGATGCTACCAATGGAAAAACCTACCAGACGCTTAATGGTTTAAAAGAACTTTTAAAAGTATTATAATTGATGAAGTTCTTAGATATTGATCGTTGGAATAGGAAAGAGCATTTTGAGTTTTTTAATACGTTTTTAGACCCCTATTTTTCGGTAACCACAAAATTTGATGTAACCAAGGCCAAGTTTTTTTCTAAAGAAAATCATTTGCCCTTTTTTGCAGTTTATTTACATGCTTGTATGAAAGCAATAAATAGCATTGAAAATTTTAAATATAGAATTCAGGAGGGAAAAGTAGTGGTTTATGAAACTATTCATGCATCACCAACTATAATTAGACCTGACCATACTTTTGGTTTTTCATTTATTAATTTTAGTGATGATGTATTTGAATTTACGGCGAATTTTAAGTCGGAAAAAGAACGAATTTTAAATTCTAATACGCTATTTCCTCCAGTAAATTCACTAGATTGTATTTATTGTTCAGCAATGCCATGGACAAATTTTTTGGGTCATAAAGAACCCATTAGTAATGCAAAAGAATCTGTTCCGAAATTAGCCTTCGGTAAGGCTATTGAAACGAATGGTAAATTGGAAATGACGGTAGCAATAAGTGTAAATCATGCGCTGATGGATGGTTACCATATAGGAATTTTTAATGATAAGTTTCAGGAATTTTTAAATTCATATAAATAATATTTAATGAAATACAGGAATTTTCCAATGGTACCAAGAGTAGTTTTTGGTAATGGTAGTTTTCTACAATTAGGTGAAATACTAATGCCTAAGCGAAAAAACTCAGAAGCACCTTTTATTTTTTTTATTGATGCTATTTTTGAAGAACATTCATTACTAACAGAAATACCATTACTATTTAATGATCAAATTATATTTATTTCATCAGAAGAAGAGCCAAAAACAAAACAAATAGATGTTTTAGTAGCAAAAATTAAAGAAAGTTTTTCTGAATTACCATCGGGTATCATCGGTATTGGTGGAGGTACTTTATTAGATATAGCAAAAGCGGTGGCTATTATGTTGACCAATAGCGGTAGTGCTGCAGATTATCAAGGCTGGGATTTAGTTAAAAAGCCCGCTATTTATCATGTGGGTATCCCTACTATAAGTGGAACAGGAGCCGAAGTTTCAAGAACAACAGTATTAATGGGGCCAGAAAAAAAATTAGGAATCAATTCTGATTTTACACCTTTTGATCAAGTACTTCTTGATCCTAATTTAACGCAAGGTGTGCCAAAAGAGCAATGGTTCTATACTGGTATGGACTGTTACATTCATTGTATCGAATCATTAACCGGAACCTTCTTAAATGCGTTTAGTCAAAGTTATGGTGAAAAGGCTTTAGAATTATGCAAAGAAGTATATTTAGGAGCTCCATCGCCGAAAGAATCACGTGATAAATTAATGATGGCTTCTTGGCATGGCGGTATGAGTATTGCATACTCACAAGTGGGTGTTGCACATGCTATGAGTTATGGTTTGTCTTATTTATTAGGAGTGCGGCATGGTATTGGAAATTGTTTGGTGTTTCAGCATTTGGAAGAGTTTTATCCAGAGGGTGTATCTGTTTTTAAAGAAATGCAAAGAAGACATCATATTAAACTACCAACAGGTATTTGTGCTCATCTCACAGCGGAAGAATTTGATATTATGATCAATGTTTCATTTGGTTTAGTCCCTTTGTGGGAGAACGCTTTAGGAGAAAAATGGAAAGAGATTATGACCCGCGAAAAGCTATTAAGTCTTTTTAAGAAAATATAAATAAAAGAATAACCCCCCAAAACTGTTTTAACATATGCTCCAAGCACTTTCAAAGTTTATTTATTTTAAAATCATGAAGTGGACGCTTATTGGAAAATTTCCAAAAGTAAATAAGTGTATTGTCATCGTTGTACCCCACACAAGTTGGGTAGATTTTTTCTTAGGCATTTTAATACGTAAAGTATGGAATGAGGAAATTAATTTTATTGGTAAAAAAAGTTTGTTTAAGCCCCCTTTTGGTTGGTATTTAAAATGGTTAGGAGGTGCACCTATCGATAGAACGAAAAATAGCGACACGGTTGCTGCGATTACTACAATATTTAATGAACGACAAATATTTAGATTAGCACTCTCGCCAGAAGGTACTCGTAATAAAGTATCTGAATGGAGAACGGGCTTTTATTATATGGCTAAATCAGCAAATGTGCCTATAGTTATGGTCGCTTTTGATTTTGGTCAAAAGCAAATAAAAATTTCAGAGCCTTCTTATACCACTGATAATATGGAAGCAGATTTAAAAAGTTATAAAGCTTTTTTTAAAGGGGTAATAGGTAAAATTCCGGAGAAAAGCTTTATGGTAGAATAAAAAAACCTGTTACATTTTTTGTAACAGGCTAAATTATAGATACTGATATGTTAGTAATTTTATTCTTGCATGGTATGATAAACATTTTGCACATCATCATCTTCTTCTAATTTTTCTAAAAGCTTTTCGATATCAGCAACCTGTTCTTCATCCAATTCTTTAGTCACTTGTGGGATGCGTTCAAAACCCGAGGATAATATTTCAAGCCCTCTTGTTTCTAATTCTTTCTGAATGGCACCGAAGCTTTCAAAAGTACCATAGATTAATATGCTATCTTCATCATCAGCGAACACTTCTTCAGCACCAAAATCTATCATTTCTAATTCTAACTCTTCAGGATCAATTCCTTCCGCAGGAATCCTGAAATTACAGGTATGGTCGAACATAAATTCTACGGAGCCAGAAGTACCTAAGCTACCATTGCATTTATTGAAATAGCTACGAACGTTAGCAACTGTTCTTGTGTTATTATCTGTTGCAGTTTCTACTAAAACGGCAATACCATGAGGCGCGTACCCTTCAAACAATACTTCTTTAAAATCGCCTAAACTTTTGTCGCTCGCACGTTTAATAGCACGTTCAACATTATCTTTAGGCATGTTTATAGCTTTAGCATTCTGTATGACCGCTCTTAATCTTGAATTAGTATCTGGATCAGGACCACCGTCTTTTACAGCCATGACAATATCTTTTCCTATACGTGTGAACGCCTTAGACATTGCTGACCATCTTTTCATTTTACGTGCCTTTCTAAACTCAAAAGCTCTACCCATTTCTAAATCTGATTATAAAATTAATGTTACAAATTTAATACAATTTACTATTTGAACAAACGATATTAGCGATGCTTAACTATTCACTTTCTATGATTTCTTCAATACTTTTAGCCAGTTTAAAATCTTTTTCAGTAACTCCTTCAGCATCATGGGTGTTTAATCTAATATGCAAAGAATTATACACATTAGTCCAGTCTGGATGATGCCCTTGTGCTTCACATTCAAAAGCAATACGCGTCATTACTGCAAAAGCTTCCTTAAAATTGGCAAACTCGAATGATGTTTCTAATGCGCCATCAATATATTCCCAACCATCAAGTTGCTTCAATTTTTTTTCTATTTCTATTAAATTTAATTTTTCCATTTCTATATGCTATACTGGTTAGAAAATCATTTTTACACCAAAAAAAACAAGATAATCATTTCAGTTCGGTTACCCAATAACATGATCTTGAATAATTTCTTCGTAGGTGGTTTGATAATTTTTTGGGAGTTTGTTTTCTTTTGGTAATACCGCTAAATACCGTTCTTCATTTGTTGTAAATACTCTTTTAAATAAAGGTGTAAAATTTCCTACTCTTTTTAAAATTTCCTGTACAAACTCTTCGTGATGCACTAGGTCGTTGCTGCCCAAATGGAAAATTCCACTTTTGTTTTTACTTATTAAATAATGTATTTGTTGCGTTAGTTTACTGTCATGCGTAACATTAATGACCAAATTAGGGAATACTTCAACGGGTTCGTTATTAGAAATACTTGCCTTCATTTCTTTTACTCTTGGAGAGCCATTGCCAAATACCATAGGTACACGAATAATAGCCATTTTGTCTTTGGGGATACGGAGCAACATATTCTCGATCTTTATTTTTAGTCGACCATAAATACTTTCCGAAAGTGTTTTGTCATACTCATAAGAAGGGTATTTACTATAGGCATCAAAAACGTTTGCAGAGGAAATAAAATAAAGCTTACACTTTCTTTTTAAAACATATTCGATCATATGTTGATGAGCAGTAATTTGAGCGGTAAAATTCCCTCTTATCGCAGAGACAATAAAATCGGGCTCTATTTTTTCTAATAGCTCATAGATGTCATCTTCTTCAATATCATACTTAAAAAATTGTTTATTTTTTTCAAAAGATCTTCGCGCAGCATTATAGGTGCCATAGGTGTTAAAATAGTTGCATAACTCCTTATATATGGCATTGCCAATGAAGCCACTGGCTCCAAGAATAAGTATCTTTTTTTTCTCCACTCTAAAATATTGATTGTCCTGTAGCAGTAGTGAATTTTTCTAAAGCTTCCATTCCTAGTTTAGAATTCCCCTTTTTGTTTAGTCCCGGAGACCAAGTAGCCACACAAAGCTTATTGGGTAATAAGGCAACAATGCCACCTCCAACACCACTTTTGCCCGGCAAACCTACCTCGAATGCAAACTCACCAGCTTCATCATAAAAACCACAAGTAAGCATAATAGCGTTTATACGTTTCACTTGGCTCGTGGATAAATACAACACATCTTGCATGCATTTACCACGATTCATAAACATATAAAAAGCTTTGGTAAGTTGTCGACAATTCATTTCAATTGCACATTGATGAAAATAAAAGTCAAGCACCACAGTTACATCATTCTTTAAATTACCATATGATTTTAATAAGTTAGCAGCAGCATAATTTCTGAAGCCAGTTTTTTTCTCAGATTTTGCGACGGCTAAATCAAAATTTATGCGCTTATCACCAGCAATTTTTCGTACATAAGATAAGAAATCTTGTTTTGGATTTTTAAGATTTGTAACTAAGATATCAGCAATAACAATAGCTCCTGCGTTTATTAAAGGATTTCTTGGAATTCCGTTTTCTAATTCAAGTAATGATAAATGATTAAACGGGTCACCTGAAGGTTCAACATCTATTCGTTTCCATAACGCATCTCCAACCAAACCAAAAGCCATGCTCAGTGTTAATACTTTAGAGATACTTTGAATCGAAAATAATTCTTGTGAATCTCCTCCAGCATACTCTTTTTTATCGGCATCAATTAAGTGAATTCCAAATTTATCTTGACTTACCTTTGATAATTCAGGGATATAGGCGGCAACAGTACCTCTTTCTTTTGAGGCTATTGCTTCCTTATGTATTTGTTGTAAAATTACTTTGTAATCAATCATTATGATTTATAAAAAGGAAGCTTTACAATGGTTGCGGGAACAGCATTTTTTCTGATCTGGATAAAAATCTTATTTCCAGGAGCTGAGATGTCTTTAGGGACATAACCTAGTCCAATGCCTTTTCCCATTGATGGTGACATGGTACCAGAGGTTACAATTCCTATGTTTACACCACTTTCATTTACAATGGCATAGTCATGTCTGGGAATACCTCTTTCATCTAATTCAAAAGCGATCAGTTTACGTTTGGTACCTTCTTCTTTTTCTTTGGCTAAGTTTTCGCTGTTTACAAAATCTTTAGTAAATTTAGTCACCCAGCCTAAACCAGCTTCAAGGGGAGAGGTAGCATCATTAATATCATTACCATATAAACAATAGCCCATTTCTAATCGTAAAGTATCCCTAGCAGCTAGGCCGATAGGCTTAATACCATAGGCTACACCTGCTTCAAATATTTTATTCCAAACCTGTTCTACTTCCTCATTTTTGCAATAAATTTCAAAACCGCCGGATCCAGTATATCCAGTCGCCGATATAATAACATGTTCAATTCCTGCGAAATCTGCAACTTCAAAAGTGTAAAATTTAATTGCAGATAAATCTACCGATGTTAACGATTGCATTGCTTCAACGGCTTTTGGTCCTTGGATAGCTAAAAGAGAAAATCCTTCAGAGATATTTCGCATATCAGCATTATATTCTTTATTGTATTTTGAAATGTGAGCCCAATCTTTATCAATATTAGAGGCATTTACAACCAATAAATATTGCGCTTCCTTAATTTGATATATAATTAAATCATCGACAATACCTCCCGTTTCATTTGGCATGCAACTATATTGAGCCTTTCCTATGGTGAGCTTGGAAGCGTCATTAGAACTTATTTTTTGAATTAAATTTAAGGCATTTGGACCACTAATTAAAAATTCGCCCATATGCGAAACATCAAAAACACCAACTCCTTTTCTAACAGTTTCATGTTCGATATTTACACCCTCATAAGATACAGGCATATTGTAGCCTGCAAAGGGTACCAATTTTGCACCTAATTTTTCATGTACATGAGTTAAAGCGGTATTTTTCATCTTTTTAATTTTGTTGCAAATTTATTGAAAATAAACTGATACCGGATATTAGATTTTTATTGTTTTTGTATCATTTAAAATTAAAAGTGAGTTGATACAGTAGGATAGCGTTAATTGAAATTTAAAATTTTAGGATTATAAGGTTTCTTGTTTATCTTTAAGGAAACTTGCTTTTAAACTTCGTAAAAAAGGAATTATGAAATTATTTTATGCTTTACTTTTTGTTATTTTTTCATCAACTTTTGTGTGGTCACAGGATATGCTCAAAGACTTTTTACCTGCGGATTTTCATAAAGATAGACGAGCAAAGGTTCGCAAAATGATGCCTCCAAATAGTGTTGCCGTATTTTTTGCAAACGCTGAAAGAAATCGAGCAAATGATGTGGATTATATCTATCATCAAGACCCAGATTTTTATTATTTGACAGGATATAGAGAGCCGAACTCTATTTTAATTATTTATAGTGCTGATCAAAAAGATGAAAATGACATTACCTATAATGAACAAATGTTTGTACAGCAGAGAGATGTCTCCGCAGAACAATGGAATGGTAAAAGACTCGGTGTTGAAGGAGTGAAAAACCAATTGGGATTTAATACTGTTTATAATGGGGAAGATTTTATAAGTACACCAATAGATTTTAAATCATTTGACCACGTACTTTTTTATGATTTTAAGGGGGATTATCGGGATACTAGTAAGAATGCCGATTTGTATGATCTGATACAAGCCTTTAAGAAAAAGGCAAAATACCCTGAAAATTATAATGCTAGAAAGCAACAATTTTATACTACAATTAAAGCAACAGAAATTGAAAATAGTGCTAATGTTGCTCAAACCTTGGGTCGTTATTTAAATAGATTTGAAGATTTAAAAAATGACGAACTTTTATCTGGTTATATCAATGCGGAAAATGATAATCTAAGAAAAGAGATTAAAGATAAAGTTATCCTCGAATTGAAAATAAATAATTTAAATTCTTCAATGATAGGAGAGATAATGAATAAACTCAGAGAAACTAAAACTAATGAAGAACTGGTTTTGCTTAAAAAAGCAATAGAGATTTCTGCTGTTGGACAAATTGAAATTATGAAAGCAATGCATCCGAATATGTCAGAATCTGAAATACAAGGGGTACATGAATTTGTGTATAAAAAATATGGTGCAGAATATGAGGGGTACCCTTCAATTGTTGGAGGAGGGAACAATGGCTGTATTTTACACTATATCGAAAACAATAAGAGTAAGGTGGGTAATGATCTTGTTTTAATGGATTTAGGAGCTGAGTATCATGGTTATACGGCTGATGTTACCCGAACAATACCTGCAAATGGGACTTTCAGCAAGGAACAGAAGCTAATTTACGATATTGTTTATAATGCTCAGGAGGCTGGAATAGAAGCTAGTGTTGTTGATGCGCCATTTCAGGCACCTGGAGTGGCAGCATCCGCTGTAGTATCGGCTGGCCTACTAAAACTGGGAATTATTTCAAATAGTAATGATGCGCGAACTTATTTTCCACATGGAACGTCGCATTACTTAGGTCTTGATGTGCATGATAAAGGTACTTATGGTTCTTTTAAAGAAAATACGGTAATAACGGTTGAGCCAGGAATTTATATTCCAGAAGGGAGTGATTGTGACAAAAAATGGTGGGGAATTGCAGTACGTATTGAAGATGATATTTTAATAACAAAAGAAGGTCCTGTAAATTTATCAGCAATGGCCCCAAGAACAACTGAGGCCATTGAGGCTATGATGCTGCAAAAAAGTCCCTTAACTGATTTTAAGCTTCCGGAGTTAGATTAATGGCTACTGCCCAATAAAAATTCTTTTAATTGGTCATAAGAAGAAATAGCAATCGATTTTTTCTTTTTGTCCATTAATTTTAAAATCTTTTTTGGGATTTTTATATTTTCTTGGATAGTATCTTCCACAATATCTAAGAATTTTACAGGGTGCGCAGTTTCTAAAAATATTCCGTAGGTATCTGTGTTCTCTGCTTGATATTTTTTTAAACCCAAATATCCAACTGCTCCATGTGGGTCAGCCACATAAGTAAATTCGTTATATAATTCAAGCATAGCTTTTTTAGTTTCCTCATCGGTAAATGCGTACGACGATAAATTTTTAGAAAGCATAGTAAAGTCATCCTGAAAAATATGACGAATACGGATAAAGTTACTAGGGTCACCAACATCCATAGCATTTGATATGGTGGCAGTAGAAGGTTTAGGATCATAACTTTTTGTTTCCATAAAACGTGGAACTACATCATTGACATTTGTGGAAGCTATAAAATGTTTAACTGGCATCCCTAATTGTTGTGCTATCATTCCGGCACAGATATTTCCAAAATTTCCACTAGGAATTGAAAAGACAATGTTATCTATTTTAACCTGTTTATAAGCAAATAAATAATAAAATAATTGCGGTAACCATCGGGCAACATTAATTGAGTTGGCAGAAGTTAATTGCATTTTATTGGTTATAGCCGTATCTAAAAATGCTGTTTTTACCATATTTTGGCAATCATCAAAGGTGCCATCAACTTCCAAAGCAGTAATGTTTTTACCGAGTGTAGTTAATTGTTTTTCTTGAATATCACTCACTTTACCACTAGGGTAAAGTATCACCACTTTTACGCCTTGAACTCCTAAAAAACCATTTGCTACAGCACCTCCTGTATCTCCTGAGGTAGCTACTAAAACTGTAATTTCATTGGAACTCCCCTCTGAAAAATATCCTAAACAACGAGCCATAAATCGTGCTCCAACATCTTTGAATGCAAGCGTTGGACCATGAAATAATTCTAATGTAGCTATAGTGTCAGAGATGTCTACAACCGGAAAATCAAAATCAAGAACTTCAGCTAATATTTCTTTTAACTTTATTTCAGGAATATCGTCGCTCACAAATTGTTGAATTGCCTGAAAAGCAATTTCTTTATTTGAAATATTTTCAATGGTATCAAAAAAATCTTTTGATAATGGGGTAATAGTTTCAGGGAAATACAATCCACGATCAGGAGCAATTCCATTAATTACCGCTTCTTTAAAACTTACATTTGGAGCTTTTTTGTTTAGGCTGTAAAATTTCATAAGTCACTATTTAGGATATTATTTTTATTCCTTCTTTATTTATTTTGGAAACATGAATATCGTATTCGATTCCAATTTTATCATAGATTTCACACATTGCTTTAGCAACATTCTGAGCTATTTTTTCACCTTTACTTAAGGCGAATATAGATGGTCCTGAACCGGAAATACCACAACCAAGGGCACCAGCATCTAGTGCTTTTTGTTTTACACTATCAAATCCAGGGATTAATATAGAACGTATAGGCTCCACAATATGATCTTCTAATGAGCGACCAATGAGTTCATAATCTTCCAGGAATAGTCCTGCAATTAAACCACCAACATTTCCCCATTGTTTGATACCATCTTCTAGTGAAATAGTTGTTTTTAAAATTCGTCTAGAGTCTGATGTTTTTACCTCAATCTGCGGGTGTATTACGGTGGCATATAGCTCATTAGGGGTATGTATTTTTACAATATCCAAAGGGTTGTAACTACGAACTAAGGTAAATCCACCAAATAGGGCAGGAGCCACATTATCAGCATGAGCTACACCACTTGCTAAGCGTTCACCTTCCATGGCAAATTTAACTAGTTCTAAAGGTGAAAATTGTTCGCCAATTAATTGGTTCATTGCCCATACTGCACCTGTAGAACTTGCAGCACTACTACCAATACCACTGCCTGCTTTTATTTTTTTATAAATTTCAATCTCAAATCCACCGTCATAATTACTTGCAGCGAGTAAAGCGAGCCCAGCAACACCAGCTACATTTTGTAATGTTTCTGTTGGGAGGTCTTGGCCAGTAAGCTTCGTGATTTTTATACCTTTTTCACGTGTCTTACGGATAACCATTTCATCGCCTACCGCATCTAATGCTAAACCTAATACATCAAATCCGCAGGATACATTTGCAATGGTAGCAGGGCAAAAAACTCTTATTTCGGATGCTTGCATTTTTTTAAATTTTAAAAGTTTCCGATTCTAATTATATCTGCAAAAATCCCAGAAGCTGTAACTTCTGCACCAGCACCAGCACCTTTTATAATCATAGGTTGGTTTGGGTATCTTTCCGTGTAGAAAAGTACAATATTATCACTGCCTTCAAGATTATAAAAATCATGACCTTTTGGTATTTCTTGCAAACCTACACTTGCTTTTCCATCTTGAAACTTCGCGACGTATTTTAACTTACTATCTTTGTTTGCTGCTTCTTTAAACATTTTTTGAAAACTATCTTCATGTTTTACTAAGGAAGCAAAAAAGGCATCATTATTTGTTGTGTCTAAACTTTCTTGAGGTAAAAAAGGCGTGTTGGTAATTTCATTAATATCAATTTTATTACCGCTTTCACGTGCTAAAATTAGTATTTTTCGCATTACATCAATACCACTCAAATCTATTTTTGGATCAGGTTCTGTATACCCTTGTTCTTGTGCTTCTTTGACAATATCATGAAAAGTAGTAGTGTCATTAAAATTGTTAAAAACAAAATTTAAACTCCCTGATAAAACAGCCTGAATATTTAATATTTTATCTCCAGAAGCTATTAAGTTTTTAAGGGTGTCGATAATTGGTAACCCTGCTCCAACATTAGTTTCAAAAAGAAAAGGCGCATTATATTTTCGAGCTAAATCTTTTAAATTTTTATAATTATCGTATGCCGATGAACAGGCTATTTTATTACAGGTAACTACAGAAATACTATTTTTTAAATAAGATGCATAAGTTTCTGATACTTCAGCACTTGCAGTATTATCTACAAAGATGCTATTTCTATAATTCAATTTTTGAATGTTTTCGAAGAATTTAAGCTTATCGGCTTTATCTCCTTCTAATAAAAGTGATTCCCAGTTTTTTAGTGATATACCATCTTCGTCAAAAACCATAGTTCGAGAGTTCGAGATGCCTATAACCCGTATATTTAGTTTGAGGTTTTCTTTTAAGTACTTTTTTTGTTGTTGAATCTGATGTAAGAATTTATTACCAACATTCCCAACACCCATAACAAAAAGGTTGAGCTGCTTGGTATTGTCTTCGAAAAATTCTTCGTGTAATGTATTTAAGGCCTTTTTGACATCTTCTTTGGAAATTACTGCAGAAATGTTTCGCTCAGAAGCTCCTTGGGCAATAGCCCTAATATTTACATTATTCTTTCCTAAAGTACTAAACATTTTACCGCTGAGCCCTTGGTGTCTTTTCATATTATCACCAACTAAAGCAATAATAGCCAGATTTTTTTCAGCCATGACTGGCTTTATTTTTCCTAATGATATTTCGTATTCAAAAGCATCATTTACAATTTGAACGGCTTTGGCTGCATCATTATCAGAAATTCCAACACATATGGAATGTTCTGATGATGCTTGTGTAATAAGTACTACACTTATTTCGGCATGTGATAGTACTTCAAAAAATCGTTTTGATATCCCTGGAATTCCGACCATTCCTGATCCTTCCAATGATACCAAAGCAATATTTTCTACATGGCTTATTCCTCTTACCGTTTTGCCTTGTTCATTTTTTGTTTTAGTAATTAAAGTACCTGAATTTTTAGCATCAAAAGTGTTTTTTATAACTATCGAAATGCCTTTAGAAAGAACAGGCTGAATAGTTGGTGGATACAATACTTTTGCGCCAAAATGTGAAAGTTCCATTGCTTCTTCATAAGAGATATGAGGAATGGCCATGGCTTGTTTTACAATTTTAGGGTTGGCGGTATACATACCACTAACATCAGTCCATATCTCTAATAATTCAGCATCTACAGCACTAGCTACTATTGCAGCAGTATAGTCTGAACCACCTCTTCCTAATGTAGTAGAATCACCTGAAGTTGATGAGGCGATAAATCCAGCCATTACAATTATTTTTTCTGAAATAGAATCGAAATAGTTGTTGCAATTTTTATTAGTAAGCTCAAAATTAACAACCGCCTTTCCGAAAACGCCATTAGTTTTGATTAACTCTCTACTATCTTTATAGGTACTGTTCATTTTCTCGACAGCAAAATATTCACTGATGATATAGGACGAAAGTAGTTCACCGTAACTAACAATTTTATCAGATAATTTTGGTGTGATCTCTCCTATTAAATAGGCGCCTTCTAGTAAGGTTTCTAGCGTATTAAGTTCACTTTTAACTTTACTTAAAACTTTACTTTGTGATGCTATAGGGATTAGTTCTTTTATAGTTGTTAAATGTCTTTCTTCAATTTGATTAAAAATAGTTTTATAAGTTTTGTCTTGGTTTGATGCTAGACTGGCAGTATTTAAAAGAAGATCAGTAACGCCACCTAAAGCAGAGACCACAACTATGGTTTTATCGGCAGTAGAATTTGCGACTATATTTTTAACTAGGGCTATATTTTGTGCGTTGGCAACAGAGGTGCCTCCAAATTTTAGAACTTTCATTATGTAAAGAGGTTATTATTGACTAAAAATAAAAATGCATGTTTATGCGAGAATGGACGTGTATATAGCAGTTTACCCCAAAGGGGTTGTGCTGCTGAAAGTGATAGTTGTATCACAAGCATTATAAAATGAAGAAAAGTTGTATTTGTTGGCCATTTTGTTCCTTTATAACTTATAAAGATATAATCAAATGTAGTATTTTTGATTTCTTTATCAAATGATTTCTGAAATTTTTACGGAATCGTCAATTTATCTGAAATAATTTTATTGAATGAAGATTTTTAGCACCAAACAAATCTACGAAGCTGATAAATACACAATTGAGAAACAGCAAATTGCAAGTGATGAGCTTATGGAGCGAGCTGCAGTTCAAATTTTTAATTGGATGCATTTACGACTTCAAGGTGCTCCGGTAACAATTCAAATTTTTTGTGGAATTGGGAATAATGGGGGTGACGGTATTGCAGTCGCTCGCCATTTACAGGAGCATGGTTATACTGTTGTGGTACATGTTGTTAATTTTAGCGAAAAAAGGTCAAAAGATTTTTTGATAAATTTAGACCGACTAAAAGATCGAAAAATTTGGCCAAATTTTTTAAATAAAGACTCAGATTTTCCGGAAATTAATAAAGATGACATTGTCTTAGATGCCATATTTGGTATTGGTTTAAATCGTAGTCCAGATGAATGGGTTGTACAACTAATAAAACATATTAATAGGAGTAACGCTTTTATTTTATCAATAGATATCCCTTCAGGATTGTTTACAGATGTGGCTACTGTGGTAAAAGATGGAGTTATTAGGGCTAATTATGTTTTGAGCTTTCAAACGCCAAAATTAATTTTCTTTTTACCCGAAACAGGAATTTATACGAATCAATGGGAAGTTTTAGATATAGGTATTGATGCTACTTACCTTAGTGCCAAAGAGACGGATTATGAATTAATAGGCAAAAATGAAGTTTTACCTTTTTATATCCCCAGAGAAAAATTTTCGCATAAAGGAACATTTGGACATGCATTAATAATTGGTGGGAGCTATGGTAAAATTGGTGCTGTGCAGTTGAGTTCCAAATCTTGTTTGTATGCGGGTAGTGGATTGGTTACTGCATATATTCCCAAATGTGGTTATATACCCGTGCAAACAGCGTTACCTGAGATAATGGTTCTTACAGATAAAGGCGAAGAAGTTATTTCTAATATCGAATATATTATTGATCCAACAGTTATCGGAATTGGTATTGGATTAGGTACGTCGGAAGAAGTTAAAAAAGCATTTTCAGATTTTTTAATCAAAAATAAAAAACCATTAGTGATTGATGCAGATGGTTTGAATATACTTTCTGCGAATAAAAAGTTGCTCAAAAAATTACAATCTCAAACAATATTAACTCCTCATCCAAAAGAGTTACAGCGTTTGATTGGCGATTGGAAGGATGATTTTGAGAAGCTCGAAAAAGCAAAGAACTTCTCTAGTGCCTATGATTGTATATTAGTGATTAAAGGAGCAAATACCATGACTGTGTATCAAGAAAAAGTATTTGTGAACACTACTGGTAACCCGGGAATGGCAACGGCAGGAAGTGGAGACGTATTAACGGGACTAATTACAGGGTTATTGGCACAGGGTTATGATGCCTTAAAGGCGTCAATTTTCGGAGTTTATCTGCACGGTAGGGCAGGTGATATAGCTCTTGAAAGTTACGGTTATCAATCATTAACAGCCTCAGCAATCATTGAATGCATTGGAAATGCATATATTGATCTGTTTCAGATTCCCGAACAAGAGGAAGTCGTTAAACCTAAGGAGTAAATAAAAATAACTTAGAGGAATTAGGACAATTATTTTGCCCTAACTCTTCTTTTTACCCATGCTAAGGCATTGTCATATTCAATAAAGAACTTCATAGGATTCTTGTAAAAAAGTTTCTCTATTTTAAAATTATGCATGTCAATTTCTTTGACAGAAACTACTGCAAAAGCTTTTAAACTTTCTATTTCCCTAATGTAGCTATAAACGGTTGGATCAATGGCATATGAGTTTTTACGTAAACTTATATAGCCAAATTTTTTATCCCTAAAGTGAATTTCTGAAATTCCTATTATTTGATATGCTCTTTCTAAAGTTAGGGTGGCTCCTTCTTCAAAAATTGCAACCATGTAATCGTCATATACTTGAACTATGCCAGTTTCAAGATGATATTCTCGAACGACGATTTTGTTCTTCGATTGTTCAACTTTCATTCTCGTAATTTATATAGTGTGTCTCGAAAGCGAAAGTAATGCTAAGCTTAAATATGTTAAAAAATACTAGATAAAAAGCCTAAATATCGTTTAAGTAGCTGTAGTAAGTCTTAGTGGTAAGTAAGTTGAAAGTAAAAGGCTGAATTTTAAGGAATATAAATTGGTATTATTGTATGTTTTGAGAATCAAATGTAAAAGAAGAAAAGGTGAATTTTTGTAATCAAATTCTTGCTGTAAGGGTTAAAAAATCAGATTTTAACAAAAAAAAGGAGCGTCTATGACGCTCCTTTTTTAGTTGTTATAAATACTTTTTAAGCGTTTGATTTTTTTTCAGCTTTTTCGATTTTAATGGTCAATTCTTCTTTCTTTTCATCAAAATCCATATAAATCGTATCACCTTCTTGTAATTTAGAGCTTACAATTTCTTCTGCTAAAGCATCTTCAATATATTTTTGAATTGCTCTTTTTAGAGGTCTTGCGCCATATTGTTTATCAAAACCTTTTTCGGCTATATAGTCTTTTGCTTTATCTGAAAGTACTAATTCATATCCAATTTCTCTGATACGCACTAATAATTTACGTAGCTCAATATCAATAATTTTATTGATATCTTCTTTATCTAACGGATTAAAGACAACAACATCGTCTATTCTATTTAAGAATTCTGGTGCAAAAGCTTTTTTTAATGCATTTTCAATCACACTTTTTTGATGACTATCTGTTTGAGATTTCATTGCAGAAGTTCCAAAACCGACACCTTGACCAAAATCTTTTAATTGGCGTGCACCAATATTTGAAGTCATGATGATAATTGTATTTCTAAAATCTATTTTACGTCCTAAACTATCTGTCAAAAAGCCATCATCTAGTACTTGAAGCATCATATTAAACACATCTGGATGTGCTTTTTCAACTTCATCAAGCAAAACAACAGCATAAGGTTTGCGACGTACTTTTTCAGTTAACTGCCCACCTTCTTCATAGCCCACATATCCTGGAGGTGCTCCAACCAAACGAGATATGGCAAATTTCTCCATATACTCACTCATATCAATACGAATAAGGGCATCTTCAGAATCAAATAATTCTTTTGCAAGCACTTTTGCTAATTGTGTTTTTCCAACACCAGTTTGTCCTAAAAATATAAACGAGCCAATTGGTTTGTTAGGATCTTTAAGTCCAGCCCTATTTCGTTGAATAGCTTTTGCAACTTTAGCAACAGCTTCATCTTGTCCAATTACATTGGCTTTAATAAGATCAGGTAATTCAGAAAGTTTTTTGATTTCTGTTTGTGCTATTCGATTTACTGGAATGCCGCTCATCATAGAAACAACGTCAGCAACATTATCTTCAGTCACGATTTCTCGGTGTAAATTACTGTCCTCTTCCCATTTTTCTTGAGCTACTGCAAGATCTTTTTCTATTTTCTTTTCATCATCACGAAGTTTTGCAGCCTCTTCATACCGTTGTTTTTTAACCACAGTATTTTTTAGTTCACGAACATCCTCTAGTTGTTTTTCTAATTCTAGAATCTGCTTTGGCACATCCATATTAACAATATGAACTCTTGAACCTGCTTCATCTAATGCATCAATAGCTTTATCTGGAAGAAAACGATCGGTCATATATCTATTTGTCAACTTCACACAGGCGATTATAGACTCATCTGTGTAAATAACATTATGATGATCCTCGTATTTTCCTTTGATGTTTTTAAGTATTTCTATAGTTTCATCTACAGTAGTAGGTTCAACAATTACTTTTTGAAAACGGCGCTCAAGAGCACCATCTTTTTCTATATATTGTCTATATTCATCAAGGGTAGTAGCACCAATACATTGTATTTCACCTCTTGCTAATGCAGGCTTAAACATATTGGAAGCATCTAAACTCCCTGTTGCCCCACCAGCACCAACAATGGTATGAATTTCATCAATAAAGAGAATAATATCATCATTCTTTTCAAGTTCATTCATTACCGCTTTCATTCGCTCTTCAAACTGGCCACGGTATTTTGTGCCTGCTACTAAAGAAGCTAAATCTAGCGTAACCACTCTTTTATTGTAAAGAATTCTTGATACCTTTTTATTAATTATACGTAGTGCTAAACCTTCAGCAATGGCACTTTTACCTACTCCAGGTTCACCAATTAACAAAGGATTATTTTTCTTTCTTCTGCTTAATATTTGAGAAACTCTTTCAATTTCTTTTTCTCTTCCAACCACAGGATCTAACTTATTTTCCTCCGCCATTTGTGTTAAATCACGACCAAAATTATCTAGAACAGGTGTTTTAGATTTCTTATTGCCTTTTTGATTAGCGGCGCCACCAAAGCTACCTTCTTTACCTTCTGTTGCATCATCCGCATCATTAGGGAAAGATTCTGATGTAGGAGAATCTATATAATCATCATCACTGGTGATCATAGATTTGAATTGCTCTTTTACACCGTCATAATCAACTTTAAGTTTATGTAATAACTTTGTAGTTGGGTCATTTTCATTTCTAAGAATACACAACAAAAGGTGAGCGGTGTTTATAGAAGAGCTTTGAAATAATTTAGCTTCTAAAAAAGTAGTTTTTAGTGCACGTTCTGCTTGCCTTGTCAAATGCAAATTCTTTTTGTCTTTTTGCATTGGACTAGCACTAGGGTTTGCAGGACTTAAAATTTCCACCTTTCTTCTTAGGTGATTTAAGTCCACATCTAAAGCGTCTAAAATACTTATTGCTTTTCCACTTCCATCACGCAACAATCCAAGCATCAAATGCTCAGTTCCGATAAAATCGTGACCAAGCCTTAATGCTTCTTCCTTACTATAAGCAATTACGTCTTTTACTCTAGGTGAAAAATTATCATCCATATATTTTCCTTTCAACATTAAAAATAGTAAATCTATCTCAAACTAGAACAAATACCGTACCTATATTCGTTAAAGATTAACTAATTGACGGAAAAAAACATACAATTGCAACAAAAAGCAATTCAATTTATTAAAAACCAAGTAACTTTTTATGTTGATAAATTATTGAATAAACTATGGAAGAATTGTTTTAAAAGCTTCGATTTTCTGTATATTGGCATGGTTTTTAACCTAGTAAATAATATAAGAATTTAAAATGGCAGAAGGAGAAAAATTAATTCCTATCAACATTGATGATGAAATGAAATCAGCTTACATTGATTATTCAATGTCGGTCATTGTGTCACGTGCTTTACCAGATGTTAGGGATGGTTTAAAACCCGTACATAGAAGAGTATTATTTGGTATGTACGAGTTGGGTGTTCGCTCTACTAGTGCTCATAAAAAATCTGCACGTATTGTAGGTGAGGTTTTGGGTAAGTATCACCCACACGGTGATACGTCGGTATATGATTCTATGGTGCGTATGGCACAAGAATGGAGTCTACGATACATGTTAGTAGATGGTCAGGGTAACTTTGGTTCCATTGACGGTGACAGCCCAGCGGCAATGCGTTATACAGAAGCCCGTATGCGCAAGATCGCTGACGATATGTTGGCTGATATCGATAAGGATACTGTAGATCATCAATTAAACTTTGATGATACTTTAAAAGAGCCTAAAGTGTTACCAACAAGAATACCTAATTTATTAGTGAATGGTGCTTCAGGTATTGCTGTAGGTATGGCAACAAATATGCCTCCACATAATTTGTCGGAAGTAGTAGATGGTACTATAGCCTATATTGAAAATAACGATATTGAAATAGATGAACTAATAACTCATATTAAAGCTCCTGATTTTCCAACAGGTGGTATTATTTATGGTTATGATGGTGTAAAAGAGGCATTTCATACTGGCCGTGGTCGAGTTGTCATGCGCGCCAAAGCATCTTTTGAAGAAGTTCAAGGTAGAGAATGTATCATTATTACTGAAATTCCTTATCAAGTGAATAAGGCAGATATGATTAAAAAGACTGCCGATCTTGTTAATGAGAAGAAAATAGAAGGTATTTCTACGATTAGAGATGAATCGGATAGAAATGGTATGCGTATCGTTTATATTATTAAAAGAGATGCTATTCCTAATATAGTTCTTAACACTTTATATAAGTATACAGCATTACAGTCATCATTTAGTGTAAATAATATTGCACTAGTAAATGGCCGACCTCAAATGCTGAATGTAAAGGAAATGATTCATTATTTCGTTGAGCATAGGCATGAAGTGGTTGTTCGTAGAACAGAATTTGAGTTAAAGAAAGCAGAAGATAGAGCACATATTTTAGAAGGACTTATTATTGCCTCTGATAATATTGATGAAGTAATCGCAATTATTAGAGCTTCTTCAAATGCTGATCAAGCAAGAGAAAACTTGATGGAACGCTTTAAACTGACAGAAATTCAGGCCAAAGCGATAGTTGAAATGCGTTTACGTCAATTAACAGGACTAGAACAAGATAAATTACGTTCTGAATACGATGAGATATTAAAATCTATTGAAGATTATAAAGATATTCTTGCGCGTAAAGAACGTAGAATGGAAATTATCAAAGAGGAGCTAATAGAAGTAAAAGCTAAATACGGTGATGAACGACGTTCTGAAATTAATTTTGCTGGTGGTGATTTAAGTATGGAAGATATGATACCTGATGAGCAGGTGGTTATTACCATATCACATGCTGGTTATATTAAAAGAACGCCACTTTCAGAATACAAAACGCAAAACAGAGGAGGAGTTGGTCAAAAAGCATCTTCAACAAGAAATGAAGATTTCTTGGAGCATCTTTTTGTAGGTACTAACCACCAGTATATGTTGTTTTTTACTCAAAAAGGAAAATGTTTCTGGATGCGGGTATATGAAATTCCAGAAGGAAGCAAATCCTCAAAAGGGCGTGCAATACAAAATCTTATAAATATTGAGAGTGATGATAAGGTAAAAGCCTTTATCTGTACACAAGACCTTAAAGATGAAGAGTATGTAAATAGTCATTATGTGATTATGGCTACTAAAAAAGGAATTGTAAAGAAAACCTCGTTAGAGCAATATTCTAGGCCGCGACTAAATGGTATTAATGCTATTGGAATTCGTGAAGACGATGAACTTTTAGAAGCAAAATTAACAACTGGAACCAGTCAAATATTCTTAGGACTTAAATCAGGTAAAGCCATTAGATTCGAGGAAAGTAAAACACGTCCAATGGGTAGAAATGCTTCTGGTGTTCGTGGTATTACTTTAACAAGTGATTCAGATGAAGTAATAGGAATGGTTTCCGTTCATAACTTTGATGAAGAGATTCTTGTAGTTTCTGAAAATGGATATGGAAAAAGATCTAGTATTGAAGATTATAGAGTAACCAATAGAGGAGGGAAAGGAGTTAAAACAATTTCTATAACTGATAAAACTGGAGGGTTAGTTGCTATCAAAAATGTATCTGATTCTGATGATCTAATGATTATTAATAAATCTGGAATTGCCATACGAATGAGTGTTGAAGATTTACGTGTAATGGGTAGAGCTACTCAGGGCGTAAGACTCATAAATATAAAAGGTAATGATTCTATAGCAGCTGTTGCGAAAGTTATGAAAGACGAAGATGCAGTTGATGAAGATGAAGTTAAAGATTTAGAAGTCAATCCAGAGAATGGCACGGCTCTTGATAATAATGAAACCGAAACTAAAGAATAAACACTAAAATTAAAATAAGAGTAAAGATGAAAACTAAAATTTTTATACTGGCAGCCATGTCTTACACAATGGTAGGATTTTCTCAGAAGAACGAAATTAAATCAGCTGAAAAATCTTTGAAATCTGGTAATGTAGCTGAAGCCAAAACCGCAATAGAAAGTGCTTCGGCATTAATAGGTAGTGCTGATGAAAAAATGAAAGCCCAATTTTACTTTCTAAAAGGTGAAACATATGCATTGCTTGCTAAAAAAGGTGATGCTAACGCTTTTAATACTGCTATTGATGCTTATAAAGAAGCTATCGCAACTGAAGAGACCTCGGGTAAAGTTAAATACAGCGGTGATGCCAAACAAAAGCTTACTGGTATGACTGCAGATTTAATTAATTCAGCTGTTGAAGATAATGAAAAGAAAAATTTTAAAGAAGCTGCAGAAAAGCTATACTTAGGGTATAAGTTAAGCCCTAAAGATACTATGTATTTATATTATGCTGCCAGTAGTGCGGTTAATGGTGGTGAATACGATCAAGCACTTGAATACTATACTGAATTAAAGGATTTGGGTTATGATGGTTCTGAAGTTAAATATAGTGCTGTAAATGTTGAAACGGGTGAAACTGAAGAAATGAGTAAGACTCAAAGAGATCTTATGGTAAAATCTAAAACTTATAAAGATCCGAAAGAAGAAAAATCTCCTTCAAAAAGTTCTGAAATAATCAAGAATATCGCCCTAATTTATACGCAATTAGGTAAGGATGAAAAAGCTTTAGAAGCCTACAAAGATGCACGAGCTAATGATCCAAAAGATGTAAATTTAATTTTAAATGAAGCTAATCTTTATTTTAAATTGGGTGATAAAGAAAAGTTCAAATCTTTAATGGCTGAAGCAACTACTTTACAGCCTGATAATGCTGATTTATTTTACAATATTGGTGTTGTAAATATGGAGCAAGGTAATATAGAAGATGCAAGACAAGCATACAATAGAGCACTTGAAATTAACCCTGGGTATGTAAATGCGCAATTAAACCTTTCTACTACGTATGTAAACGAAGGTAATGGTTTAATTGATTCAATGAATGTCTTAGGTAATTCAAGAGCGGATATTGCTAAATACGATCAACTTAAAGAACAAAAAGATGATTTATTTAGACAAGGGGCTACTATTTTGGAAGAAGCTTTAAAATTAAATCCAGATAATCAAAGTATTTTAGAGCAATTAAAAAATATTTACGGTGCTTTAGGGGATAATGATAACTTCATGAGATTAAAAAAATTAATTGGTGAGTAAAACCAATCAATTTAAATATATAAAAAAAGCCTTTACAATTTTGTAAAGGCTTTTTTTATATGATCTTTTTAATCACCCTTAATTTATGTGTATATGATTTTAATTCTACATTAAATATTCCTGTATGGTCTATACGATCTATTCTTACTCTTCCACTAGAATGTATGATGTAGTTATTTTGCATAATAATACCTACATGATCTATAACACCATCATTATTATCAAAAAATGCTAAATCGCCAGGTTCACTTTCTTCAATAAAACTTAGTGGTTCACCTTGTGTTGCTTGTTGTGAGGCATTTCGGAGTAGATTGTGACCAGTAATTTTATAAACCATTTGGGTAAAGCCAGAACAATCTATCCCAAAAGGAGTTTTGCCACCACATAAAAATGGAGCATTTAAATAAAGTGAAGCAATATGTATGAGTTCATTTTTATCAATCGTATGGTCAATAAAGTTACCTTCATATTTATGATCCAATAAATTGGCATCAGCAATAGAAGAGCCTAAAACTAATGGGATTAAAATGTTTTCTTGTGTTGCAACAAAGGAAACTAAATCGGATGAAAATTTAGGCTTTAAGGATTGTTGAATGCTAGTATATTGTTCTTCAGAAATTAAATGTACTTGTTGGTTACTAATCCAACCTTCACAACCATCATAGGCGTTTCGTATTTTGCTCCAAAATTTCCGGTTATCTATAATCTTATAATGATCACCATACAATAATTGTGTAATCAATTCACTTGAGTCATCAGCAATTAATCTAACAGGAACAACACTAAGAGGGCAAATGCCGTATTGCATATAAGTGCTTTACAGTTTATTAATTTTTTTGTATAATTATTGCAGAAGCACCACCACCACCATTACATATAGCGGCAGCTCCAATTTTCCCTTTTTGCTGTTCTAAAACATTAATTAATGTCACCAGTATTCTAGCTCCAGAACAACCTAATGGATGCCCTAATGAAACGGCACCGCCATTTACGTTCACGTTAGAATCGGTAAGCCCTAAAATTTTCATGTTCGCAAGTCCCACTACAGCGAATGCTTCATTAAATTCGAAAAAATCTACATCTTCTATTTTTATATTTGCTTTTTCTAAAGCTTTCGGAAGCGCTTTGGCTGGAGCTGTTGTAAACCATTCTGGTTCATGAGCAGCATCAGCGTAACTTATAATTGTAGCCAGTGGCTGTAAGTTAAGTTCTTTTGCTTTTTCTTCGCTCATTAAGATTAATGCTGCAGCTCCATCATTTATAGTAGAAGCGTTGGCTGCTGTTACTGTTCCTTCTTTTGAAAAAGCAGGCCGTAGCGCAGGTATTTTATCTAGCTTAACGTTTTTAAATTCCTCGTCTTCCACAATAAAAATTGGCTCTCCACGTCTTTGTGGTACTTCAACAGGTACAACCTCGTTTGAAAACAAACCTTTTTTCCAAGCTTCAGCAGATCTCCTATAAGACTGTATTGCAAAATTATCTTGATCTTCCCTGCTAAATTTGTATTCTGTTGCACAGGCATCTGCGCAAACACCCATGGCATTATTATCATAGGCATCTACTAAGCCATCTCTTTGCATACCGTCTATTAAAGTGGTAGGTCCAAATTTATGTCCATTTCTTAAGTGGACATAATGAGGTATTAAGCTCATGTTTTCCATTCCTCCGGCAACTACGATTGAAGCATCACCAAGAGCTATAGCCTGAGCCCCTTGCATTACAGCTTTCATGCCAGAAGCGCAAACTTTATTAATCGTAGTACAAGGTACTGTATTTGGAATACCAGCATGAATAGCAGCTTGTCTTGCTGGAGCTTGACCTGTTCCGGCTTGAACCACATTGCCCATTATAACTTCATCAACTAAATTTGCATTTAGTTGTATTTTATCCAGAGCTCCTTTAATTGCAATAGCACCTAATTTAGGAGCAGCAACACTAGATAAACTTCCCATGAAACTTCCAATTGGAGTTCTGACAGCTGAAACAATAACTACTTTTTTCATTTTTCCTTGAATAGTTTAGTTGTGCGAAATTAATAAATTAAAGCGCAATGTACAGTCAAGCTTTAAAATATTCTTTTTATTATGACATATTCAGTATCGAATAGTTTGTAAATACTTCATGTTCAAATTTAAAACAATTCACTTTGTCAGTATATTTAGCATAGATATGATGTTGATAGATTGTAAAAGTATTTATTAAGCTTATATTTTCTATTTTTGAAATTAGATAATTAGTCACATGAGTGCATTTTTGGATAATCTTTATAAGAATCAATCTACAGTTTATAAGTACTTTATATATATCGCATCAACGGTACTTATAGTTTTCTTTTTCCCAAAAGGTGGAAAGTTTAAATATGAATTTCAAAAAGGAAAACCATGGCAATATGATAATTATTATGCTCCTTTCGATTTTTCAATAAAAAAAACTACCCAAGAAATTGAGGAAGAGAAACAAAATGTAAAAGATAATCAGGTTTTATATTATAATTACGATAGCGGAATAGCTAAGCAGGTTTATGATACCTATGATCAAGAACTTGAAACCATATTTAGTTCTGCCAACAATTCTGATAACCGACAACAAAGCTATTTAATAAAAGTTGGGAAGGATATATTAGATGAATTATATGCCAATGGCGTAGTCGCGGATGAATCTGCACAGCTAGCAGCGAACACAATTAATCTTGTAAAAAATAATGAGGAGAGAAAAATTAACTCTAATCAATTATATAGTAAACAAGAGGTAAAAGATCTTGTAACATCGGTTTTAGAGAAAAAAAAGCTAAAAGAATTAGAGAAGCAATACCAGCAAGTATTTTTTGATATTGTTAAACCCAATGTATTTTTTGATTCCGAATTATCAAAAAAAGTACTTGAAGATGAGTATTCAAAATTATCCTATACTCGAGGAACTATTGATCAAGGTAAGCTTATTATAGCCAAAGGAGAGATTGTAGAAGCTGAAAACTATAAAATTTTGAATTCTCTAAAGAGTGAATATGAATCAGAATTATGGGCCGCAAATAATTATTATTTTATACTTTTTGGATATTCGGTACTAGTAGCTTTGGTTTTAATGATGCTACTGCTTTTCTTGAAAAAATATAGAAAAGATATTTATGACAATAATGCCAAGGTAACTTTTATATTTTTTAATATTTTATTCATGGTTTTTATCACAACCTTAGTGATAAAGTATAATGAAGCCTATGTTTTTGTTGTTCCTTTATGTATTCTGCCTTTAATTCTAAAAACTTTTTTTGACGCCCGATTAGGTTTATTTGTTCATGTATTAGCGGTACTTATTCTTGGTTTTGTTGTGCCGAATAGCTTTGAATATATTTTTCTACAAATAATTACCGGTATAGTCACCATTTTAACAGTATCCGAATTATATAAAAGGGCGAACCTTTTTATATCAGTGGGTCAAATTACCTTAATTTATATTGTTGGTTACTTTGCATTTCATATCATACATGAAGGTAATTTAGAAAATATTCAATGGTTGGTTTTTGGTTTATTCTTACTCAATGGAATGATTACACTTTTTGTGCAACCTTTAATTTATATTTATGAAAAGTTATTTGGCTTGGTGTCCGATGTGTCTTTATTAGAATTATCAGATACCAATTCAAAACTTTTGAAAGAACTTTCTAATAAAGCACCCGGAACTTTTCATCATTCATTACAAGTTGCAAATTTAGCAGAAGCTGCTGCCAATGAGATTGGTGCGAATGCTATGTTAGTACGTGTTGGTGCATTATACCACGATATAGGTAAAATGAATAACCCTACTTATTTTACAGAGAATCAGATTACAAATGTGAATCCGCATGATGAGCTAGAGCCAATAGATAGTGCTAGGATAATTATTGATCATGTTATTGGAGGTATAGAGTTGGCTAGAAAGCACAATTTACCAGATAGAGTAATTGATTTTATTAGAGTACATCACGGAACAACATTGGTATATTATTTTTATAAAAAGCAACAACAGTTAGATGAAAATGTGAATGAACAAGATTTTAGATATCCAGGTCCAATTCCGTTTTCAAAAGAAACTGCAATTCTAATGATGGCTGATTCTATTGAGGCGGCTTCAAAAAGTTTAAAAAATCCAACCTTTTTAATTATTGATGAGTTTGTGAATAAAATTATCGGAGGCCAAATGAGTGCGAATCAATTTTTAAATGCAAACATTACTTTTAAAGAAATTGAAGCTATTAAGAAGGTTTTAAAGCAAAAATTGACAAATATTTATCATCTAAGAGTCGAGTATCCAGAGTAGTAGTTTTTTTGGTAAAAAAAAATGAAAAAATAGTTGCGATATCAACTACTAAAAAGTACATTTGCAACCGCATTTTTAATGCATTTTATTTGAAATTATTGGAGAGGTGCCTGAGTGGCCGAAAGGAACGGTTTGCTAAATCGTC
>TARA_R110002050_G_scaffold112771_3_pt1 | contig 32814 bp, 15 predicted proteins | sample TARA_R110002050 | Tara Oceans TARA_R110002050 (sample SAMEA4396988) | marine metagenome | biome: Polar Biome; feature: [DCM] deep chlorophyll maximum layer (ENVO:01000326); material: water (ENVO:00002006), including particulate matter (ENVO:01000060) such as... | depth 25 m
CATCTTTTATTTAACGACATTGTTTATAAGGAGGACGATAAAAACGCATTAAACAGTCTTAATTAGGTTTTTATACTCTTTTTAGCACATATGTGAGTGAAGAATACTCACTAGTTCTATTTGCTTTATAATTTGATAGCCATCCTTGGTAAATCGCTCTAAAATAATTTTGTTTTCCATTCTTATATTTTTCCGATAATAGAGAAACATAATATGAGTCTAATGGCATTGGTATGGTATTAATTATTTTGAAATTTTGTTCTTTAAATAATTCTGAAATAGCATGTTGAGAAAAGTGCCATAAGTGTCGAGGAGTGTCATATGCTGCCCAATATTCTTTGTAATGTATAGCATCATTTGATTTAAAATTAGGAACTGCAATAATTAAGGTACCTTCTTCAGTTAATAGATTCGTAATTTTTTTTATTTGATCTTTTAAATCAGGAAGGTGTTCCATTACATGCCACAAAGAAATAATATTGAATTTTTGTAGTCCTAAATTTTCTAATTTTTCTACTACATTCAATTTTTTTGACACTGCTTTTGTACGGGCTTGTTCATTTGGTTCAACTCCAAATATCGTCCAGTTTTCTTTTTTGGCAGAGGCTAAAAATTCACCTGTTCCACATCCAATGTCAAGTAATGTTTTTCCGTTTTTTGAAAATTGATTTATCAATTTTGTTTTTTTATGTAAGGTATATTTTTTAGCTATCAAATATATTTTTTCAAAAAAATTAGTAGATGAATCGTTGTGTGAAATGTAATTTGTTGTTTGATAATATTTATCTAAATTTTTTGGTTGTGGTTTGGTAATAAGCATATCATAGTGGGTATCTAATTCAAGTGAAAATTCTTCTTTTGTTAAAAGGTAATCTTTAGTTTTTAGATGTATAATATTTTCTGACATGCTTAATTTCAATATTTTGATATAATTGATTTTCATTGTTCCACGTGGAACAATTTCTCCTACCGGCCAAGGAAAACTAAAAGAACACTAATATCGCTTGGCGTAACACCACTAATTCTTGATGCTTGTGAAATGGTTACAGGTTGTATTTTGGTCAACTTTTCTCTAGCTTCGAAGGAAAGTGATTTTAGTTTTGAGTAGTCAAAGTTTGTTGGAATTTTTACAGCTTCAAGTCTGTGAAGCTTATCGGCATTTACTTTTTCTTTTGCTATATATCCTGAATATTTTATTTGAACCTCTGCTTGTTCTAGAACTTCACCATCAAAATTATTTTCTTTTATGAAACTGGAAACTTTATCAAGTTGTAACATGTGATCCATAGTTACATTAGGTCTTGAAAATGCTTTATACATTTTATCCGATTGTTTGACTAAAGCAGAATCAACACTTTCTAATATTGGATTTATTTCATTTGGCAGTACACTGGTTTCCTTAAAGAAGTTTATTAAAGAATCTGATTGTTCCAGTTTTTCTTCCATTCTTTTCATACGTCCCTCACTTGCTAAACCTATAGAAAAACTAAGAGGTGTTAATCTTAAGTCTGCGTTATCTTGTCTTAATAACGTTCTATATTCTGCTCTTGAAGTAAACATTCTATAAGGTTCTTCTGTACCTTTTGTTATAAGGTCATCTATTAATACGCCAATGTAGGCTTCGTCCCTTTTAAGAATTAATGGGTCTTTTTCATTTAATTTTAAATGTGCATTGATACCGGCCATTAAACCTTGGGAGGCCGCTTCCTCATAACCTGTGGTGCCATTTATTTGACCAGCGAAATATAAATTTTCTATTAGTTTTGTTTCTAAGGTGTGTTTCAATTGTGTTGGTGGAAAATAGTCATATTCAATAGCATAGCCTGGTCTAAAAAATTTAACTTTTTCAAAACCAACAACTGAACGGAGAGCTTTAAATTGGATATCTTCAGGCAATGAAGTTGAGAAACCGTTTACGTAAACCTCAACGGTTTCCCATCCTTCAGGTTCAATAAACATTTGGTGACTGTCTTTGTCGGCGAATCTATTTATTTTATCCTCTATAGATGGGCAGTATCTTGGACCTGTACTTTTAATTCTACCATTGAACATTGGTGATCTATCGAAACCCTCTCTTAGTAAATCATGAACCAATTCACTTGTGTGTGTCATATGACAATCACGTTGCTGTAATAAAGGTTTAGTGTTCGTATAAGAAAACTTTTCTGGTATTGTATCACCTGGTTGAACTATCATTTTAGAATAATCTAGCGATCTGCCATCTACTCTTGGTGGTGTACCGGTTTTCATTCTACCACTTTGAAAACCTAAATTAAGTAGTTGTTCCGTTATTCCGGTTGCTGCTTTTTCACCAGCTCTGCCTCCTCCAAATTGTTTTTCTCCAATATGAATTAATCCATTCAAAAATGTGCCGTTCGTTAAAACAACGGATTTTGATTTTATATCAATTCCTAAAGATGTTTTCACTCCAACAATTTTATTGTTTTCAACCAAAAGACCTGAGACCATTTCCTGATAAAAATCTACGTTTAGCGTTCGCTCAAGCATTAATCTCCATTCTTCGGCAAAACGCATTCTATCGTTTTGTGTTCTTGGACTCCACATTGCAGGCCCTTTAGATTTGTTCAGCATTTTAAATTGAATTGCTGATTTGTCCGACACTATACCACTATATCCGCCAAGGGCATCTATCTCTCTTACAATTTGTCCTTTTGCAATTCCACCCATGGCAGGATTACAGGACATTTGCCCTATGGTTTGTAAATTCATGGTAATCAAAAGTGTTTTTGAACCCAAATTTGCAGCAGCGGCTGCAGCTTCTGCACCCGCGTGACCTGCACCAACTACGATAACATCATATTCTTCTCCAAACATATCTTCTATTGTTCCACGTGGAACAGCTTTATTTTTTCTTCTTCTTTTGCGCGCATTTCGGCAGTAGCTGCATCCGTTTTATCCGAATAACCCATTAGATGTAATACCCCATGAATCATTACGCGTTTTAATTCATTGTCAAAGGAAACATTAAATTCCTTTGCATTCTCTTTTACACGATCAATTGAAATGTATATGTCTCCAGAAACATTTTTTCCTGACACATAATCAAATGTTATGATATCAGTCAAGTAATCATGTTGAAGATAATCTTGGTTGATTTTTAGCAAATAATCATCATCACAGAAAATGTAGTTTAATTCATGTATCGAAAAACCTTCTGTCTTACAGGTTTCTGTTATCCACGATTCATAGGTTGTTTCTGCGGTTAATTTGAAATCAATTAGGTAATTGTAGTTAATCATTAGCTTTAAAATACTCTTTAACCTTGTTTTGAAAATTTTGGCGCAAAGGTAAGCTTTGCCTATTTAAAATTTCAACTTCATTACGATAATTATCTAATAATGAGGGTTTAGTAGTAATTGGATTGAAAAAATCCTTTTGATTTGCCTTACTTTCTCTTTCAGATTTCTTGCCTTGTTTTAATGCTGCGTTCTCTAATTTTAATAATTCGTGTTGTATAGTGTTGGCTTTGTTGATAGTACGTTGTGTGATTCCGTTTTCTAATAAGTCGTTTTCAAAATCTTCCATCTGCTTAATCAACTTTTGACCTAGTTTTTGGTCGCCTGAATTAATCATATTTTGAAGTTGATTTTCTAGCTCTTGGCGAATTTTCTGTTGACTCTGGTAAATTTCGTAGATTTCTTTTAGCTCTGCTTCGCTCATGTTCCCTTGTCCTTCTCCATTAGTGCCAGATTCACCTGTTTTGCCATTTTTGCCACCAGTACCCTTACCTCCTTCTCCGTTCTCGCCATTTTGACCATTTTTCCCTTCCGAACCTTGTTTTCCACCTTCCCCTTTCTCTCCTTTTTTGTCATTTTTTCCTTGACCGCTCTCTCCCTCTTGCCCTTCTTTACCTTCATTTCCGGTTTTTCCTTCGCTACCCATTTTTTCACCTAATTGTTGTTGCCCCTTAATAATATCAGGTAATTGAAAACCGCCTTCACTTTGTCCAGAACCTTTTCCCATTTGCATACTTTGCTGCATATTGTCCATAACTTCGGCTAAAAAATCTGCTAAACTATTGGCGGCGGTTAGTACATATTTTTGATGTGAAATACCTTGATATATTTGGCCATCGGCCATAGTTTCTAATGACTTATCAATGTTATAATAAACCTCTGTTATTTGCTCATTAACGAATTCAGATAGTTCAGCTTGTCTTAATGATAATGCAAATAGACTATCATCTACATGTTCAAAAAGACCCCTTAATTCATTCTGATCACGAACTGTTTCAGAGTATTGAGTAGCGTCTTGATCTTCTTTCTGTGCTAGCCTATCAAAAAGCGATTCTTGTTTAAACGAAAATATGATAAGATTATCCAATATCTGTCTTAACATTTCTGCATCCTCGGCAACCGAAGAACCACCACCACTACTTGAAGAAGATTCACTCAATTGTTTACTCAGTTCCTTCATTTTATCTGCTGCAGATTTTTGTTTTTTGTTTGCTTTGGTGTTGGAGTCAGTTTTCTCATCATCTTCTTTTTTCTTTAGCTCCTCTAAAGCGTCTTGTTGGTCTTCCTTAACACCTTCTTTTTTGGTATTGTCCAATTTTAAATCAATTGGTTTTTTTAGCTTTTCATTATCCTTTTTTAAAGCATCGAGTTCACTTGATATCTCATTGAATTTGTTATTCAATTCTTTTTGTTTTTCCGGGCTATTTTCTGTTTTGTTTTTCGTAGAAAGAATTTCTTGTTTTTTAGCTAATTCTTCTAAATCCTTAGATAATTGAGAAGCCTTTTCTGTTACATAATACCGTTTGGTCAATTCTAAAAGTTGTTCTAAGCTTCGCTCACTGTTTTGCTGCTTTTTGCCAAGCTCCTCTAGGCGTTTAGTCAAATCTTCCTTGTTTATTTTATCCGCTATTTTATTCAGTTCTTCCAGTAGTTTTTCGTTTTTCTTGGCGATTAACTCTTGTCGTTCTAATCGTTCTTGTAACAATTGGTTTAATTTGTTATCACTTGCATCTTTTGCTAAATTTTCTTTAAGCTCTTTGCTAAATTTTTGCATGAACTGTTCTTGGCGCTCTTGCTTCTTTAGAAAGTTTTTTATTCGATTTTGATCATTGAAGTTTAAGCTACTTTTTTCTTTTTGATTTTGATTTAATTCTTCTAGAGATTCTTTCTGTTCTTTAGCTCTTACTAAAGACTTGTCTAAATCTTTAATTAAGGATTGTTGTGATTCTAAATCTTTATTTTTTAACTGATTCTCATCTAGTACTATTTGTTGAAATACCTGACTTTTTACACTTTTGCCATTGTGGATAGCATCGTTGTCGGTTATTTTAAAATAAAAGCCATAATCCTTACCTGTTTCTAGATTTAAACCAGAAGGAAATGTATAATAGAACTGTTCATAATTTGATGATGGCTTTACCAATGAAACAATGCGCTCTTCTTTTTCATTTCCTACTTCAAAATAGACAATGTCTATTTTTCGTAGGCCGTAATCATCTGAAGCACTTCCACTGAAATAGGAAATGTTAGGATTAATAGTATCCAGTACTTGATTTACTTTGACTGTAGGATATTCATCTTTTATTACTTTAAAATCATACGTTAATCTTTCATAATTGGTCACATTTTTATTTGTGGTAGTTAATTGATAGTTCAAATCATTATAAATTTTCTTCTCTAATTTAAATTCATTTTTTTCCTTTGAAAATGGTAATGAAGTGTCTTTTTGAACGAGATTAATCTTATCGGTATGTTTTCCTTCAATCTTCCAGATTACTTGAGTTCCTTCTGGAATTACAGCGTTCCCTGTACTTTTCATGATTTCATTTCGCTTATTTAAGTAACTAGGATAATTTAAGTTCATAGTAAAATCAACTATGGACGGAGTTTCTAATGCTACCAAGGCGTAATTTCGAGAATTGACTTCGTTTGCACTAAATCTAAATTGTGTTGTTTTTATAGGAGGCGTAAAAGTGTGGACGTAAAAGCCATTTTCTTGTTGAAGTAAAATAGTTTGGCCATTTATTTCGATGTATACATTTTCTGGTTTAATAGAGCCTTTTGTAGCTACTTGAACAGTAAAAGATTCATCTTGAAGAATATTGAGATTCGAGGACAATAATTCGAAATGGAATGGGGCGGGTTTCTCAAAAGCCATTTCATAATTAACTACGCGTTCATAGGTGCCGAAAAAAGATTTCGAATTCCCTGTAAAGTAAAGCGTTGTAATTATTAATAATGGGATGAGTACATATTTTAAATATTTTGCTGCATCTTTATAATTAATTGCATTCGAAAATGGAATGGAATCCATTTGCTTTGAACGTTGTGTGATACTAGCCAGCAAAAGCTCTGATCGTTGTGTGTCTTCAGCTAAATCTAACAGATTGGTAAGTTTATCTCCTACTTCAGGGAAATGTTTTCCAATCATTGAAGCTGCAACTTTTCGGCTTATTCCTTTTTTTAGTTTTAAGAGATAAAAAATCGGAACCAAAATATAGCGGAAGAGTAGAAAAAGCTCTGTTGCTATAAATACACCAAACAGTATCATTCTGCCCATGGTATTAAGCCATAAAAAGTATTCTACACCCAATACAATTAAGAAAAATAGTAGTCCAAAGGCAAAAAACAACAAAATACCCTTAAGTAAAACTTGAGAGTAATGCTTTTGAATGAATTTATTCAAACGGTTTAAAATGTGGTTGAAGTCTTCCAAGGATTGAATTTTATACCAAGATAATGGTTATCACGAATGAATAATGGGAATAATTTGTTAAAACAAGACGGTATTCATTTGATATAACCGTTACCATCACTTAATTATTATAGTAAAAGATACAAATTCACGTTTCAGATTTTCTCTATAAAAACAGTTGGTTGTGTATCTTTGTTACTTCATAAAAAGAATATGTCAAAAAAAGTACGCGTTCGTTTTGCTCCTAGTCCTACTGGGCCTTTACATATCGGTGGTGTTCGTACCGCTTTATTTAATTATTTATTTGCTAAAAAACACGGTGGTGATTTTATTCTTCGAATAGAAGATACCGACCAAAATAGATATGTTGAAGGCGCAGAGCAATATATAATCGATTCGTTGAATTGGTGTGGAATTCCCTTTGACGAAGGTATCGGTAAAGATGGCGGTTATGGTCCTTATAGACAGAGCGAACGTAAATCTATATATAAAGAATATGCCGATGAACTTATAAAAAACGGAAAGGCATATTATGCTTTCGATACCTCTGAAAGTCTTGATGGACATCGAAAAAATCATGAGGAAAAAGGTAAAACGTTTATTTATAACTGGCATAATCGCCTTAAGCTCGACAATTCGCTGTCTTTAATGCCAGAAGAGATTCAACAAAGGCTGGATAATGGCGATGAATATGTCATTCGATTTTTAACCCCACCGGACGAAAAATTGGAGTTGACCGATATCATTCGTGGTCCAATGCAAATTGATACTAACGTTCTGGATGATAAGGTTTTATTTAAGAGTGATGGCATGCCTACGTATCACCTAGCAAATATTGTTGATGATCATTTAATGGAAATTACACATGTAATTCGTGGAGAAGAATGGCTTCCTTCTTTAGCATTACATAAGCAGCTTTATGATGCTTTTGGATGGGATACCCCCGAGTTCGCTCATCTACCGCTGATTATGAAACCTGTTGGAAAAGGAAAATTAAGTAAGCGTGACGGAGAAAAATTAGGCTTTCCTGTTTTTCCACTTTCTTGGAATGAGTCAGTAGGGTATAAAGAAACAGGATATTTTCCTGAAGCGGTTATTAATTTCTTGGCCCTTTTAGGGTGGAATCCAGGAACGGAACAAGAATTCTTTACTTTGGATGAATTGGTTGCCGCCTTTAGTTTAGAGCGTGTAAATAAATCAGGCGCACGTTTTGATCCAGAAAAAACCAAATGGTACAACCAATATTATTTGCAACAAACCCCAGATGTTGAGTTAGCAAAAAGTTTCTTACCTATGGTCAAAGAACGAACCACTAACGAATCATATGTGAACTTAGAGTATGTAACCAAGGTTGTTGCTCTTATAAAAGAACGTGCGGTATTCGTTTCTGATTTCTGGGAGTTAAGTGACTATTTTTTCGTAGCTCCTAAAGAGTATAATGAAAAGGCAGCTAAAAAGCTGTGGAAAGAGGATACTGCTGACATCATGAATGACTTAATCAATACGATAAAACCTATAGATGATTTTTCATCAGAGAGTACCGAAACACAAGTTAAAGCATGGATTGCCGAAAAGGAATTATCTTTTGGTAAGGTTATGCCTCCACTTCGTTTGTTTTTAGTGGGTGACATGAAAGGTCCTCATATTTTCGATATTATGGCTATGATCGGTAAAGAGGAAAGTATCTCTCGTATTGAAACTACCTTAAATAAATTGGGTTAAATCTAAATTTTCAGGATAATGATTTAAGCTTTATTTTCCTGAGAATTCACCCAATACCTGCATTGCCCTATCCGTATCTTTTGTTGATACGAAAATATGATCATGAAAGTAGGCGGCTACTACATTGCAACTAATATTATATTTTGTTAAGGCGTTAGCTACTGCCGCTGTTAAACCAACAGCATCTAATGCTGAATGAACGGTTAGGGTAATCCAAGAAGAAATGTATTCATACCTAAAATTAAACTCATCTGCTTTCTCCTTGGTTAAGATAACCGTAATACCTTCTGCCTCTTTAAATTCGAACAATATATCTTTTCTAGGAATTTGGTCGATGTCCTTTAGGGATATGAAAACATAACAACCCGCATTTAAACTTGGTCTTAAAGACTTTAATAATAGGTTAAGATCGGTTTCTCCTGCCATTTGGGGTTGCCTATGGGTTTCAAAAATAAAAATCGACCCTACGGGCCAATAAATTGTGTTACGCGGCTTAAAACACCTTTAATTTAAATCTGTTAATTATATAATTTATTCGCTTTTCCATCTGTCATTTGCCCAATCTTTCATTTCTGTATCGGTTAAAAAAGTCCAGGCAATTATTCTACTCATTTTATTGCCTTGCCCCATGGGTGTGGTTGTGTGTTTAATTGCCCCAATTTTTTCCAATCTATCATAGAACGAGCGTAAATTAGATTGTTTGGATACTAAGGTTGAATACCAAGCTGAATTTTTTGGAAATTGGGCACTTTCATTGATCATATTTAAAACAAAACGCTTTTCGCCACCATCCGTCCATAGTTCACCACCTTGTCCGCTGAAATTAAGTTCAGCTTTTTTAACTCTTTTTTTCTTAAGATTACTCAACTTTCTTAAAGTACCAGCCTCTGCTTCTGCTTGGGTAGCATGAAATGGTGGGTTGCATATTGTAAAATCTACTTTTTCTTCAACTTTTAAAATTCCAGAGAATATCTGCTCAGGTTTTTGCTGTAGTCTAAATTCTACTTTACCATGAAGTGAAGGATTTGAAGTAACAATTTTTTGTGCAGCTTCAATTCCTTTTGAGTCGATATCTGTACCAATAAATGACCATCCATAGGTACTATTTCCAATTATCGGGTAAACACAATTGGCGCCAACGCCAATATCCAAACAAGTAATCCGCTCCCCTTTAACGAAAGCCCCATCATTACTTGCGGCTAAAATATCTGCAATGTGGTGAATATAATCTGCTCGACCAGGTATGGGAGGACATAAAAAACCATCTGGTATATCCCAATAATCCAATCCGTAATGTGAGATTAATAACGCTTTATTCAAGGCCTTAACCGCTTTAGGGTTAAAAAAATCAATGGAAAGATTACCATACTTGTTTTTGGCTACAAATTCTTTAAGGTCAGGGTTTACAAGGCGTAGCGCCCTTAAATCGTAACGTCCGTTATGTTTGTTGCGTGCGTGTAAACTTGGCTTTTCTAAATGTTCCTTTTTCTTAGGGTCTGGCATAATGTGGAATTGAATACTATAGGGCCCAAAGCTAAAGCTAATTTTTAAGTGGCGCTATTATTTCTTCGCATGCGTTTAGGGCCATACCAAAGCCAAAAACCGGTAATCGTAAAAACCAGAAGAGCAACACCCATAACCGAAGTATAAAAAACCTTAATCTGATTGTCACTTGTGCCCAGATATTTATCTAAAATTGAACCATCATGTATGTTTTCAATCAAATCAGAATAACGACGGTCGACATGTAATAATTTTCCTGTTGCACCATCAAGTTGAAGTCCCCATAGATGATTGGCGTATATAAATTTCACCATTCCCTTGTCTTTTCTAATGTCGATACGATCGATGTCGGTTGAAAGTTTCGGTGAAATTGTTTTCAAAAGATAAGAGTTTGCCAAAACGCTAAGACTGTCAATAGGAAGCCATTCTTTTAGTTCGGTAGAAGTACCTCGATAAGATTTGGATAAAATGACACCTCCACTATTCTTTTTCCACCCTAGAAGTAATCCGGTTATAGCGATGAAAAAGAAAAATATAAACAATGCAGCCCCAGTAACTCTGTGTATTTTTCTAAAAATGCGTAATAATTTAGCCTGTCTCTGTCTTTTGGTGTCCTTACGCATTGGTTTCTTTCAGTTGTTTTGCAATATAGTCAGTTTTGAAAAAGACATACTAGAAGAAATTGTTAAAAGAAAATGACTAAACACAATATTTTATATGCTATTAAATAGTAACCTTTTATATTTTTCGTTTAAATAGCTACTTAACGTCCTGTTTAGGAATAGTATATTCACAATGCCTTCAGAAAGCAAAAAATTTGCTATTCAAAATGTCTATATCTAAAAGTGTTATTTAAGATATAATGATAGGGCGAATAGTGAAAATTAAACTATAGATTTTATCTATTAAATTTTAATTCTTAATAAACGAATTATTGATAATTTTACTAGAGTAGATAGAAAACAACTTTTAAAACTAATATAATCATGAGTAGTACTAATGGAAAAGGCGAAGCTTGGGATGTGAATGATTCCTCAGCAGCAGATTGCCCATTTTTAAATGGTGAATTAAATCAAGCAGCAGGTGGTGGCACAACCAATAAAGATTGGTGGCCCAATATGTTGAACTTAAATATTTTAAGGCTGCATTCTAAGTTGGCCGACCCGATGGATGATGACTTTAATTATGCGGAAGAGTTTAAGTCTTTAGATCTTGCCGCTATTAAAAAGGATTTAACCGATTTAATGACAGCGAGCCAAGATTGGTGGCCAGCTGATTATGGTCATTACGGACCTTTCTTTATACGTATGGCTTGGCATAGTGCAGGTACGTATCGTATTGCTGACGGTAGAGGAGGTGCTGGTGCAGGAAACCAAAGATTTGCACCATTAAATAGTTGGCCAGATAATGCAAACCTAGATAAGGCACGTCTATTGTTATGGCCTATTAAGCAGAAATATGGAAAAAAGATTTCTTGGGCAGATTTGATGATATTGACAGGCAATGTGGCTCATGAAAGCATGGGTTTACCAATGTTTGGTTTTGGGGGAGGCCGAGAAGATATATGGCAACCTCAAGAAGATATTTATTGGGGTTCTGAAACGGAATGGTTAGGAAATAAACAGCGATATGATGAAGATGGAAACGAATTAGAAAATCCTCTTGGCGCTGCGCATATGGGGTTGATTTATGTGAATCCGGAAGGGCACAATGCAAACCCTGATCCTTTAGAAGCAGCACATTATATTAGGCAGACATTCAAAAGAATGGCCATGGATGATTATGAGACCGTTGCCTTAATAGCGGGCGGCCATACGTTCGGAAAAACACATGGTGCTGCAGACCCTGAGGAATATGTTGGTGCAGAACCTGCTGCTGCCGATATTACAGAACAAGGTCTTGGGTGGAAGAGTAGCTATGGATCAGGTTCTGGTGCCGATACTATAACTAGTGGGCTAGAGGGTGCATGGACTCAGACTCCAACCAAATGGAGTCATAAATATTTTGAAAACCTATTTGGTTTTGAATGGGAATTAACAAAAAGTCCCGCTGGAGCTTGGCAGTTTAAACCAGTTGGTGATGCTGGCTCAGGAACTGTGCCAGATGCGCATATTGCAGGTAAAACACACCAGCCTTTTATGTTGGTTACCGATATGTCTTTACGAATGGATCCTGCTTATGAAAAGATTTCAAGAAACTTTTTAGAAAATCCTGACGAGTTTAAAGATGCATATGCGCGTGCTTGGTTTAAATTAACGCATCGTGATATGGGGCCTGTAGATCGTTACTTGGGGCCAGAAGTACCACAAGAGGAATTAATATGGCAAGACCCTGTACCTAATGTAGATTTTGAGCTTGTTAATGATAGCGATATTCAAGAATTAAAGAAGAGTATTTTATCTTCTGGCTTATCAATTTCAGAATTGGTATCTGCTGCTTGGGCATCAGCCTCTACATTTAGAGGTTCTGATAAACGTGGTGGTGCTAACGGTGGGCGCATTCGTTTAGCGCCCCAAAAGGATTGGAAGGTAAATAATCCTGAACAGTTGGCTAAGGTTACCGCTACATTAGAAAAGATCCAGAAAGATTTCAATGATAAGCAAACGGGCAATAAGAAAGTATCGTTTGCAGATTTAATGGTATTGGGTGGCTCTGCTGCTGTTGAAAATGCCGCTAAAGTTGCAGGATATGATATAAAAGTTGGTTTTAACGCCGGGCGTACCGATGCAACGCAAGAGATGACAGATGTTGAAGCTTTTAATGCATTAGAACCAATTGCTGATGGATTTAGAAACTTTACAAAACAAAAATTCTCAGTAAAAGCTGAAGAACTTCTAGTTGACAGAGCAAATCTTCTAACATTGACTGCACCAGAAATGACAGTTTTAGTTGGTGGTCTGCGAGTTTTGGGCGCTAATTATGATGGATCTAAAAATGGTGTGTTTACCGATAGACCTGGTATATTGACAAATGACTTTTTTGTTAACTTATTGGATATGGGTACAACTTGGAAAGCAGCCTCAAATGATGACACTGTTTTTGAAGGAAGTAACCGTAAAACAGGTGATGTAAAATGGACAGGTACAAGAGCTGATTTAATATTTGGATCTAACTCCGAATTACGCGCATTGGCCGAGGTATACGGAACTGAAGATGCAAAACAGAAATTTGTTCGCGACTTTGCAAGAACTTGGACCAAAGTTATGAACTTGGACCGTTTCGATATTTAATGAAGTAAACTTAAGCCCGCATAAAAAGGCAGCTCTTTAGAGCTGCCTTTTTTGTTTGTTATAGTCAAGAGAGAACAATAATTTAACTAATTGATTGACCAAATGTCAATAAGTTGCTGTCGGGATCCAATAATGAAAATTCCTTTTGTCCCCAAGGCCGAATCCCTAATTTACCATTAGGGTGTATAGGCACATTATTTTTTAACACCATTTGGTATAATGTGTTGATATCATTTGTTCTAATATACACTTGACCGTAATTCTCTTTTGGATTAAGGGCTTCAAAAAGAAAGAAGTGTAATTGTATTTCATCTTTCTCTATCATTAAATACTCTGCATATTCATTAGTTCCATATTCTCTGAATCCTAACAAATCAAAATAGTATTCTCTAGTTTTCGCCTTGTTTCGCATGGGTAATTTTGGCTGTATTGAAACTAACATTGCTTTTGTCTGTTTTAAAAATATAATGATTTAAAGATAGCCTTTATGCCACATTCATAAATGTGCATATCACAGTTATAACCTTTGAATAGTATTTTATAATTAAGTTTTGATAGTTGTTATGAGATTATTGCTGTAACAATTGCTTATGAAATACTACTAATAACAAGAAGGTATTTAGTATCTTATCAGTATTAACTATAAACTTAAAAATTATGGGCTCATTTATTTGGATTCCGATTGTATTTTTTGTGATCATCACTATTCTTTCGGGCGTATTTATCGTAAAACAGCAGACTGCAGTTTTAATTGAAACCTTTGGAAAATTTACCAGTGTTAGACAATCTGGCATACAATTTAAGATCCCTTTTGTACAACGTATTTCAGCTCGTATAGGTTTAAAAATTCAGCAGTTGGATGTAATTATTGAAACTAAAACGTTGGATGATGTTTTTGTTAAGCTAAAAGTATCGGTTCAATATGTTGTGATCAAAGAGAAAGTTTACGATGCCTTTTACAAATTAGAATATCCACACGAACAAATTACATCGTATGTGTTTGATGTTGTTAGGGCTGAGGTACCTAAAATGAAATTAGATGATGTTTTTGTAAAGAAAGATGATATTGCAATTGCGGTAAAATCAGAACTGCAAGAGGCAATGTTAGACTATGGATTTGATATCATAAAAACATTGGTTACAGATATTGATCCAGATGCTCAGGTTAAAGAAGCCATGAACCGTATTAATGCGTCTGAACGACAAAAAACTGCTGCACAATTCGAAGGAGATGCCGCACGTATTTTAATTGTAGAGAAGGCAAAGGCAGAAGCAGAGAGCAAAAGACTACAAGGGCAAGGTATCGCAGACCAGAGAAGAGAGATTGCTCGAGGATTGGAAGAATCTGTAGAGGTATTGAATAAAGTTGGTATAAATTCTCAGGAGGCTTCAGCATTAATTGTAGTAACTCAACATTATGATACTTTACAGAGTATTGGTGAGGCGACGAATACAAATTTAATACTATTACCAAATTCACCCCAAGCAGGTAGTGATATGTTGAATAATATGGTGGCTAGCTTTACGGCTAGTAACATGATTGGTGAAAGCATGAAAAAAACTAACAAGCCAAAAATCAAAGAATAGTATTAACCAACAAGCCAAAAATCAAAAAACCCAATAACTTAAGTGTTTTTGGTTTTTCGGATGGATTTGGTTCAGGGTTTATCAGAATAAACCTGTCAGCCCCTTTTTGTTTTTAATAGCCTAAAACATCGTTTTAATTAGCATTGAATAATTAAACATCCAAGCGACACCTAATAGGTCTATTAAACTAAAAAAGCCCTTAGATCATAAGTTTAAGGGCTTTTTCATATCATCATATTCAATAAGATTATGCTCATTGATAAGCATTTTCTATACTATTGTTTTTCTTGTATTTTTGCCCAAGAATCACGTAAACCTACGGTTCTATTAAAAACAAGATTCTCAGGTGTAGTGTCTGGATCAACACAGAAATATCCAATACGTTGAAATTGAAAACGCTCACCTGGTTGCGCATTTTTTAGTGCAGGCTCAACATACCCCGTAATAACACTCAAAGAATCTGGATTAATAAAATCTAGAAAATCTTTGTCTTTGTGCGTATCAGGACTTTCATCTGTAAAAAGGCGGTCGTATAATCGAATTTCTGCAGGTACAGCATGTGCTATAGACACCCAATGTAATGTTCCTTTTACCTTACGCAAACTTTCCTCTGTTCCGCTACCACTCTTGCTTTTAGTGTCATAAGTGCATTGCACCTCGACAATATTCCCTTCGGTATCTTTTGTGCAACTCTCCGCTTTAATGATATAGCCATTCTTTAAACGTACTTCACCACCTAATTTTAAACGGAAAAACTTTTTGTTCGCCTCTTCTTTAAAATCTTCTTGCTCTATGTATATTTCTCTAGAAAAAGGTACTTTTCGGGTACCGGCAGCATCGTCCTCAGGTGAGTTTTCAGCTTCTAACCATTCTGTTTCACCTTCAGGATAATTAGTGATTACAAGTTTTAATGGATTTAAAACACCCATCACCCTATGGGTAATCTTATTCAAATGCTCTCTAACATTAAATTCAAGTAGAGAAACATCGATAAGGTTATCTCGTTTTGCAATACCTATAGCATCCACAAAATTCCGTATCGACTCAGGAGTATACCCTCTTCTTCGCAAACCTGATAAGGTCGGCATTCTAGGATCATCCCATCCAGTAACAAACCCCTGCTCAACTAATTGTAACAGTTTACGTTTACTGACAACAGTGTGGCTTAGATTTCTGCGCGCAAACTCTCTTTGTTTCGGACGTATTTTTTTAGGGTCATAAACTTGGTCTAAAAACCAATTATATAATTCGCGATGCATTGCAAATTCTAATGTACAGAACGAATGTGAAACCTGCTCAATATAATCGCTCTGACCATGTGTCCAGTCATACATTGGATAAATACACCAATCGGTATTCGTTCGATGATGGGCCTTATGCAGTATTCGATACATGATAGGATCTCTCATTAACATATTGGAAGAGGCCATATCTATTTTAGCTCTTAACACATGAGTTCCTTCTTGGAATTCACCGTTTTTCATCTTTTCAAATAGCTCAAGATTTTCTTCTATCGACCTATTTCTATTAGGACTATTGACACCCGGTTCGGTTGGTGATCCTTTTTGGGAGGCAATTTCTTCAGAGGATTGATCATCTACATAAGCCTTACCTTCTTTTATTAAAAGAACCGCCCAATCGTAAAGTTGTTGGAAATAATCCGAAGCATACCGTTCGGTATCCCACTTAAATCCCAGCCATTCTACATCTTTTTTAATAGCGTCTACATATTCTTGCTCTTCTTTTGCAGGGTTGGTATCGTCAAATCTAAGATTAACAGGGGCATTATAGCGTAGGCCTAATCCGAAGTTAAGGCAAATAGAACTGGCATGACCAATGTGTAAATAACCATTAGGTTCAGGTGGAAAACGAAAACGAAGCTCTTCTTTGGTATACCCATTTACCAAATCTTCTTCCACTATTTGCTCAATAAAATTTAAAGACTTTGATGTCTCGCTCATGTCATGATATTTCAGTCTACAAAAGTAGCAAAATTGCCTTAATTGGCAGGTTTAAATTGAACACACCTTATATAAAATGAGTTTCACAACAGAAATCTTCCTTCCGACAACATTAAATTCCTGTTCGTCGTAATAAATAACATATTTGTCTATGGATTGATGGAATAGTGAATTTTTTTATTAACCATCTTTTCAACCGTAGTGGCCCCATAACTACAAATACTTATGAAAACCTTGACCAAAAAATCAATTTTTAGCGCATTAGTAGTGCTTTTCAGTGTCTTTCAATTAACGGCACAAGCAATAGTAATCAATGCACCCGAACCGGCTGATAATCCTAATTTGTCAGGCAGCAGTCCTTGGTCCGCCATTTGTGCCGGTAACAGTGGATTCAATGAATACTTTGTTAACATTAGTTGGATAGGAACCGCAAATGCCGGTAACGAGTTTATTCTTGAACTTTCTGATGCTGATGGAAGTTTCGATAATGCGCAAACACTAAAGACAATTACTGATAAGAATACAGTAAATGATTTTGACACGAGCTTTCCTATCCCTACCGATACTCGCGGCCAAGGATATAAAATGCGTGTACGAAGTACCGACCCAGTAAAGACTGGTTCAGCATCATCTGCATATAATATGTATTATATGGATGTAACTTCTAATTTAAATATTAGTGAACTAGGGGACGGTGTTCCTCCAGGGAGTGTTTGTAGCACTGGCGCTATAACCCTTCAGGTTGACAATATTCCCAATCCAGAAACCTATCAGTATATTTGGTTTAGAAGTGGAACTGAACTTACGGGAGAAAAAGGACACACATTGAATGTAACCCAAACGGGTATGTATAATGTGTATGTTGATTATGGACCTTTATGTACTGGTTCAGGAAATACCGATTCAAATATTGTTGATGTTAACATTGGAGGTACAGGAACAGGAATTGCCATTCACACTCCAACGAAAACATCTCTTTGTAGTACCGATACAGAAGTTTTGAGTATAGATCAAACAAATGCTTCTTGGAACTATCAATGGTATAAGGATGGTAATGCAATATTAGGCGCTACAGGAACTAGCTATACAGTTAATGCTGCAGTGACAGGATTTGAAGCTGATTATGCTGTTGAAATTGCTGGTACAGGAATATGTAATGAACTATCTGAAGTAGTCACTATAACGAATGCCGAGTTGTATACCGTAACTCTTGACAATGAATTGAACATGGTTCTTTTGCCTACTCAAAATCAAGTTTTAACAGTTAGTACAACTGCAAATACACCAAGTTATAAATGGTTTAGGAATAATATTGAAGTAGCAGGAGAAACAAATAGTTCCTTAACAATTTCTGAAGATGGGGAATATTATGCTGAAGTCACCCAAACTGGTGGTGCTTGTTCTGTTTCGTCAAAAAACTCAGAGATTACTACGGTTGTATCTCCCGCATCATTCGAGATAACTACGAATTATACCGGTTCGTATACCGCATGTGAAACAACGAGTATTACAATAGGTGTTGAATTGATCAATGCTGTTGCTGACAATGGTACCAAAACAGATGTGACTAGTTCTTTAATCGATGCTTTTACTTATCAATGGAAAAAAGATGGTGCAGATGTTACTGGGGCTACTGGTAAAAATATCAGTCTAGCATCAAATTTAGAAAATGGTAGTTACCTTTTAAATGCAACCATTCAAGCTTTTGATATCAACTCAAATACCTTAACTGCCCAATTATTAACTAGTGAAACTGTAAATATTACAAGTTCTGGAACTGTTTTTTGTAATGGGGGTGAAACAATAACAATAAGTACTTCAGCCGATTTAAGCTCATCAACTTTTGATTGGCAATTAGATGGTTCGTCGATAAATACCACGGATGCTACATTGACCATATCAACGCCAGGTATCTATAAATTAGTTTTAGATAGGGATGGTTGTTCTTTAAACTCAAATGAGATTACAATTACGCCTTTAGATGAAAATCTGATAACGTTAGACCCAGGTACCGAAATCGTAATTCCTGAAGGAACTACTAAAACAGTTACCGCTAACGGAGGTACTGCATATCGATGGGTAGATGCTAATTCAACAGAAATCAGTAATTCTGATAGTGTAACTTTTTCTGAAGCAGGTATCTATACGTTAATTGCCTCGATAGATAATTGTGAGATTATTAAGCAATTGGAAGTTACCTTTTTAGACACCTTCAAAGTTCCTAATGTAATTACCGTAAATGGAGATGGCATTAATGACCAATGGATAATTCCAAATTCATATTCAAATAAAGAAGATGTAAACGTGATTATTTATAACGAACAAGGTCAAGAAATTATAAATCAATTCGATTATAAAAATAATTGGCCGCAGTCGACGACTGCTTTCACCAAACAAAATATGGTGTTCTATTACAAAATAAGGAACGCCAGTGAGGTACTCAAACAGGGTACTATCACCGTAATACGATAAGCTAAAGCTCACCATGCTAAAGAAAAGTGTTTTATATCTATTGTTATTTGTGTTTGCTACCATGAAGGTTAGCGGGCAAGAGGAGAATCCGTTTGTAGCGTATGATGTTCCTGCCCAGAACCTTTTAAAGTATAACCGATTTTTAATCAACCCAACCTTTTCAACGGTTAGGGAAGATAAATCCTACATCAACCTGCTTCACCGAAACCAATCGGTACAATTTGATGATAACAATCAAAATTATTTCTTAAGTTATAGTGGTCGTATCAGTGATAGAACAGGTCTTGGTTTAAGTTTGTACTCCCAACAATCAGGTACGCTAAGTAACTTTGGTGTGTTGGCAAACTATGCCTACGGGGTAAAGCTTAACGATAAAAGCAACCTAACCTTTGGTGCAAATGTATCTTACTATAATAGTGGGTTCGACCAAGGCAGGGCTTCAACAGTGGAAGTTGATCCTTTTTTAGCGGGACTACAAGATCAGAACCTATTGTCTTTTCAACCTGGATTAAACCTTTCTTATGGAAAATTTGATGTAGGTGTTTTTGCAGAAAACTTATTTGACTATAATCTTAAATCTAGTGAGTCTCTAACTGAATTCAAGGATAAAACCTTTTCAGGACATTTACAATATACCCATCAGTTTGAAAATCAAACAGGCATATTTGAAGAAGGACGACTTATGCCATTGGCAAGAGTTAGGAAAATTGGAGAAGAAGATGTAACCTTAGGTGGAAGTTTAATATTAGACCTTCCAAAATTAGGTTGGATTCAAGCTGGGTATGATAGTTTTTATGGCGCTGCAGCTGGTGTCGGTTTCAACCTTAACCGTAGGATCTCGTTAGGGTATACGATGGAAAAAGGGTTATCTAATAATTTTGACAATTTCGGACTTACCCATGAAATTTCTTTTGCCTATTCTTTCTCACCTAATCTTACTGAAGATAGGGTAATGTTAGAAGATGATTACGAAGATGATATAGTGCAGAATGATATAGAGCCAGAGAATATTGCAACTAATGAAGAAATTGAAGAACTTAAACAAAAATTGGCAGAAAATGATGCCATTATAGAAGAGCTGATGTTTCGCCAAGATTCATTGGAGGCCATTCGCCAAACTGATTTAGAACGTCGTTTTGAAATGGTTATGCGAATGGTGAGAAATGAAACAAACGGCGATAGGCCCGATCTAGAAAAAAGAGCGAAAGAGCTTTTTATGGATGATGATACTAGAACCGGAGTTGCATCGGCCCAAGATCCAAGCAATATACAAGACCCTTCAACTTTAGACACTTTAAATGATGGGAAGCAACAAGATAGGGTAGCCGTTTCAGATAATAGAAGTGATACTTCAGTTGAAAGACAAGAATTAGCCGAGTCGAACACAAATCGAAATGATATAATCGATACAAAAGCAAATGAACTAGTACAAGCGAAAGATGCGGTTGTGGCGAATAGACCAAGAAAAGAAGTTAATCCTGTTACTACACCAGAAGTTGTTCAAGACGGTGTTAAAAGCAGAAAATTCAAAAATCTACCGAATGTAACTAATGGCTATTATGTAGTTGCCAATGTGTATAAAGGAGGTAAGTATATGGACAATTTCTTGACCACATTAAACAACAAAGGTATAAATGCAGATTACATTGATAATCCAAATAACGGACTTAAATATGTATATCTACACCGATATGAAACATTTGAAGATGCCGTAGCTGCCCACGACTCAAAGTTGAACGGTATGTACGATGGGGCCATGTGGATTATGAATGTAGACAATAGATATACCAATGAAGCCTACGCAAGTAACGTTAATAAAATCAAGGAGAAATCTTCTAAATATGATTCTGATGTGCTAACCTCAAATGTGGTAGTTAAGGATAATGTAGCTTCTACTGATGCCGATCCTAAGTCTTATGTTATTGATGGTGCAGGATCTAGTTATTACTTAATTGCAAATGTGTTCGCTAATCCGAACAATGCCAAAAAATTTGTTGACTTGTTAAACTCCTTCGGTTTAAGTGCTAGTTACTTTATCAACCCAAAGAATAACTATAGGTATGTATACCTTAAAAAACATGACTCTTGGACCAATGCTCTTATATCGTATTATTCTAAGCTAAATGACGCTTATAATGACAAGATGTGGATAATGCGCGTTAATCAAGAACAGATGGTTTAAAAGAGCTTAAAACCGCATAACAATACACTAAATCACCTAAGTTTAAACCATGTTATTAGGGCAGACGTTATACTAATCGAAATGGAAATAGTCTACTCTTTGTTTGAATTGGGCTTACTTATATCTTATTTTTTATAAAAACTTAGGCGATGTTTCTAAACAAGACATTGTACAGGCTCTTTCTCATATCTTTAATTACGTCACATTTTAACTTAGAACTGCTATTAAATAATAAACATGAAGCGACCTCTTTCCGGTTCATTCATTTTTGTAGTCCTTGATTTTTCTGATACTTGTTATATATTCTTAATGAAATATTTTTTGTTTAAATCTTGTTAGATATAGTAAGTGACTAAAAATTTGTTTACGGCCCTTGATCTTCATGTAATCTAAATATGGTCGCATCAGTAACAAGATGCCTTAAACTTCATTGTTGTAATCTCATATCACTTACCGAAAGATTAGTTCAGACTAAATTTTAATTCAGATAGTTAGGTTGGAGACGACCGTTTTTTGGCGTCTTAAGCGATAGAATAAAGGAATAGTACTTAATTATATAATCCACTAGAGTATGACATAAAATCGTTGGTAGTACTTATGAAAACTAAAAGACGCTCATTTTTGGAATTTATTAATATTGAACCACCATGTTTTATAAGAAACTTAATAAACACTGCCTTTAACAATATTAGATTTACTTGATGAAAATCAAGTGCTGTGAAGAAAGAAGAACTAAGAAAGTCTGTTATAATAGTTAACATACGTTATTGACAAATATGGGTTTTTTAGGAGACCCCAACCCAAAACGAATTATATTTTTATATGGAAAATTAAGCGCAAATAAATCTTCATGTTTTTTTAAATTTTAATAAGTCCGTTACCGTGTAAGATGTTGAGTTTCGTGATGCCATTTTGGATGCCTTTTTTTATAACGAATAGTCAATAAAAATTTTCTCCCTTCTCTATAGAACTAATAAATTGGAAAAGAAAGTCATATTCAAAACCGCAATTATTAAAAAATGAAACAGTTAGGCTATCCAAAATAAATAGAGATATAATTGTTTAAAGGGTGCTTGTTAGAAAATGATCTATAAGAAAGGGAATAACTGGTCTTTAAAAATTAGTAATCAGAAAAGTAACAAAATGAAGAATATTGTTATTTATTAAAGTAAACAAACCTTTCTGTTTTAGTTTTTTTAAGCAAAGAAAACAAGTTAAAAATTCACCGTTCTTCGTAAGTACGAACTTCATTTTGAAATGTAAATCATCACGATAATACTTTAAAAAAAATTAATACTTAAATCAGACTTTAAGTTTAAAAAATCCAGGTCTTATTTTCGAAGGTTTTAAGCTCATTTTTTACTCTAATTTTCTTATCTAAAATTGTATTTCTAACACCGATTTTTTCTTTTAAATAGTCTGATTTTATCCCAAAAAAATAAATATCTGTTCCTCTAATAAGCGGTTGAAAGTATTAAAAAATGGACTTTTCTAAGAAATCAAACCCATTCTAATTGCTGTTTCACAACAGAAACTGATCATACCACAACAATAAATTCTTTACCTAAGTACTATAGTGAATATTTGTTAGTGGAGATTTTCACCTGGAACGATTTGAATTTTAAATCGATTGTATGATTTTCTTCTGTAAGTATAGAACATGACCAAACTGACTAGTTTTTTAGATTTCACCAAATTCACTTCTCTAATGGGAAAACATTACACTAAATGTTTAATTTTTATTTTGTTTCTTGTTTTAGGTGCCCAAACGGCCCATTCGCAAGTTAAAGAACCGTTTCAAGTACGCTATGCTGCGGATATTAGGGGTGAATTGACCTTTGCCGCTAACAACATTGTAAGCGCGCAAATTGATGCGTACTGTACAGGCAATAGAAGAAATAGGGTGTGTTACCCAGAGCAAACACCTAATGACCCTTATAACTTAACAGGTAGTGCTTCAGATTATAATGACAATATTGATATGCAATACATAGATGTAGATGGCGATGCCTCTACATTTAGTTCTAGTAGCGCTATACTAACGGTTCCAGATGCAACTTGCTCCTTGGTGCGATATGCAGGTTTATATTGGTCAGCGGTTTATGTAAACTCTGATAGAAGCACTATTGATGATATTAAGTTTAGAATGCCTGGTGGTGCCTATCAAGACATAACGGCAGATGAGATACTTTTTGATGGCGACGGTGATACAGATTTTGGGTATTATAGCCCATATGCTGCTTATAAGGATGTCACCAATATGCTTACCGGATTGGCCGATCCCAATGGGGAATATACGGTTGCCAATGTAAGGGCTAGTACAGGAAGTAGTGTATCTGGTGGTATTTCTGGTGGTTGGACACTAGTTGTTGTTTACGAAAACCCAAACTTACCCGGCAGTAGATATATTACCACTTTTGATGGTTATGCGGGTATTAAATCCGGAGAAAGTGTAGATATTCCTATAAATGGTTTTACTACCTTGCCAGCCCCATTTGCTGTAAACGCAAAAATGGGAGTTGCGGCTTTAGAGGGGGATAATAGAATTAGCGGGGATGGACTTGCAATCGACGCTTTTGGTGCGGGTGTTTATATGCCATTATCTAATTCTGTTAATCCTGCAACTAATTTTTTTAACTCCAATATTACTAGGGATAATGCTTTAGTAACTGATAGGACACCGAATAGTACCAACACTTTAGGTTGGGACATGGATTTGTTCGAGATTGATAATCAATTTAACAATGTTATCCCTAATGATGCAACCAGTGCAACATTAAGAGCGAGTTCCTCACAAGATAAATATGATATCTTTTTCACCTCTTTTGATGTAGAGATCATTGCCCCAAATATTGTTTTGGAAAAAAGGGTAAACACACCAGGAGGAGATGATATTACAGGACTAGGTGTAAATCTTGGCCAGACTCTTGACTATGTACTTACCTATCAAAATATTGGAAATGATGATGGAGACAATTATACGATAAGGGACATACTCCCTGTTAATGTTTCCCCACCAGATGGACGTACCGATTTCATTGCAGCTGACTTTTCGCTCCCACCAGGAGTTACTTACGTTTATAATTCAGCCACTAGAGAAGTGGTTTTTACTATTCCTAATGATCTAATAGAAGAAAATGACCCAGCTTATGCTATTCGTATGCGGGTTCAGGTTGCCGAAAATTGTTTTGATTTTATCAATGCGTGTTCAGATTTGATACAGAATTTGGCTTATTCCACGTATCAAGGTGTTGAAAACTCTGCAATGGTTACGGATGACCCAAGTGTTACCGACTTTAATGCCTGTGGTTTTATTATTCCAGGAGCTACAAACTTTTTATTGGATGACCTGTCTGACTGTAATTTTGAGCGCACTGTTGAACTTTGTGGAAACTTCGCCGTATTGAATGCAGGTGATGGTTTTGATGAATATATATGGTATAGCGATAATAATGGTAACAATGATATTGATTCAGGAGACACTATAATTACAGATAGTGATCCCGACAACGACCCTAGTACAATAGTAGTCACCCAAGAGGGCACTTACATTGTGGATAAGATAGTAGCTGATCCATGTAAAGGATTTAAAGAAATTATTACGGTTTCTCCTTATGGATCAGGTCTTATTCCAAATCCAATAATAGAATATTTTAATGATGTAAATTCAGATAGCGACCCTTCTAATGATATAGCTGGTGAAATAGTACAATGTAGTGTAGATAGTGATCTATTGCCTAAACTATTTTTATGTGGTATAGATGATACCAAACTGCTACAGGTAAACATAGTTGATGCACAAAGTATTGTTTGGGAACAGTTAGATGAGGGTAGTTGTTCCGCATCTGGAGATGATTGCGCCAATAAAGCACTGACCTGTACATGGTCTCAAGTAGGTACAGGGAACAATTATACGGTAAACAGTGAAGGGCAGTATCGCTTGTCAGTTACTTATCAAAATGGTTGTACTAGCCGCTTCTACTACAATGTATTCCAAAACACCTTGGATATTCAATACAATGCAGAGGATATTATTTGTGGTGACCCAGGAAATATTACGATTACAAATTTAGGTAACGGCTATGGGTATCAATTGGTTGATGCTGCTACCAATAATATTTTGATTCCATTTAGTTCCAATAATGGTCCAAGTTTTGACTTCAATTCAGGAGAAAATGGCTCCTATATTGTGGAGGTTAATCAATTGGACCAAACTGGGAACCCTATTGATGGCGCTTGTGTTTTTAGCACCCCAGAAATAGGTATTTTAGATAGAAATGTATCTTATGCCGTAACCGCAAATGATGCTACCTGTAACGGGTTGGGCTCAATAAACATACAGATTAACAATGCCGACCCCAATTATGAGTATGAATTAAGATTGGATGATGGTTCTAATGGTGGCGCTGGCACTTTGATTGATAACGAAACAGCACAACCAGACAACAACTTTACTTTTACAGGTTTAGCTGAAGGAGATTACATTGTAATTGCGCGCACAGATGAAGGTTGTTCACATACCGAACAGGTATCTATTGTAAATAACAATGATCTTGCATTAAATGCAAGGGTATCACAGCATATCACCTGTAGAGAGGGTAATATTTTAATGGATTCTGGAGGTGGTCAAACGCCACACACCTATGCCATTTGGCAATATGTTGATAATAATGGGGTTACGGTAACTTCATATCCAACGCCACAGGACATACCTTCTTCTGAGTTTCAGACTAGTCAAATCTTTGACATATTTGATCCAGGTGACTATATTTTTGTAGTGGTAGACAGAAATAATTGCTTCTCATTTTCCAATAATGTAACTATTGAGTTTAGACCAGCTGCAGAATTTAATCCTACTTCGGTAATTGATGTGGCTTGTTTTGGGGATTCTAGCGGAACAATACAGTTTAATTTAATAGATGATAATGGTTATCAACTAACTTATTATCTATACGATGAAAATGATGTAGAATTAGCAACCAATACAACAGGTTATTTTCCAAACTTACCTGCTGGAGATTATACAATTGTAATTAACCAAAGAAAAGGTAGTGCATCTTGTGATTATACAGAGGAACATACAATTTCCGCTCCAAGTAATGCAATTAGCGCAACATCAACCTTAATTCAAGACTATACCTGTTTGCTAGAGGGTATTATTGAAGCACAAAATGTAACGGGAGGAACGGCACCCTATGAATATAGTATAGATGGCGTAAACTTTATTCCAGATAGCACACCAAATGCACATCGTTTTGAAAACCTTACAGATGGCACATATGCTATAACAGTTAGAGATGCAGCTGGATGTACGTATCCAACAGACCCAATAACGATATTACCTTTAAATGAACCCACAGATTTAACTTTTGTCGCAACCGCTCCTAATTGTCCTGATCTTACATCAGATGTAACAGTTTCTGTGGTAGGCGGGAATCCTAATTTCACATATGAAATTGTTGCCCCTGCAGGGGATGTTGCAAATAATGGAAATTCCAATGTGTTCGCTGGGTTAGACCCAGGCACATATACCTTTAGGGTAACGGATGACAAAGGCTGTGCTATTCAAGAAGATTTTACAATTACCCCTGTTGATAGAATTAGCGTAACCGGAGCTTTAAATAATAATGTTACTTGCTTTGGTTTATCAGATGGTTCTATAACATATACTTTAGCCGATTTAACGGGCACCTATGATTATAACGTAACGGGACCTGCAAATTTTTCTGCTTCGGCACAAACAAATGCAAGTATTCCATTAACGGGACTTGGTGCAGGTACTTATGTAATTGCAGTAACGGATAATACAACAAACTGTACAGATAATGCCTCCGTAACGGTAGCGGCTCCACCAGCACCACTCCTAATCTCAGATTTGGATGTAACAGATTTAACCTGTTCTACAACAGGAACTGTACCTGGTTCTGTGGTAATTACAGCAACCGATGGATGGGGAGGTTATGAATATGAATTAGAAGATCCTGCTGGGACAGTAACCGGCCCTCAGAGCACAAATTCCTTTACAGGACTTACGGATACTTCAGGGAATTATACAGTTACAGTGCGTGATGCAGGAGGCTGTGAAGTAACCCAGACATTTAGTCTAAACCCAACAGTTGCGCCCGTTTTGGAGGTTACTGCCAATAGTTTGTGTTATGATAGCACAACTGGATTAGTATTAACGGCTAATGTAACTTCTGGAGGAGTAGCACCTTTTCAATATCGATTAAATGGCGGCCCATACCAATCAAATGTTGATTTTACGGGATTAGGCCCAGGAAGTTACAATGTTGAGGTGATTGACAGTAGAAATTGTACGGCAACAACATCAATTGATGTTTTTCCTACCATGAGTGCTTCTGCCAGTTTACTAAAGGATTTAGATTGTACCATACCACCTGATGCCCAAATAGAAATTACGATTGCAGGAGGTAACCCGACCTTTAGCTATGAAGTCTTTTTAAATGGGGCTTCTTTTCAAGCAAATACAGCGGTTCCAAGTATACCGTTCACCTATACAACAACTACACCTGGCACATATGCTTTTGTAATAACAGACAGTGAAAATTGTACAATTACAACGAATGAAATTATTGTGTCCGATGCTTTACCACCTGTAAGCTTACCGGTTATCACCGATGCAAGCTGTAATGGCGATAGTAACGGAATTGTGGATTTGAATATTTCCGGCGGTTTGGCACCATATAGTATTGTCTTTGATGGCAGTGCACCATCAACACAAGAAATATATACTGACTTAGCAGCTGGTTCATATAACTATAGTATTACAGATAGCAAAGGATGTATTACTAATGGTACAGCCATAGTTAATGAGCCAAATGCACTGGTACTTGGCACTGATATCACTACGGATTATGATTGTACAACAGGTGCAGCAACAATAAGTGTGATTAGTGTTAACGGTGGTACCGGTCCATTTGAGTACAGTATTGATGGTGTTAATTTTGATGGAACAACGGCATTTACAGGTCTTTTAGATGGTTCTTACACCATAACAGTAAGGGATGCCAACCTTTGTATCGCAACAAGTACCGAGGTAATAGATCCATTAAACGAACCTACCGACCTTTCATTTACACAGACCGCTGTTATTTGCCCGGCTTTAACGAGTGATGTAACCGTAGCGGTTACTAATGGTAATCCAAATTTTATATATGAAATTGTTGCCCCTGCAGGGGATGCCGTTAATAATGTAAATAATGCAACTTTTACTGGTTTGGCGCCAGGTACATATACCTTTAGGGTAACGGATGATAAAGGATGTTTTATTGAAGAGGATTATACTATAGCACCAATTGATCAGGTGACAGCCGTTTCTCAAATTGTAAGCAATGTAACTTGTGTTGGGGATAGTGATGGTGAATTTACGTTCACGGTAACTGATTTTGCAAGCACATACAGCTATACCGTTGAGGATAGTTTAGGGAACCCCATTCAGTCAGCAATTACCATTAATACTGCAACACCTATTTCAGTACCTGGATTGGCTGCTGACACTTATGTGGTAAACGTTATTGATGACACCACTAATTGTAGTATTACCATTAACCCTGTAATTTCTGAGCCATCGGCAATTCTAGACTTTACCTTTACCAATACACCAGTTACATGTATCGAAAATGCCACAATAACCGTTACAGCGACAGGTGGTTGGGGCAACTATGAATACGAATTGGAAAACACCGTTGGTTCTGTTATTGTGTATGCCTACAACAGCAATAATCAATTTACCAACGTCCTAGCAGGAACTTACAATATTTATGTCAGGGATGCCAATGGTTGTATCGACACAAAACCAATAACCATAGATTCTGCAGTAGCGCCAACATTAGCTTTGGCAACATCAGATTTTTGTTATGACAGTACGGACCAGGCTTCGCTGACAATTGATATCACAGATGGTGTGGCACCTTATTCATATAGTATAAACGGTGGTGGTCAAAATAGTGTCGTTGGAAATCAGTTTACTGTACCAAACTTAACACCAAACACCTATAATATTATCGTTACTGATGCTTTTGGTTGTACATCCAATACCATTACAGAGACTATTGAGCCTCAATTAACGGCAAATGCAGTATTGACACAAGATCTTTTGTGTACAGGAAACGCTATTATAGATGTCACCATTGCAAATGGCTACATACCTTATGCTACTTATCAAGTACAAGTTGATGGAGGCGGTTATGGAGCTATCACTCCAATAGTTGGTAATTCATTTACTTATAACGGTGCAGCCGTTGCTGGAACATATCAGTTCTTAATTACAGATGCAAGAAATTGTACTATTGAGACTAATGAAGTTATTGTAACTGATGCTTTACCGGCTACAAGTACTCCAATAATCACTCATGTAACTTGTAATGGAGATACTAACGGAATTGTAGATTTAAATATCTCTGGTGGTTCAGCACCTTATAGTATTGTCTTTGATGGTAGTGCGCCTTCAACACAAGAAATATATACTGACTTAGCAGCTGGTTCATATAACTATGGTATTACAGATAGTAAAGGATGTGTAACTACCGGTACAGCCGTAGTAAATGAGCCTAATGCTTTAATACTTACAACTGGTATCACAACAGATTATGATTGTACTTCTGGGGCAGCCACTATCAGTGTAACAAACGTAAATGGCGGTACTGGCCCGTTCGAGTACAGTATAGATGGCGTTAATTTTGATGGAACAACGGCATTTACAGGTCTTTTAGATGGAACTTATACCATTACCGTAAGGGATGCCAACCTTTGTATCGCAACAAGTACCCAGGTAATAGATCCATTAAACGAACCTACCGATCTTTCATTTACCCAGACCGCACCAACCTGCCCTGCAATAGTAAGTGATGTAACAGTTAATGTCACAGACGGAAACGGACCTTTTACCTATGAAATAATAGCACCTGCAATAAGTGCAACTAATAACCTAAACAACAATGTATTTGCAGGCTTGGCACCGGGCACCTATACTTTTAGGGTAACGGATGACAAAGGATGTTCTGTAGATGAGGACTATACCATAAACCCTATACCTCAGGTTAGTGTGCTATATCAACTAGTTAGTAATGTTACCTGTGTTGGGGACAGTGATGGTGAATTTGCATTTACAGTCTCTGATTTTGTGAGTACGTACAGCTATACAGTAGAAGATAGTTTAGGCAACCCTATTCAATCTGCAAATAATATTAATACCACAACACCTATTTCAGTGCCCGGATTGGCAGCTGATACTTATATCATAAACGTAGTGGATGACACCACTAATTGTGATGTTTCATCTTCAGCTTTAATTACTGAGCCTGCTATAGCATTGGATTTTACTTTTACAAATACCCCTGTAAGTTGCATTGAAAATGCAACAATAAACGTTACGGCAACAGGTGGTTGGGGCAACTATGAATACGAATTGGAAAACACCGTTGGTCCCGCCATTGTGTATGCCTACAACAGCAATAATCAATTTACCAATGTCCCAGCAGGAACTTACAATATTTATGTAAGGGATGCCAATGGTTGTATCGATACAAAACCAATAACTATTGACCCAGTAGTTACACCTACATTAGCTTTAACAACTTCAGATTTTTGTTATGACAGTACGGACCAAGCTTCGCTGACCATTGATATTACAGATGGCGTGGCACCATATGCCTATAGTATTAATGGTGGAGGACAAAATGTTATTATTGGAAATCAGTTTACAGTTTCGAACCTCACACCAGATACATATAACATAGTAGTTACTGATGCTTTTGGTTGTACTTCCAATACCATTACAGAGACTATTGAGCCTCAATTAACGGCAAATGCAGTGTTAACACAAGATCTTTTATGTACAGGAAACGCTATTATAGACGTGGCCATCGCTAATGGATATACACCATATGCAACCTATCAAATACAAGTTGATGGTGGTGGATATGGAGCTACCACACCAATTGTAGGAAGTACATTTACTTATAATGGCGCAAGTGCCGCAGGAACATACCAGTTCTTAATTACAGATGCTAGAGGCTGTACAGTAGAGACAAACGAAGTGGTTGTTGAGCCTACCGTTTTACCACAAGCAATTCCCGTAGTAACCGATGTAGCTTGTTTTGGAGGTGCAGATGGTTCTGTATATGTAGATGTTGATGCAAATTTTGGATTAACGCCATATACCATTAGTTTTAATGGCAGTGCTTTTACGTCAACCACAACATATTCTGGCTTGGCTGCGGGCACCTACCCATATATCGTAAGAGATAGTAAAGGTTGTGAATTTAATGGAAATTCGGTTGTAAATGAGCCGTTACAGATACTTTCAAGTATGACTTCAAGAGACGTTACATGTAGTAATGTTCCAGGAGGGGGTAATGTTCTTGGGGGTGTTGATGTTACTGTTACACAGGGCGGAGTTGCTAATTTTACGTATACACTTTATGATAGCGCAAATAATATTGTTGTTCTTGGAAGTGGCGATCCTAACCCAGCTGTTTCCGCTAGTGCTACCCATTCTTTTGATGGAGTTGATTTTGGCGATTATTATGTAAGAATTGTGGATGCCAACGGTTGCGAAAGTGATTTGGGATCGGTAAGGGTAAGATCTAATCCATATTTATCATTAACAGCAAATATACCACCACCTGATTGTCCAACTGGCGGAACAGCCATTATAACCGCAACAGGAGGTTCTGGGGATTATGATTTTAGAATTTATGACGTTGGTACACTTCCGGATGCCGAGGTTACCACAGGCCCAACTACAGAGGAAGCAACTTTCAATGGCCTAAACCCAGGGCAAACCTATATTATTGAGGCGACTGACAATATTAATCTTTGTACAAGTTATCAAGAAGTGGTTATACCACCTTTATCTACTATCACTGCATTAGTTGATAGTACAACCGATATTACATGTACAGGTTCTGATGATGGTATAATGTCCTTTACTGTTGATAATTATGATAGTGGAGTAAATACAATTGACTGGGAAATTTTAAACGCAGTAACAAATACTAATGTTACTGGATCAGGTGCATATGCCGGAACTGTTGGTCCTGGACCTGCTGGAGGCCCACAGAGTTTAACAGTGAATCAGATACCTCCAGGTGATTATGTGTTATTGGTAAGAGAGGCAACCGCACCATCATGTACGGCAACCACTACCTTTAGAATTACTGAGCCTACTCCTGTAGCTTTAAGTTTAATAAGTCAAACTTCCGCTAATTGTAATGATGATGCAGAGGTTACGGTTAGAGCTAGTGGTGGAACAAGTCCATATACTTACGCATATGTTGTAGATGGTGCAGCTGTACCTAGTTCATTTCCTGAAGGAGCAACGTTTACATTAGACCCTTCTGTTAGTTTAGATTGGGATGTTTATGCCCAAGATGCTAATTTATGTATTTCACCTGTTTTAAATGTTACCATTACGGTAGACCCAACCCCTGGTATTGTCTTGTCGATAGTCGACGAGTGTGTT